>Ga0265338_10000017_pt1 | contig 344481 bp, 366 predicted proteins | sample 42126metaG_FD_193579 | JGI IMG/M metagenome (GOLD analysis project Ga0265338, IMG submission 193579) | Rhizosphere microbial communities from Carex aquatilis grown in University of Washington, Seatle, WA, United States - 4-21-26 metaG | ecosystem: Host-associated > Plants > Roots >... | reverse complement strand
TGGTCGGAGCGGCGGGATTTGAACCCACGACCCCCAGTCCCCCAGACTGGTGCGCTAACCAGGCTGCGCCACGCTCCGTGCCATTGATTTCGCTAGGCTTTTTGCCGCCAGATCGGGGAATCCGGTTCGCGAAAGGTCGCGGACTATATGCGCGCCACTCCCTCACCGCAAACCCAATTCCAAGCAAATTTCCAAAGAAATCGAAGCGGCGGCCGGTCTAAGGTCGCATCTCTGAAGCAAACGGAATTGCAATGAAACTTGCCACCTGGAACGTGAACTCGATCAAGGCGCATCTCGACATCGTTCGGGCGTGGCTGAAGGAAGCCGTACCCGATGTCGTCGTGCTGCAGGAGATAAAATGCATCGACGAGGCATTCCCAGCGGCGGCGTTCGAGGAACTCGGTTATAATTGCGCCGTACACGGACAAAAGACCTACAACGGCGTGGCGATCCTCTCGCGCCGCCCCATGGAAGACGTGACGTCTCGTCTCCCCGGCGGCGATGGCGACGATCATGCGCGCTACATGGAGGCAGTCGTGCCGGGTGAGAACGGTGCGGTGCGCGTGGCCTCGATTTACGCGCCAAACGGCAATCCGCTCGGCACCGAGAAGTTCCCCTACAAGCTTGCGTGGCTCGACCGGCTGCACGCCCGCGCGAAAACGCTTTTGCTGGACGAGGAGCCGTTTGCGCTGATGGGCGACTATAACGTCATCCCGACGCCGGACGATGTGTGGGATTCGAAGGCGTGGATGGGCGACGCGCTCTATCAGCCCGAATCGCGCGCGGCGTTCAGGCGTCTCGAATATCTCGGCCTGACCGATGCCTATCGGGCGTGCCATGCGGAGACGCACAAATACACGTTCTGGGATTATCAGGCAGGCGCGTGGCAGAAGGATCACGGCATCCGCATCGATCATATCCTGCTCTCGCCGCAAGCGGCGGACCGCCTCAAGGCCAGCGGGATCGACAAGCATCCTCGAGGCTGGGAAAAACCGTCCGATCACGTGCCGGTTTGGTGCGAAATAGCAATCTGACGGAACGAGAGTTTTTGACGTGACCGGCAGATAGCTACAATGTTAGATTGCAGCAATAACCGGTGCGCGCGATGATCAAGGTCTCTTTGAAATCAATATTATTTCGCGGTTGCGTAGGACTGACATTGGCTGCATCAAGCAGCGCCATTGCGGGTACAACCAACACGGTGATTGCCATACCAAACGCGGACTACACCAGTGCAGTGTCGATCAACAACAATGGCGTACTAGCAGGTGAATATTCGGACAGTGATGCAAACGTGCATGGGCTGATTAGAGCGGCGGACGGGACGCTCACGGATTTCAAACTCCACAAGCTCACCGATACGCATGTCATTGCGATCAACGATAGCGGGACTATCGCGGGATATTCCTTCAGCCCCCGTACAGGCAACCGGCAAGGCTTTGTTCGGGGCGCGGACGGGACGACCACAATTTTCAGAGTTCCGAGAACAGACTTTACGTATGTCACAGCGATGAACAGCGGCGGCGACATTATCGGATACTGGGGCCTTGGCTCTTCCCAAGGCTATATCCGATTTTCTAGTGGAACGATTACGAAGTTCGCTGTGCCAGGATCAGATTCGACCATACCGAACAGCATCAACGCTACCGGCACCGTAACTGGCGACTATGCGCCGAGCACCGGTACAACGCGTGGGTTCGTGCGGAATCCAGACGGCACATTTGCCGAATTTGATCCGCCAAAATCGCTCAGTACGACGCCGAATATCATTAACGACGACGGCACCGTGTTTGGTGTTTATGCAACCGCGAATGGTACACGCGGATTTGTTCGGCTCGCCGACGGCGCTATCGACACCTTCCGTCTGCCAGCCAATCAATGGGCCAAAGTGGTCGGTGTTGATCGCAAAGGCGGAATCTATGGATACTACGTCGATGCCGAAGGCGTGAGTCATGGATTCGAGAAACACTCAGCCGGCAAAGTCAAAACATTCGATGTTCCGGGATACGTAGATACGACGCCGGTCGGCGTGAATCTGAAAGGCGACGTGGTCGGATCGCTCGAAACGCCGGGCTTTCCAGCCTTCCTGCGCACAAAGGGAAAGAACTAAACCGGAACATCCTTCACGTCGCGCTGCATGATTGCTTCAAGGCTCGTAAGATTCATGCCGTGCTTCAAATAATTATAAGGCGTGAGGTTCACCGCTTTGATCAGCGCGCGGCGCACATTCCCGATGGCGCCAAGGTCAAAGTCGATGATGTTGACGCAGGCTGTGTCCTGTTCGAACGAACTCATCGCGTGTAACCCCGCGCCGCAGGCCCAACTCAGGATCAGGCGATTGATGCCTTCGTGCGCCACGATCAGTGCGGTGTGCCAGTCGTCGGCATGGAGCAAGCGCTCGATGGCGCGAACGCCCCGCGCCTGCGCCTCTGCATAGACTTCTCCGCCTTCCAGATTGGTCGCACCGGGTTCGTGCGCGCGCTCGAAATAGGAATTCATCGTGCGGATGAGTTCTTCGCGGCTGCGCGACCCCGACGGCTTACCGCCGTGGATCTCGACGAGGTCGGGATCGATCTCGAGGGTCGGCGCATCGGGAACGTGCGCAAGCACCGCTTCAGCCGTCTCCTTCGTGCGCGGATAGCCTGAACACACCGCGCGGTCGAAGCGCACATGCGCGAACGCCCTGCCCGCAGCATCAGCCTCGCTTTTGCCGCGCACGGTCAGCGTCACCTGATGCAGCGTTCCGCTCTCCAGAACCTGCTTCGACAGATAATCCACGTGGCCGTGGCGCATGAGATAGATGCGCCGCCGGTCGGTTGTTCCCGGAAGTGCCACCATCAGATCGCGCCGGCTGCTTCGAGTTTTGCCACCTCATCCGCAGAGAAGCCCCATGCCTTTAATGACGCAGCATTATCGGCGGCGCGCGGCGGCCCCTGGACTTCAGGTACCGTGCGGCTGAAGCGTGGCGCCGGCGCGGGCTGCACCACGCCGTCGAGCTCGATGAACGTCTTGCGCGCAACGTTGTGCGGATGTTTCGGCGCCTCGGCGATCGAAAGCACCGGGCCGTAGCAGACATCGCTGCCCGACATGATCGCGTCCCATTCGTCGCGTGTCTTGGTCTTGATCTTGGCAGCAAGCTTTTCTTTGAGCGCAGGCCATGCGCTGCGGTCCATTTGCGCCGCGAACGCCGGATCGTCGATGCCGGTCTTTTCCATCAGCTCCTTATAGAACTGCGGTTCGATCGATCCGATGGAGACATACTTGCCGTCTTTGGTCTCGTATGTGTCGTAGAAATGCGCGCCCCCATCGAGCATGTTGGAGCCGCGCTCATCCTTCCACACGCCCATTGCCGTCATGCCGTAGAACATCGTCATCAGCGACGCCGCGCCGTCGGTCATCGCGGTATCGACAACCTGACCTTTGCCGGAACGCAGTGCTTCAACAATACCGGCCAGAACGCCCATTGCGAGATAGAGCGCCCCGCCGCCAAAATCGCCGACAAGATTAAGCGGCGGGACTGGCTTCTGGTCTTTTGGCCCGATGGCATGCAGCGCGCCGCTGATCGCGATGTAGTTCATGTCGTGACCTGCGGCCATCGCGAGCGGTCCCGTCTGCCCCCAGCCTGTCATGCGGCCATAAACAAGCTTCGGATTGCGCTTCAGACACACATCCGGTCCAACGCCAAGGCGCTCCATCACGCCGGGGCGAAATCCTTCGAGCAACGCGTCCGCCTTGTCGATCAACCGCAGCGCGGTTTCGACCGCCTCCGGATGCTTCATGTCGAGCGCGACGGCTTTGCGGCCGCGCATATAGATCTCGGTCTTTAAAGGCTGGCGTCCCCCTTTGCGGTCGATGCGGATGATTTCCGCACCCAGATCGGAGAGCAGCATCGCGGCAAACGGTCCGGGCCCGATGCCCGCAAATTCCACAATGCGGATTCCCTGCAACGGACCCATGCGCACTCCTCCACCTGATAGCGATGGGAAAAATTAGCAGACGTGCGGATGCAGGCAACGTTTACGCGTCGGAAGCGTCACTCCGCGGCTTCGGCGTCCGCTTCCAAGGCCTTATCGATCACCTGCGCGATGACTTCCGGCTCGCGCGCGCCGGCAAGCACGAACTTGTTCGCGAAGATGAACGCCGGAACACCGGTGATACCCATTTCGCCGGCCAACTTGGCCTCGCGTTCGACGACGGCGATGTCGGTGTCGCCCGCCAGAAGCTCTGCCACCTCGATCGAATCCATGCCGACATCGGCCGCAAGAAATTCCAGAACGGCCGGATCGCCAATGTCCCGCCCTTCAAGGAAATAAGCCGCGAACAGTCGCTCAACAACCGTGTCCTGAATGCCAGCAGCAGCCGCCCAGCGTATGAGCCGATGCGAATCCAGTGTGTTCGGACGGCGCTCGATCTTGTCAAAGGCGAAAGGAATACCTTCGCGCAGACCTTCCGATTTCAGGGACTCCGACATCGCAGACACACGCGGTCCGTCGCCGAATTTCGCCTTCATATAGGTGGCGCGATCCGCACCTTCGCGCGGAACATTGGGATCGAGCTGATAGGGCCGCCATACGATCTCGAACTCGATCTCCGGCCGCATCTCCAGCGCGCGCGCGAGCCGGCGCTTGCCGATAAAGCACCACGGACAAACTGTGTCGGAGATCACGTCGATCTGCATCGGCTTAGAATAGCAGCTTACGCCGCGTCCGCCACCACGCGATTGCGGCCGTTGCGCTTGGCGCTGTAGAGCGCCTGGTCGGCGCGGCGCAGAAGCCCCTCCGCCGTGTCGGACATGCCTTCGGACGATGCGATGCCGATGCTGACCGTGATGCTCAGCTTGCCCGGTGCATGGCTGATCTCGATGGGCGTCGTCTCAATGCTTTTGCGCAGACGCTCGGCGACCGCATAGGCGAACGCTGCGTCCGTTTCCGGCATCACCACAACAAATTCCTCGCCGCCATAGCGGCAGGCGAGATCGATACCGCGGATGTTGGCGCCTATGCGCTTGGCGAATTCGCGCAGCACCTCGTCGCCGACATCATGTCCGTGATTGTCGTTGACCGACTTGAAATAGTCGATGTCCATGATGACAAAGGCGAGCGGCTTTCCGGCGCGCACAGCCTGTGACATCAGGTTGTCGAGGTGACTCGCCATGTAGCGGCGATTGTGCAGGCCCGTGAGCTGATCCGTGATTGCCATCTCGAGGCTGAGCTGGACATTGCGGCGCAGCCGGTCGGCGTATCGCTTCTTGCGCAATTGTGTGCGCACGCGGGCAACAAGTTCGTTCCTGTCCACAGGACGCGTGAGATAATCGTTGACACCCATTTCCAACGCCTGCGTGAGCTTGCGCCGGTCGCCGTCGCTCACGACAACGAGGATCGGCGTATTACGCGCTTCGGGCACAGAGCGTAGCTGCGAGCACAAGCGCAGCCCATCGAAGCCACGCATACCCAGACTGACGACGATCAGATCGAAATCTCCGCCGCGCACACGCACCAAGGCTTCTTCGAACGTATCGACCGAAGAAATCTCATGTCGCGGTACCAGCGCCGAGCCGAACCAGGCCAAAGACTCCGGCCGGTCCTCGACAATCAGGATGCGGCCCGCAGGATCGGCGTCCTGCAGCGAACTGCTCGCGTCCAGGAGACCCATGTTCTGCCCCGTCGTCTCGCGCAAACGGAGCTCGTCGGTCATCATCTTAAGCCGCACAAGGCTGCGGACGCGCGCGAAAAGCGCCGAATCATCAACCGGCTTGGTCAGGAAATCGTCGGCGCCGGCCTCCAGCCCCGCGACGCGGTCGCTCGACTGATCCAAAGCCGTCACCATGACGACAGGAATGTGTGCGGTTCTGGGATTGGCTTTGATGCGGCGGCATACTTCGAAACCGTCCATGCCAGGCATCATGACATCGAGTAGAACGATGTCGGGCATGTGCTCTTCGATGCGGGCCAGTGCTTCGAGTCCGTTGAAGGCGGTGACAACTTCGAAATATTCCGCCGTCAGTTTCGCTTCGAGCAGCTTGACGTTCGAGAGGATGTCATCGACGACCAGTACCCGCGCGGTCATGACCTACCCAAACCTTGCTAGGCGTTACCCGATGAAACGGCGAACGGTTTCGAGAAAGCCCGTGACGGAAATCGGCTTGGAGATATAAGCCTCGCATCCGCCCTGGCGAATCACCTCTTCATCGCCCTTCATCGCGAAGGCGGTGACGGCGACCACCGGGATCGATTTCAGAGAATCGTCTTCCTTGAGCCATTTGGTCACTTCGAGCCCGGATACTTCCGGAAGCTGGATATCCATCAGAATCAGGTCCGGGTGATGCTCACGGGCGATATCGAGCGCTTCCATCCCATCCTTGGTCTGGAGAATCTGATAGCCATGCGCGTCCAGAAGATCGTGAAAGAGCTTCATATTCAGCTCATTATCTTCCACGATCAGGACCGTTTTGGTCTTGGCATCCATTGATTGACTCTCCAAAGCGGCCCCGCACCCAATCGTGCCCGGACGCACTTCGCGCCAGGTGCCGCAAGTATTAGATTGGATGTCTTAACGCTCCCTTGACGATGGCTCTTCGCATGACCCCCGACCAAGCCGCGACGGTCGCCCTCAAGGGTTTGGCCTATCTCGCGAATTTCGAGCCGGAGTTGACGCGGTTCACGGAACTCTCCGGGGCCGCCCGGGCGGAGCTTCGCGCGCGGGCCAACGAGCCGGAATTCCTTGCATCACTACTTGATTTTATGCTGACAAATGAAGCGGTTCTGGTCGGCTTCTGCGATAGTACTTCGATTGACGCACGCGCCGTTCACCAGGCGCGGCATGTGCTTTCAGGCGGGATAGAATGCTGATTCTCTGTTACGGTATGCCGAAATCCGGGAGCACCCTCGCTTTCGAGCTTGTGCGCGGCGTGCTGCAGAATGCCGGCCATCCCCAGGAAACGTTCATCAACGACGAACGGGACGCCGGCGAGGTCGCAAAGGCCGGCATCGGCCTGCGCAATTTTGCGAGAGGCCTGACGAAGGAAAAGATCGAAGGAATGATGGCCACCATTGGCCCGAACAGAAAAATCGCTGTGAAGACTCACTCGCGTTTGCCCACAGGCAGCTTCGCATGGCTGGAAAGTCTGCACGACTCTGGGCAATTGCGAGTTATCGCATCGTATCGCGATCCGCGCGAAATGTGTCTTTCGCTGCTGGATGCTGCAGTGAAGGCCGAAAAGCGTGGTTTGAGCGCTTTTATCGAAAAGGTCGATTTGCGGAATGCTGCAAAAGGTGTTGAACGCCGGATTCCGCATTTTCGCGAGTGGGGTGCGCTCAAAGGAGCGCTAAGGCTCGACTACGACACCGTTGCCTTCCTTCCCAACGATGCCATAGGCCGCATTGAACAAGCGCTGGATGTCGTATGCGACCGCGCGGCAGCGAAACACTACACTTTCGAGCTGGCATATACCCAAAAAAATAAAGGCAAGCCTGGTCGCTACAGAGAACTGAACGATGAGCAGAATGCGGAACTCATGGAACGGTTCAGCGAATTCATGAACCGGGTCTGCAGTCTCGACGACCAGCGCTGGTTCGATGAACGGCGCGCGGGGTTGATAGCAGCATCAAAATTGGCCGGCGCCGCGTAAACACTCATACTCGTCCGCGCCCAGGAGATCGGCATTGCTGGTAATTTGTTATGGGATACCGAAATCGGGCAGCACGCTTGCCTTTGAACTCGTAAAAGGCGCGCTCAAGAGCGCCGGCTTCGAGCAAAAAGTCATTGTCAACAACATGCGCAGCGCGCAGGTCACGGACGACGGTCTGCCCGGGACGCGCAATTTCCTCGCCAAGGTTGACCGAGGCTCGTTGGAAGATCTGTTTGGCGCCGCAGGCGAAATGAAACTGGCAATAAAAACGCATTCGTCATTTCCGGATGAAGACTTTGCATGGCTCGAACAGCGTCAAGAGGCAGGAGACATCGCGGTGATAGCGTCCTACCGCGATCCACGCCAAATTTGCCTTTCACTGATGGATGCCGCGAGCAAAGCGAGGAAAAGAGGCTTCGAGGCATTTAGTGGCGTCGAAGTCATGCGCAAAGCGCAGCGCAATGTCCGACAGCGCATCAAGGACTTCCGCAAATGGGGAGCGCTGAAAGGAACGATGCGGTTCCCCTATGACACCGTGGCCTTTGCACCCGACGAAGCGCTGAACAAGATAGAGCAATTCCTATCGATCAAGTGCGGCGACCGTGAAGAGATCAAGGACTATGCCTACTACGAGGCGCCGACGCAAAAGAACATCGGCCTTCGCGACCGCCACAAGCGCGATCTCACCGAAGAGCAGAATGCCGACATGCTTGAAAAGTTCGGCGAAATCATCCGCGTGTTCTCGGAAGACGATCAGCGCTGGTACGATGCCTGCCGGCGGAAGATGCTGGCGGGTACATACGAGTGAGTTCGCCGTTCAGCATAGCTGCCGCGCTACCGCGTATACCGCGGGGACGTCCGCTGCTCATTGTCGATGCTGACGAAGTTATCCTGCAATTCGTCGCGGGATTCGACGTGTTCCTGCGGAGACAGGGACTATACCTCGATCTGACGAGCTATCGGCTTCACGGAAATGTCCGCCGCCTCGACGACAACAGCACCGTTCTGGATGTGGAAGTCACGGCGCTCATGGATGAGTTCCGCAGCGAACTGGACTGGCTCGCGGCCGTTGCCGGCGCACAGGCTGCGCTTGCCGGCTTGGCTGAATTGGCAAGCATCGCCGTGCTCAGCAATATCTCCCCCGTGCAGGCAGGTCCGCGCGTCAGGAACCTGATGACACTGGGGCTCGATCTTCCGCTGATCGCTAATAGCGGCCTGAAAGGACCGGCTGTACGCGATCTGGCGAACCATGCCGGCATGCAAACCTTCTTCATCGACGACATTCCGCAGCAACTTGTATCTGCGGCCGAACACGCGCCCGAGGTGACGCGGATTCATCTTGTCGGGGACGAACGCTTGAAGCCATTGCTTGCCCCCTCTCCCCACGCGCATCATTACGCGGAAGACTGGGCATCCGCGGAACGATTCATTCGCGAGCGATTAGGGGCACAGGATGCGTCTCGGAATTGACCTGGGCGGCACGAAGACCGAGATCATCGCTCTGGGCGATGGCGGCCGAGAGCTTGTCCGCCGCCGCGTCCCCACGCCGAAAGAGTCCTATGACGACGTAATTCGCACCATGCGCGACCTCGTCACCGGTGTAGAGGGCGAGTTGAACGCGCGCGGCACAGTTGGGGTTGCGATCCCAGGTACCATCAGCCCCATGACGGGTCTAGTAAAGAACGCGAACGCAACGCGGCTGATCGGCCATCCCCTCGACAAGGATTTGAGTGCAGCTCTTGGCCGCGATGTGCGGGTCGCCAATGACGCGAATTGCTTTGCGTTGTCGGAAGCGACCGACGGTGCTGCGGCGGGGCGCGATATCGTTTTCGGGATCATCGCTGGGACCGGCGTCGGTGGCGGCGTCTGTGTTGGAGGCCGTGTGCTGACCGGTGCCCATGCCATTGCTGGCGAATGGGGCCACAATCCCCTGCCCAGCCCGACCATCGAGGAAGTTCGGAACCCGCCGCAATGCTATTGCGGGCGCAAAGGTTGCATCGAAGCGTGGTGCAGTGGACCCGCGTTTGAGGCGCAATTCAAAGATCGCACAGGAAAATCACTGAAAGCGGCCGAAATCGCAGCGGCCGCATCGCAAGGCGACGCCGCTGCAAAAGAAGCAATAGAGCAATTTCTCGACCGCTTCGCGCGCGCCATCGCAACCCTGGTCAATATCCTCGATCCCGACGCCATCGTGATCGGCGGAGGATTGTCCAATATCGACATGCTTTACAGCGAGTTGCCGGCACTTGTGGAGCGCTACGCGTTCTCACCGCAGGGCCCGACAGCGATCCTGAAAAACCGGCACGGCGATTCCAGCGGTGTACGCGGAGCCGCATGGCTATGGCCGGAAAAATGAGCGCGTTCTGCCGCGACTGCTTGACGGACGCTGAGCACAGCGGGAAGAAATGTGCGAAATGCCGCGGCCATCGCATCGTCTCACATTCCGAACTCAACACACTGACCGTCGCCCATCTCGACTGCGATGCTTTCTATGCGGCGATCGAAAAGCGCGACAATCCGAGCCTCGCCGGCAAGCCGGTGATCGTGGGCGGCGGCAAACGCGGCGTGGTGTCGACCTGCTGCTACATCGCGCGCATCGACGGCGTACGATCGGCGATGCCGATGTTCAAGGCGCTCAAGCTGTGCCCCAAAGCTGTCGTGGTCAAACCGCGCATGGCGAAGTATGTCGAGGAAGGCCGTCGTGTGCGCGCGCTGATGCGCGACCTGACACCGATGGTCGAACCGCTGTCTTTGGATGAAGCCTATCTCGATCTCTCGGGCACCGAGAAGCTTCACGGCCAAAGCCCGGGAAAAACGATGGCCGCGCTCGCAAAGCGTATCGAGAGTGAGATCGGTATCACGGTCTCCATTGGGCTCTCCTTCAACAAATTCCTCGCCAAGCTGGCCAGCGAACTCGACAAGCCGCGCGGTTTCGCGGTCATCGGGCAGGCCGAAGCGGTCGAATTTCTTCGCGACAAGCCGGTAAGCATGATCCGTGGCGCGGGCGCGGCGCTCCAGGCCAAACTTGCGGCAGACGGCATCACACATATCGCCCAGTTGCAGGACGCCAAGGAGCGCGATCTCGCACGCCGCTATGGCAGCACGGGGCTTTGGCTCCATCGCGCGGCGCACGGCCGGGATTCCCGGATCGTCGATCCCTCCGGTGAGATGAAGAGCATTTCTTCTGAAACCACCTTCAATGAAAACGTTGCGGACTATGGCGAACTCGAGAAAATCCTTTGGCGGCAGTGCGAGCGCGTCTCCGCGCGCGCCAAGGCGATGGATCTCGGCGGACGCACGGTGACGCTGAAGCTCAAGACGGCGGGTTTCAGGATCAAAACCCGCAGCGCCTCGCTCGATGCGCCGACGCAGCTCGCCGATCGCGTGTTCCGCGTCGCACGCACGATGCTGAAACGGGAGATAGACGGCACGTTCTACCGTCTCATCGGAGCGGGTTTGCATAACATCTGCGCGGCAAGCGAATGCGATCCTGCCGATCTGGTCGATAGGAACGCGGGCAAGCGCGCAAAGGCCGAGCACGCGATGGACAAGGTCCGCGCCAAATTCGGCGGCGAAGCGGTGGGCAAAGGACGCGGGTTACGGCAATCGACACAATGACTCTTCCCGATCACTTCGTCGCGTCGAACAAATTTGGCCGCTATTGCGTGCCGAAGTCATCGAGTCATCGACCGGTGAGCAGCCCCGCGCTGAGAAGCGGGCGGCAAAAGCGGACGCCAACAAAGCGAGCTAGCGGCCGTCGTGGCTGCCGATTGCCCCGTATAGATCCGGCCTGCGGTCGCGGAACAGGCCCCAGGACGTGCGCGCGCGGGCGATAGCATCGAGATCGAACGACGCTGTGATAACGCCTTCTTCCATGCGCCCCATCTCCACGACAAAACCGCCGGTCTCATCCGCGATGAAGGATGAGCCATAGAACGTCATTTCGCTGGAACTGCCTTCGGCACAGCTCTTTTCCGTTCCGATGCGGTTGGAGGCGACAAGCGGCACCATGTTCGCTGCGGCGTGCCCCTGCATGGTGCGGCGCCAGTGATCGCGGCTGTCGACCGGCGGAGCTGGCGGCGGCTCACTGCCGATGGCGGTGGGATAGAAGAAAATCTCCGCACCCATCAGCGCCATGGCGCGCGCACCTTCCGGAAACCATTGATCCCAGCAGATGCCAGCACCCATCACCCCGAACTTCGTCTGCCAGACTTTGAAGCCGGTGTCGCCGGGCGTGAAGTAATACTTTTCCTGATAGCCGGGGCCGTCGGGGATGTGCGACTTGCGATAGACGCCCAGCACACGGCCATCGGCGTCGATCATCGCGAGGGAATTGAAATGCGCGTGACCGGCCTTCTCGAAGAAGCTGACTGGCAGCACGACACCTAATTCCTTGGCCAGTTCCGACATCCCAGCGAGAAGCGGGTTGCCTTCCGCCGGCGCAGCCAGCTTGAAGTGATCGACCAGCTGGTCCTGGCAGAAATAGGGCGTCTCGAACAATTCCTGGATCAGGATCGCGTTTGCGCCTTTTGCGGCTGCGGCACGCACAAGCTCCTTCGCCTTTGCGATATTTTTCGCAGCATCCCAGGAACAGGCGAACTGTGTGGCTGCCAGTGTGATGTTGCGCATGGTGTCCTTCAGGCCGGGCTGGAACTGGCGATTTCCACCAGTGTCTGCCGTTCGAGTTCAGGGTTGGCTTCGCCGTCCGTGGTGGCGATGAGATCTTTTGGAATGAGGAGGATGACGGGCAAGATCAGAGCATAGACCGCCGTCGTCGCCAGCGCGCAGTAGAGAAATCCATGCTCAGGGCTGCTGGCATAGATCTGTGCGCCCAGGATATCGCCGCCGCGATAGGACAGCATGTACATGCCGTCGACCATCATCATCAGCGCGCCCTGCAAGCCCGGCGGGCAGGAGCGCATCGCAAGGTCATAGTACGCGCCGGCCGCGATGCCGCCCATCATGCCGATCGGCAGCGCCAGCCACAGCGCCTGCTGCGCAGTGCTGACCAGCGCCAGCGGGATCATCTGCGGCACGGTGATGATCGTCCCGACCCAAAGCAGCGTGCGCAGCGTGTAGCGTTTGCAGAGCCACGCATAGAGGAAAAACATCGGAATGAACGCGAGCGCGAAGATCGCATAGTAGTCGGTATAGATCGCGTCCGATGCATGCAGCTTGTTGGTCAGATAGAATTGCAGCGGCGTGTTCGATCCCGGCGCGAACTGGAACATGAACATGATCAGCACGGCGGGATAAACGGCGCGGTGCTTCAGCAGCCGCTTGATGTCACCGATCAGATCCGCGCCTTTCGCCTGTGGCTTGTCATAGGCATGATCGAATACTGCCTTCGGTTTCCAGAACCCGAAGGCGAACATCAGCATAGACAACACCGCCATCATGATAAAAGTCTGGTGCGGCGGCAGATGCTCTGCGATCCAGCCGGACGCGAGCGCGCCGGCGATATAGGGAACGCTGGCGATGATGTTCCACAACGCGCTCAGCCGGCCGGACATCAGCTTTTCCTGACCGACAAGCGCGATCAAGGCCCATTGGCCCGCGGCGACGAAGCGCCAGAAGAACATCACCAGGAACATGCCGATGAACAAGCCGGTGTAGGTCAATTTCGTGTAGGCCATCCACGCGAATACCGCAGCGGTGATGGGTGCGAAGATCAGGAAATAGCCACGGTCGCGAAGGCCCAAGGGACTCCACAAATCGCGCGTCAGCCCAAACAACACCGAAAGATACACCGGGATCGCCGTAAGCAGCCGGAAGGTCGATACCTCCGTCACGCTCGCATGCAACTGATCCTTCAGCATGTAGGACGTCGCGAAATCCAGCAGATAGCCGTGCGGCATCACCAGATAGACGAGCAACGTCAGCGGCGAGAAATAGCCGAAGATCTTCGCCGTGCTTGCAGGCTCAGCGCGTGCCGCGTCCGTCATGGTGACAATGTTCCCTGATGAAAGAGCATGCGCCAATGGCCGCCGGCTTCCCGCCAAAGCGAAGACCGCAACGACCGCCGACCACGCGCTTCGGATCGATAGGTCACGAGCGCAAGCGACGGCGCGATCATGCGCACGGTGAAATCCTCAATCCGATGCTCCAACGGGCCGAAGCCGGGATCGGCAACAAGCAGATCCAGTATGGCGGCCTTATCGTAGGCGTGGCCATTGCTGGCGAATTCCATGAAATCGTCTGCCAGCAGCGCCGACGCCTGTTCCCGCGAACCGCGCACGGCGGGATCCATCAACTTCAGTTCCAGCGTGCGCAGGAGCTCGGCGCTCATGCCGGTTCCTGTTGCGTGATGCAGTGGATGCCGCCGCCGCCCTCGACGATGTCGAGCGTATCGATCTGAAGAATATCGCGGTCCGGAAAGCAGGTGGCCAGCAACGTGCGGGCGCGTTCATCGTTCCGGTCGTTGAAAGACGGCATCACAACGCCGCCATTGGGCAGATAGAAATTGATGTAGCTCGCCTGCATCAATCGGCCATTCCAGTCGGTGCGCTCCTTACGCGGCTGTTCGATCTCGATGACATCGATACTGTCGCCGTTCGCATCGCGTGCGGCCTTCAGGCGGCGCACGACCTCGCGAGCGGGTTCATAGTCGGGGTGCGATCTGTTCGGCTGCGTTCCGACCAGCACACGTCCCGGGGCCACGAAACACGCGATATTATCGACATGGCCGTCGGTCTCTTCATCGGAGAATCCGTCACCCAGCCAGATCACGCGCCGCGCGCCGGCATATAGCGCCAAAATCTCCTCAACCTCCTGCTGGGTGAGATTGGCGTTCCGGTTCGGGTTCAGCAGTGTCTGCTCCATGGTGAGCAGCGTGCCCTGTCCGTCGCTGTGAATCGCACCGCCCTCGTTGAACAGCGGTGCCTCGTAGAGGCGAACGCCCGCAGCGTTCGCGATACGCGTCGCAAGCTGCGCGTCCTCATTGTAGGGCTGATATTTGTTGCCCCATGCATTGAACCGCCACTGGACCGCGCCGCGAGTACCATTGGGCCCGCGCAGGAACGTCGGCCCCATGTCCCGCGCCCAGTTGTCATCCAGAGGCACCTCGAAAATCTCGACCTTGTTCGCGCAGGCAAGCCGCGCCTCTGCCACATCGTGCGGCCGAACGCACATTGTCACCGGCTCGAAGGTCGTGATCGCACGCGCCACGCGCGCAAAGGCCTGCTTGGCGCGCAGCAATCCGTCCGGGCCGCCCCATGCTTCGGTGCGACACGGCCAGCACATCCAGGTGCGCGCATGCTCCGACCATTCGGCCGGCCACATGAACCCATCGCGCACGGGGCACGGATCGTCTGCGTCAAGGCGTTCCATCATCCGGCTTTCTATAGCGCGGGCGGTGGCGGCGCGGTAGCTTCGGTTGTCATAAGAGGAAGACCCATGCCCGGCAAGATAGACGCGCGCCTGAAGGAATTGAACATCACCCTGCCTGCTCCGCCCGCGCCGGTGGCGAGCTATGTGCCGTACGTCGTCACCGGAAACATGGTCTTTATCTCCGGGCAGGTCACGATGGGTGCCGACGGCCTCAAATATGTCGGCAAGGTCGGCGCCGATCTTTCGCTGGAAGACGGCAAGGCTGCCGCTCGGCTGTGCGCGATCAACGTGATAGCCCAGGTGAAAGCGGCTTGCGGCGGCGATCTCGACCGCGTGAAGCGCTGCGTAAAGGTTGGCGTTTTTGTCAATGCGGTGCCGGATTTCACACAACACCCCGAGATCGCCAATGGCGCATCGGATCTGTTCCAGGAAGTGTTCGGGAATGTCGGCAAGCATGCGCGGGCGGCGGTAGGCGCCGGGTCGCTGCCGCGTGGCGTCGCGGCAGAAGTCGAGGCGGTGTTCGAAATCGCGTGACGGGTTCTGAGTTTTCCGCACGGCTGGCAGGACGCGCGTTCGATATTGGACGCGCGGCGTGGAATGCGTGCGCCGGGACCCAGCACCCTTTCACACGCTATGAATTCTTCGACGCCGTCGAGGGATCTGGCTCCGCGACCACGAAGACCGGCTGGCGTCCGCTACATCTGGTGGTCGAACGCGACGGCCGGATCGAGGGCATCCTGCCGCTCTATCTGAAGAACCACAGCCAGGGCGAATATGTCTTCGATCATGCCTGGGCGGACGCGCTGGAACGCGCGGGCGGCGACTATTATCCCAAGCTTCAGGCCAGCGTGCCGTTCACGCCCGCGACCGGACGGCGGATGCTGATCGCGCCCGGCGTTGATGAGACAGCAATGCGCGCGGCGCTGCTCTCTACCGGCGCGAATGCGGTGAAGGAGCTTCATGCTTCGTCGCTGCATATCACCTTCCTGACCGAAAATGAGTGGCGCGCAGCGGGTACCGCCGGATATCTGCTGCGCACGGACCAACAATTCCATTGGGAGAACCGTGGCTACACGAGCTTCGACCAGTTCTTGGGCGAGTTGGCGTCGGCGAAGCGCAAGAACCTGCGCAAGGAGCGTGAAGCCGTGCGCGCGGAAAGCGTCGAATTCGACTGGCTGACAGGTAGCGATCTGACCGAGGCCATGTGGGACAAATTCTTCGAGTTCTACATGGACACAGGCGGCCGCAAATGGGGACATCCCTATCTCACTCGCGAATTCTTCAGCCGCGTCGGCGCGAGCATGGCGGACCAGATCCTGCTCGTGATGGCGAAGCGCAACGGGCGCTACATCGCCGGCGCGCTGAACTTTTTCGGCGATGGCATCCTGTTCGGCCGCAACTGGGGCTGCACCGAGTTTGTGCCGTTCCTGCATTTCGAGACCTGCTACTACCAGGCCATCGATTTCGCGATCTCGCGCTGCCTCAGCAAGGTCGAAGCCGGTGCACAAGGTGCGCACAAGCTCATGCGCGGCTACATGCCGACGACCACATACAGCGCGCACTACATCGCGCATCCGGGATTGCGTCGCGCTGTTGACGACTATCTCGAACGTGAGCGCGACGCCGTCGCCGAACATATTGGCGAACTTGCGGAACACGGACCGTTTAGGAAACCTTGCTAGGCGAAGCCCTACTATAATTGAGCCTCATGTCTTCGTTTTTGCGCAGCCCATATGCGAGAGACGATTTCCCTGAGTGTGAAGGTTGCCCCAAACCAAAGTGCAAAAAGAATCAGAAGGAAGGCGAACACAACAAATCTTTCCGCTGGATCATCTGTGTCATAGCTAAATGTTGTAGAAGTAGATAGCAGCCAAAATGCCCACCACCACGGCAACAGCGCCGGAATTTTGACTTCGTCCCAATCATTTTTAGTTGCACTGGCTTGCCAGATCTCCTTCATCGCTTGATAGGGCTTCCAAAGGTTGGCGAGAGGTACAAAGTACCAGCCGACTGCCCAACCCGGCGCAAAACGCAAACCTTCAGCGCCAAGCGCACGAACATTTGCGTTGGCCAAATAGACCCAGCGCAATACCGCGATGGTGCAGGCTCCGTATAACGTAGCGCAAAGTACTGCTAGTAAGATGGCGCCCCGGCCGCTCTCGGCAAAAGATGCTGCGCCGGCCGCCCATGATGGCAGACGGTTCGAGTTGTCGAGTAGATCGGAGATAGAGAACATAACTAAGGTCGAAACAAAAGCGGCACACCATGCAGCCGCCAATAATAAGCGCGTGACGCGGGTCATGGATTCTAGATTTTTGAACGGGTAGCGAGCCTGCGTCATCGATTTCCCCCAACGCGATTTTACCCTAGCTTACTTGATATGTCCGCCATTCAAGGAGCCGTTCATGACCTACGACCCCAACAACATCTTCGCCCGCATCCTGCGCGGCGAGTTGCCGAAGGTGGCGGTGTATGAGGATGACCTCACCCTCGCCTTCATGGACATCATGCCGTCAGTCGAAGGCCATACATTGGTGATCCCAAAGGAGCCCGCCGAAAGCATCCTCGATCTCTCCTCGGAAGGCGCCGCCGCGCTGATCAAGGCGACACAGAAGGTGGCGCGCGCCGTGAAGCGGGGTCTCGACGCACCCGGCATCATGTTGGTCCAACTCAACGGCGCCGCGGCGGGCCAGAGCGTGCCGCACATCCATTTCCATGTCCTGCCGCGCAGCGAAGGCCTGGACCTCAAACTCCATGGCCGCGGAATGATGAAACCGGAGGTTTTGGAGCCCATCGCGGCGAAGATCCGGGCGGCCCTTTAACCCGGCGAGAGCCGCCCTACATGTAGGCGACGATGATCTATCTGCTGGCCTTTTTTTGTTCGCCGCTGGCTTTGCTGCTCACGGGCAAGCCGTTCCAGGCGCTTGCCAATCTGGTCCTTTATGTGCTGTCGATCGCGCTCTGGATCACGATCATCTTCCACCATGCCGGCTTCGTGCTCTGGGCCATCGGCGTGCTGCATTCGGTCCTCTCCATCAATCACGCGCGCGAGGAACGCAGAGCGCGCAGGATTATTGCCGCCACCCGGCCGGATTAGCCGACCCAGTTGCCGTTCTTTCACAAACGTGGGATTCTGCTAGCCGAACGTCAGGAGCATGCCCATGACCCTTAAGACCATCGCGCTGAGCATCGCGCTCGCGGCCGGCTTCGTGTTCTCGCATTCAGTGCCAGCGATGAGCGCCACCCAGCAAAGCAAGGAAGACTACTGCGTGAAGAAAGGCGGCGTCGTGCAGACCCGCATTCCCGAATACAACACCAATGGCGGCGATCCGCTCGTGCTGTCGGGCTCGCAGGAGTTCTGCCAGTTCACGTCGAAGAAGGACGGCAGCCAGATCAATGTGCTGCTCAGCACGCTGACCACCAAGCAACCGTCCCTCGCGGCTCTGGCCTATTACGCGCAGGTGCAGATGGGCAGCTGCAATGGCAACCCGGGCTCGTGTTATTGCTCGTTGGTGGGCGGCACAGATCTTTTCGGCGGCATCAACGCCGCCGGCGGCGGATGGGTGTTGAGCACCGATCAGACCGACGTGCTTGAGGCCTGCATCTTCCCGGACATGTCGTCGATCGACTCCTGGGGCCTCGCCTATCATTCGGCCGACATCATCCGGGGCAAAGATCTGGCAAAGGTGCTGCGCTACCCAAACCCGTACGACGCCGCTCACAAGGGACAGGCCAAGAAGATGCCGTTCCCGCCGGGACATCACACCAGCCGTATCTAGCCGGTCAGGAAGTTCAGAACCGTCTTCATCTCGCCGCGGATCAGATGTCCGGTCCGCGGCAGAAGACACACCTGCGCATGGGCGACGTTCTGCTCCAGACGGCGCCTGGTATCCCGTGAATCGAGGAGCACGTCGCGCCCGCCGGCGATAGCGAGGAGCGGCATGGTCAACGCTCGCAGTTTTGCATCGCTGAAGACCGGAAGCTTGCCGCGGCGCGGACGGAAATTCGCGAACACCAGCGATACAAACGCGGACATCTCTTTCATGCCCGGCGTATCGCGCATCGCATCGCCCAGCACAAAGCTCCGCAGCTTCCTGCGTCCCCAGCCACCCAAGAACATCAGTGGCAATGCGAACAACACGATGCTTCGTTGCCGTCCGACGCCGCCGGGACACAGCAGAGCCAGCTTCGTCACACGATCCGGACGTCGCGTTGCATAGTCGAGCCCGAGCCAGCCGCCGAGCGAGACACCCACGATGGACGCACGCGCCACGCCAAGACCTGCGAGCACATCGTCGAGCCAGAGCGCGTAGGCATCGCTGTCGAGCCTAGGCCGCGATGGCGCCGACAGACCGGGTTCGCCGATCATGTCGATGGCATAGCAGCGGAAGTGCTTCGACCATTCGCCAATATCGCCAAGCCACATCGTGGCGTTCGCGCCGGAGCCGTGAAACAGCAGCAATGGTGGCGCGTCCTTCGGTCCGCAGGCGAGCACGAACGTCTCGCCCTCGCGCGTAGGCACCATGATGCGTTCGCTCGGCACCGGCCAGCGATCGAGGAATGCGACATAGCGCTCCCGCACGGCACGTGCGCCGCGTTCCGATCTGTAGATCGCGCTCACGGCGCCAGCAGCACATCGATGAATTTGAGCAGCGACGCGGTCGTTGCGATGCCGCCGGTGACGATCACCTTCAGCGACGCGCGCTCCTCGTCATAGAGCGTGTCGATGCGCAGGCGCTGATCGCCCTCGTCGCGGCTCTTGGCCGACGCGGTCAACGCTGTGGTGATGCGATCGGCGAGTTCGCGCGGCAGCGCATCGACGGTCACGATGCTCGATACCTCGCTGTGACGCGTGCGGCGCACGGGGCCGCGGCCAGTCAGCGCCTCCAGATCCTCGCGCGCGATGCGGTACTGCTTGCCGATGCGCACAGCCTTGAGCTTCCCGTCGCGGACATGGTTGCGGACGGTGCGGACATGCAGGCCCAGACGCTCTGCCACCTCGTCGATAGAATAGAAATCCCCGGCCATCGTGGCCACTCCAATATATCACTATATATCACTATTATTCCTTATATATGGAGTCAATAGAGTATTTTAAGGAATTTATCCACTAGGCATGCGGTCGAACACCGTCACCCCTTCCGGCACCACGACCCATGGCGCCCTTTCGCTGCCGAAGATTCCGATCGCCGGTCTGAACCGCGCGGGATCGTCCAGCGAACCGGCATAGATCGTGTGATTGTCGGTTTCGCCCACGATGCCGCCGTAGACGAGGCTCCAGCATGCGGCGCAGTGATTGCGATCCGCGACCCGGCCGTCGCCGAGCTTGTGCGAATGGGTCAGCACCGCGCCGGTGATCGCGATGGCGCTCGCGTCGAACCCCATGAAGCCGATGTATCCGGAGCCCGATTGGCGGCGGCAATCGTTGCAGAAACAATAGCCTGCGAACCGGGGCTCACCCTTTGCTTCATAACGCACCGCACCGCAAAGGCACCCGCCGGTAATTGTCTCGCTCATCTGCCGCTCCCGAACGCAATCATATTGCGTTTTTGAATTGCGATTTTCGATGCCTCATCGATCACCGCCGCCATGCAGAACAGACAGGTTTTTTATTCGAATTCGCAATTCAAATCCCCGTTGCTGCGGTCATCTCCTTGAACGCCCTCAAGAATCGTTCTCCTTCGCTGCACTGCGGCGAGCGAAATTGCCCCCGCGCGGCAGAGCCCGTAGAAATGGGTGCGCGCAGGCGCATTGCAAGGAGCGCGAGAATGGAAAAGCACACGGGGTCCTGCCTTTGCGGTGCGGTGCGCTTCAGCGTCGACGGCGAACTGGTGCCGCCGGACGCGTGCCACTGCACGATCTGCCGCAAGGTCTCAGGCCATTATTATTCGGGCACCGACATCCCGCGCGACCGCGTGACGATCGAAGGCAGCGAGAACGTCACCTGGTACCGCACGTCGGAGAAAGTGCGGCGCGGATTCTGCAAGGTGTGCGGCGCGACCCTGTTCTTCGATCCCCTCTTCCGCGACTGGATCGGGCTGTCGATGGGCGCCTTCGACAAACCCACCGGCACGAAGCTCGCCATTCACATCTTCACGGCGGACAAAGGTGACTATTATGAAATCGGCGAAGACGGTGTGCCGCGGAATGAGCGGTAGCAATGCGCTCCGAAGCCTTGAGGTAAAGATGGATACGAGTGCAGGCCACGCTAATTAAACGCGCGTTTAAGCCTGACGGCATAGGCTCCAAAGCTGGAGACAAAAGCGATGCGCAAAGCTAAAAGATCCATAATATTGGGATCAGCGGCGGGGCTACTAATGCTCGCCGTGTGGCTGTCATTGATAACCGCATGCGTGTTTGTGCCACACGGTTTTTATCAGCTACGATTTCTAATCTTTCTCGTGGGCGCATCGTCTTTTGCGACAGGCTACTACGTCTACGAATACGTTGAGAGACACGAGCCCCGACCGCCGTTTCGGCTTGATGGTGATCTTCCCGAACGAACCAATTCAAGGATAGGCGAAACAAATAAAGCCGTGCGGTGTCCCCGCTGCGATGCACCGATGGTCAAGCGGCTCGCTAAGCGCGGTACAAATTCTGGCGACATCTTCTTTGGATGTAGCAATTTCCCGAAATGCCTTGGAACGCGCTCCATGGAAGACGCCATTTGGTAGTCGCGCCGTAAAGCGTGAAATGTAGGGAGTCGGCTTAAGCATTCGGCAGTTGCAGGCAGAGGTTATAGCCGTCTGGATCGTTGAAAGTAAGCTGCTTCATGCCGTACGGCGCAACAGTCGGCGGTTTACACGCGACGCCCGCTTCTTTCAGCAAACGATACGCGTCTTCGATATCCGGGCATCCGAGATAGAACCCCGTATCGCGATGCGCGCTCACCCGCGCGGGATCGCGCGAGGCGGGCCGCTGATCCGCCTCATACGCCGTGTTGAGCATCAGCTCGGCCGATCCGCGCTTCAGCCAGACCCAGTTGCAGTGCCGGTACGGCGCGTCGAACCACGGCGCGTTTTGATGCACCTCGAAGCCCAGCACATCGCAATAGAAGGCAAGCGACTCCACCATGTCGAAGACCTGTATCAGCGGACAAAGACCTTCGATCTTCGGCGGCATGGCTACGTGCTCAGCCGTGTTCCGGGCAGACCGATGCCCCGACCCAGAAACGCCGCGCCCTGTAGTCGATTGTCAATCGCGTCCCTTGCAACAGATCAAGGCCCAAGATCATCGCGCGGTCCATGCCCTGGAGCGAAGGGAGGTCTGCTACACGCGCCGTTGCGTGATCGCGCACGATCCCGGTGAAACGCACAGTACCGATAGGGCCAACGGCGGCGTTCACCGATTGTCCCGCGGCGCCGCGTGTCGATGCCGTGCCGTGGAATTTCGAGATATCGACGCCGGCGGCGCGCGCGAAATTCGTGTTGACGATGCTGGCGCGCGCGCCGCTGTCGAGCATCGCCACGCCAGTGACGCCATTTATCGCAACCGGCAACGTGAGTTGCTTTCCATCCGGTATGGCACCCGCTTTCACGAACACTGCTTTGGCGCCCACCACTTTGAACGGGTCGGTCAGGGGCAGAAGCGCGAACTTGCCACATCCAAAATCGAGAACGGCCAGCTTTCCAGCCATCATGTCTGCACCAGCTACGCCAGCGATCTGCGCGTGATCCGGCCGGTCCGGAATTGTATCGGCGTCGATATTGTGGAGCGCGTGTCCGTCGATGCGCAGTTCGGACAGCAGCGTGCCGGTCATCGCAACGGAACCCGTTGCGCCATTTAGCTCGCGCTTTCCACCCTTCGGAAGATTGAGCGATTTTGCAAACCAGGCATAAGCCGCACTCTCGTCGGCCCCGGTATCGAGCATGAAAGGAAACGGGCCCTTGCCGTTCACAAAGGCGGGGACCATCACATGCCGGGTCGCGTCTTTCGTCAGCGGAACTTCCGCCAATGCGCTGGTTGCTAGAACCGCACAACACGTGGCCGCCAATCCTAGCGCGCGCCGAAAACCCTCATGGACCACGTCATACGCTCTCTTCCGGCTCGGTTTTCTTCTTGCGCGATGCGGGCGGGCGCGGTTTGGCGTCCGCGGGGACGAACTCGAACACCAGCTTGTCGGCGTCGCGGTCCAGAAGCACGCGCACCGTGCCGCCATCCTTGAGCTTGCCGAACAGGATCTCGTCGGCGAGCGGCTTCTTGATGTTGTCCTGGATCACGCGCGCGAGCGGGCGTGCGCCGAAGGCGTCGTCATAACCCTTTTCGCCCAGCCAGCGCGTGGCTTCCGGCGTGAGATCGAACGTCACGTCGCGGTCCACAAGCTGCGCCTCGAGTTCGAGCACGAACTTCTCGACCACATGATCGATGGTCGAGCGGCTGAGCGGCGCGAAGGTGATCGTCGCGTCCAGGCGGTTGCGGAATTCCGGCGTGAACAGCTTCTTGATCGCTTCCTCGTCCTCGCCTTCGCGCTTGCCGCGGCCGAAGCCGATGGCTTCTTTCGCCGCGTCCGATGCGCCGGCGTTCGTGGTCATGATCAGCACCACATTACGGAAATCGACCTTCTTGCCGTTGTGATCGGTGAGTTTGCCGTGGTCCATCACCTGCAACAGGATGTTGAACAGGTCCTGATGCGCCTTCTCGATCTCGTCGAGCAGAAGCACGCAATGCGGATGCTGGTCGACGCCGTCGGTGAGCAACCCGCCCTGATCGAAGCCGACATAGCCCGGCGGCGCGCCGATCAGGCGGCTGACGGTGTGACGCTCCATATACTCCGACATGTCGAAGCGGATCAGCTCCACGCCCATGATGTGGGCGAGCTGTTTGGCGACTTCGGTTTTGCCGACACCCGTGGGGCCGCTGAACAGATAGCAGCCGATGGGCTTCTCCGGCTGGCGCAGGCCCGCGCGCGCGAGCTTGATTGCCGACGAAAGCTGATGGATCGCGTGGTCCTGGCCAAACACGACGCGCTTGAGATCGTCTTCCAGCGTGCGCAGCGCCTCGGCGTCGGTCTTCGACACGGATTTTGGCGGAATGCGCGCCATCTTGGCGATGACGTCTTCCACTTCCTTGACGCCGATGACCTTCTTGCGGCGCGATTCCGCCAGCAGCATCTGCGACGCGCCGACTTCGTCGAGCACGTCGATCGCCTTGTCGGGCAGCTTGCGGTCGTTGATGTATTTCGCGGACAGCTCCACCGCGGCCTTGATGGCGTCCGAGGTGTAACGGAGCTTGTGATACTCCTGGTAATACGGCGCGATGCCCTTGAGGATCTTGATCGCATCGGGGATCGACGGCTCGGTCACGTCGATCTTCTGGAAGCGGCGCACCAGCGCGCGGTCCTTTTCGAAATACTGGCGATATTCCTTGTAGGTGGTCGAACCGATGCAGCGCAGCGAGCCGGCCTGCAGCGCCGGCTTCAACAGATTCGACGCGTCCATCGCGCCGCCGCTGGTCGCGCCCGCGCCGATCACGGTGTGAATCTCGTCGATGAACAGGATCGCGCCTTTGAGGCCCTCCAATTCCTTCACGACGGATTTCAGGCGCTCCTCGAAATCGCCGCGATAGCGCGTACCGGCGATCAAGGCACCCATGTCGAGCGAATAGATGATGCTGTTACGCAAAACCTCGGGAACTTCGTTCTTGATGATCTTGCGCGCGAGGCCTTCGGCGATGGCGGTCTTGCCGACGCCGGGATCGCCCACGAACAGCGGATTGTTCTTCTGGCGGCGGCAGAGGATCTGGATCGTGCGCTCGACCTCGGCCTCGCGCCCGATCAGCGGATCGATGCGGCCGGACTTCGCCTTCTCGTTCAAATTCACGCAATAGGCTTCGAGCGCTTCGGTGCCCTGCTTGACGACCTTCTCACTGTCTTCTTCTTCATCGGAGCCTTTGACCGCCTTCTGCTGGCTCATGCCGGGGCGCTTGGCGATGCCGTGGGAGATGTAGCTGACCGCATCCAGCCGCGTCATGTTCTGCTCTTGCAGGAAATAGACGGCATGGCTTTCGCGCTCGGTGAACAGCGCGACGAGCACGTTGGCGCCCGTCACCTCGTCGCGGCCGGAATTCTGCACGTGCAGAACCGCGCGCGAGATCGCGCGCTGGAAACCGGTGGTCGGCTTTGCGTCCTCGCCATCCTCGATCACCAGCGTCATCAGTTCTTCGTCGATGTATTTCTGCAAGGCGGCACGCAGCGGATCGATGTCGACGTTGCACGCCTTCATCACCTGCGCGGCATCGGGATCGTCGAGCAGCGCCAGAAGGAGATGCTCGAGCGTCGCGTATTCGTGATGGCGATCGCTGGCGAGTTTGATCGCGCGATGCAAAGCCTGTTCAAGATGACGCGAGAGCGAGGGCATCTTCGATTCTATTCCTTTTCCATGGTGCACTGTAGCGGATGTTGGTGGCGGCGCGAAAACTCGATCACCTGCGCCACCTTGGTCTCCGCGACCTCGAACGTGAACACGCCGCAAATGCCCACACCCTTGCGGTGGACATGCAGCATGATCTCGACCGCCTGCTCCCGCCCCTTGTTGAAGAACTTTTCCAGGACATGAACGACGAATTCCATCGGCGTGTAGTCGTCGTTCAGGATCAGGACCTTGTAGAGCGACGGCTTCTTGGTCTTCGGGCGCGTTTTCGTCACGATGCCAGTTCCGGTTCCGGAACCGCCATTGCCGATCAGACCGTCGCCATCTCGTTTGTCTCTCATTGCCGTCCTGCGAGGCCTGCCCGCGTCACACTGAGGTACGCGCACGGCGAGCCTTAAAGCATCGCGGGCAACGCCTCAGGATGACGCAAGTCATCCTCGATGTCATTGGATCACCAGTAGATGGGATCATGGCGCCAGAATGCAACCTCATTCCACCGCCGGAAGTTTACGGCCGTTTTGTTTGAAGAAATGCAAAAAGGGCCCGGGCAATGAAGCCCGGACCCTTTACATCGTCCCGCTTTTTAGGAGGGGGGAGGAACCAGCGGAACGATATTCTTTAGGCAGCGCGCGCGTTCTGAACGACGTCAACCCACGCCTGGACGCGGCTCTGGATCGGAGCGAACGAATCCTTCGTCGTGGCGACGAAAATTTCGCCGAGCTGCGTCATCTTGCTGACATAGCCGTCGAACTGCGTCTTCGCGAAGTCGCTCTGCAGCTCAATCGCCTCGTGAACCGACTTCGTCGCCATGAGCGCCTTGGTCTGGGCGATCGTGTTCTCGAAGGACTGCTTGGAATACGCGAAAATCTCGTTGTGCAGGGTTTCGGCGCCCTTGGCGGCCAGATTGGCGGCCTTCGTGTACGCTTCAACCGTCTCTTTGCCATAACCGACAAAGTGATCGTAGTTCTTCACAGCCTTCTCGAAGCCGTTCTTGAACGCTTCGGCGCCGTTTTTCGCGGCGGCTTCCATGTGTTCCGTCGCGTCGATGGTCTTTTCTGTGGTCTTGGACTTCGCCATTTTCTATCTCCTGTTTCGTGGGGCACCGCGAGACAACGGAGGTCCGTCCGGCGCTGTTGCACTGCAACATGATCTTATATGCGGTGCAGCATAACGGATGTCAAGGGGTCTTCCGCAACGTCAAATCACAGCGACAAATTGAATTATTAACCAATCGTAAACGCCCGTTTCTTATCGTCTATTTCGATTTTTACTTGCGCCCAGCCGTGCGATTTGTTCTGTTGCTTCGCGGTGGGGTTGGCGAAATTTTGCTCGTGTTGAGGCTGTTGATGCTTAACCGGGGACAATCCCGATTCAGCGCGCCGGTTAAGGCGTTTGCGCTGCTTGCCTTGGCAATCCTGGCCCTCAGCCCGGCTGCTCAGGCCCGGGCTCACCGGCATCGCTGGGCCGGCCACCACGCTGCGATTCCCGCCAGTCTGACCGATCCGTCCAAGGACGCCGCTTTGGTCGTCGATGGGGCTACCGGCAAGATTCTTTACGCCCGCAATGCGACGGCTGAGCGTCACCCGGCATCGCTGACCAAGATGATGACCCTCTATCTGCTCTTCGAAGCGCTGAAGAAGGGCGAGGTCACGATGAACACCAACATGCCCGTGTCGGCGCACGCCGCGGAGCAGCATCCCACCAAACTGCACATGCAGCCCGGCGACATGATTCCCGTGAACACGGCGATCGAGGCGATCGTTGTGCGTTCCGCCAACGATGTCGCAGTGACCATCGCCGAGGCGCTCGGCGGCACAGAGTCGCACTTTGCCGAGATGATGACCGCGAAAGCGCGCCAGCTCGGCATGAAGGATACGTTCTACCACAACGCGTCCGGCCTTCCCGATCCGCTGCAGATTTCGACCGCGGCCGATCTCGCGGTTCTCGCGCATCATCTGGCTTACGATTTTCCGCAATATTTCCACTATTTCGGAATTCCGGGTTTCACCTATCGCGGCGTCAGCTATCCGACGCATGACAATCTGATCGGCCGCTATCAGGGTGCCGACGGCATCAAGACCGGTTACACCGGCGCATCCGGTTTCAATCTCGTGTCCTCTGTCGTGCGCGGCAGGAACCACGTCATCGCCGTCGTGATGGGCGGGGTGACCGCGCATCGCCGTGACCGCGAGATGATGAACCTGCTCGATGCGACCTTCACGCAGATCCAGCAGAACCCCTCGCTGGTCGCGAGCATCAAGGTCCCGTGGCAGGAGAACGCGCCAACCGCCGTCGCTGCGCTTGATATGTCGCGCATCTCACAGCAGGCCGCGGCCGATCCGGAAGACGAAGACGCGGCGGAGACGCTGTCGGATGCGGACGATCAGGGCAACGAAATCGCGCCATCCGCGCCCGCGCAGAACAATGCGCGTGTCGCTGTACAGATCCCGGCGCCGCAGCAGCAGCGCACGGTCGTGATGCAGGCGGTTCCACCTCCTGATATACAGCCTGTTCCGCTTCCATCCGCTCCTGCGCCAAGCGTTGCGGTGAACTACCCCGTTCCCATGCCGAAACCATCACAGCCACAAGCGCTGGCGCAGAATGCCAGGACGCCTGTTCCTGTTCCGAAACCTCAAAATACCGTGCTCGCCGCCTATCAGCCGAGCGCGAAAAAGACGGTCCACGCGGAAACCGGCGAAGGCGATTACAGCGACGATTCAACGTTTTCCGCAGCGAAGCTGAAAGCGCAGGACTGGACGATCCAGATCGGCGCCTTCGCAAATCAGACGATCGCGAAATCCGAACTGGCGAACTATGCCGAACGCTCGATGGATGTGCTGGGCCAGGCGGCGCGCATCGTCGTGCCTTTCAAGGCCGTCGATGGACAGACGCTTTTCCGCGCACGCTTTGGCCCGTTCGCGGAACGCGAAGCGCGCGAGGTGTGCGCACGCCTGACCGAACGCGGCCAGACCTGCTTTGCGGCACTCGCGACGCGTTAGTGTCTAGCGCTTCTTTGGATTGCCGTCGGTGCAGTAGGCGAAGGTGATGACACCTTCCGGCTCTTCCCACAGCGCGACCTGGCCCTGCGGCGACGCCAGTTCTCCCGGACCTAGATAGACCTTGTCGGACGTAATCCGCCCCCTGTCGCCGCTCCAGATATAGGCGCCGTCGGCAGCAACGCCGGTCAAAACGATCTTGCCGCTGATCGACCAAGGCACCGGACGGGAATTGTCGCCAACGATCTGGCTGACGCCCGTCGGTCCGCTCAGATTCTGAACGAATGGGAAGGTGAGACCACCATCCTTGCTGACCGCGAGTTGTACCTGCCAATCCGGCTTGTTGTTGATCATATATTCCTTGAGATAGGACACGAAGATGGTGGGGCCGTTGTCCTGGACCATGAACTGGCGCGAATCCGTGTCGATAACGACCGGGGTGCTCCAACTCACGCCGTTGTCGAGGCTCTGCAGATAAACGCCTTGTGTGGGTTCGTGCTCGCGCCAGATGAGCGACAGACGACCGTTCTTCTGGTTCAGCGACAGGATGGGCTCGTGCGCCTGGCGCGATCCGTTCCTGCTGATGTCGTCGACCGTGAACGTCTTGCCGCCGTCATGGCTGTATCCGAAACCGATACCCGGCTCATCCGATGTCCGTCCGATTTCCCAGGCGACATAAACGTTCTGTGCGTGGCTGGTCATGACGACCTCCCCGCTGCTTCGGCCCAGATCGGCCGCGGGACCGAATGTCTTGCCATTGTCGCTGCTGCTGAGAGCCGTCGCGTGGCCCTTGGACCCGATAAAAGCGAGATGCACGTTGCTTCCGTCGGCGAAAATCTGCTGCAAAGCGTGACTTGCGGGACCGAGGTCTTCGGGCGCGCCCCAGTGCCGCCCGTGATCGGCGCTTACCGCGAGCCAAAGATGGTGATCGGTTTCGCCGCCCTGCTGCCATGTCACATAGGCATGACTTCCCGCGGCCGCGAGACGGACATTTGACGTGGTGCCTTTGCCGTTGGCGATGGTGTAAAGCGGAAGCTGGGTCGCGCCATTGGCGGACGCGACGAGAATGGAAACTTTCGTGTCCTGGGCGAAAGCGGCATAGGCCCACTGCCCCGATATGACGGGATTGGAGCCCTCTTCCGCGATATGCGCACCCGGGCCGCCGATGTCGGTCAGCGCGCACTGCGAGAAGGCCTGCGCCGCCACGGGCGCCAGCAGGAAAAGCACAGTGAGCGGCTTCAACATGCGAGACTCCAAACACAATCAGCCCGGGAACATACCCGTGGCCGGGCAGACAATCCAGCAAGGGTCTATGACAAAAGAGTATCCTTGGCTTCGTTGATTTTGGACGCGAGGTAGTCGGAGCCGCCCTTGTCGGGGTGATTTTGCAGGATGAGTTTGCGGTGCGCGGCGCGAATGTCGTCTTCGCTTGCGCCTTCCTGAAGGCCGAGAACACGCAGCGCTTCCGCACGCGACATTCTGGCGGCGGGCGACGGGTCGCGCGGTATGTTCTCGCCGCTGTCAGGCCGTCCCGCAGGCCACAGGCGCACGCCCTGCAGAAGCGCCCAAACCACGCCGCCGAGGAAGACAGCGGGCAACCAGCGCTCTGTGACGGCAAAGAAGATCGTAAGCGCGCCCAATACACCGATGGCGGTGAAGCGCGTCAGGCGCGCGAGCTTTTTTGGCTCGGTCGTGATGCCGATACGGAACAACAAGATCAACAACACGATCCCGAGTGCTGCGATCAGAAACGGCATTGGAGTCTACCCTGCGCTCAGCAGCGCGGCGTTGCCGCCCGCCGCGGTCGTATTCACGGTGTAGGTGCGCTCGAGCGCAAAGCGGAGCATGTAATGCGGCCCGCCTGCCTTCGGACCGGTCCCCGATAGACCCTCGCCGCCGAACGGCTGCACACCGACGACCGCGCCGATCTGGTTGCGGTTGACGTAGATATTGCCGACGCGGATGCGCTCGCGCACGAACTGCGCCGTTTCCTCGATGCGGCTGTGGACGCCGAGAGTCAGACCATAACCGGTCGCGTTGATCGCATCGCAGACAGCATCGAGCTTGTCGCCCTTGTAGCGGATGACATGCAGCACGGGCCCGAACACTTCGCGCTTGAGCTGATCCAGCGACTGCAGCTCGAACGCATGGGGCGGGAAGAACACGCCGTTGGCGATGTCGGGGCCTGGCGTGAGTTTGCGCAGCAACTTCGCCTCACGCGTCATGCGGTCGGCATGTTCCTGCAACGTCTGACGCGAGACCTCGTCGATCACCGGGCCGATGTCGGTCGAGAGCAGGAACGGATCACCCAGTTTAAGTTCATCCATCGCGCCGGTGATGATCTCGATCATCTTGTCGGCCACATCGTCCTGCACGAACATCACGCGCAACGCGGAGCACCGCTGACCGGCGCTATCGAACGCCGACGCCAGCACGTCGCGCGCGACCTGTTCCGGCAGTGCAGTCGAATCCACGATCAGCGCGTTCTGGCCGCCTGTCTCCGCGACGATGGCAGGCAACGCGCCGTCACGCGCGGCGAGTGCGCGGTTGATAGTGATGGCTGTCTCTGTCGATCCCGTGAACGCGACACCGGCGAGGCGCGTGTCGGACAGAACGATCTTGCCGATCTTCGAACCACGGCCCGGCAGCAGATGAAGCACATCCGCCGGCACACCGGCCTGATGCATCAAGCGCACGGAGGCGGCCGCGATCAGCGGCGTGCGTTCGGCGGGTTTCGACAGAACCGTATTTCCGGCCGCAAGCGCGCCGGCCACCTGCCCGATGAAGATCGCCAGCGGGAAATTCCACGGCGCGACACAGAAGAACGGGCCGCGCCCGTGCAGCGACAGTTGATTGGATTCGCCCGTCGGGCCCGGAAGCTCTATCGGGTTCTCGAATTTCTCGCGCGCCTGCGAGGCGTAATAGCGCAGAAGATCGACAGCCTCGCGCAGCTCACCGAGCGCATTGGGCAAAATCTTTCCGCCTTCGCGCACGGCCAGCGCCATCAGCTGCGCGCTATTGTCCTCGAAGAGGTTCGCGGCACGCTCCAGAATATCGGCGCGTCTGTTGCCATTCAGCGAGTCCCAGTCATATTGCGAACGGCACGCGGCTTCGAGCGCATTGCTAACATCGGCTTCGGAGACTTCTGCAACCCTGCCGATCAACCGCGTGCGATCCGACGGATCGAACACGTCATGAAATTCCCTGCCGGTCTCCTTTCCCGACACGATAGGGCCGGCGGTCGGCAGCGTCTCCAGCGACTTCTTCATCGCGGCGATCATCGGTTCGCTCTTGGCGGGATCGGCCCAGACAAAACCGGCGGAATTTTTGCGGCCCGGCAGCATGTCGGCGGGCAGCGGAATGCGGGGATTGCGCAACGGTGTGTCCTTGGACAGTTGAATGACAGGATCGGCAATGATGTCGTCGAGTGGCGCTTCGTCGTCGGCAAGACGATTCACGAACGATGTGTTCGCGCCGTTCTCAAGAAGGCGGCGCACGAGATAGGCGAGCAAATCCTCGTGGCTACCGACCGGCGCGTAGATGCGCGTGCCGACGCCCTTGCGTTCGTCGCGATAGAATTCGTGGAGCGCCTCGCCCATGCCATGCAGGCGCTGATATTCGAAATCGGTGCGATTGCCGGCCAACGTATCGATAGCGGCAACGGTGTGCGCGTTGTGGGTCGCGAATTGCGGATAGATCGCGTCGCTCGCCGCCAGCATCGTGCGCGCGCAAGCGATGTAGGACGTGTCGGTCGCGGCCTTGCGTGTGAAGGTGGGATAGTCCGCGAGCCCCTGCTCCTGCCCGCGCTTGATCTCCGTGTCCCAATACGCGCCCTTGACCAGCCGCACCGGGATGCGCCGGTTCTGGCGGCGTGCCAGATCGATCAGCCAGTTCAGCGTCGGCAGCGCGCGCTTCTGGTAGCCCTGCACCGCGAGGCCTAGTCCGCTCCAGCCCTTGAGCGCCGGCGCTTCCCCAACGGCCTCGAAGAAATCGAGCATCAGATCGTGGCGGTCGGATTCTTCGGCGTCGATGGTGAACGCCAGGTCGTTTGCCTTCGCCTGTTCAGACAGCGCCACGACGATCGGCAGCAGCTCGTTCATCACCCGCTCGCGCTTGATCCATTCGTAGCGCGGGTGCAGCGCAGAGAGCTTCACCGAAATGCTCGGCCGCTCGAAGATCGACCGACTATCTTTCGGATGCGCCTCCGCGATGGCCGTCAGCGCGTCGCGATAGGATTGCGCGTAGCGTTTCGCATCGTGCGCGGTGTAGGCCGCCTCACCCAGCATGTCGAAGGAATAGCGATAGCCTTCCTTCTCCCAGGCGCGGCCTTCCTTCATCGCTTCGACAATGGTGCGGCCCAACACGAACTGCTTGCCCAGGATTCGCATCGCATACCGGACCGCCTGGCGGATCACGGGTTCGCCCGAGCGCGTGACGAGTTTGCGCAGCACGCCTTCCATGTCCCACTTCGCCGCGTCATCGAGCTTGACGATTCGTCCGGTCAGCATCAGCGCGAAGGTGGACGCGTTGACGAACATCGAGTCCGATTTGTTCCTGTGGCTTGTCCAGTCCGCGGAACCGACCTTGTCCCGGATCAGCTTGTCCTGCGTCTCCGTATCCGGAATGCGCAGCAATGCTTCCGCCAGACACATCAGCGCCACGCCTTCGGGTCCGGAGAGCGAATATTCCTGCATAAACGCATCGACGCCGCCGCCCTTCGCACCCTCCTTGCGGATGCGTACGACCAGCTTTTCCGCCAGAGCGTGCGTCGCTCTTGCCTCATCTGCGGACAGCCGCGCCTGCGCGATGCGTTCCGCGACGATCTTGTTCTCGTCGGCGAGATAAACGTCGGAAATGGCTTTGCGCAACGGCGAGGATGTCATGTTGAAGCAGGGCTTTGAATCGCGGGCGGCAATCTAGCGGGGCGCGCGCCGCCACGCTAATGTTGCCGCACATGAAAACGCCGGAAATCGTCACCTCCATCGCCGGGTTGCGCGCGCATGTCGCGGACTGGCGCAAGGCCCGCCGCCGCGTCGCATTGGTGCCGACCATGGGCGCCTTGCACGAGGGTCACATCGCGCTGACGGGCACGACACGAACCCGCACGACGAAGACCATCGTCAGCATTTTCGTGAACCCGGCACAGTTCGCGCCGCACGAAGATTTCGACCGCTATCCCCGCAATCTCGACGCCGATGCCGCAAAGCTTGCCGGCCATGTGGATCTGATCTTCGCGCCCTCTGTGGCCGAAATGTACCCGGACGGTTTCGCCACCCGGATCGAGGTCGGCGGACCCTCCCTCGGCCTGGAAACGGATTTCCGGCCGCACTTTTTCAGCGGCGTCGCGGCCGCGGTGACGAAACTCCTCATCGCCGCGATGCCCAACGCCGCCATCTTTGGAGAGAAGGATTACCAGCAGCTTCTGGTGATCCGCCGGCTCAACGCCGATCTCGGCCTGCCGATCGAAATCGTCGGCGCGCCGCTGGTGCGGGAGCCGGACGGCCTCGCGATGTCGTCGCGGAACGCTTATCTCAAGCCGCGGGAGCGTGAGATCGCGGCCTCCATGAATATGGTGTTGAAGGATGTGATCGAGCGCGTGCGCGAGCGCGGGCATATCGGCGTCGGGGAACATCACGGGAAGAATGCGCTGCTAAGGGCAGGTTTCGACTCCGTCGATTACGTCGCCATCCGCGATGCGCGGACGCTCGAGACCGTGGCTGATCTTTCCCGCCCTGCCCGCATCCTCGCCGCCGCCAAGGTCGGAGGTACGCGGCTCATAGACAATATGGCGATTCAGCCCTCCCCTTGAGGAAGGGTTGAGAGTCAAAGCAACCCCAGCTCGGCCAGTTCCTGCTTTAAATTCTCCGGAAGATTGCCCGCCTTGATGTCTTTCACGTCGGGCGGCGCATCCTTGGGATCGAGATAGCGCCAGCCTTGAAACGGGCGATGGTGGCGGCGCATCACGGGGATGAGTTTCGGGTCATACACCAGCGCGCAATGCGGCTTGCCCTCCTTCTGGACAGCCTTCAGATCAAGCAACTTCTGCCGCGCCGCGATCTGGCCTTTGATCACCCAATAAAGCGAACCGCCATCGAGCACCTCGTCGGCCTTCTTCGGCGTCATGCGCGTGACATGCTGAAGGACCAGCGGCTGCTTTTTCTTTTTCTTTTCGGCCAGACGCTGTTTCTGCCAGTTGGCCAGGTCTTCCAGGGAATCCACGCCGACGCAAAGCTTGATGATGTGCAACGTCATGCAGCCACTTTCGCGAACTGCACGACGACGGTTTCGGCCGGCACCTGATCGCCCTGCGCGACATTCACGCTTTCCACCGTGGCATCGGCAGGCGCGGCGAGCGTGTGCTCCATTTTCATGGCTTCGAGCATCGCCAGCGGCTGGCCGCGCTTTACGACATCACCGGCTTTCACCAGCACCTGGATGATCTTGCCCGGCATCGGCGTGATCACGCGGTCGGCCGCCTCGCCACCGTGCTCCGCGGCCTCGAACGGATCGAACGGTTTGAGGGTGAATGTTTCGCCCGCACGCATCACGGCGATGTCGCCATTCACGAGGCGCATGACATCGCCGGCAGCCACCGTACTGTTAAGCGCGGCGGTGACGCGTTTTCCGCCAGCGGTGAACTCGACCACCTGCCGTGATGCGCCGTCAAGACGGAAACCGTCGCGCGCATTCCAGGGATCGGCGGAGTCTTTCGCGTGTTCATGCGCCACGAACTGCGCCGCGGCTTCCAGAACATCCGCGCCGATCTCTGCATGCGGGACCAATTCGTTCAGATGCCGGTCAATAAAGCCGGTATCCACGTCACCGCTCACAAATGCCTTGCTGCGCAGCGCGCGGATCAGGAAGGCGTTGTTGGTGCGCACACCGGCGATCTCGGCATGCGACAGCGCATCGGCGAGCTTGGCGGCCGCGCCTTCGCGCGTCGCGTCATGCGCGATCACCTTGGCAATCATGGGATCGTAGAAGGGCGTGACCTGATCGCCCTCCCGCACGCCGCTGTCCACACGCACATTCTCCGGCAAGCGGAGCCGCTCCAAGGTGCCGATTGACGGCAGGAAGCCGTTGTCCGGGTCTTCGGAATAGAGGCGCACTTCCATCGCGTGGCCGTCGACACGAAGATCCTTTTGCGTCTTCGGCAGTTTCTCACCGGAGGCCACGCGCAGCTGCCATTCGACCAGATCGGTGCCGGTGATCGCTTCCGTCACCGGGTGCTCGACCTGCAGGCGCGTGTTCATTTCCATGAACCAAAACCGGTCGGCCTTTAGCCCTTCCGACGCATCGGCAATGAACTCGACCGTGCCCGCGCCGACATAGCCAACGGCCTTCGCGGCTTTCACCGCGGCCTCGCCCATCGCCGCGCGCATCGCCTCCAGCATGCCGGGCGCTGGCGCTTCCTCGATCACTTTCTGATGGCGGCGTTGCAGCGAACAGTCACGCTCGAACAGATAGACCGCATCGCCCTGACCGTCGGCGAACACCTGCACTTCGATGTGGCGCGGGCGTGAGACATATTTCTCGATCAGCACGCGATCGTCGCCGAAAGACGATTTCGCCTCGCGCTTCGCGGATTCGAGCGCGGCGGAGAATGCGTCCGCAGCTTCCACCTTGCGCATGCCTTTGCCGCCGCCGCCGGCGACCGCCTTGATGAGAATCGGATAGCCGATCTTGTCCGCTTCCTTCGCGAGATGCGTGGGCTCCTGATCGCCGCCGAGATAACCCAGCACCACCGCCACGCCGGCTTTCGCCATCAGCGCCTTGGCGCGATCCTTCAAACCCATCGCGCGGATCGCGTTCGCCGGCGGACCGACGAAGATCACACCGGCTTTCGCACAGGCCTCCGCGAACTCCGCGTTCTCGGACAGGAAGCCGTAGCCCGGATGGATTGCGTCGGCACCCGTCTCCTTCGCGGCGGCGAGAATGACATCGCCGCGAAGATAGCTCTCTCGCGCGGGCGCGGGACCGATGCGTACCGCGCGGTCGGCCATAGCGACATGGGCGGCACCGGCATCGGCGTCCGAATAGACGGCGACCGTCGCCACGCCCATCTTCCGCGCGGTACGAACGATGCGGCAGGCGATCTCGCCACGATTGGCGATCAGCAGAGTGGAAATCATACCGGTTTCTGGCACATCCCGGGCGGGGATTTCCAGTTCCGTGACCGGCGGACGCTTATCGCAAAATGCTCTCCACAACGGAACGCAGCATATAGAACGCCAGCGTCACCACCAGGAACGCAAGGAACAATGACAGGAAGAAGTGCCCGAACGACTTGTCAAGCACCGGCATGAACAAGGGTTGATCGTTGACCATCGCCGGCATCAAAACGTCCACCGCGATGTAGAGCACCGATGCAAACAGGCCCGCGAAAACCGCTGCACCCAAACTGCGCGCCATGAAACCCAACAGCAGGGCGATGATCACGAACTGGACCGGATGAACGTGGTACAGGCCATCGCGGATAGTGGCCCACCAGCTATCGATAAGATCCATGGTCCGCCATTTCTGCGGCACCGGCAACCGACAGCGCCGCCTTATCCGATGTCAGTGATGTTCCGCGCGCGTGGCGGCACCTCCGGCCAGCAACTGAACCTTGATCGCAAAGAACACCGCAATGGCGACAAGATAGCCCAAATACAGCGCCGCCGCAGTCTTCCAGTAGGAAAGCTCGAGAAGGTTGGACGGAAGGCGAAAACTGCCCTCGTTCACCAGCACCGGCAAAATGATCACGGCGATCAGGTGCGTGATCGTCGCGCCCAGCGCGGCCGCCCAAATCCGCCGCCACTCCGGCAGCCGGTAGGCTGCGTAAACGGCGATCAACAGGCCGAGGGCGCCGTTGACATGTGCGAATCCTTCGCGAAATCCGTCTTTGAAAAAATAAAGGATATCATGGAGATAAACCGAAATGTTTTCCATGCAGCCCTCCCAAGGCGTTAACCATCGCAAGGTAAACGCGCGAATATGGCTTTTGTTCGCTCGCGCAGCAGGCTCTTCGGAACCTCAGATTTTGACCTCGACCGCCTCATAGAGGTGCATCGCGCCGGGATGCGCCGCCAATTCCTGCAGCCGCTTCCATATCGCGCGCGATTCGGGCACGCGGAAATGGGTCTTGAGCGCTTCGATGCTCTCCCAGCGCTCGATGAAATGCAGCGTCAGGGGATCGTCGGCGTCGATGCTGACATGGTGGCTGATGCAGCCGGGCTCCTTGCGCGAGCGATGCACATGCTCGGTCGAGACGCGCAGCATCTCGCCGATCGTATCGGCGCTGGCCGTGACAATTCCGGCGACAAGAATCATCGTTAAACCTTTCCCGCGCCCGGCACACGGTGGCGGCGCGCGTGCCAAACCCATATATAGAACACAGTCCGATTTGCCCCCGAAGGAAGCAATCCCATGATCATTGCCCTGATTGTCCTTGCGCTCATCGCGCTATTCGTGATGTTCACCTACAACCGGCTGGTCTCGTTGCGCCAGGCATGGAAGCGCGCCTTCGCCGACGTCGACGTGCAGCTCAAGCAGCGCCAGGACCTCGTGCCCAATCTGGTCGAGACCGTGAAGGGCTACGCCACGCATGAGAGCACCGTCTTCACGCAGGTGACAGAGGCGCGGGCGTCAGCGATGAAGGCGAATACCGTGGGCGAGAAGAGCGCGGCCGAAGGCGCCTTGACCGGCGCACTCGGAAACCTGATGGCGGTCGCGGAGAATTATCCGCAGCTCAAAGCCAACGAGAACTTCATGAGCCTGCAGAACGAGCTCGCCGATCTGGAGAACAAGATCGCCGCCGCGCGCCGCTTCATGAACAACGCTGTCGCGGAATACAACGGCGCCATCCAGCAATTCCCGGCGGTCGTGATCGCGGGACCGTTCGGGTTCCAGCCGGCCGAAATGTTCACGCTGGACGCGGATGAGCGCGCGCAGACCAAGAACGCGCCCAAAGTCAGCTTCAGCTAGCCTGTGGCGATACAGGGCCTCACCACCTACCGGCAGAACAACAACATCAAGTCGATGGTGTTGCTGGCGCTGTTTCCGGTGCTGCTGCTCACGCTGCTCGGGTTCATCTTTTTCTTCGTCGGCGAATTCACCAACACCCGCTACGCATTCTACAACTTCAATCTGGAACCGGTGTTGGGCACGGGCAGCGCACTCGATCTCGCGCTGTCCGCGATCTATGCCTACTGGCCAATCGTCATCGGCATCGCGGCGGCATGGACGCTGATCGGTTATCTGTTCAACGACGCGATCATCCATGCCGCGACCGGCGCGCAGGCCGTGGAACGCGGCGAACAGCCGGAACTTTACAATCTCGTCGAGAACCTCTGCATCAGCCGGGGCTTGCGGATGCCGAGGCTCTACATCGTCGATACCGACGCGATGAACGCCTATGCCAGCGGCATCGATGAGCGCTCCTATGCGATCACGGTGACGAGCGGGCTGCTCGCCATGCTCAACAAGGACGAGCTCGAAGCCGTGCTCGCGCATGAGCTCACGCACATCATGGAGCGCGACACCCGCGTGCTGATCGTCACCATCGTGTTCGTGGGCATGATCTCGTTCCTCACCCAGCTTCTGTGGCGCAGCATCCAGCTTCGGTCGTACACGCGCGGGCGCCGCGGCGACAGCCAGGTGATGGCGTTCCTGCTGGTCGCGGCGGTGGCGTCGGCTATCGGCTATGGGTTGGCGCTGGTCTTGCGCTTTGCGATCTCGCGGCGGCGCGAATATCAGGCCGATGCCGGATCTGTCGATCTGACCAAGAACCCCGACGCGCTGATCTCCGCGCTGATGAAAATCTCCGAGAACCCCTCCGTGCCGCATGTGCCGAGCGAGGTACAGCAGATGTTCATCGAAACACCGCCGTCGAGCTTCGCCCTCGCGCAGCTCTTCGACACCCACCCGCCGATCGCCAAACGCATCGCGGTGCTGGAACAGCTTGGTGGCCATGTGCCGGATAAACTGGCGTATCCCACGCCCGCACCGGCCATCGAAGCGCCCGCTTCATCCGAGCCGCATCAGCACGGCCCGTGGGGTTAGCGCCGGACGAGCTTTGCGCGGCGCTTCTCTAGCAACTTCACAAGGCCGTCTTTGACTTTGGCGAACAGCGTTGGCGGCAAGAAGCCATAGGCATAGACGCCGCGCTTGCCGGGAACGGGAGCCAGCCCAGCGTTCGGCCAGAAATCGACATTGGCTTCGGAAACCACAACCCACGAACGCGCATCGTCCAAACCAAGATGCTCCGCGACGGTGGATGGGATTTCGATAGCCACGGTTTCACCACTCGGTCGCGAATGGGTAATCGGCAGGATCAAAACGAGTTGCGGATCGGCGTCATCGTCTAGAGTCGCCACAAGACAAGCCGGGCGCCCTTTGCCGGATGCCCGCGCCGAAGCAGCTTCGCGCTGCCAGAGATAGTCATAGCGGATAACAAGGCCGGGCTCAGGCCGCGGAAGCGGCATCGCCTATTTCATCAGCTTGTTGAGACGGTCATGGCGCTTGTCCATCTTTGCCGAGCGCGCGGCCTCGATGATCGTATCCGGTAGGTCATGAATAGCATGACTACGCTTCGACGCCGCCACCAGCCAATCATAGCGCTCCGCCGACATCAGGACGAGCTCGCGCCGCCCATGCCGCGTAATCTCTACCGGCTCGCGTTGCGCCTTGTGCTGAAACTCGCCGAATTTGCGTTGAAACTGCTGGGCGGTAGTTTGGGACATGACGTTCTCCGAAGAATACGAATTATTCGTATAATCTACGAAGGTCGTCAACACGGGTTCATCTAGCTTCGCCATATTTCCTGGACCGCATCAATCAATCCGTAGTGGATTAAATTTGAAGCTATCCGCGCTTGCGGGTGCGAATAGGCAATTACAATTCTATTCCCTTCGAGTTGTAGGTACTCGATCCCGCGCGATGTCCTTTTCCACGGACCGGCATCTGATGGCTTCATATGCTCATTGAAAGCACCCGTTACGATGGACCCACAACAAATGGTCAGGTCTGCTTTGTAGATGTCGTACTGCCTTTTAATGTATTCGGAGTCACGCATAACTGCCTGCCACCATGAACCAGCGTCCGTGGTATGCCCGCCTGGGATTTTCTTGAGATTCATGGCTGCAATGGTGCTCAGTTCCGCTATTCGTCTTTCATGATTGATATGCTCCAATTCGCTCCAATCTACTTCCCGCGATTGTCGCATGGCGAAAACCCATCGGGTCACGACATCCCAGGTCTCCTTTCGCTCTCCTTGGGTCAAAAGTTCGCGCAGACACCAGCCGCCTCCGCCCAAATCATTTACTTCCTTCAGCAGGAGCAATATCTTTGGAGCAGAGCGCGTGAATGCGTCTGCATTGACCGCACCGTCGGAGACAAAACTCTCACGCAAATTTTGGGGTAGATGTTGGCGCCATTTTGCGAAGAGCTGTTCTTCTTGTTCTAAAATTCCGCCCAACACCACCTCCAAAAAATTACATTCTGAACACGCCGAACTTCGTGTCGCCGATGGCGGTCATATGCGCTCCGTCGCCTGCGCGTTCGCTTTCTTGTAATCCCCCGCCCAATCCCACATCTCACCCGTCAAAGACGAGGCGACGAGTTTATCGATGCGATCGCGCACCGCGGGCGCGAGTTGTGGACGCTGCATCTGCCACGCGGCTCTCACAGCCGGAAACAGCATCACGCGTTGCAGGTTCAGAACCGCCGTATCGAGCGACTCCTTGTCGAGGAAGCCGGCATCGTGTTGCCACAGCGCATCCTCGACCACCGCAACCTGTATCCGCATATAATAGTAGGACTGCAGCAATTCCCGAGGTGAAAGCGCATCATTGTTGACGATCTTCGTCACGGTGTCGGCGATCTCGGTCTGCATCGAGGTCAACGCGGCATTGATCACGCGCTCTGTCCGCGCCTGGTGCATTAGCGCGCGTTGTGTCTTTTGCGCCTGGCGCACCTGGATCGCGAGATAGACCAGCGAGATCACGACGGCGATGCCGCTGACGAAACTGCCGATGCTGGCGAGATCGGTGAGGCTCATGGCACCATCCTGAATACGCCGAGCTTACAGTTTCGGCACCAACGCCGCGGCGACTTTCTTTTGGGCGGCGGATTGCTGCGCCAGCATATCGTCCGCGGCTTTGCCCCAGAACTCGCCGCTCGAAACAATGACATTGACACTCATGCCGACCTCGCCCTTGCGCACGACGAGTTCGCCGGGCGTGTCATAGGCCTCGTCGCCGAGACCGGCGACCGGCTTGTCCTGCGGGCTGGCGGTGTAGATCATCTTCCAGTCGCCGACCATGATGGTGATCGCGCCGTTCGGGCTTGTGTACTGGCATTGCGACATGTGCGGATTGGGCTGCGCCTTGCGCGTCAGCTTCGCGGCATCGCCGAGCAACTGTTTCGCCGCCGCATCGTCGAGCACATCGCAGGCATTGGATCCCGATACGAACTGTGGCCCTACCGGCGCCGCGGCTATCGCCGTGTGTTTGGATTCAGACGACGGTCCACAATCCGCGAGCGCGAAGGCCGCAACAGCGACCACCGGCAACAAAACAGTCTGGCGCAAAATCATGCTATTCCCCCCGAAAAATGAAATGCTTACCCAAGTCACTCACATCCTGAACACGCCGAACTTCGTGTCGCCGATGGGCGCGTTCAGACACGCGGACAAAGCGAGCGCGAGCACGCGGCGCGTATCCGCCGGCGCGATGATGCCGTCGTCCCAGAGCCGCGCGGTCGCGTAATAGGGATTGCCCTCGTCTTCGTATTTCTGGCGGATCGGGGCCTTGAAGGCTTCGGCCTGCTCCGGCGTCCATTTGTCGGCGTCGCGATGCACCGTCGCGAGCACACTCGCCGCCTGTTCGCCACCCATCACGGAGATGCGCGAGTTCGGCCACGAGAACAGGAAGCGCGGCCCATACGCGCGGCCGCACATGCCGTAATTGCCCGCGCCATACGATCCGCCGATGATGAGCGTGATCTTCGGCACCTGTGCGGTGGCGACGGCGGTCACCATCTTGGCGCCGTCCTTTGCGATGCCGCCGCTTTCGTATTTCTGGCCGACCATGAAGCCCGAGATGTTCTGCAGGAACAGCAGCGGCACCTTGCGCTGCGAACATAACTCAATGAAATGCGCGGCTTTCAGTGCGCTCTCGCTGAACAGGATGCCGTTGTTGGCGACGATGCCGACGGGCATGCCCTCGATGCGCGCAAAGCCGGTGACGAGCGTGGTGCCGTAGCGCTTCTTGAACTCGTCCAGCTCCGAGCCGTCCACCAGCCGCGCGATCACCTCGCGCACGTCGTATTGCGTCATCAGCGACGGCGGCACGATGCCGTTGAGTTCGGCGGTGTCGTAGAGCGGCGGACGCGGGGCGGCGACGGGAATGTCCGGCTGCTTCACATGATTGAGGCCGCTCACGATGCGCCGCACGATCGCGAGCGCGTGGGTGTCGTCATTCGCGAGATAGTCCGCGACGCCGGAGATGCGCGTGTGCACGTCGCCGCCGCCAAGATCCTCCGCGCTCACCACCTCGCCTGTCGCGGCCTTCACGAGCGGCGGCCCGGCGAGGAAGATCGTGCCCTGGTTCTTCACGATCACGGTCTCGTCGCTCATCGCGGGCACATAGGCGCCGCCCGCGGTGCAGGAGCCCATCACGCTCGCGATCTGCGGAATGCCCAGCGCGCTCATGCTCGCCTGGTTGAAGAAGATGCGGCCGAAATGCTCACGGTCGGGGAAGATGTCGGCCTGGTTCGGCAAATTCGCGCCACCGCTATCGACCAGATAGATGCAGGGCAGCCGGTTCTCGCGCGCGATCTCCTGCGCGCGCAGATGCTTCTTCACCGTGATCGGATAATAGGTGCCGCCTTTGATCGTGGCGTCGTTCGAGACAATCACGCATTCTCGGCCCTCGACGCGGCCGATGCCGGTGATGATGCCCGCGGCGTGGATGTCGCCGTCATACATGCCGTTGGCCGCGAGCGGCGAAAGCTCCAGGAACGGCGAGCCCGGATCGAGCAGCCGCTCGACGCGGTCGCGCGGCAGAAGCTTGCCGCGATCGGTGTGGCGCTTGCGGCTCTTCTCGTCGCCGCCGAATGCGGCGATCGCCATGCGCTCTTTCAATTCGCCGACAAGCTTCCCCATCGCCTCGGCGTTGGATTTGAACGCGGCACTGGATGTCGAAACTGCGGATTTGAGATGGGTCATCGATTCACAGCATAACAAACGCCCTATCCCCCTGAAGGGAGAGAGGGTGATTTTGGGTATAGATTTCGATGGCGGTCATTGATGGTGCGGTCCGAACAAAGCCATAACGAGCATCGCTATCGCTAAAAAAGCGGCGAATGCGGATATCGCGACAGCAAGCTTCCTTTGATATGGCTTTGCGCCCGGCAATGCATCTCCGAACAAAACCGAAAACGGAATGCCCCGGCCGCCCAAAGGAATGTGATCGGCTTCACCAGCTCGCCGGGCACGACGCAATTCCATCGCGACCTTGACAAAGGGCGGGAGCATCACAAACCAAGAGATTACGGCACCAATCCAACAAATTATGGATACGGTGTGTACCCACTCCGGCATGTCGGGGTGGGGTGTCACAGCAACTCCACCGCCACGGCGGTCGCTTCGCCGCCGCCGATGCAGAGCGAGGCGACGCCGCGCTTCTTGCCACGCGCCTTCAGCGCATTCAGCAGGGTCACGATGATCCGCGCGCCGGAGGCTCCGATGGGGTGGCCGAGCGCGGTCGCGCCGCCGTTCACATTGACCTTCTCGTGCGGGATGCCCAGGTCGCGCATCGCGATCATGGCCACATTGGCAAAAGCCTCATTGATCTCAAAGAGATCAACTTCGTCCTTCGACCATTTTGCGAGCTTCAGGACCTTTTCGATGGCGCCGACCGGCGCGGTCGTGAACCAGCGCGGCTCGGCGGCATTGCTCGCCTGCGCCACGATCCGGGCGATGGGTTTCAGCCCGCGAGCACTGGCAACATCGGCCCGCGTCAGCACCAGAGCCGCGGCACCATCCGAAATGGACGACGAGTTGGCGGCGGTCACCGTGCCGTCCTTGGCGAAGGCGGGCTTCAGCGTCGGAATCTTCGCGGGGTCGGCCTTGCCGGGCTGCTCGTCGGCGGCGACGACCACCTCGCCTTTCCGGCCTGCGACCTTCACGGCCACGATCTCGCCCCTGAACGAGCCGTCTTCGGTCGCCCGCTTGGCGCGTGCGAGAGACTCTGTCGCGTATGCGTCCTGCGCCTCGCGCGTGAACTGATAGTGCCGCGCGGCATCCTCGGCATAGGTGCCCATGAGACGATGCTCATAGGCGTCCTCAAGCCCGTCGAGGAACATGTGATCCTTCACCTCGCCATGGCCGAGGCGATAGCCGCCGCGCGCCTTCGGCAGCAGGTACGGCGAGTTCGTCATGCTCTCCATGCCGCCCGCGACCATGATGTCGGCATGGCCGAGTGCGATCTGGTCGCTTGCGATCATCACCGCTTTCATGCCCGAGCCACAGACCTTGGAGATCGTCGTGCAGGGCACGGTGTTGGGGATGCCGGCATGGATCGATGCCTGACGCGCCGGCGCCTGCCCCAATCCGGCAGAGAGCACATTGCCCATCAGCGTCTCGTTCACATCGCCCGGCTGAATGCCTGCGCGCTCGACGGCCGCCCTGATCGCGACGGCACCGAGCTCCGGCGCGGTCATTCCAGAGAGTTCTCCCTGAAACCCGCCCATCGGTGTGCGCGCTGCGGAGAGAATAACAACTTGTGATTCTTGCATGATTCGAACTCGTGTTTCGGGATGACCAATTACCAAGGCTGAGTTATCATTAATCCCGGCGGACGGCCAACAGGCTGCGAGGGGTGTCGAGGGGATGAAGAAGGTCGCGATCGCGCTCGGGATCGGTATGCTCGCCGCTTTGGTGCTCGGCGGGGCGTATCTCGCCGCACTTTATGGCGGGGTGAGGCTATCACCCGTTTCGATCATGATTGGCGTCGCGCTCCTCGCGTTCGCCTCCTCCAGCGCGGTCTTTGCGCTTCTCGCCATGGGCCGTTCGGCGCCCACGACGCCGTATCAGCGAACCCGTCTGAATGAATGGCCCGCGATCCAGAAGGTTTCAGAGTTCATGGACCGCGAAAAGATTCAGATATTCGCGCGCCCGGAACAATCACTGACGGAAGTCCTGGTCCGCTACGGCAACATGTTCAAAAAGCCGTCCGAGGAACTCACGCGCAAGATCGTGATCACGCTGCGCGCGTCGCCGCGCATGGAATTCAATCCGGTGACGTTGCGCGCGCTGTTTGGAACACTCGCTCCCTTCAAGCTGGAGCATGTGGTTCTGCTAGACGACGAAGGCCGCTTCACTGGATACATTCCCGGCAATCGCGCGCTCAAGGACTTCAATGGCGAGAACGGTGAAACCAAAATCGCCAAGTCCATCGTCGCGCTTCTTGCCAAACCGTCCGATCCTGACGCGCTAAAAGCATTGAAGGGTCTGGGCGGCATCCCGCGCGGGAATACGGTCGATCAGAAAGACGATATCCGTCACGCGGCGGCACTCGTCTATGCCAACGAGGCCGTACCGGGCCTCATCGTTCACAAAAACCTCAGGCCCATCGGCGTTATTTCCAAGGATGACCTACTGGTCCTCGCATCCGCCGAGCCGATGATCGCTGGCTACTAGGCCGTCTCTTCAAACAGTTCCCGTCCGATCAGCCAGCGGCGGATTTCGCTCGTGCCCGCGCCGATCTCATAGAGCTTGGCATCGCGCAGCAGGCGGCCGGTCGCGAACTCATTGATATAGCCGTTGCCGCCGAGGCACTGGATCGCATCCAGCGCCATCCGCGTCGCCGCCTCTGCCGCAAACAGGATCGCCCCCGCCGCGTCCTTGCGCGTGGTCTGGCCGCGGTCGCAGGCGCGCGCGACATTGTAGACATAGGCGCGTGCTGCCGAGAGCGTGACATACATGTCCGCGATCTTGGCCTGCATCATCTGGAACGCGCCGATCGGCTGGCCGAACTGCTTGCGGTCGTGGATGTAGGGCAGGACGACATCCATGCAGCTCTGCATGATGCCAACGCTTCCAGCGGCGAGCACGGCACGCTCGTAGTCGAGACCGCTCATCAGCACGTTCACGCCGCCACCTTCGGGGCCCATCAAATTCTCTTCCGGCACTTCGCAATTGTCGAAGACGAGTTCGCCTGTGTCGCTGCCGCGCATGCCGAGTTTGTCAAGCTTCTGCGCCGTGCTGAATCCCTTCATGCCTTTCTCGATGAAAAACGCGGAGATGCCGCGCGGCCCGGCGGATGCATCCGTCTTGGCATAGACGACAAGCGTATCGGCACAGGGACCGTTGGTGATCCACATCTTGGTGCCGTTCAGCACATAGCGGCTGCCGCGCTTCTCGGCCTTGAGCTTCATCGACACGACATCGGAGCCAGAGCCGCTCTCGCTCATCGCCAAGGCACCGACATGCTCGCCGGAGATCAGCTTCGGCAGATAGCGGCGCTTCTGTTCTTCGTTTGCATTGCGGCGGATCTGGTTGATGCAGAGATTGGAATGCGCGCCATAAGACAGCCCCACAGAAGCCGACGCCCGGCTGACCTCCTCCATCGCCACGACGTGCTCAAGATAGCCGAGCCCCGACCCACCATAGTCTTCCTCGACCGTGATGCCGTGTAGGCCAAGCTCTCCCATCTGCGGCCATAGATCGCGCGGAAAGACATTCGATTTGTCGATTTCGTCCGCACGCGGAGCAATCTTGTCGTCGGCGAAGCTGCGGACCGTATCCCGGAGCATATCGGCTGTGTCGCCGAGGCCGTGGTCCAGGGAAGGATAAGCGTTGGGGATCATGCAAATTCCAGGGTGAATGCGGCGCAATCCTATAGAAACGGCCGTTCGCGTTCCAACCTCGACGATGACAAAAGCCCGGACGGGGCCTAATCTTCGCCGCAGGTTCCTTCGGAGAGTCGGTTCATGACGGATGCCATCGATGTTCGCGCGGAGTCTGCGGCAGCGGCGCCACCGGCGAAGGGTGGTTTGCTTGGCCGTTTTGCAGCGCAATATGGGAATGTCTCCACACCGTTCGAAGTCGTGACGCCTGACGGCGCGCTGACGCGCTTCGGCAAAGGCACGCCCGCCTTCCGCCTGACGATCAAAAACCAGAACGGCACGCGTGCTGTCACCAGTCTGGACGAAGGACGCATCGCCGACGCCTATCTCGCCGGCGATCTCGACCTCGAAGGCGACATGGAGAAACCGTTCGCGCTGCGCGGCGACATGAAGGACTCCCATCTCTGGACCGAAGCCTGGCGCTACATCCAGCCGCTGCTGTTCGGCCAGGTGCACACGAACAAGCAGGCGATCAGTTCGCACTACGACATCGATTCCAGTTTCTTCCTCGCCTTCCTCGATCCGAAGACGCCCGCCTATACGCAGGGCGTGTATGAGCGCGATGACGAGACGTTGGACGTCGCCACCACCCGCAAATTCGACTACGCGTTCGAGAAGCTCGGGCTCAAGCCCGGCGACCACATTCTGGAAGTCGGTCCCGGCTGGGGCGCGTGGTTTGAATATGCGGCGCCGCGCGGGATCAAATGCACCGGCATTTCGATCTCAAAGGAATCGATCCGTTTCCTGACCGAGAAAGGCAGGAGGCTCGGCTATGACTGGGAGCTGATCGAGAGTGATCTCTTCGACTACAAACCTGCGGTCAAATACGACGCCATCGTCATCATGGGCGTGATCGAGCACCTACCCGACTATCAGCGCGTGCTCGAAAAATTCATGACCCTGCTCAAGCCGGGTGGCCGCATTTTCCTCGACGGCAGCGCTTGCACCAAGAAATACGAACTGTCGTCTTTCATGGTGAAATACATCTATCCCGGCAATCATTCGTTCCTGGTGCTCGACGATTTCCTCAACAAGCTCGCCAAGACGCCGCTGCAGGTGGAGGAGATTTTCAACGACACCTGGAGCTATTATCTGACCTTCGTGCAGTGGGCGAAGAACCTCGACGCGCACAAAGAGATGCTGGTGAGCAAGTTCGGCGACTTCGATTTCCGCCGCTTCCGCCTCTACCTCTGGGGTGCCACCTACGAATTTCTGACGCGTAGCCTAACTTGCTATCGCATGATCATCCGATTTCCGGAGGGAACGTCGGGAAAATAGCGGCCATTGTGAGCAGCGAACTTGTCATTCCGGGCCGCGAATGCGGAGAGTGCACGTTGTGCTGCACATTGATGGGCGTCCCGCCACTCGAAAAGAAACCGCATCAGGAATGCCCACACTGTGCGAACGGCTGTACGATTTATGAATCGCGGCCGGAGTTGTGCCGCAAATTCCTCTGCGGCTATCTCGTCGATGCATCCATCGACGAAACCTGGAAGCCGAACCGGTGTCATTTCATCATGGTGCAGCGGCGCGATCAGAACTGCGTCATCGTGCAGGTCGATCCCAACCATCCCGATGCGTGGAAAAAACATCCCTACTATTCGGCGCTGATCCGGCTGGCGCGCAAAGGCGCGGCCTTTGGCGGAATGGTCTATGTCTGGGTCGGCGACACGCGATTCACGCTTGAACCCAAGCCTTGAGCCGTACCCGCTTGCCCTTGGCTGGCCGGATTGCTAAACCCCGCTCCCTACCGGTGATTTCTCATCGACGTGCGGTCGTGGCGGAATTGGTAGACGCACTACCTTGAGGTGGTAGCGCCGCAAGGCGTGGAAGTTCGAGTCTTCTCGACCGCACCAATCCCCATAAAATTACGAACCGGATTCGATAAGCAATCAATATCGAGTTCGCTCCTTCCCTGTCGCTCAGAACCTGTATCCGACGCCGATCTGAACCACAGGATAAACCTTGTATCCGTTGACCTGATCTTGCGCGTCCGCTTCTTCCTTGAGTGTCCATTGCTGAACGATCGGAAGGTTGGAGTTTGGGCCGACATCCCACAGAGTCACTTTCGGACCGCCAAAAGCGGCGCCCGCCAGGAACCTGAAAGTCCAGCCGCGCCTCGGGTGCTGGGCCTGGTCCCAGCCCAGCCCGGCAAAGGGGCTGGTGCCGGGCAGCTTGGCGTTGCCGTGCAGCGTTCCGATCTGGTCCGGCGTGAAGGTCATCCCGTCGATGACGATGTTCTGGGTCGGCACGCCGGCAAACGACGCGTTTCGATTTCCCTGGAACACGCCGCCTGACAAGAACCAGCCGCTCTTGAAAGGATGCACATCGGCAAAAGCACCCACGGTCGTCCAGTTCCCTCGGCCTGCATATTCGATGTTGACGTCGTCGAGGTTGATCGTGTTGGCGCTGACATCGACACCGAGCCAGTCGCCCGATACGCGGCCGGTGAGATAGTCGTTGACGATGAATTCCGCCTGACCGCCGATACCGGTCGTGCCGCCATGGAGTTCGAGTGCAAAACGGCTGGGGGCCTGCGATGCGTCGCCAGAGGTGCCCGGAGCGGTCGCAACAACACTGTCCGCCGGGGCCTGAGGACCGGGGGCCTGTGCTGCACTGCCGCTCGCGACCGGAGTGACTGTGATGGCGTTGCCCGCAGGGGCCTGAGGATCAGAGCTCTTTGATTCACCGCCGGTCGTGCTCGGAGCAGCTGCACTTGCACCGTCAGCTGAGGCTTGAGGACCAGGGGCCTGTGCATCGTTGGCCGTCGTGCCGGGAGCGGTCGCGCTGGGGCTGTCCGCGCGCGCGTCGGCTCCGAAGTTCAAAGCCAATGCAATGCCAAGAACTGCATATTTCATGTCAGGATCCCCATAACGCTGGATCCTTTGTACCGGCGAGCCTCTTAAAACTTCGGTGCACCGCCGCCTAAAGTTCCCGCCGGGAAATAAACCGCAGGGCAAGGAATGGGGCATTTGAGTGGCATGAGAAGTTGGAACGCCGTTGGCGCGCGGACTACGACTGAAACGCAATTCCGGACAGATCGGAAAGAATCAGATGCCGTCCCCGTCGAGACCGTGGATGCCGCATTCGTCCTTCTCGAGACCGGACCAACGGCCGTCGCGGTAGTTCTCGCCCGCCTGAACGCGGCGCGTGCATGGCATGCAGCCGATCGAAGGATAGCCGTCGTCCACCAAAGGGTGCTTCGGCAGATTGTGCGTGGCGATATAGGCCTCCAAGTCGGACTGGCTCCAATCCGCGAGCGGATTGAAACGAAAGCGGCCCTCGAAAACCTCCACCGCGTGCATGTCGTAACGCGCAGGCGTCTGAAATCGCTTGCGGCCGGTGATCTGCGCCACGAAACCTTCAAGCGCGCGGCGGAGCGGAATGACTTTGCGGAAATTGCAGCATGCGTCCGTATTGCGCGACCAGAGTGTGCCTTCGGGATCGGTCTTCGCACGATCAGCAGGATGCGGGCCCAGCGTGCGAATGTCACCAAGGCCAAGTTGGTCCTGTAACCGGTCGCGATAGCGCAAAGTTTCGCCGAACAGTTTGCCGGTATTGATGAACAGCACCGGCGTCGTCGGATCGATCTCGGCGACCAGATGCAGCAGCACCGCGGACTCCGAACCGAAAGACGACACGACCGCCGTTTCGCCCGCGAATTCCTCTTTCAAAACAAGTTCGAGAATCCCGTGCGCGTCACGCCCTCCAGACAGGTTCTGCAGGCGCGCGAGTTTCGCGCGTATCGCAGGATCGCTTGCGCCCAAACCCGCGCGGTCGAACGCGCGCGGCGCAACGCCCCTGGAGAGATCGATGACCGTCGCACCGCTCATGCGAGCCAGCCGTTCTGTTGCACGAATGCGCGCGTGCGGTTCGAAACCTCGTGCGGCGCGAGCCCCTGCTTGCGGCATTGCGCGCGCACGGACGCGACCTGCTCGACACGCTGCTGCCATTCGGTGCCGAATGCGCGATCCAGCCATTCGCGCAGGATGCGCGCGAGACCAGGCGCCTTTCCGTTGGTGGAGACGGTGAAGGTCAAGTCGCCGCGCCGCACGATCGCGGGCATGTGGAAGTCGCAAAGCTCGGGAACATCCTCGACATTCACCAGCACACCCTGCTCCCGTGCACGCTTTGCCAAAGCAAGTGCCACAGGAGCCTCAACTCCGGCCACGAAGAGGATGTTCAGACCGGTCAGAGAGCCGTCAGGACCGACTGGCAAAGGCTCCACGCCACCTTCCAGCAACGCCGCTTGCCGGCGGCCCAGGCCATCGCCAGAGCCGCATAGACCTATGCGCAGAACGGTCGGATCAAGGGCGATGGGCAGCACGTCGACCTCCAGGTCTTTTCAGAGGTACTTATGCCCCGCTATTAATGCAAGAAGTCTATGGAGAATTATTTATTATACAGTTTCTATGTGTTTATTGATAGCCGGTGAGAAGCTGGGTCACCGAAACCGCGATCTTATCGCCATGGATCACGATCTCGCCCTTGGCCACCGGTTTTTCGTTGGCAAGCACAGTCACCGGATCGTCCTGGGTGGAGTCGAGCTCGATCACGGCACCACGGCCCATGCGCAGCAGTTGGTGCATTGGAATGACCGAGCGGCCCAGAACAACCGAAATTTGGACTTTGACGCCGTTGATGTTGGAGGACATGAAGAGACCCATGAATGACCGCGCCGATCCTCACGCCATTATGGTTTCGGAGACGTTAAGGCCGCCGGTCGCATGGCGCGTCGAAAGCGGTCTGACGCCCTACCCCGATGCGGTCGCCTTCATGGAGGATCGCGCAGCCTCGATCGCCGATCGTCGCGCGCGCGAATTGGTCTGGCTGGTCGAACATCCGCCAATTTACACGGCCGGCACCAGCGCCAACGATGCCGATCTGCTCGACGCGCGCTTTCCGGTTTTCAAGACCGGACGCGGCGGACAGTTCACCTATCACGGTCCTGGTCAGCGCGTCGGCTATGTGATGCTCGATCTCAAACAGCGCGGCGGCGACGTTCGCGGATTCGTGCGCGATCTGGAGGAATGGCTGATCCGCACACTCGCGGCCTTCAACGTCAAAGGCGAACGGCGCGAGGGCCGCGTCGGCATCTGGGTCGCGCGCGGGAAGCGCGAGGACAAGATCGCCGCCATCGGCGTGCGCGTGCGCAAATGGGTGACGTTCCACGGTGTCTCGTTCAACGTCGATCCCGATCTCACCCACTTCACCGGCATTGTGCCGTGCGGCATCAGCGAGCACGGCGTCACAAGCCTGCATGATCTGGGGATTTTGGTCTCCATGGCGGATGTCGATGTCGCGATGAGATGTGCATTCGAAGATGTGTTCGGACGTACGGTTGTTTGAGTATTAAAGCGACCGCCGCCGGTGGAAGCCCTTTTCCCCTGGCGGCTCCGCATTGTGCAATTCGACGTTCTTGACCGTGGAGCCGGCCGGCCCGCGCATGCTGGCGGCGACAAGCGTCTCGACCTTCTTGGTTTCGCCCGAGATCAGGATTTCGACGGTTCCGTCGGCGCGGTTTCGCACCCATCCATCAAGGTCCAGCCGCGTCGCTTCCTCGATGATAAAGTTGCGATAGCCCACGGCTTGCACGAAGCCTTCGACCCGCAGGCGCAGGCTGGTGAAATCCGGCTCGCCGCTCATGAACTACCGTTAACGATTTCCCACGCGAAGTTGAACAAACGCTATCTTTATATTTGCACGCCACAACTCTAGCACAGGGGAGCCATGCGCGGGACACGCATTGCAGAGCTAGACAACGGTTGCCAAATTCTTGGCATACAGCCGATTTCTTGGGGAACAGCGTGCGATTGAGTTGGACCGTTGCGGCCTTGGCCGCGCTTTGGCTTGCGACCAGCGGCGCCAATGCGCAGGACGCCGGCAAGGATAGTGTCCTGAGCTACGCCCCGGAATTCTTCGCGCAGCAGCGGCCGAACACGGCCTATGACATGATCGCCCGCCTGCCCGGCTTTACCTTCACGAATACAGGCTCGGCACGCGGGTTTGCCGGCACCGCCGGCAACGTCCTGATCGACGGCCAGCGGCCGACTTCGAAATCGGACGATCTGGCCTCCATTCTTCAGCGCATCCCCGCGTCCGACGTGGAGCGAATCGATCTCGTCCGCGGCGGCGCACAGGGCATCGACATGCAGGGCCAGACCGTCGTCGCCAATGTCATCCGCAAGAAAGGCGTGTCCAAGCAGTGGGTCATCGATGCGACCGACAACATCTTTGCGGACGGACACACCGTGCCGGGATTGACGGTGAACTTCACCGAGCACGACGGCGACAAAACCTTCGAGGCCTCTGCAGCGCGCTATGCCAGCTACGATGATTCCGTCGGCAACGGCACCCACACCGTCGTGACCTACAATCCCGATGGCACGATCGACAGCACGATGACGCAGAAGGCGCACACCAGCGGCCACGGCAGCGGCGGCGGGTTCACGGGAGCGGCGACGCTTCCGCTGTGGGACGGCACATTCAAAGCGAACCTGGCGCTGCAGGACAGTCCGTTCTACTCGACCGCCACCTATTTCGCCGGCCCGGACACGCAATATCTGGTCGACGATTCCGTCGGCCGCAATCTGGAAGTCGGCCTGCACTGGAACGGCAAGCTCGCCAATTTCGAGGACGAGACGCTTGTTCTCCAACGACTGGGCTTTTCCAAGGACGTCAACAGTTCGAGCCAGCCGGACGATGATGAAGTGTTCCGTTCCTCTTCGATGACCGACGAAACGATCCTGCGCGAGACTTTGCGCTATCCCTTCAGCGACAGCTTCACGGCGGAAGGCGGCGGCGAATTTGCCTACAACTCGCTCAAGGGCGTCACCAGCTTCGCCGAAAACGGCGTGGAACAATCCCTTCCGGACGCCATCGCGCATGTCGAGGAAAAGCGCGGCGAGATCTTTGCCCAGAGCACATGGAAATTCATGTCCGACTTCACGCTCGAGACCGGTTCGCGCTTCGAATATTCGACCATCAACGAGTCGAGCGACGACAAGCAAACGCGATCCTTCTTCTATCCGAAGCCCCGCGTCGTTCTCACCTGGTCGCCGGACAAGGCCGATCAGGTGCGTCTGCGCGCCGAGAAGGTTGTCGGCCAGCTCGATTTCGGGAACTTCATCGCCACCGGCAATCTGGGCGGCAGTGGCGTCACGAGCGGCAATTCGGAACTCCGCCCCGACCAGCGCTGGCAGTACGAATTGTCCTACGAGCATCATTTTTGGGACAAAGGCGCGCTCACCTTTCAGTTCATCCACGAGGAAATCACCGACGTGGTCGATCTCGTGCCCGTGCAGGCGCCGGACGGAACACTGTTCGATGCGCCCGGCAATATCGGCAATGGCCAGAACAACCAGTTCAACCTCGACTTCGTGCTTCCGCTCGACAAGCTCGGCCTGACGAATGGCCGCCTGCACACGATCTCGAACTTCCAGCTGAGCTCCGTGGTGGATCCGGTGACCGGCACCAACCGCGTCATCTCCGGTGAGCGCCCGCAGGACATCGAGTTCTCTCTGGTGCAGGACATCGAGAGCCTGAAATCGACCTGGAAGATCGGATATTACAATTGCTGGGACGAGCATTACTTTCGCCTGGAGCAGACCCAGCACCGCCGCACCATCCCGCCGTATGTTTACGTTTATTGGGAATACAAGCCGACGCCGGACTGGAGCCTCCATTTCGAACTCGATAACCTCGGCCAGTTCGTCTACGAAAACGAGTTCTTCAATTTCGCGGGCGAACGCAATACAGCGCCATTGTTGTCCACCGACGACCGCGCGATCAAATCCCAACCGCGCGTGTTCTTCGAAATCCGCAAGACGTTCGGTTGACGAAGCTGTTGGCGCTCTGCGCATGCCTTGAACCGCGAGGAGAGCCGTGCGGAAGGTCGTAAAGTACGGGATCATATTGCTCGGCGGCGCGTTGGCCGTCGCCGGTGCAGGCGCGGGCGCGCTTGTAGCAATGAAACTGCGCTTTAACCCCGGACCGCCGGTTGCGGACTACCCCAAACCGAAGAACCTGCTCGAGGCGCAGCGCCAGGATCTCGACTACTTCGCCAAGCTGCAGGCGATGGACCACGCCTATTCGCCGGCATCGCGCGCGGAAGCAAACAGACGGATCGCGGCAATGGAAGCAGCCTCCGCTCCGCTCTCGCCGCAAGCGTTCCTGGTGCAGATGATGCAGATCAGCGCGCTCGCGGACAACGGGCATACGCATGTGCGGCTGCTCGGCCGGGGGCGCGTGCCCAATCTGGTTCCTGTACGCGTGACGCGCTTCGCCGAAGGCTTCTACGTCATGCGTGCAAAGGCGCCTTACAAGGACATGCTGGGCGGACGAGTGGAGAGCATCGACGGCATGCCGTTCGACGAGATCGCTAAACGGCTGGACGCACTGCGCGGCGGTCTTCCCACGTTCCGGCGCGATAGCGGACCGCTGTTCACTATGGTGCAGGACATTCTCTACGGTGCGGGCATAGCGAAGGAACCAATGCGCGCGAGCTGGACGGTTCGCTTGCCTTCCGGCGCGCTCGTGACGCGCACGCTCGACGCCTATCCGATGCCGGCCAAAGGGGACGAACCGGAATACGGCTGTCGCTGGATGTCACCCGAGCCGGTGAAGAGCATGGGCACCGATTGGTCAAGCTACGCGCCCGCAAAAGGTACACTGCCGCAGAGCAGACAAAATCTCGGCCGCGTGTTTGAGAACCTAGCCATCCCAGGAAGCTGCGGCCGCTATGTGCGTCTGCAGGACATTGCCGATACCGATGGTCAGGAGATCGCGCCGTTCCTGGAGCAGACTGAGGCGGAATTCAATGCCCAGAAACCGTGCGCGGCGGTTGTGGACTTGCGCGGCAATGGCGGCGGGAACTACACCAACGCTTGGCGCTTTGCCCACGCCCTGCCTGATCTCACTGGTCATGTCTACATTCTTACTGATGCCGGGACATTCTCAGCAGCAATCACGACAACCGCGTTCCTGAAGGAGGCTGGTGGCAACAAGGTCACAATTCTCGGCGAACCGATTGGCGATCGCCTCGCCTTCTATGCCGAAGGCAGCGAAGGATGCCTGCCCAATTCAAAGATTTGCGATACCTACGAAACCGGAAAGCACGTTTACAATGCTCCGTGTACGGACTGGAGAGAATGTTTCTGGGTGAACTGGCTTTATCCGGTACGGGTGAAAAGTCTGGCGCCGGACGAGTACATTCCGTCGCGGTTCGCCGATTGGAACGCAGGTCACGACGCAGCCTATGAACGTGCGACCGCACTTATCGGGAAATAGAAACGCTCCGCAGTCCGGTTGACCGCAAACTCAGGCGAATTCGAGGATAACGTCATCGAGAGCGAGGCTGTCGCCCTTTTTGGCGTTCACCTTGCTGATCGTCGCGTCCTGTTCCGCTGTCAGCACATTCTCCATCTTCATCGCTTCGACCACGGCGAGCGGCTCGCCTGCTTTCACTTCCTGGCCCTGCTGGACGTTGATCGAAACGACAAGACCCGGCATAGGACACAGCAGGAGCTTGGAGTTATCCGCCGCGACCTTCTTCGGCATCAAAGCCGCGAGTTGCGCTGCGCGCGCGCTCCGCACGATGATTGCTGCCGTCGAGCCTCCCTGCGACACACGCCAGCCGCCGGCGGCAGGTGCCAGTTGCATCGCAAACTTTTGGCCACCGGTTTGCAGGTGCATCAGCGCCTCACCCGCGCGCCACTCGACAACGGACTCGAAGACTTTGCCATCGATTGCGAGGTGCAACGTACCCGCCGCGAGATAGGCGTCGGCGATCCGGTATGTCTTGTCACCCATTGCGACCGTAAAATCGGCAGCAGCCGTATGTGGTCCGTTGAGCGTTCCTGAAATCCGCGACGCACGATCCTGTCGCGTCAGGGTTGCGGCAACGGCAGCGGCAATGAAGCGCGCGCGGGCCGCATTATCGATCTCGCAGCCATGGAAGCCGTCCGGGAATTCCTCCGCGATGAATGCCGTGGTGATGGTTCCGGCGCGGAACCGTTTGTTGTGCATGATGGCGTTCAAGAACGCGATATTGTGGCGGATGCCTTCGATGCGGAATTCATCCAGCGCCGCTTCCATCGCATCGATGGCTTCGAGCCGCGTCGGTGCGTGGGTACAGAGCTTGGCGATCATGGGATCGTAGAACATCGAGATCTCGCCGCCCTCATACACGCCGGTATCGTTACGGACGGTCGTGGTGCCCGCCGTGCCCTCGGCCGGCGGCTCGTAACGCACCAGACGGCCGGTGGACGGCAAAAAACCACGATAGGGATCCTCGGCATAGACGCGCGACTCCACGGCCCAACCGTCGAGCTTCACGTCCTTCTGCGCGAGCGGAAGCTTCTCGCCGGCGGCCGAGCGGATCATCAGTTCAACCAGATCGAGGCCTGTGGTCAGCTCCGTCACCGGATGCTCGACCTGGAGACGGGTGTTCATCTCAAGGAAGTAGAAATTGCGATCCTTGTCGACGATGAACTCGACGGTACCGGCGCTGTCATAGTTCACGGCTTTCGACAGCATCACCGCCTGCGCGCCCATCGCCTTGCGCGTGTTGGCGTCGAGAAACGGTGACGGCGCCTCCTCGATCACTTTCTGATTGCGCCGCTGGATCGAACATTCGCGCTCGTTCAGATAGATGACATTGCCGTGCTTGTCGCCCATCACCTGGATTTCGATGTGGCGCGGCTCGGTGACGAATTTTTCGACGAACAACCGGTCGTCGCCGAAGCTGGCCTTCGCTTCATGCCGCGACGATTGGATCGCCTGGACGAGTTCGCTCTCCTTGTGCACGACGCGCAGGCCCTTGCCGCCGCCGCCTGCCGAGGCCTTCACCATCACCGGGTAGCCGATGTCGCCCGCGATTTTTTTTGCGTGATCGGCGTCCTTGATCTCGCCAACATAGCCGGGCACGGTGTTCACCTTCGCGGCCATGGCGAGCTTCTTCGACTCGATCTTGTCGCCCATCGCGGCGATGGCCTTCACATTGGGGCCAATAAACGCGACGCCGATCTTCGCCAGCGCCTCCGCAAACGCCTCACGCTCGGAGAGAAAGCCGTAGCCGGGGTGTACGGCCTCGGCGCCTGTGTCGCGGCAGGCCTGCAGGATGCGGTCGATGACGAGATAGGACTGCGCCGAGGGCGGCGGGCCGATATGGACCGCCTCGTCCGCCATCTCGACATGGAGCGCATCGCGGTCGGCATCGGAATAGACGGCGACGGTCGCAATGCCCATGCGACGCGCGGTCTTGATGACCCGGCATGCGATTTCGCCGCGATTGGCAATCAGAATTTTGCGGAACACGCTGTCCCCGATAAGTACAATGCCCTCTGCAATCGTTGTAGGGCGTCTCGAAAGCGTCGTAAACCCAAGCTGGAGTTCCGCCATTTCCTTAAGCGATTTTCATCGTCGCGTAGGCCACAGCCTCTTCCGTCTGCATATCGAGAACGGCCTTGCGGTCACGGTCGCGATGGCTGTCGTGGTGGTCAGTGGCGGCGTGTTGTTCGGCCGCCCGGCAATGGCCCTTGCCGCTACCGGCGCGCTCTACGCCAGCATCGTGGACCAGCCTGGACCCCTCGACCTCAAGGCCCGCATCTTTGCGCTCGATATTGCCGCAGCGGCAATCGTGACGCTGCTCGCCTCCCTCACCGGTGGCACCCCTTGGCTGCTGGGGCCTTTGATCGCCCTGATAGGCTTCGCGACCGGGATGCTGGTCGCCTATGGCAAGCGCGCGGTAGGGCTCGGCGTGGCGGCCGTGCTGGCCCTGCTCTTTGGCATGGCGACGCACAAGGCGCCGTTTTCGGTACAACTGGTCCATACAGCGGTCTTCGCAGGCGGCGGCATTGCCTACGCGCTGATCGCGCTCGCCCTGAACTGGATCCTGGATGACCGCATTCGGCAGCTCTATCTGGGCGAGGCGCTCCTCGCGCTGTCGCGCTATATCGCCGCCAAGGCCGCGCTCTATGACCTGAACATCAAACAGAAGGACTCGTTGGCTGCGCTGGTGAATGCGCATGCCGATCTGGTCGACCGGCTGCAATCGGCACGCGATATGATCTTTTCCGGCCGGCGTACAGAGCGCCGTGCGCGCTGGATCGCTTCGCTGATCGCATTGCTGGATGCGTTCGACACGGTGCTGTCGAGCGATGCCGACATCGAAACGCTGCGTGCTTCGTCGCATCATCACCTGATGCGACGCCTGCATACGCTGATCGCAGCACTCGCGGAGGACGTTCGACAGCTGGGCCTCGGCTTCGTCACGCCGGCGCGGCCTGTCGAACTCGACGACCAGTCTGAACAACTCAAAGCCATCGGTGAAGAAATCGCGCGCATTTCAAAGGGGATCGAAAGCGCAAACGAACCGCAAGACGTCTTTGCCTTCCGCGCCACCTGGCACAAGCTCACCCAGACATCCGGAAGGCTTGTGCGCCTGACCGATGTCCTTGCCGGGCGCCGGCCGCCTATTCCTGTGAGCGACGATCTCGATCTGCAGCGCTTCATGAAGATCGAGAGCGCGAGCCCGCAAATCCTGAAAGCGCAGATCAACTATGCGTCACCGGTGTTCCGGTACGCGTTGCGTCTCAGCCTCGCGATGACAACGGGATACCTTCTGACGCTGATCCTCCCGCAATACATCCATGGCGGCTGGGTGATGCTGACGACCGCGCTCATCATGCGCGCGAACTACAGCACCACGCGGCGCAGACGCGATGACCGCGTGCTCGGCAATCTAGCCGGATGCATCGTAACGATGCTTCTGGTGCGTTTCCTTCCCGGCGATGCGTTGAGCGCCTGCGTCGTTGTCGCAATCGGCGTGTCGCACGCATTCGGTACGGTGAATTATCGCATCACGGCCTTCGCTGCCTGCATTTCCGCGCTCCTGCAACTTCATGCCATCGCACCACTCAGCCAGCCGCTGCTATTCGAGCGCATCTTCGACACGCTGGTCGGTGCGGGACTGGCCTGGGGCTTCAGCTACGTCTTCCCGGCATGGGAGTGGCGCAACGTGCCGCGCTACATCAAGGGATTGATGATCGCGGATCGCGACTATGCGGTGCAGGCGCTGACACGCGAACCGTCCGATCAGGCAATCCGTCTGGCGCGCAAGCGCGCACACGACATGGCCGCAGTGCTTTGCACGACCGTGCAGCGCCTGATCGACGAACCCAATCTCGACAAGCGCGCCTTCGTAGCGCTGAACGAGTTGTTGGCTGCGAATTATCTCCTAGCGTCCGATCTCGCATCCATGCGGGTTCTGTTCCGGCGACGAGGGCCTGAGCTTGAACCCGTATCGACGGAAGAACTTCTTGCGCAATCGCGTCAGATTGTGACGGCGACCTTCGCGCTCGGCGGCGATCCCAAGGCCGCGCCGAACGTCCTCTCGCGGCGTAGCTTCGAGCAGCAGATGGAGAGCCCGAGCGCCGCTTATTCGCTCCGGCGTCGGCTGGTGCATATCGACCGTTCGTCGGAGCGGGTCGCCGCTCTGGCCGCTCGTGCGCTCAAAGAAGCCACCTGACTACTGCTGATAAGCACCGATATTTGTCTGGCCGCCCACCACGCGCGGGTTGCCGGCGAAGTCATAGCTGCCCGCGACTGCGCTGCCGAGGATCACCCCCACATTGCGCGCCGGTGAGCCGGCGCCGATATCCAGATTCGGCGGAGAGCCGGTGTTGACGAATTGGGGGTCCGAGAACGCAGGCGAGTCCGCGTCGTTGCCGGTGCCGGTAAGATAGCTCCCATAGGTTTTGTACTTTTTCTTCTGCCAGGTGAATTGCGCCTTGTTCGCGCCGGACGCTGCGTAATAAAGATTGTAATCGACCAGTGACGGGTCTGGCTCGCTTGTCGTGAAGTCGTTCACAAGCAAGCTCTGCGCGTCCGCATAAAGGATATTGTTCTCGAACACGTTGTTCGTGGCATTGAACTGTATCTGGAATTCCCCGCTGCCGGTTTTCTGCCCGTCGTTGTTAAAGGTCGTGTTGCCCACGACCTGGCAATGATCCGTGCCGCCCTTGTTTTTGGCATAACCGCCGATTGAGATACCCGCACTGTTGCCGTCATAGATCACGTTGTTGCGTGCGATGACGTAGCTCGACGCGTGGCCCTGATGCTCGCTGGCCAATTCGATGCCGAGATCGACATTGTGAATCAGGTTCTGTTCGATGGTAATGTTCGTGCCGCCATCCACATAGATACCGTCGGCAGCATATTGCTTGCCGTAGTCCGGGTTGCCGTAGGATGTGATGTTGTAGACCGTGTTGCCGCGGATCACGCCCAATCGCGCCTGATCGTAAGCCGGATCTTTCGATACTTTTTCGAACCCGATCGCGCCGATGGCGATATTATCATCGTCGTGAACCCGGTTGCTCACTACGGCCCAGTTGGTGACATTGCCATCCAGCGAAAGCGTCTCGCTGCATCCGGTGTGCAGATTGCGAACCTCATTTCCGCTGACAACCAGGCCGTCGATAGCGGCCGGCGCCTGTGTGCCGTAGACCGTGATGCCGAACGCATCTGAGCCGCATTTCTTGGGCGTTGTCTTGGCCGTGGTCGTGATGTCGTGAACGCTGTTGTTGATCAACTGCACGGAGCTACCGGCGCCCGCCACAAAGATACCGATGGGCACATCTTTGGTGCTGTTGCTGGTGTAGTTGCGGACTTCAAACCCTTCGAAGACGACATAGTTGGCGCTGTTGAATGTCGCCAGGCCCCACATATGTTGCGGGATATCGAGGCCCGTTCCGTCCAAGGTCGCGAGTTCGCCCGGCGCGCTCGCGAAGGTGATGTAACCGCTCGCGCTGCTGCCGGATTTCGAGAACGTCACATGTTCGTTATAGACGCCGTTATGCACAAACACCGTGTCTCCCGCTTTCGCGGTATCCGCAGCGTGCTGCACGGTCTTCCATGGCGCGTTTGACGATCCGTCGCTACCGTCATTGCCGCTGGTCGCGACATAGTAGGTATTGCCGGTCGTGCTATGTGCGAGCAACGTCACCGTCGCGGTTGCCGACACGCTCGGATCGGCCTGAGAAACGGCGGTGATCGTGGCAACAGCCGGGTTCGGCAGGTTCGACGGTGCCGTGAAGAGCCCGCTCGAACTGACGACGCCGAACGACGACGACCCGCCATTGGCGTTGTTCACCTGCCATGTCACGCCCTGATTGGAGGTACCGGACACCGTTGCGCTGAATTGCAGCGTCTGTCCCACGACAACTTGATTGTATCCCGGTGAGATCGAAATCGAGACGCTTGCCCGTGCCGCCGCCGGAACCAGCAACAGACAGGCCGCAACAAGGGCGCGGGCAAAAGGCATAGCTATTTTCCTTCCATCATGGCGTCGCGTTTCGCTTTGAATTCGCTTCCGGGCTTCCAGCCGGGCCATGCATCGCTGTTGGCGAGCGTATCGCCCACCATGTACATCGCATCGAGGTCTTCGAGTGGGCCGCGCAGATCCCAATCCGCGCGCCATTCGTCCGTGGGCTGATGATAACGGTGCTGCAGATAATCGTCGCGCAGCTTCTTGGCCATCTCCTTACCGCCATCGATCAGGTCCGTGCCGCCACCGAGGCTGACCGCCGGGATGCCGGTGCGCGCCAGACTGAAATGGTCGGACCGGAAGAATCCGCCCTTCTCCGGCTCCGGATCGGGCGAGATCACGCGGTTCTGGGTCTTCAACGCATCTGCGAGATAGTCTTCCAGTTCCGACTGGCCATTGCCGCCGAGCGCCATGTCATGCGCGGGGCCCTTCGGACCGTCGGCGTCGGTGTTGAGCACGCCGACAATATGATTGCGTGGCCAGAGCGGATGCTCCGCGAAATATTCGGAGCCCAGGAGCCCCTGCTCTTCCAGCGTCCAGAACAGGAAGGCGACAGAGCGCTGTGGGCGTTTCTCGTGCGCGAATTTCTCGGCGAGATCGAGCACCATTGATGTACCCATGCCGTTGTCCACCGCGCCGTTGAAGATCTTGTCCGGACCCGGAGCGCTTTCCTTGCGGCCGAAATGATCCCAATGCGCCGAGAATCCGACCACGTCGCCGGGGTGTCTGGTGCCCCGAACAATGCCGATGACGTTGCGGGTCTTGAGATGATCGATGGAAGAATGCGCATCGACCGTGAGGGTCTCACCGCTCATCTCGACCGCCTTGAAGCCCGGCTTGTTCGCGGCGGCTTTCTGCTGCTCGTAGTCGAGCCCTGCGCGCTTGAACAGCTCCTTCGCGGTATCCAGCGCGATCCATCCCTCGATCGGCACCATCGAGGCATCCTTGTCCTTCGCATCGAGCCAGAGTTTCGTGCCGGAATTGGAATTGCGCACGACCTGATAGCCATACGCTGCGGGGCCAGTCTCATGCACGATGATTGCACCGGCTGCGCCCTGACGCGCCGCTTCTTCATACTTGTAGGTCCAGCGGCCGTAATAGGTCATGGCCTTCCCCTTGAAGAAAGCGGGATCGGGATTGGCGTCTTCGTTGCCCGGATCGTTGATCAGGATGACCACCGTCTTTCCCTTCACATCGACGCCGGCGTAGTCGTTCCAGTGATATTCCGGCGCAATGACGCCATAGCCTACGAACACCAGTGGCGACTTTGTGACCGTGACCTCAGGCTTCGCGAATTGTGGTGTCCAATAGGTTACTTCGTCGGGGAATTTTGGAGTCATCGCGCCTTGCGCGGTATCAAAGGTGAAGTTGGACGCGGCACCATCGAGCTTGATCGCGACCGCCGGCACGTCCTGGAAATAGCTGCCGTGGTTCGCGGGCTTCACGCCGACGCGCTTCAGCTCATCCGCGATCCATTGCGCCGCCGCCTCGCCGGTCTTGCTGCCCGGACCACGGCCCTCGAACGCATCATCGGCCACAGCCTTGTCGCGGATCGACAGATCGGCGGCGGCGAGTTCGGGGCTGGTTGTCGGATGGGCCGGGTAGTTCGCAAGCGCCGGAACGGCAGCAAGCGTCAAAGCAATCGTCATGGCTGATCTGCGGGAAAGATGCATCGGTGCTGGTTCCATTTTGCTGAGGCTGCGGCCATCCTAAGCGATGAACCGCAAGGCGCAAACGAGGACCCGGATGATCGAATTCTTCAACTCGCCGGAAGGCAAAGCCGCAAAGCTTCCCTTCAGCCAGTCGGTGCGCGTGGGCGATGTGGTCTATCTGTCCGGTTGTCTCGGCAACGTGCCCGGCAAACAGGAGCTCGTGCCGGGCGGCATGGAGCCCGAAGTGAGACAGATGATGGACAATATCGCCGCCGCGCTTAAACCTCATGGCCTCGGCTTCAACTCGATTTTCAAATGCCTCGTGATGCTCGCCGATATGAACGAATGGGGCGCGTTCAACAAAGTGTATCTGCCTTACTTCGATCCGGAACGCATGCCATCGCGCTCCGCGTTCGGAACCAATGGCCTCGCTCTCGGCGCGCGCGTCGAGATGGAGTGCTGGGCTTACGCCCGTCCGCAATGATCAGTGCCCGTCATCAGACCAGTGCGGCGGGTCGGTCATCAGCTTGATCACACCAAAGCTGCGCCCCACATCAACGATTGCCTGATTCAACCCGCTGCGTGGCGGCATGGTGACGACGCGCTTCTGGCCGTTGAAGTCGATGACTTCGAGCGTTCCCTGCCAGGATATCGTCATGTCGATGGCGCGGCGCTGCGTGTGCCGGCTCACTAGTGCGGCCGGAAACTTGATCTCATACGCAGACTTCATGGCCGCCGCGGCAGAGCGTGCGTCTGATACATCGCCGTTGTGGCTCCAATCGATGTCCACGCCACTCATCGGCGGTACTGCGGCGGGATCCTGTCCGGAATCTGCGATCATGCAGCACCAGTGCATCAGGTACGCTCGCTCCGGCGGACGATAGGTCGCTGAAATGGAAACTTTCGCACCGCCGCGCTCCAGCGCGGAGATGAACGCAAGCACGCGGTCGCGAAACTCCGGCAACAGGTCGTTGGGCGATACGCCCCCCGGAAAGCGCGAGCACCATTGCGGACCGGATGGCTCTGACATCGAATCCTCCCCTTCGATGCTCATTCTACTCCGGCTTGAGTGCTGTTCGATAAGTTAGCCGCGAAGGCGTCCCATCATCGCTTCCAGCACGTCCGAGTTGTCGTCAGTCCAGACGCGCGCGCTAGACTTTGGCGCGGCGATCCGCCAGTCTTTCCCGAGCTTTAGCGCATCTAGATCCGCGCGCGACCGTGCGGTAACGACCACCTCGGCGCCGAGCAGCCAAACATCCCGCCTCTGGTGCGCGTCGAGCTTCACGTCGCTGACCAGCCCGTTCGCCGCCGCAGCCCACCCGCGCCGTTCCACTGCTATGCCGCTGCCGGAAATCTCTGTGGTGGCCATGGGAGCCCTGAAAGCGGTGATCAGGGTATCCGCAGCACGGTTAAGCGGGGATTACACGCATCCAGAAAGTCAGTACTGACACAACCTCACATTGATTTCCCTCGGTTTCTGTAATATTGCGCTTACAACGCCAGGGGGCAAACAACATGAGACGAGTTATTTTGCTAGCGATGGCGGTCGCTATCATCTGCGGAAGCGCATCGGCTGAAACGATTGAATCGACAGCCACAACGCCGACGGACGGAGATGCATATTTTGTGATTGGCGTTAGCCCTGCTGACTCGCGCGTAACAGTCAGTTCCGGCGAGATGTCAAAAGGAAGATTCTCTGTTCCTTCCACTTTGTGGGGTGGTGGGCAAACCGTTTGGACCAGCGACGATAGCGGCTTCGTCATTGGAAAGGTGCACGGCGCAACAGTTCAGGCCGTGACCAAAATCAATGCGTACGTTCACAATCAAACGCGCACGGGTGCCGAAAAAGCTGCCGTCGATCTCCTTCGTATGGCTTTCGGGCTGCATCCCTCCTTTATCCGGTCGAGTTTTGTGCCTTGTGGCCAGAAGTCTCTCACATTCCAAGTACCGGCGGGAAAGGTGATGTACATCACTGACGTCAAATTTACTGCGATGCTCGGCGACATCGATAAGCACGACAAAATCGCGCCGGAATTCAGTTCTGATTTGGAAGCTGCGCGCGCATTCCTAAAGATGCGCTATCCAAATCTCGCTGACGCGCTGGAGCAAGGTGAATATGATCTGCAGCCGGTATTGAGTCCTGCGTGCTATTAGCGAGCATACAATGCGAGAACCGCTGCCATGGAGACCGCCGCTTGGCTCTCCCTGCAGTATCGAGTTTACAACGGTATATTATCGTGCTTCTTCCATATCTGCGGGACCTGCTTGTTCCGGAGCATCCGAAGCGCGCGGATGACGCGCCAACGCGTGGAGTGCGGGCGGATCACGTCGTCTATATAGCCGCGTGACGCTGCGATGAACGGGTTCAGGAAACGATCCTCGTATTCCTTGGTGCGCTCTGCGATGGCTTCGGGATTGCCGCGCTCGTTGCGGAAAATAATCTCCACGGCGCCTTTCGCGCCCATTACGGCGATCTGCGCGCTCGGCCACGCATAGTTTACATCGGCGCGCATATGCTTGGACGCCATCACGTCATAGGCGCCGCCATAGGCTTTGCGCGTGATGACGGTGACCTTGGGCGTCGTCGCCTCGGCATAGGCGAAGAGGAGCTTTGCGCCGTGCTTGATGATGCCGTCATGCTCCTGCGCCACGCCGGGCAGGAAGCCGGGCACGTCCACGAATGTCACAATCGGAATGTTGAAGCAGTCGCAGAACCGCACGAAGCGCGCGGCCTTGCGGCTGGAATCGTTGTCGAGCACGCCGGCCAGGACCATCGGCTGGTTGGCGACGAAGCCCACGGTCGAACCTTCGAGCCGCCCGAAGCCAGTGATGATGTTCTTCGCGAATGCCTCGCCGATCTCGAAGAAATCGCCCTCGTCCGCGACCTTCAGGATCAGCTCCTTCATGTCGTAGGGCTTGTTCGCGTTTTCCGGCACCAGCGTGTCGAGTGACATCTCTTGGCGGTGCGGATCGTCACTCGTCGGCCAGTGTGGAACCGTGTCGCGATTGCTGAGCGGCAGGAAATCCATCAGCCGCCGCATCTCTTCCATGCAGATCACGTCGTTGTCATAAGCGCCATCGGCGACTGCGGACTTCGTGGTGTGCACCTTCGCGCCGCCGAGCTGCTCAGCTGTCACGTCTTCCTGTGTCACGGTCTTCACCACGTCGGGCCCGGTGATGAACATGTAGGACGTGTCGCGCACCATGAAGATGAAATCGGTCATCGCCGGCGAGTAGACGTCGCCGCCGGCGCATGGCCCCATGATCGCGCTGATCTGCGGCACCACGCCGGACGCCAGTACATTGTGCTTGAACACCTCGCCATAACCCGCGAGCGACGACACGCCTTCCTGGATGCGCGCGCCGCCGGCATCGAGCAAACCGATCACCGGCGCGCCGTTCTGCATCGCCATCTGCTGGATCTTCACGATCTTCTGCGCGTGTGTTTCCGAAAGAGAGCCGCCAAAGACAGTGAAGTCTTTCGCATAGACATAGACCATGCGGCCGTTGATCGTGCCCCAGCCGGTGACCACACCGTCGCCGGGGATGATGGTCTTGTCGGCGTCGAAATCCTTGTTGCGATGTTCGATGAACATATCGAACTCCTCAAAGGAATCGTCATCCAGTAGGAGTTCGAGCCGCTCGCGCGCCGTAAGTTTGCCGCGCGCGTGCTGCGCCTCGATACGGGCCTTGCCGCCGCCCAGCCGGGCGCGTTCGCGGCGTTGTTCCAGTTCGGTCAAGATGTGCTTCATGGCCCGCTCAAAAGGTGATTTGGGGGCTGAGACTGTGGGCACCGGCCCATTGGGTCAAGGGCGCGAAAGGTCCATAAACCGGGCCGCGATCATCAGTTCGCGCTCCAGACGTTTGGCCCGCGCCTCTGCCTCGGAATCGAGGCCCCATTTCTCGGCCTGAAAGCTCTCGTCGATCTGGGACAGCTCAAACGCTTCCTCCGCGGTCAGGCGCTTGTCGGCAACGGCCAAAGCAAGCACCAAAGAGCCGCAGATCGACGCGATCACATGCAGCGCCGAGAGAGCAAAGGAGTCGAACGCTTCCACGGCTTTGCGCAGCGCAACGATGCTGCTCTCTGGTTGCGCGACGGAGGTGATGCCCTCGACCGTCATCAGCGGCGCGCCATAACGCTCCGCCGCCCAATCGAGCAGCGGATCCCATGCCTCGCTCTGACGGCGCAGCAGTTCGGCGGGCTTGTCGGTGCGATAGCAAAGGTGATCATGCTTCGCGAACGCCGCGATCTCGGCGACCACTTCCTCGCGGCGCGGCGCCACGCCATCGATGGCGGTGTTCGCGAGCTTGGTGAGCGGCATCGCCTGCGGGTCGATCTCGTCGCCCTGACCACTCCATTCCTTCGTAACCGCTTCGGCTAGCGTGTGCGTCGGCAGATCGAGCGGTAAACCGCGCGGTGTCTTCAGCGCGCGCCCATCGAGAAGGACCGCGTTTCCATCCCCCACAGAAACGCTCTTGTAGAAGCGCTTCATGTTTTCTTCTTGGGCTTACCCAGAAACCGCGCCGCTTCGTTCGCCTTCACGGGATCGCCGTGCAACCGCTTCCGCACCCGCGCGCGCAGGGCGTCTGGCATGCCGTCATGCGGGCCGAGCTTGTGCTTCGGGTGATCGGCCCAATAGCTCTCGCCGATCTCCTTGTTGTACCGCTTGTGAAAGGAATAGAAATACTGATTGACCATTCGCGAGCGCTCGCCGCCGACGATGACCACAACGTCCTCATCGCTGTTGTTGATAATGACATGCGCGATGCCTGTACCGCCGGCCCAGCCGATGAAATCCCCCGCGCTCATTGGCGTGATGTAGCCATCGTTCCAGGCATCGACCTTGCCGGAGACGACGAAGATGAACTCATCCTCGTCGCGCTCCGCGTGCGGCCAACTGGTGCGGCGACCGGGCTTTAGAACCTGCACACGCATGCCGATACGCGAGAAGCGTGCGCGGTTGTCATAGCGCGCGTTGAAAACCAGATCCTCGTCGCTTTTCGGATAGCGGCCTGGTTTTTTGGTCAGAAGATCGCGCCACTGTGCCACGAAATCTGGCTTGCCGCGCTTGCGGCCGACAGTGCTACCCGGCTCGCCTTTGTTCGGGCCGCGCTTGCGCTTCGGCGCGTCAGACCAGAACATACCCATCATACGAAGGTTTTCTTCGCCATTGGGATCGAGGGGGTGCGTCGCCTTGCTGTTGCGGCGAAACGCTTCCGTCATTACGAACAGACGGACATCTTTGTTCGTGTTGTTGATAAGGGTATGCGCAAGTCCTGTGCGCGCGTTGAACGTAACGCCATCACCTTCGCTGAGACGATAGAGGTGGCCATCAGCCCATAGGTCCGGCGCGCCTTCGAGCACAAAACAGAAGATTTCCAGATCGTCCATCGCCATCGGCGGATAGCCGCGGCGGCCCGGCGGAATGCGCAGATGCGCGACGCGGAAATGGTTGATCCCCGTTGCCGCCGAAAGCTCCGACGCAAAGCCGAAATCCTCTGCCGATGAGGGCGGCGCGGCCGGCGCCTCGATCTCGCGCCAGCCAGTGATGAAATTCGGACGTTTCGTGCTCATCGTTTCTTGCTCTTGACGAAATGGTCGCAGGTGTCGTCGGCATTGAAGCCGAGCAGTTCCCAGGACTTCTGCATATGATCAGACAGGGGCGCGGTTACAACAAGCCGTCCGCCGTCCGGCCGTGCAATATCGATGGACCGGGCATGCAGATGAAGCTTGTCGGCGATCGCGCCCTTTCCGCGTGCGGTCTGCGCGCCGTATTTGAAATCACCGACAATCGGAGTTCCGAGGCTCGCCAAGTGCACGCGGATCTGGTGCGTGCGGCCGGTAACGGGTTTCGCCGCGACCCAGGCAAATTCTTCTCCCGCGTGATCGATCACGGCGTAGTCGGTAATTGCGTATTTGGCATCTTCGGATTCCGAAACCTCCATGCGTTCCGCGCCACGGCCGCCTTCTTTCGCCAGCGCCGCCTTGATCGTGCCGCGCTTCTGCTGCGGCACACCGCGCGTCAGCGCCCAATAGATTTTCGAGGCGTCGCGTTGCGCAAGCGACCGCGCGAGCGACGCTGCGGCAGGAACTGTTCGCGCGACAACAAGAACACCGGACGTGTCCTTGTCGAGACGATGCACCAGGCGCGGTCTCTGGTTTTTCTCGAAAGCAAGCTGATCCAGCATCCCATCGACATGCCGCGTGATCCCGCTGCCGCCCTGCGTCGCGAGCCCGGACGGCTTGTTCAGCACGATCACCGACTTGTCCATGTAGAGGATCATGTCCTGCAAGGAGAGGCCGCCGGTATCGCGCCTCGGCGCGGGCGGTTTCTCCTCTTCAACAGGCGCGTTCACCACCTGCGGCGGAACGCGCACTTGCTGTCCGGCCGCAACACGGTCCGCCGCCTTCGCGCGCTTGCCATCGAGCCGCACCTGGCCCGTGCGCAGCAATTTCTCCAGCCGTCCGTGAGTCAGCGCCGGATAGCGCCGCTTGAACCAGCGGTCGAGCCGGATGCCATCTTCATCGGCAGAAATGGAAACGGTCGCGGCACTCATAATGGCCTATTGTTGACGGCGTTGATTTGCTCCCCTAGCGTCGGGACAGGGGATGGGGTTCCCCCTTTAACCGCCGGATGGTCCGAAAACTAGATGGCTGATGACTCCTACCGCAACAATCCGCGGCAGGAGTCTGTCTTCCCGACGCCCGCCGCAAGGCGGGTTTTTCTTGCCCGCCTCGAGACGAGGAGCGCCGCATGTCTTTCGTCACCTGTCTTTATGTAATTGTCGGCGGAGCATTGGGCTCGCTGGCGCGATACGCGGTTTCGGTTTGGGCGCTCCCGGTGAGCCGCGATCTGCCGTGGGGAACGATCGGCATCAATATCGCTGGCTCTTTCATCATCGGTTTCTTCGGCACGTTGACGCTCGCGCAGGGGCGCTATCCGGTTGCCGAAAACATCCGCCTGTTCGCGATGGTAGGCTTCTGTGGGGGGTTCACGACGTTCTCGTCGTTCAGCCTTCAGACGCTCGATCTGATCCGTAGCGGCGCAATGCTGCGCGCGGGCGCGAATATCGTGCTCTCGGTCGCCCTCTGCGTAGCCGCCGTTGCGCTTGGGCATTTCATTGCCGCACAGATCAACGGACACGAGGCACAGGTTGCGCAGCTTCCGATCGAAGAGGAATCCGGCATTCGCGACGGTTAAGACGTCTGCTTCTTGGTCCTGAGTTTCGACCAGTATTCGAGGCGTTTGGCGATTTCACGCTCGAAGCCGGTCTCGCGCGGCGCATAAAGCGTCTCGCGCTCCATGTCGTCGGGGAAATAATTCTGGCCAGAGAATCCGTCTTCGGCTTCATGGTCGTATTCATAACCTTTGCCGTAGCCGAGATTTTTCATCAGCTTGGTTGGCGCGTTGAGGATATGCGCCGGTGGCATCAGAGACCCATATTCCTTTGCCGCGCGTTTCGCAGCGCCCAGCGCCGCGTAGACCGCATTCGATTTCGGCGCGGTCGCGAGATAAATCACCGTCTGCGCGAGCGCGATCTCGCCTTCGGGCGAGCCGAGGAAGTCATAGACATCCTTTGCCGCCAGCGCCTGCACCACCGCCTGCGGATCGGCGAGACCGATATCCTCCACCGCTGCGCGCACCAGACGCCGCGCGATGTAGAGCGGCTGTTCGCCACCAACCAGCATGCGCGCCAGCCAATAGAGCGCAGCATCCGGATCGCTGCCGCGGATCGACTTATGCAGCGCGGAGATGATGTTGTAATGCTCCTCGCGGCTCTTGTCGTAAAGCGGCGCGCGTTTCTGCACGACCGCAACCAGGCCGGTTGGATCGAGCGGCTTCACGGTCTTCACCGCCGCGATTTCTTCCACCAGATTGAGGAGATAGCGCCCGTCGCCATCCGCCATCGCGCGCAGCGACGCGCGCGCATCGTCCGTCAGCGGAAGCTTCTCGCCATAATGTTCCTCCGCGCGCTCGATGAGCAACTCCAACGCCGCATCGTCCAGCCGCCGCAGCACAAGCACCTGCGCGCGTGACAGCAGCGCGCCGTTTAATTCGAAAGAGGGGTTCTCGGTCGTGGCACCTACAAGAACGATGGTGCCGTCCTCCATCACCGGCAGAAAGGAATCCTGCTGGCTGCGATTGAAGCGGTGGATTTCATCGATAAAGAGCAGCGTGCCCTGCCCCATGCGCCTGTGCTGGCGTGCAGATTCGAATGTTTTTTTGAGATCGGCAACGCCGGAAAACACCGCCGACAATTGGTCGAAATGCAGTTTGAACGCGGTCGAGAGCAGCCGCGCGATCGTCGTCTTGCCGGTGCCCGGCGGCCCCCAGAGGACGATCGAATGCGGGCGGTTGGCGGCGATCATGCGCCCAATCGGACCCTCCGGTCCGATCAGATGATCCTGACCGACGACATCGGCAAGAGTCTTGGGACGCAGCCTGTCAGCCAGAGGGCGCGGTGCTCCGGCCTCCAGTCCTCCGGCTTCGAAAAGATCGGTCATGCGCGAGCATAGCCCGCGCGGCAGACGCTAGCCATCCACGCTCAAGGTCAGGCGGCGTCCATCGCGGTCGATAATCATGTCCCAGTGACCATCGGCCTGCGTCAGCGCGCGGTTGAGATCGCCGACATTGTGGATGGCGGACCCGTTGACCGATCTGATGATGTCGCCCGGCTGGAAACCCTGATTGGCGGCAATGGAGCGCCCCGCGGATACCACGACGACGCCCGTTTCCGTCGGCTCAAGCTGCAGATCGAGCGCTGCTGCAGGCGAGAGGTTTTCCACGCGCGCGCCAGTCAGCGGATTGCGACCACCGATGGTCGTTGCCTGGCGCGGTGTATCCGGCGGCAGCGCCAACTTCACAGATACATCGTGCACTTGCCCGTTGCTCGAAACTTTCATCGTCGGCGCATCACCGGCGTTGTGCGTGGCGATGCGATAGTTGAGTGCCTGCATGTCATCGACGGGTACGCCATCAACGGCGAGAACAACATCACCCGTCTTCAGCCCGGCCTTTGCCGCTGGACCTCCGGGAAAGACATTCTTCAGAAGCACGCCGCCCGGGCGCGACAACCCGATGCTGTGCGCGATATCGCTGGTCACGGCCTGTCCGTCGGCACCGAACCATGCGAGTTTCACGCCGCCGCTGCCGGCGCCTTCCAGAATGCGCTTGGCCATGTTCGACGGAATCGCAAAGCCGATGCCGATGGAGCCGCCAGAATTCGAGACGATGGAGGTGTTGATTCCGGCGAGCTTGCCGTCGGTCGTCACCAGCGCGCCCCCGGAATTGCCGGGATTGATGGCGGCGTCGGTCTGGATGAAGAACTGATAATCCGATGCGCTTACCTGTGTGCGCGCGAGCGCGGACACAATGCCCATCGTCACGGTCTGGCCGACGCCGAAGGGATCGCCAATGGCCAGCACGAGGTCGCCGACCTGCACGCGGTCGCTGTCTGCGAACTGGAGCGTCGGAAATGTCTCGCCTTTTGAATCGATCTTCAGCACAGCCAGATCGGTGCGCGGATCGGCGACAACAACCTTCGCCTTGAACTCACGCTTGTCGGAAAGCGCCACGACGATATCGGTGCCTCCCTGGATCACGTGGTTGTTGGTCAGGATCGTGCCGTCGCTGCGCACGATCACGCCCGAGCCGAGAGACTGCTGCACGCGCTGGCGCATCTGGCTGCCGCCGAAAAACTGGCGGAAGAACGGATCGTTGAAGAAAGGATTGACCGGCTGCTGCACGACGCTGCGCGTGTAGACGTTCACCACCGCAGGCGCGATGCGCTTCACGACCGGCGCGAAGGTCAACTGCACCTGCGCCATCGATTGCGGGACGGCGCTCGGGCGCTCGGTCGCGAGCCGGCTGTTCACGACCGGTGCCGGCGCGGCCGCAAGGCGCAATCCGTAACCGGCGACGCCCAGAACGGCGACAGATGCCGCGGCAATCAATGACGTACGATTCATTCCCACACTCCACCACGCAAAAGGGCGACTCTTCCGAGCCGCCCTTTGTATTGCATAAAGCTAACGCAGTCGTTACGCCTCGATTGCTTCCTCGTTACCAACGGTCACCGGACCGGAATCCAGGCCCTTGGCATCGACGTCACGGTCGATGAACTCGATGAACGCCATTGGCGCGTTGTCGCCATGACGGAACCCGGCCTTCAAAACGCGGGTGTAACCGCCCGGACGATCCGAATAGCGCGGACCGATCACGTCGAACAGTTTCTTGACCTGGTCGAGATCGCGCACCTGCGCGATGGCCTGACGGCGCGCGTGCAGATCGGAACCGCCGCGGCGCGACAGCGTCACCAGCTTCTCCATCACCGGGCGAAGCGACTTGGCCTTCGGCAGCGTGGTCTTGATCTGCTCGTGCTTGATCAGCGCCGCCATCATGTTCGCGAACATCGCGGTGCGATGGGACGAAGTCCTGTTGAGCTTACGGCCGGCATTGCGATGGCGCATCTTTATAACCCTGTCATGGCCGGGCGGCGTCAGCGCGACCCGGCCATCCCTTCCCTAAATCAATACTGGTCTTCGTAACGCTTCGCGAGATCTTCGATGTTCTCCGGCGGCCAGCCCGGCACTTCCATGCCGAGGTGCAGGCCCATCTCCGCAAGAACCGCTTTGATCTCGTTCAGCGACTTGCGGCCGAAGTTCGGTGTACGGAGCATCTCCGCTTCCGTCTTCTGGATGAGGTCGCCGATATAGACGATGTTGTCGTTCTTAAGGCAGTTGGCCGAACGCACCGACAGTTCGAGTTCATCGACCTTCTTGAGAAGAACCGGATTGAACGCGAGATCGGGCTTCGCCTCTTCGGCAACACGCTCGCGCGGCTCCTCGAAGTTGATGAAGATCTGGAGCTGGTCCTGCAGGATGCGCGCGGCATAGGCGACCGCGTTGTCCGGCGTGACCGCGCCATTGGTCTCGACCGTCAGCGTCAGCTTGTCGTAGTCGAGAATCTGACCCTCACGGGTGTTCTCAACTTTGTACGAAACCTTCTTCACCGGCGAGAAAAGGCTGTCGACCGAGATCAGACCGATCGGCGCATCTTCCGGACGGTTGCGGTCTGCCGGCACGTAACCCTTACCGGTCGCGACCGTCAGCTCCATGCGGAATTCGACCTTTTCGTCGAGCGTGCAGATCACGAGCTCCGGATTGAGAATCTCGATGTCCGCCATCGCGGCGATGTCGCCGGCGGTGACTTCCGCCGGACCCTGCTTGCGCAACGACAGACGCTTGGGGCCTTCCGCATGCATGCGCAGCGCGATCTGCTTCACGTTCAGCACGATGTCGGTCACGTCCTCACGCACGCCGGCGATGGACGAGAACTCGTGCAGCACGCCCTCGATCTGAATCGAGGTGATGGCGGCACCCTGCAACGACGACAACAACACGCGGCGCAGCGCATTGCCGAGCGTCAGGCCGAAGCCGCGCTCCAGAGGTTCGGCGACGATGGTTGCCTGCTTGCCGGCATCATGGCCCGTTTCAATGCGGAGCTTCTGCGGCTTGATCAATTCCTGCCAGTTCTTCTGAAACATGTCTTTTCCTCATCGTGTCCCGGACGCGGAGAGCACGCGCCCATTCTTGCGACGGGGGTTGGTGGTACGCTCTCTGAAACTTACACGCGGCGGCGCTTGGGCGGCCGGCAACCGTTATGCGGGATCGGGGTGACGTCGCGGATCGAGGTCACCGTCAAACCCACCGTCTGCAGCGCGCGCAGAGCGGACTCGCGACCCGAGCCCGGGCCGCTGACTTCCACTTCCAGCGTACGCATGCCGTGTTCCATCGCCTTTTTGCCGGCATCTTCGGCGGCGACCTGCGCCGCATAGGGCGTCGATTTACGCGAACCCTTGAAGCCCATCATGCCGGCCGACGACCAAGACACGGCGTTGCCGGTCTGATCGGTGATCGTGATGATGGTGTTGTTGAAGGTTGCGGCGACATGCGCCACGCCCACGACAACGTTCTTCTTTTCCTTCTTGCGCGCGCGACCGGCGCCAGCGGGCTTTGCCATGTTACTTGGTCACTTTCTTTTTGCCGGCGATTGCCTTGGCGGGACCTTTGCGCGTGCGCGCATTCGTGTGCGTGCGCTGACCGCGGACCGGCAGGCCTCTGCGGTGACGCAGACCGCGGTAGCAGCCGAGGTCCATCAGGCGCTTGATGTTCATCGCGACTTCGCGGCGCAGATCGCCTTCGACCAGATAATCGCGATCGATCGTCTCGCGAATCTGGATGATTTCGGACTCCGTGAGGTCGTGCACACGACGCTCCGGCGAGATGCCGACTTTCTGCATGATCTCCCTGGCCTTGGCGGCCCCGATTCCATGGATGTAGCGAAGGCCGATTTCGACCCGCTTCTGGGTTGGGATATTGACGCCGGCGATGCGTGCCACGGTTCCGTCCTTCGGCCTTAAGCCACTGGAATTATTAACAATTTCGACAACGACAAAATACTGCCCAATCCGAACCCTGGGCCTTTACGGAAAAGCCCGAAAACGTGCGGATTTGACAGGAAATCTGCCGCGAGGGCGCGGATTATAGAAATCGCGCCCAGCCAGTCAACTGGCTTAAAATAATGTTTCTGCCTCAATTTTGAAGGGCCGCTCAGGACTTTTTTGCCTCGACCGTCTTGGCGATGGCGGCTGTCACGGTGCCGATGGACGCCATCCCGTCCACGGTCACGACCTTGCCCTGCTTGCGATAATAGTCGAGCAAGGGCGCGGTGTTCTTGTAATAGACCTCGAGCCGGTTCTTGAGCGTTTCCGGGTTGTCGTCGGCACGCGCCACACCGCCGGAGTCCTTGATGCGTTGCTCGACCCGCTGGAGAAGCACGGCATCGTTCACTTTGAGTTCCAGGACCACGTCGATCCGGCGCTTCCGGTCGGCCAGCATTGTGTCGAGCGCCTGCGCCTGAGGGATCGTGCGCGGAAAGCCGTCGAAGATCGCGCCAGAGCGACAATCCGGCTGATCGTAGCGCTCGCCGATGATGCCGATCACGACGTCATCGGGAACAAGATCGCCTTTCGCCAGGATCGCATCGACTTTTTTGCCGAGATCAGTCCCGGCCTTGACGGCTGCGCGCAGCATCTCGCCGGTCGAGAGCTGCGGCCACCCGTAGGTCTGCGTGAGGATCTTTGCCTGTGTGCCCTTCCCCGCCCCCGGCGGGCCGAACAGGACGATGTTCACCTGCGCGCTCCTCGGAGCTTCGCCTTCTTGATGAGGCCTTCGTATTGCTGCGCGATCAGGTGGCTTTGAATCTGCGCCACCGTGTCCATCGTCACGCTGACCATGATGAGGATCGACGTACCGCCCAGCGCAATGGCGATTTCGCTGCGCGCAAGCTCCGGCACCAGGCAAACGATGACCAGATAAATCGCGCCGATAACGGTCGTGCGGGTGAGCACATAGTCGATGTATTCGGCGGTTTTCTTTCCGGGACGGATGCCGGGGATAAAGCCTCCATACTTCCGCAAATTCTCCGCAGTCTCTTCCGGGTTGAAGACAACCGAGGTGTAGAAGAACGTGAAGAACAGGATCATGAGGGCGTAGAGCGTCTCATAGACCGGGCGCCCGGGACTCACGTAGGTCACGAAGGACTGCGCCCAGCCGGGCAGGCTTTGTGCGTAGAAGGTCGCGACCGTCGTCGGCATAAGCAGGATCGACGACGCGAAGATCGGCGGGATAACCCCCGATACGTTGAGCTTCAGCGGAAGATGCGAGGACTCTCCGCCGAACATGCGGTTGCCGACCTGACGTTTCGGGTATTGCACCAGCAGGCGGCGCTGCGCGCGCTCCATGAACACGATGAAGCCGACAAGCGCCACGGCGCCTCCGAGCAGAGCGATTACCGCAAGCGGCGACATTGCGCCGGTTCGCGCGGATTCGAAGATCTGCCCGAAATAGGCCGGGAAGCGCGCAACGATACCGGCGAAGATGATGAGCGAGATGCCGTTGCCGATTCCGCGCGCGGTGATCTGTTCACCGATCCACATCAGGAGGACCGTGCCGCTGGTCAACGTGACCATCGCCTCGATACGGAAGAACCATCCCGGATCCGTCACCACATTGCCGGTGTGTTCCAGACCGATCGAGATGCCAAGCGCCTGCACCGCGGCAAGCCCTACCGTGCCGTAGCGCGTGTACTGATTCATGATCTTGCGGCCGGCCTCGCCCTCCTTTTTCAGAGCGTCGAGCTCCGGGAAGACGCTTGTCATCAGCTGCATGATGATGGAGGCGGAGATGTACGGCATGATGCCGAGGGCGAAGATTGCCATGCGCCCGATGGCGCCGCCGGCCAGCACGTTGAACACGTCGAGCACGCCGCCCGACTGATGCTGCATCATCAGAGCGAGTTGCGCCGGATCGATCCCCGGCATCGGGATATATGTTCCAAGGCGCGCGACGATCAGCGCGCCCAGTGTGAACAGGATACGCTGGCGCAGCTCGGTCGCCTTGCCGAGAGCGGAGAAATTGAAATTTTGCGCCAGTTGCTCGGCTGCTGAGGGCATTACTTACTCCCCAAAGCCGTCATATAGGACGGCTCCGCCAGTTATATAAGGTATTACCCGGCCCGCGCAGCCCGCTTTTCGGCGGCCTGGGCGCGGCGCTGCTGGCGCTTGCCCGGTTCGCCCTTCTTGTTCATGTAGACCTTCTTCTTGAAGGTGGTCGTGACCGAGCCGCCGGCCTTTTCGACCGCCGCGCGCGCGCCAGCCGACGTACCCGCGACCTCGATATCCAGCTTCGCTTTGATCTCACCCTTGCCGAGCAGACGAATACCGTCGCGGCTCTTGTGCGCGAGACCGGCCTTGCGCAGCACCTCCTCGGTGATCTTGGCGGAGCCATCGAGACGCTTGTCGTCGATCGCCTTCTGAAGGCGGCCGATGTTCACTTCCGAAAAATCGTTCGCGAAAATGTTGTTGAAGCCGCGCTTCGGCACGCGCATGTGCAGCGGCATCTGGCCGCCTTCGAAACCGTAGACCTTCGTGCCGGTACGCGCCTTCGCACCCTTCACACCGCGACCGGACGTCTTGCCCAGACCCGAGGAGGAACCGCGGCCGACCTTGTGCTTGTGCTTGTGCGCACCGGGATTGTTGCGGATTTCATTCAGCTTCATCGTAACTCTCCATGGCCGGCGGCGTCAGCAACCAGCCACCTGACCTATTTCTTCTCTTCAACAATCTCGACGAGATGCTGCACCGCGCGGATCATGCCGCGCACCGACGGCGTATCCTCCAGTGTGCGGGTACGGCGGATCTTGCCAAGCCCCAGGCCACGAAGCGTCTGCGCCTGGATGTCGGGACGGCGTGCGGCGCTGCGGATCTGGCGGACCGTAACGGTTTTCTTCTCGGCCATGGCTTAGTTTCCTGCCGCCGCTTGTTCGCCCTTTTGACCTTCGCGGCGCGAGATGATCTCGGCGACGCTGCGGCCACGGCGTTGCGCCACCATGCGGGGGCTCTGCTGGTTCTCAAGGCCGTCGAAGATCGCACGCACCATGTTGTAAGGATTGGATGAGCCCATCGACTTGCACACCACGTCGCCGACACCGAGCGCCTCGAACACTGCGCGCAGCGGACCGCCGGCGATCACGCCGGTACCGGCCGGCGCCGGACGCACGATCACCTTGCCCGCGCCATGATGACCGCGGACTTCGTGATGCAAAGTGCGGCCATCCTTCAGCGGAACCTTGATCAGCGATTTCTTCGCCTCGTCCGTCGCCTTGCGGATCGCCTCCGGCACTTCACGGGCCTTGCCGTGACCGTAGCCGACCCGGCCGCGCTGATCGCCCACAACCACGAGAGCCGCGAAGCCGAAACGGCGTCCGCCCTTCACGACCTTGGCCACGCGGTTGATGTGGACCAGCTTGTCGACAAACTCGTTGTCGCGCTCTTCCCGATCACCGCCGCGTTCCCGGCGTCTTCCTTCTTCACGTGCCATGCTTAGAACTCCAAGCCGCCCTCACGGGCAGCGTCTGCGAGGGCCTTGATGCGCCCGTGATAGATGTAACCGCCACGATCGAACACGACCTGCTTCACGCCCTTGGCCAGCGCGCGTTCGGCGATCTTCTTGCCGACCGTCGTCGCGGCTTCGAGATTGTAGGTCTTCGTGGGCTTGTCCGCCTTCTCGTTGGTGGAGGCGGCAGCAACCGTTGTGGCTTCGGCATCGTCGATGATCTGGGCATAGATATGCTTGCCCGAACGGAACACCGACAGACGTGGACGGCCCTGCGCATTGGTCGCGATGCGATACCGCGTGCGGCTCTTGCGCTTGTCGAATGAAGTGACGTGCTTGACCATGGCTTACTTCTTCTTGCCTTCTTTGCGGCGTACATATTCGCCTGCGTAGCGCACGCCCTTGCCCTTATAGGGCTCTGGCTTGCGATAGGCGCGAATTTCAGCCGCAACCTGTCCAACCAACTGCTTGTCGATGCCGGTAACGGTGAGCATCGTGGGCTTTTCCGCCGTGATCGCGATGCCGGCCGGGATCGGGTAGACGACGTCGTGGCTGAAGCCGAGCTGCAGGTTCAGGTTCTTGCCCTGCACCGCGGCACGATAGCCGACGCCCTGAATCTCGAGCTTCGAGGTGAAGCCTTCGGTCACGCCGACGACGAGGTTGTTCACGAGCGTGCGGCTCAGGCCCCACATCGCGCGCGCGTTTTCCATTTCTTCGCGCGGCGCGACCGAGATGCCGCCATCGCCTGTGGAAACGCTGACCTCCGGAACGAGCGTCACCTTCAGCTCGCCCTTGGGGCCCTTCACCTTCACGGTCTGACCATCGACCGAGGCGGTGACGCCTTTCGGCAGTGCGACCGGTTTTTTGCCGATGCGTGACATCAAACTTCTCCTAGAACACCTGGCAAAGAACTTCGCCGCCCACGTTCTTTTCGCGCGCGGTGGAGTCCGTCATCACGCCCTGCGGCGTCGAAACGATGGAAACGCCCAAGCCCTGACGATGCGGCTTCAGGTCCTTGACCGATGTGTAAACGCGGCGGCCGGGGGTCGAGACGCGCTTCAACTCGCGAATGACCGGACGGCCCTCGTGATATTTGAGCTCGATCTCGAGCTCCTTGCGGCCCGTGTCCTTGAACTCCACCTCGGCATAGCCGCGGATGAAACCTTCCTGCTGCAGCACGTCGAGCAGTCGCACGCGCAGGCGAGAATTCGGCGACTTGATCTTCGCGGTGCCGCGAAGCTGGCCATTGCGGATGCGTGCGAGCAGATCGCCGATCGGATCGTTGATTGCCATTCCTGTCTCCTACCAGCTCGCCTTGGTCATGCCAGGGACCTGGCCGAAATTCGCAAAATCACGCAGCGCGATACGCGACATCTTGAGTTTGCGGTAATAGCCCTTCGGACGGCCGCTCACTTCGCAGCGATGATGGATGCGCGTCTTCGACGAATTGCGTGGAAGCTTGGCGAGCTTGAGGCGCGCCGCGAAGCGGTCTTCCGGCGCGACCGACATGTCGTCCGCCTTCGCCTTCAGCGCCGCACGCTTGGACGCGTATTTCGAGACCATCTTCTCGCGCTTCTTGTTCCGATTGACTTGGCTCAGTTTCGCCATTTCGTTCGCTCTTTCAGTTCATGAACGGGAATTGGAAGCCCTCGAGAAGCGCGCGCGCCTCTGCGTCGGTCTTCGCAGACGTATTGAAGATGATGTCCATGCCCCACACCGTCTCTGTCTTGTCGTAGTCGATCTCGACGAACACGATGTGCTCCTTAAGGCCCATGGCGTAGTTGCCGCGGCCGTCGAAGCTCTTGCCGTTCAGCCCGCGGAAGTCGCGTACGCGCGGCAGCGCCATCGTGATCAGGCGGTCGAGGAACTCGTACATTTTGTCCTTGCGCAGCGTGACCTTCACGCCGATCGGAAGATTCTCGCGAATCTTGAACGATGCGATGGCCTTCTTGGCGCGCGTGGTCACGACCTTCTGCCCCGCGATCGCAGTCAGATCGTTGATCGCGGCCTGGATCTTCTTGCTGTCGCTGGCCGCTTCGCCAGCGCCGATGTTCAACACGATCTTGTTGATCTTCGGAACCTGCATCGCGTTCTTGTAGCCGAACTTCTTCATCAGCTCAGGCTTCACCACTTCGGCGTAGCGCTTCTTGAACTTAGGAACGTAGTTCTTGTCGGTCTGCTGCTCGCCGACAGCGACCTGCGTGCCGGCAGCTTTCTCGACGCGCTTTCCCGCTGCCGCCTTTTTTTCGGCCTTCGGGGCCGCCGCTTTTTCCTGACCTGCTTCAGACATCGATGACCTCACCGGACTTCTTGGCGAAACGGACCGTGCGGCCGTCGCCCAGAGTCTTAACTCCAACGCGCGTGGCCCCGCCCGACCTCGGGTCGATATGCGCGATATTCGACAGGTGCACGGGCGCTTCCTTGTTCACGATGCCGCCCTGCGCACGCTGAGTCTGGCGCTGATGGCGTTTGACCATGTTCACGCCGGAGACGAGCGCGCGGTCTTCCTTCGGAAACACCTTGAGCACTTCGCCCTTTTTGCCTTTGTCGCGGCCGGTCGTGATGATCACGCGGTCGCCCTTCTTGATTTTCGCCGACATCACAGCACCTCCGGCGCGAGCGAGATAATCTTCATGTGGTTCTTGGCGCGCAGTTCGCGGGTGACCGGCCCGAAGATACGGGTGCCGATCGGCTCGCCCTGGGCGTTGATCAGCACCGCGGCATTGCCGTCGAAGCGGATCAGGCTGCCGTCGGGACGGCGCACGCCGTGCGCGGTACGCACGACCACGGCCTTGAGCACTTCGCCCTTCTTCACGCGGCCACGCGGAATGGCTTCTTTCACCGACACGACGATGGTGTCGCCGACGGCGGCATAGCGGCGGTGCGAACCGCCGATCACCTTGATGCACATCACGCGGCGCGCGCCGGAATTGTCGGCTACGTCCAGCTCGGTTGACATCTGAATCATAAAAACTGCTCCCGAAGCCTTGCGGCCCTTATTTCCCGCTTACGCGCTCGAACGCTTCCCAGGTCTTCAACTTAGAAATCGGCTTGCACTCACGGATGCGGACGACGTCGCCCGTCTTGAATTCACCCTTCTCGTCATGGGCGTGATATTTCTTCGACCGGCGCACGGTCTTACCCATCACCGGATGGGTGAAGCGGCGTTCCACCTTCACCACAATGGTCTTGGCGTTCTTGTCGCTGACGACTTCGCCCTGCAGCACGCGCTTCGGCATACCTATCGTTCCCTATGCTTTGGCCGAGGCGCTCGCGCGCTTCTCGGTCATGACCGTTTCGAGACGTGCGATTTCCTTGCGCACGGAACGAACACGGCCGGTGTTTTCCAACTGCCCGTTGGCCTTCTGAAAGCGCAGGTTGAACTGCTCCTTCTTCAGCTTCGCCAATTGATCGCCGAGCTCGTCCGCGGTCTTGGCGCGGAAATCTTCAGCGGTCACAGGGTTCTTTGTGCTCTTCTTCGCCATGACAATCGTTCCTTAGGCCATGCGCTCGATGAATTTGGTATGGATCGAGAGCTTGCTAGCACCCAGACGCAACGCTTCCTTCGCGGTCTCGTGATCGACGCCGTCGATCTCGAACAGGATGCGCCCCGGCTTGATCTTCGCCACCCAATATTCCGGCGCGCCCTTGCCGGAGCCCATGCGGACTTCGGCAGGCTTCTTCGACACTGGCACATCCGGAAACACGCGGATCCACACGCGGCCCGCGCGCTTCATCTGACGCGTGATGGCGCGACGGGCGGCTTCGATCTCACGTGCCGTGATGCGCTCGGGCTCAAGCGCCTTGAGGCCATACTCGCCGAAGTTCAACGTGGTGCCGCCCTTGGCGGCGCCGTGGATGCGGCCCTTGAACTGCTTGCGGAACTTGGTGCGTTTCGGTGAAAGCATCGTTCTGTCTCTTGCTCGTTAGGCAGCCGGCTGCGGACGGCGTTCGCCGCCACGGCCGCCGCCTTCGGCCGCTTCGGCCATGCGCTTATCCTGGGCCATGGGATCGTGCTCCATGATCTCACCCTTGAAGATCCAGACCTTCACGCCGCAGGTGCCGTAGGTGGTCTTCGCCGTCGCGACGCCATAATCGACATCGGCGCGCAGCGTGTGCAACGGCACGCGGCCCTCGCGATACCATTCGACACGCGCGATTTCCGCGCCGCCGAGACGGCCACCGCAGGTGATACGAATGCCCTGCGCGCCCAGACGCATCGCTGACTGAACCGAACGCTTCATCACGCGGCGGAACGCCACGCGGCGCTCGAGCTGCTGCGCGATGTTCTCGGCAACCAGCTTGGCATCGATCTCGGGCTTGCGGATTTCGACGATGTTCAGGTGAACTTCGTCGGACGTGTACTTCTGGACGTCACTCTTCAGCTTTTCGATGTCGGCGCCCTTCTTGCCGATCACCACGCCGGGACGGGCGGAGTGGATCGTCACGCGGCACTTCTTGTGCGGACGCTCGATCACGATCTTCGACACGCCGGCCGCCTTGAGCTTGTCGCTCAGGTAGTTGCGGATCTTGATGTCTTCCTGGAGGAGCTTGCCGTACTCCTTCTTGCCCGCGTACCAGCGCGAGTCCCAGGTACGGTTGATGCCAAGACGGAGGCCCGTCGGATTGACCTTCTGACCCATTAAGCGGTCTCCTTCGCGCGCTTAGGCGCGGCTTTTTTGGCGGGTTTCTTCGCAGCCGGCTTCTTGCCGCCCTTGGATTCGGACTTCGCGGGCTCTTCGGCGCGCTTCTCCTCGACCACGATCGTGATCTGCGCGAAGAACTTTTCGATCGCCGCGCCACGACCACGCGCGCGGGCATGGAAGCGCTTCAAGACCATGTTCTTGCCGACGCTTGCTTCGGTCACGACCAGATCGTCGACATCGAGATCGTGGTTGTTCTCGGCATTCGCGATGGCGCTCTCCAGAACCTTCTTCACTTCGTGCGCGACGCGGCGCTGCGAGAATTGCAGGGTTGCTAAGGCCTGCTCGGCGCGCTTGCCGCGGATGGTCTGCGCCACGAGATTCAGCTTGCGCGGGGACGTGCGGATTCCGCGGCCGATAGCTTTCGCCTGGCTGTCAGAAAGAACGCGGGCGCGTGCTTCTTTACCCATTAGTCCCTCTTCGCTTTCTTGTCGCCGCCGGTGTGACCGTGGAAGGTGCGCGTCGGCGAGAACTCGCCAAGCTTGTGACCGACCATGTCCTCGGTGACGAGCACGGGTATGTGCTTCTTGCCGTTGTAGACGCCAAACGTAATGCCCACGAATTGCGGCAGGATCGTCGAACGGCGCGACCACGTCTTGATCACGTCCTTGCGTCCACTCGAACGTCCGGCTTCCGCCTTCTTCAGCAGATAACCGTCGACAAAAGGACCTTTCCAACTGGAGCGTGTCATCTCGAATTACCCTTGGCTCTTCTTGGCGTGGCGCGAACGCACGATCATCTTGCTGGTGCGCTTGTTCTTGCGCGTCTTTGCACCCTTGGTCGGCTTGCCCCACGGCGTGACCGGATGACGGCCACCCTTGGTGCGGCCTTCGCCGCCGCCGTGCGGATGGTCGATCGGGTTCATCGCGGTGCCGCGCACGGACGGGCGCTTACCCTTCCACACATTGCGGCCGGCCTTGCCGATGACTTCGTTCATATGGTCCGGGTTCGACACCGCGCCAACCGTGGCCATGCAGGTGAGCAGAACCTTGCGCACTTCGCCGGAGTTGAGGCGCAGGATCGCATAGCCCGCATCGCGGCCGAGATATTGCGCATAGGTGCCGGCCGAACGCGCGACTTGGCCGCCCTTGCCCGGCTTCATCTCGATATTGTGCACGATGGTGCCGACGGGGAGCGCCGCCAGCGGCATCGCGTTGCCGACCTTCACGTCCACCTTCTCACCGGAGACGACCGTGTCACCGACGGCCAGACGCTGCGGCGCTAGGATGTAAGCCAGTTCGCCATCCTTGTACTTCAGGAGCGCGATGAACGAGGTGCGGTTGGGATCGTATTCCAGACGCTCGACCTTCGCGGGCTGATCGAATTTGCGGCGCTTGAAATCCACCAGACGATAGCGCTGCTTGTGGCCACCGCCCTGCCAGCGCACCGTGACGCGACCGGTGTTGTTGCGGCCGCCGTGGCGGTGCTGGCCTTCGGTGAGCGACTTGACCGGACCGCCTTTGTGCAGGCCCGAACGGTCGACAAGCACCAACTGGCGCTGGCCCGGAGTCGTCGGCTTGTATTTCTTGAGTGCCATCTTACAGACCCGTCGTGATGTCGATCTGCTGGCCCTCTTCGAGGGTCACGATCGCTTTCTTGTAATCGCTGCGCTTGTAGGGACGGCCGCGCGCCGCCTTGGTCTTGCCCTTCACCGTGACGGTGTTCACGCCCTTGACCTTCACCTTGAACAGCTCGGCCACGGCCTTGGCGATTTTCGGCTTCGTCGCATCGATCGAAACGCGGAAGACGACCTGGTTCACCTCGGTAAGCAACGTCGCCTTTTCGGTGATGAGCGGCGACAGGATCACATCGTGATGCATCTTGCTCATGCCAGGCGCTCCTCGATCATCTTCAGCGCCGCGGTCGTGAGCACCAGCTTGTCCGTGCGCATGATGTCGTAGACGTTGAGGCCCTTCGCCGGCAGCATGCCGACATGCGAAATGTTGCGGGCGCTGAGATGGAAGTTCTTCTCGAACTCGCCATCCACGATCAGTACCTTCTCGAAGCCGAGCTTGCCGAACTGCTTCGCGAGCGCGGAGGTCTTCGGCTCCTTGCTCTTGGCTTCGTGGAGCACGACGAGCGCGCCGTCTTTCACCTTCGACGAAAGCGCATGCTTGAGGCCCAGCGCTTTCACCTTCTTCGGCAGATCGAACTCATGGCTGTGAACCACCGGGCCCATGGCCTTCGCGCCGCCGACGAAGAGCGGCGCTGAACGCTGGCCGTGACGGGCGCCGCCGCTGCCCTTTTGCGGGCCATGCTTCTTCTTGGTGCGGTTGACCTCGGCGCGGGTCAGGATCTTGTGGTTGCCCGAGCGGCGCTTCGCGAGCTGCCACACGACGACGCGCTGGATCAGATCGGCGCGCGGCTCGAGACCGAAGATGGAGTCGTTGAGTTCGACTTCACCGGTCGACGCGTTGTCGAGGTTGAGAACCTTCGCTTTCACGTTCAGCCCTCCGCCTTCTGCTCAGAAGCAGCCGGAGCCGCCGCTTCACGCTTCTTCACCGAACCCGGCATTGGCACATCCTTGTGCGGACGCTTCACGGCGTCGCGCACCATGACCCAGCCACCCTTCGATCCGGGCACCGCGCCCTTGATCATAATGAGGCCGCGTTCGACATCGACCTTCGCGACTTCGAGATTCATCGTCGTCACGTTGTCCACGCCGTAATGGCCGTGCATCTTTTTGTTCTTAAAGGTCTTACCCGGATCCTGACGACCGCCGGTACCACCGAGCGAACGGTGTGAGATCGACACGCCATGCGACGCCTCGAGACCGCGGAAGTTCCAGCGCTTCATCGCGCCGGTGAAGCCGCGGCCGATCGTGACACCGGTTACGTCGACTTTCTGGCCCTCGATGAAGTGATCCGCCTGGATCACGTCGCCGACATCCAGAAGGTTCGCAGCATCGACACGAAACTCTGCCAACTTCTTCTTCGGCTCGACTTCGGCCTTCGCGAAATTGCCGCGATCGGCCTTGGAAAGACGCTTCGCCTTGGCGAAGCCTGAGCCGAGTTGAACCGCTGTGTAACCGTCGGTCTCTTCGGTACGCTTGCCGACGACCTGACAGCCATCCAGCTTCAGGACCGTGACAGGCACATGCCGGCCGTCCGCCAGGAATAGGCGGGTCATGCCGACCTTCTGTGTGATGACGCCCGTGCGCATCGCGTGAGCGCTCCTTAAAGCTTGATCTCGACGTCGACACCGGCCGCGAGGTCGAGCTTCATCAAAGCGTCGACGGTCTGCGGTGTGGGGTCGATGATGTCGAGAAGACGTTTGTGGGTGCGGATCTCGAACTGCTCGCGGCTTTTCTTGTCCACGTGCGGCGAGCGGTTCACGGTGAAGCGCTCGATGCCGGTCGGCAGCGGAATGGGTCCGCGAACCTGGGCGCCCGTGCGCTTGGCCGTGTTGACGATTTCCCGCGTCGAATTGTCGAGGATGCGGTGATCGAAGGCTTTGAGCCTGATCCGGATATTTTGGCTTTGCATACCTTGGAACTCCGTCATGGCCCGCTTTGCGATCAGCGCGTGAGGGCCACCTCCTCGTTATTTTATGATAGACGCCACGACGCCGGATCCGACGGTTCTTCCGCCTTCGCGGATGGCGAAGCGCAGCTTCTCTTCCATCGCGATGGGGACGATCAGCTCGACCTCGATCGAGATGTTGTCGCCCGGCATCACCATCTCGGTGCCTTCCGGAAGCTTCACGATCCCAGTCACGTCCGTGGTGCGGAAGTAGAACTGGGGACGATAGTTCGCAAAGAACGGGGTATGACGCCCGCCCTCGTCCTTCGTCAGGATGTAGACCTCCGCCTTGAACGTCGTGTGCGGGGTGACACTGCCGGGCTTGGCCAGAACCTGGCCGCGCTCCACGCCCTCGCGGTCCACACCGCGCAGAAGCGCGCCGATATTGTCGCCCGCCTGGCCCTGATCGAGCAGCTTGCGGAACATCTCAACGCCCGTGACCGTCGTCTTGGAGGTCGGACGGATGCCGATGATCTCGACTTCCTCGCCCACCTTCACGATCCCGCGCTCGACGCGGCCCGTCACCACCGTGCCGCGGCCCGAGATCGAGAACACGTCCTCGATCGGCATCAAAAACGGCTTGTCGATCGGACGCTCGGGCTGGGGGATGCTCTCGTCCACCGCCTTCATCAGTTCAAGCACCGCATCGTGGCCGAGCTTGGGCTCCTTGTTCTCAAGCGCCATCAGCGCCGAGCCGCGGATGATCGGGATGTCGTCGCCGGGGAAGCTGTAAGAGCTCAGAAGCTCGCGCACTTCCATCTCCACCAGATCCAAGAGCTCCGGATCGTCGACCATGTCGCATTTGTTCATGAACACCACCAGCGCCGGCACGCCCACCTGGCGCGCAAGCAGGATGTGCTCGCGGGTCTGCGGCATCGGGCCGTCGGCAGCACTAACCACCAGGATCGCGCCGTCCATCTGCGCCGCTCCCGTGATCATGTTCTTCACATAGTCCGCATGGCCGGGACAATCGACATGGGCGTAGTGGCGGTTCGCGGTCTCGTACTCAACATGCGCCGTCGAGATCGTGATGCCGCGCGCCTTCTCTTCCGGAGCCTTGTCGATCTGGTCGTACGCCGTGAACGTCGCGCCACCCGTCTCCGCAAGAACCTTCGTGATCGCTGCCGTCAACGACGTCTTGCCGTGATCGACATGACCAATCGTCCCAATGTTGCAGTGCGGCTTCGTCCGCTCAAACTTCGCCTTCGCCATGATGCTATCTCCGTATACTGACTTCTTTGTGGCCTACCGCTTCGCTGCTTGAGGCCGGTTGATTACGCGTACTTGGCTTTGACTTCGTCCGCGATCGCCTGCGGAACCTGCTCGTAGTGATGGAATTCCATCGAGTACTGCGCGCGGCCCTGGGACATCGAGCGCAGCGTGTTGATGTAACCGAACATGTTCGCGAGCGGGACCATCGCGGTCACGACCTGCGCGTTGCCGCGGCTGTCCGTGCCCTGCACCTGACCGCGGCGCGAGTTCAGATCGCCGATGACGCCACCGAGAAAGTCTTCCGGCGTCACGACTTCGACTTTCATGATCGGCTCGAGCAGTTTCACCGCACCGCGCGACGCAAGCTCGCGGAACGCCGCGCGCGCCGCGATATCGAACGTCAGCGCGTTCGAGTCGACTTCGTGGTACTTGCCGTCGACCAGCTTCGCCTTGAAGTCGATAACCGGGAAGCCTGCGAGCAAGCCGCTTTCCTTCTGCGCTTTCAGGCCCTTTTCGACCGACGGGATGAATTCCTTCGGAATCGCGCCACCGACGACGTCGTTCTCGAACACGAAGCCTTCGCCCGGCTGGAGCGGCTCGAACTCGATCGTCACTTCGGCGAACTGACCCGAACCACCGGTCTGCTTCTTGTGCGTGTACTTGACCGTCACCGGCTTCGACAGCGTTTCGCGATACGCCACCTGCGGCGCACCGACGGTCGCATCGACCTTGTAGGTGCGGCGAAGGATATCGACCTTGATGTCGAGATGAAGTTCGCCCATGCCCTTGAGAATGGTCTGGCCGGATTCCTGATCCGTCGATACGCGGAACGACGGGTCTTCCTGCGCGAGACGCACCAGCGCCATGCCCATCTTTTCCTGATCGGCCTTGGTCTTGGGTTCGATCGCGACTTCGATGACCGGATCGGGGAATTCCATACGCTCCAGGATCACCGGATTGTTCGGATCGCACAGCGTCTCGCCGGTCGTGGTCAGCTTGAGACCCGCGAACGCAACGATATCGCCCGCGAGGGCTTCCTTCACGTCTTCGCGCGAGTTCGCATGCATGAGAAGCATGCGGCCGACGCGTTCCGTCTTGTCCTTGACCGAGTTGAGTGCGCCGGTGCCCGACGTGATCGTGCCCGAATAGACGCGCACGAAGGTGATCGAACCGACGAACGGATCGTCCATGATCTTGAACGCAAGGCCGGCGAACGGCGCCTTGTCGTCTGCGGGACGCTCGACTTCATTGCCCTTCGGGTCGATGCCCTTCACCGCCGGAATATCGAGCGGGGACGGCAGGTAATCGACGACGGCATCGAGCAGCGGCTGCACGCCCTTGTTCTTGAACGCCGAGCCGCACATCACCGGCACGAAATGGAACGAGATCGCGCCCTTGCGGATGCAACGCTTGAGGTCTTCCACGCCGGGCTCGGTGCCATCGAGATAGGCCGACATCAGATTGTCATCTTCCTCGACGGCCATCTCGACAAGCGCGGTGCGCAGCTCTTTCGCCTTGTCGGCGTATTCGGCCGGAATTTCGACTTCGTCGAACTTCGCGCCGAGTTGTTCGTCGTGCCAGACCAGCGCTTTCATCTTGACGACATCGACGATGCCGCGGAATTCGGCTTCGGTTCCGATCGGCCAGGTCAGAACCATCGGACGCGTGCCCAGACGATCGATCATCATCTGGACGCAGCGCGCGAAGTCCGCGCCGGTTCGGTCCATCTTGTTCACGAAGCAAATACGCGGAACCTTGTACTTGTCGGCCTGGCGCCAAACGGTTTCCGATTGCGGCTCGACACCGGCAACGGCGTCGAACACGGCAACCGCGCCGTCGAGCACGCGCATCGAACGCTCGACTTCAATCGTGAAGTCCACGTGGCCGGGCGTGTCGATGATGTTGATGCGGTGATCGTTCCAGTAGCACGTCGTCGCGGCGGATGTGATCGTGATGCCGCGCTCCTGCTCCTGCTCCATGAAATCCATGGTGGCGGCACCATCGTGCACTTCGCCGATCTTATGGCTCTTGCCCGTGTAATAGAGAATGCGCTCGGTCGTCGTCGTCTTGCCGGCGTCGATATGCGCGGCAATGCCGATATTGCGGTACTTGTTGAGCGGGGTTGTGCGGGCCATGGGACTGAACTTCTTTAAGCGTTACCAGCGGTAGTGCGAGAAGGCGCGGTTGGCGTCGGCCATCTTGTGCGTGTCTTCACGCTTCTTCACGGCGGAGCCGCGATTGTTGGCGGCATCCATCAACTCGCCGGAGAGACGGCCCATCATCGTGGGTTCGCCGCGTCCACGCGCAGCCGTGATGATCCAGCGGATCGCAAGCGCGCGGCCGCGATCGGTGCGCACTTCGATCGGAACCTGATAGGTAGCGCCACCGACGCGGCGCGACTTCACTTCGATCGCAGGCGCCACGTTGCGCAGCGCTTCGTGAAACACCTGGATCGGATCGGTTTTGGTCTTCTGCTGGATCGTATCGAACGCGCCGTAGATGATGCCTTCGGCGGCGGACTTCTTGCCATCGTACATCAAACTGTTCATGAACTTCGCGAGCACGAGATCGCCGTATTTGGCGTCCGGGTTGATCTCGCGTTTATCGGCGCGGCGGCGGCGGGACATCTGATGCTCTCCTTATTTCGGACGCTTGGCGCCATAGAGGGACCGGCGCTTCTTGCGGTCCTTCACGCCCTGCGTGTCGAGCACGCCGCGAATGATGTGATAGCGAACGCCCGGAAGGTCCTTCACGCGGCCGCCGCGGATCAGCACGACGCTGTGCTCCTGGAGGTTATGGCCTTCACCCGGGATATAAGTGAGGGCTTCGAAACCGTTGGTCAGACGAACCTTGGCCACCTTGCGAAGCGCCGAGTTCGGCTTCTTCGGCGTCGTCGTATAGACGCGCGTGCAGACGGCGCGCTTCTGCGGACACTCCTGCAGAGCAGGCACCTTGTTGCGCTTCGGCTTTTCGCCGCGCGGCTTGCGGATCAACTGATTGATCGTCGGCATTCGTCTTCCTCATTGGCGCCGCTCGCACGGCAAAACAAAACGGGGCGCGCGAGCCATCCCTGGCCTGCCCCTGACACGCGGAGGACTCCTCTGAGTCGCGCGGTTCAACGCTTTAAACTGGCTTCCCAACAGCGTTTTCGCGCTTTTTGGCGCAAACGGCCTGTCCTTGAAGGTGGCGCTATATAGAAGGGTCGATTTTGCGGGTCAAGCCTTGGGAAACGATATTTCGCGGCCACGCAAACCCGCTCAATCCCTGGGCTTTGCGCCTGCCTCTCCCCCTCCGCCCTCATCCAGCGACCAGAATTGGCACAGCAATTGACAATTAGTCTCAATCGCACCATATAAGCCGCATAACCAGCTGGAACTGGCGGATGATTGTCTGTGTCTGCAATAGACTGAACGAAGCGCGGATCTGGAACGCGATCGATAGTGGCGCGAAATCGCCCGAGGCGGTCTATGCTGGATGCGGCGTGAAGAGGAACTGCGGACGATGCCAGGAAACGATCGCCGGAATGCTGGACGCGGACAAGGACGCCAAGTCTCTGGACAAAGCGGCATAGGTCCCCACCCCACCGCCTCGGTCGCCGGCGACCCGGAAGTCATTCGTTTTCTCAACATCGTTCTTAAAAACGAACTCACCTCGATCAATCAGTATTTCCTGCATTCGCGCATGCTCGCCGATTGGGGCCTGAGCGAACTGGCAAAAAAGGAATACGAGGAATCCATCGACGAGATGAAACACGCGGATCGCCTGATCCAGCGCATCTTGTTTCTCGGCGGACTTCCCAATCTGCAGGATCTCGGCAAGCTGATGATCGGCGAGAACGTTCGGGAAGTCCTGCACTGCGATCTTCGCATGGAGCAGCATGCGTCCGCCGACCTGAAACTCGCCATTCCGCATTGTGAAAAGGTCAAGGATTTCGTCACGCGCGAGTTGTTCGCGCATATCCTCGAGAATGAGGAAGAGCACATAGACTGGCTGCAAACCCAGTTCCGCCTGATCGAACAGATGGGCATCGAGAACTACGCGCAGTTGCAGACCAGGCCGAACGAAAGCGGCGCGAGCTAGCTAAAACATCGTCATCGCTTCACGCGCGGCCATCGCCATCAACACGACGGTCGAGAGCGCGAACACGAGAAAGCGCAGATTGACGATATTGACCGTGCACTGGATCAGCGTGTGCACGACGCGCAGTCCGACATAGGCCCACGCAAGATCGACAAAGAGCGCGTCAGTATGTCCGCCGAGCACGATGACGAAACACAGCGCGTAAAAGATCGTCGGCTGTTCGAGCAGATGATTGTAGTTGTCTGCGACGCGGCGCGCCGATGACGGCAGCACGTCGAGCGAACCAGGATGCGCCGCAGATTGCGGATTGATCTTCGCGGCCTGCATCGCCGGAATGCGGGTCGCATACATCCATATCCAGACAAACAGCGTGAGCACGATCAGCGCCAACACCGGCGCAAGCATGGATGTCATGGTCGTTCCCCTTCTTGGCCCGCGCACCCTAGACCGAGTCTGAATTTCTGCAGTCACCCGGCCGACACAATTTGCGACTAATTCGCATTGACATCTGGCGTAGCTTCCGGGATGTTCCCGGCCAGTTGCGAACGATTATCATTTATAAGTAGAGGGTGGCATGGAAGCGGGTAAGTCTGGTGCCAAGCTGATGTTTGGCGTCACAAGCGTGGGAATTACGTCGGCCGCCGCCATCACGGCTGCTTTCGGCCAACAGATCGCAAGCAACAATACGTCAAAGAGCAAGGACGTCGAGACGGTCGTCGTGACGGCGCGCAAGACCGAACTCGACCTGTTGCCCAAGAAAATTCTCGACACGCCGCAATCCATCAACGTCGTGCCGGCGGAAGTTATCCAGCAGCAGGGCGTCAACAATCTTTCGGACGCACTGCGCAATGTGCCGGGCATCACGCTCAATGCGGGCGAAGGCGGCACGCATGGCGATCTCGTCAATTTGCGCGGCTTCTCCGCCGGCGACGACTACTTCATGGATGGTTTGCGCGATACCGGCCTCTATGATCGCGATACCTTCGATTACGACTCTCTCGAAGTCCTCAAAGGCCCTGCTTCCACCCTTTTCGGCCGAGGCTCGACAGGCGGCGTCATCAACCAGGTGATGAAGACGCCACAGCTTTATCCAATCGACGATTTTTCGGTGACGGGCGGCACCAACTCCGAAATCCGCGCGACCGGCGATGTGAACTACGTCCTCGGCGACAATATGGCGATGCGCATCGCCCTCATGGGCCAGGACAGCGGCGTTGTCGATCGTCCGTATACGCGCAATGAACGCTGGGGCGCCGCGCCCTCCTTCGCCTGGGGCATCGACACCGACACGAGCTTCGCGCTCAAATATCTGCATCAGCAGGAAGACAATTTGCCCGATTACGGCATCCCGTTCCTGTTCGACAAGCCGGCGCCGGTCGCGCGCGACACGTTCTACGGGCTTCCGGCAGACGATCGCTTCAAGGCCGATGTCGATGTCGTGACCGGGCGCTTTGAACACAGGTTCAACGACACGTTCTCGTTCAGCGATACCGCCCGCTATGGTTCATACTGGTTCGACTCGCGCCAGACCGCGGCGATCTACGGTACCGGCAACTGCTTCACGGATGCGACCTCGCCCTATTATTATACGGGCGCGACTTTGTGCTCCGCCGTCACCACTCCCATTCCGGTAACGCTGAACAATCCGCTCTATCCCGTGCTCGGCACGCCGGTGCAGGATATCTGGGTTCTACGCGACCGCCCGAGTTCGAAAGGTGTGATCACCACAATGATGAACAATGCCGATTTGACCGCCAAGTTCGACACCGGCGGCTTGTCGCATACGTTGACGGGCGGCGTCGAAGGGGATTCGGAGATTGCGAGCCTGGTGCGCTTCGTCAATCAGGACGACGAGATCCTGCCGGTGCCGCTGCTCGATCCCGATCCGAACGAGGCGTTCAATGGCCTGCATCAGACCACGATCCGCCAAACCCCGGTTACCAGCACGAAGACGCTCGGCATTTTCCTCAACGACACCATCGACATCGGCCCGCAATGGATGCTGACGGGAGCGGTGCGCTTCGATCATTTCACCGCGCATTACATTCAGCCGGTAGGAACGGCTTCGGAGTTTTCGCACGTCGATAACATCGTCAGCCCGCGCGCCGCGCTGGTGTACAAGCCGACAGAGAACACGAGCGTGTATTTCTCCTACGGAACGTCGTTCAATCCTTCGGCGGAATCGCTGTCACTGTCCGCCAGCAACCAGGCGCTTGCGCCCGAAAAGGACCGCACCTTCGAACTCGGCGGCAAGGCGCAGGTTCTCGACGGCATGCTGGCGCTGACCGCAGCGGTGTTCAACACCGAGATGACCAACGCACGCATCAGCGATCCGGACAATCCCGGTCTGCAAACCCTCGCGGGGACCGAGCATGTCAATGGCTTCGAGTTCGATGCACAGGGCCGTATCACGCCGAACTGGGAGATCGTGGCAGGGTATACCTATCTCGATCCCACCGCGATCGGACTCGCTGGCAACGACGCCTCAGGCAATCCCATTCGCGGACCGATCCCGAACACCGCGCACAATCAGGTCAATCTCTGGACAGCCTATGACTTCGACGGCGGCTTCACGCTCGGCGGCGGGATGAACTATCTCGGCCGCGTCAGCGCCGGCACAGACAACATGACCGTGCCCGGCGAGATCGTCGTGGCTCATGTTCCTTCGCATGTGACCTTCGACGCGATGGCAGGCTACAAGATCAGCGACGGCTGGAACGTGCAGGTCAACGGCTACAATCTCGGCAATACCTATTACTATGTGAATTCCTACTTCACGCGGCCCGGTGAGAACCATACCGTTCCGGCTCCGGGACGAACCTTCCTCCTGACCCTTAACGCAAGTCTGTAACCGCATGCTCCTTCGCGTCCCCAAAGTGCTTTCCCGAGACGAACTCGCGCAATGCCGCGACCGTCTGGCGACGGCCACCTGGGGCGACGGCAAGGTCACGGCGGGTCATCAATCTGCGAAAGTGAAGGATAATCTTCAGCTCGCGCAGGACAGTGCCGAAGCGCGCGATCTGGGGGCGCTGGTGGTGGGTGCCTTGGAACGCAGCCCATTGTTCATCAGCGCGGCACTCCCCAAGCACGTCTTTCCGCCTCTGTTCAACAAATACGAATCCGACATGAGCTTCGGCATGCATGTCGATAATGCGATCCGGCCCATCCCCGGAACGCCGCGGCGGTTGCGTACCGATGTCTCGGCTACACTCTTCATAAGCGCGCCGGAAGATTACGATGGTGGCGAACTGATCGTCGAAGACACCTACGGCACGCACAGCGTGAAGCTGGCGGCGGGCGACATGATCCTCTATCCGGCGACATCGCTGCATCGCGTGGCGCCGGTCACGCGGGGCGCGCGCATCGCTTCGTTCTTCTGGATCGAAAGCCTGGTGAAGGACGACGGCGAACGCACCCTGCTCTTCAATCTCGACCGTGCGATCGCTCAACTGGGACAAGCCAAGGCGGATGAAGCCGCCCTGGTTCAGCTGACGGCGCTTTATCACAATCTGGTGCGCAAATGGGGCGAGACGTGAACGCGCCGCAATCCGCGCAGGCCTGGCGCGTGGCGGCGCTCACCATGATGCCGCCCGAAGAACTGCAGCAGTTTTTGCAGGGAAGCGAAGCGGCTGTGTGGGTCGAGGCCGCTGCCGCGTGCGGCATACCCGAAGCGCAGCTGTTGCTCGGCCGGCTCCTGCTCGAAGGGCAAGGTGTCGCAAAAGATGGGCGCGCGGCTTTCGCTTGCTTCCTGTGCGCGGCGAAGAGTGGCAACGCCGATGCGCGCAACATGGTCGGCCGCTGCTACGAGAATGGATGGGGCGCGCCGCGGGATTTTGCGCGCGCGGCGGAGAATTATCGTCTCGCCGCCGAAGCGGGACTGGCCTGGGCGCAATATAACCTCGGCCATCTTCTGCTCGACGGGCTTGGCGTCTCGCGAGACCGCAACGAAGCCTTTCTCTGGTATATGCGCGCGGCAAGCAGCGGCCATGAACGCGCAATGAATCTGGTCGCGCGTTGTTTCGAGGAAGGCTGGGGCACTGCGCGCAATCCGGCAGCCGCGCGCAATTGGTACCGCAAGTCGGCTGTCAGCGGATATTTCCGCGGCGCCTACAACTACGCCTCCATTCTCGCCGCCGAGGGTTGCACCACGGGCGCGCGGCTGTGGTTTCAGCGCGCGCTTGCCACGGCACCCGAGCCCACCCGGACGAATATCCGTCAGGCCCTCGGCCAGCACCCGGATCCCGAGTTCCGCGCCTTGGCCTGACTGGGGCCAAACGCCGCCTAGGCCTCGTTTGACGCCGTAAATTCACTCCGATACAAGCCTGAGATTGATATTTACTCGCAATAGCAATTGGAGAACCATGATTATCGAACGGCGCCGCGGGTTGGCCGCGACAACCACTCTTGTCGGTATCGCTTCTTTGTCTTCGGTGGGTACCGCGCTCGGCCAGCAGGTCGCTGACAGCACCGACACAAAGAAGGACAAGGTCGAGACGGTCACCGTCACCGCGAAACGAACGACCCTCGATACTCTGACGGCGAAGGTTCTGAACACGCCGCAGAGCATCGATGTCATCCCACACGAAGTGATCACGCAACAGGGCGTCTCTTCTCTCCAGGATGCGCTGAAAAATGTTCCCGGTATCACGCTGAACGCCGGCGAAGGCGGTGCCCACGGCGATCAGATCAATCTGCGTGGATTCACGGCGGGCGACGATTTCTTCCTCGATGGCCTGCGCGACACAGGGTTCTATACGCGCGATACCTTCAACGATCAGAATTTCGAGGTCTTCAAGGGACCAGCCTCGACGTTGTTCGGCCGCGGCTCGACCGGCGGCGTCGTCAACCAGGTTAGCAAAAAGCCAGAGCTCTTTCCCATTGAAGATGCGGCCTTCGCGTTCGGCACCAACGATGAATTTCGCGCGACCGGCGATCTGAACTACGTCCTCGGCGACGACAGTGCCATTCGCGTCAACATGATGGGGCAAACGAGCAGCGTTGCCGACCGGCCCTACGTGCACAACAACCGCTGGGGCATCGCGCCGTCCTTCGCAACGGGTATCGGCACGAACACGACCTTTACCCTCTCCTATCTGCATCAGCAGGAAGACAATCTGCCCGACTTCGGCATTCCGTTCCTGTTCGGCAAGCCCGCGCCGGTGTCGGAGAAGAATTTCTACGGACTGCCCTCGGACGACCGCCAGAAATCCGATGTCGAGGTCGTAACCGCACGCCTGGATCATCAGTTCAGCGACTCGCTGTCCCTCAGCGATACGGCGCGGTTCGGCTATTACTGGTACGACACGCGCCAGACGGGGCCGACCTATGGCGACGCGAACTGCTTCGACGCCACGACACCGCCCTACCCCGGTGCACCGCTGTGCTCGAGCACGCCCGATCCCAATCCCGTCACGGAGCACGATCCGCTCTATCCCGTGCTCGGCACGCCGCTCAACCAGATCTATGTTCTGCGCGACCGGCCGAGCCAGCGCGGAACGATCACGACGTATATGAACGAACTCGATCTCAACAGCAGATTCGCGACGGGTTCGGTCGAGCACACATTGGTCACTGGCGTCGAGGCCGACCGCGAAGTCGGCGATCTGGATCGCCTGGAAAATCAGGACGACATCATTCTGCCGACGTCCCTGCTCCATCCCGATCAGTTCGAAGCCTTTCCCGGTCATCAGACCGGCACCGAGGGTTTGCCGGTGACGACTGCCACCACGGTTGGCGTGTTCGCGGTGGACAGCGCGAATATCGGCGATCACTGGAGCGTGGTCGGCGCGCTGCGTTTCGATCACTTCGCCGCCGACTTCCACGATGTTTTCAACGCCGTGCGCTATTCGCATGACGACAACATCGTGAGCCCCCGCGCAGCCGTCATCTATAAGCCGGACGACAATTCGAGCGTTTACTTCTCGTATGGCACATCCTTCAATCCAGCTGCCGCAAACCTCTCTCTCGCGTCCAGCAACAACGATCTGGCGCCGGAACGCGACCGCACCTTCGAACTCGGCGGCAAGGTCGTGGCACTCGACGGCTTGTTGGGAATTACGGCCGCCGTCTTCAACACGCGCATGACCAATGCGCGCACCGCCGATCCGGAAGATCCTGGCGACCAGACCTTCTCCGGCACGCAGCGCGTCAACGGTTTCGAGTTCACCGTCAACGGCCGCATCACGCCGAACTGGGAGATCGTGGGAGGTTACGTCTATCTCGACACGCGCGACCTGCAATCGCAGGGGCCGGGTCTCATCGGGCCGATCCCCAACACTGCGCACAACCAGGCGAATGTCTGGTCGGTCTACGATTTCGACAATGGATTCAGGGCTGGATTGGGCGCCAACTACGTGGGCAGCCGCGCCGCCGGCTTCGACACCGAAACCGATCCCGGGAAGCTGATCATCGCCAAGGTGCCCGAATACATCACTTTGGACGCGATGATCGGATACAAAATCTCCGACACGATCGCGGTGCAGCTGAATGGATATAATCTCGCGGACAAGAAGTATTACGCGAGCGCCTATTACAACAGCGGCGACGAGAACCATGTCGTTCCGGGGGCGGGCCGCAGCGCGTTGCTGACGGTAACCATCGCCCGCTAAACGAAGTCATGAACCGGTGTCGAAGGATGACGTGGTTGCCCGTGGTGTGCGGTTCAGCCTAAAGTCCAAGACGATGCGTCGCGGGCACTCACGAGCAAAAGCCTTGCCGCCGCGGGAAACCGCGCTGCGGCTGGCTATTTCGCTGTTTGTGATGCTGGCTTTCGGCGTGCAGGGCTATATCGCCCAGACGCACATCCACCTTGCACCGGACACGTTCGCGCCTTTCTCCAAGCTCGCATCGCACGCGGGCAAGGAACAGCAGCCGGACAAATTCCCCGCCAATGGCGACCCGGCGAACTGCCCGATCTGTCAGGAAATTCTGCATAGCGGACAATTCGTTACACCGACGGCAGCCGCCCTGTTGTTGCCGGCCGTCGCGGTCTCGATCATCCGGATCGCCGCCGATATTCCGGCAGCGGCGCAAAGACCGTCGCACGCGTGGCGAAGCCGTGCGCCGCCCAAAGCCTGACCTTCAAATTCTGAACCTGTGAACGAGCGAACGTGCGCGGTCCTGCGCACGAGCGTGCGTTCACCACAGCACAACGCCTCGAAAGCGGCCGCGTGCGCTCATTGAATTTGTGGAGTTCGGTATGTCTCGTTTTTTTCTTCTGTCGTCGGCGGCAACCGCCGCGGCACTCAATATTGCCACACCTGTCTTTGCGCAAGTCGAAGGCGGCAGCACACAACCTGTCGAAACCGTTGTCGTCACCGCACAGAAACTCGCCGAAGCGCGCAACGGCATTCAGACCCAGACAGGCGCTTCGACCTACACCATCACATCCAAGGACATCGACGCCCAGCCGGGCGGCGAAAACACGCAGCTTAACCAGGTCATCCTTCAGGCGCCCGGTGTGGCGCAGGACTCGTTCGGCCAGTTGCATATCCGCGGTGAGCATAACGGTCTGCAATACCGCCTGAACGGGATCATCATCCCCGAGGGCATTTCGGTGTTCGGGCAGACGCTGGATCCGCGGCTTGCGGATTCGGTCAAGCTCATCACCGGGGCGCTGCCCGCCGAATATGGCGACCGCACCGCCGGCATCATCGATGTGCAAACCAAAAGCGGTCTGTTCGATGAAGGCGGTCAGGTGGGCGTCTATGGCGGAAGCCACAGCCAGCTCACGCCGAGTTTCGACTACGGCGGCTCGGACGGCCATTTCAACTATTTCGTCTCGGGCGACTACACGACAGACACGCTCGGTATCGAGTCACCGGACGGGAGCTCGGATCCTCTCCACGACCGCACCAAACAATGGCACGGCTTCGCGTTCCTGCAGGACATTCTCGATCAGAACAGTAGCGTGACGGCGATCCTCGGCACGTCGAACGACATGTTCGAGATTCCGAACTCGCGCGGACTGCAGCCTGGGGGCATCGACAATGTCACCGGCCTCGGACCGGGCGGCATCCTGGACGTGAACGGACAAACCACCTTCCTCAGCAACGATCTCGACGAACGCCAGCGCGAGATCACGCATTACGGCATCCTCAGCTATCTGCGCACCATGGGCGATGTCGATATGCAGGTCAGCGCGTTTGGCCGCTATTCCAGCCTGTTCTATACACCGGGCGGCGATATCGGCGACCTGCTCTACAACGGCATCGCGCAAACGGCCTACAAGCGCGACGAAGCCTACGGATTGCAGGCCGAAGCCGCGTGGCACGCGGGCGAAAGCCACACGATCCGCTTCGGCGCGATCTATCAGGCCGACGATCTCGTTAGCAATACATCGTCTGTGGTGCTTCCGGCCTCGTGCCTGGGCAGCGGTACAGAGGCCGATCCGTTCAATTCTTGCGTACAAACCAGCGACGTTCCGTTCTCCGTCAATTCAGGCAACGTCGATAAGCATGCCTGGAGCTACAGCCTGTATCTTCAGGACGAATGGAAAGTGTTTCCGGCGCTGACTCTGAACTATGGCCTGCGCTATGATGAGTTCGACGCCTTCGATCATGAGAGCCAGCTCAGCCCGCGCGTCAACGCGGTGTGGACGCCGACAGACACAACGACGGTGCATGCCGGGTTCTCGCGCTATTTCTCACCGCCGCCGATCGAATTGATTTCCAACACCGATGTCGCGGCCTTCGCGGGCAAGACGACGGCAACGCCCCTCATCACCCTCAACGACACGTCCAAGGCCGAACGCGCCGACTACTACGATCTGGGTGTCGAGCAGAAGATCACCGACGAACTCACCCTTGGCCTCGACAGCTTCTACAAGGCTTCGCACAACATGATCGACGAGGGCCAGTTCGGCGCGCCGATCATCCTCACGCCGTTCAACTATCTCACCGGACGGCAATACGGCCTCGAATTCACCGGCACTTACGACATCGGTGCGTTCTCAAGCTATCTGAACGCGGCCTACGAACGTGCCGATGGCCGGGACATTGTCTCGAGCCAGTTCCAGTTCGATCCGGACGACCTCTCCTATATCGCCGATCACTACATTCCATTGGATCATCAGCAGATCGCCACGCTCTCGGCGGGTGCGTCTTACACATGGCTTGGCACGCGCTTCAGTGGCGACATGCTTTACGGCTCGGGTTTGCGCAAGGATGGCGCAACACCGAACGGCGATCACGTGCCGGGCTATGTACAGGTCAATGTCGGCGCAAGCCGTAGCTTCGATATCGGCGGATTGAAGAGCCTGACCGCACGTCTCGACGTCATCAATCTGTTCGACGAGAAGTACGAGATCCGCGACGGCTCCGGTGTCGGCGTCGGCGCACCGCAATGGGGTGCACGGCGCGGGCTCTTCTTCGGTCTGTCAAAGGCTCTCTAGGGGGTACCGGGTGCAGGGGCGCCAGCAGCGCATCCTGCACCCAATCCCAAATAGCGTCATGGCGCGCCGAACGCTCTTTCATCGCCGCCGCACAAGTGGCCCGCGCAAGGCCAAGGCCCGAATCGGGCTTTGGCCCATACTGCTGTTCGTGGTGCTCTGCGCGCTGGCCGCCGCGGCGGGCATCGCGCTGGAGCGGGAATTGCGCAAGCCGCCGCTAGTTCAGACCTTTCCGAGCCGCAATGATCGGCCATGAATTTTCGCGGCCTTGTGAATAGCGTGGGCGGTCGCTCTGTTGCACTTTTCAACGCCATCGCCTCTACAATGTCGACTTTTCAAGGGGACACCTCATGGAATTTTCAAAGCAGAAGCTGCGCACCTTCGCGGCCACATCGGCGCTCGGCGCGGTCCTGATCGGCGCCTTCGTGTTCGCGGCAACGCCGGACAAACCGGCTGAAAAGCCCGTCGAGGGCGCGGGCAGGTATTTCAAGCCTGACGCCGTCTCCAGTGACGGGTCGGTCGGCGTCTCCACCGGCCGTGTCAACTACACGGCCATCGCCGGCACGCTCATCGTGCATGCCAAGAACTGGGACGATGTCCCTGTCCCCGAGGCGGACAAAGCCGACAAGGAAGCGCAGGCCGAGGCCGCGAAGAATCCGTCCGCCGAAGCGTCGATGTTCTACGCCGCTTATTTCCGCAAGGGTGTGAACGCGGCATCACGGCCGATCATGTTCGTGTTCAATGGCGGTCCGGGCTCAGCGACCGTGTGGCTGCATATGGGCGCGTTCGGTCCAAAGCGCGTCGTCACCTCCGACGATTCCCACACGCCGGCGGCACCCTACAAGATCGTCGACAATGACGGCAGCCTGCTGGACGCCACCGATCTCGTCTTCATCGACGCGCCTGGCGCGGGCTTCAGCCGGGTCGCCGGCAAGGATAAGGACAAGGCCTTCTGGGGTGTGGACGAAGACGGCCACGCCTTCGCCGAATTCATCAATTTGTTCCTGACGAAGTATTCGCGCTGGAATTCGCCGAAATATATCTTCGGCGAAAGTTATGGCACGACGCGCGCCGCGGTGCTCTCCAACATGCTGGAGAACCAGTACGCCATCGATCTCAATGGCGTGATCATGCTGTCGCAGATCCTGAACTTCGACATGAGCGTGGACGGACCGCAGGTGAATCCAGGCGTCAACCTGCCTTACCAGCTTGGTCTTCCGACCTATGCGGCGACGGCGTGGTATCACAACAAGCTTCCCGGCCAGAAGCCCGCGGACCTGCGCAAATTCCTCGGCGAAGTGCAGCACTTCGCGATGGGCGACTACGCCCTGGCGCTACAGGCCGGCTCCGCTTTGAACGATGCCCAGCGCAAGACGATCGCGCAAAAGCTGCATACCTACACGGGCCTGCCGATCGACTACATCCTGAAGGCCGACCTGCGCATCGATGGCGGCATGTTCGAACAGAACCTGCAGAAAGACGGTGACATCACAACCGGCCGCCTCGACACGCGGTTCTCCGGCCCGTCACTCGATCCACTGGACAAGGAAGCTGACTACGACCCGCAATCCTCCGCGATCAGCTCGGCCTACATCGCGGCGTTCAACGACTATGCGCGCACGCAGCTGAAATATGGCGACGGCAAGAAGTATTTCCTGTTTGCGCCGCTGAACGACTGGGACCTGAAGCATCAGCAGCCCGGCCAGGGCCAGGCCCTGCAGACGCCGCTGAATGTGATGCCCGATCTGGCAACGGCGATGAAGACCAACCCGAACCTGCGGGTGATGCTGAACGGCGGCTTCTACGACCTCGCGACGCCGTACTACGAAGGCATCTACGAGATGCGTCAGCTCCCGATCCCGCGCAAGCTCCAGGCCAACATCGAATACAAGCAATACGAGTCCGGCCACATGGTCTATGCGCATGAGCAGTCGCTGAAGGAACTCCACGACAATGTCGCAGACTTCATCAAGCGCACGAGCAATGTGAAGTAGGATCGGCTTCGCGACGACGCAGAAAGGCCGGTGGAAACAGCGGCCTTTTCTATGCCTGGACCAAGCTGAATGAAACGCCCCCGATCTGCGGCGCGCTATCGACAACGGAAATGCCGTTACTTCTAGCGCGCGCAATGATCGCCGTGGGATCGGTGACCGCAATATCGATACCGACAACGCCAGAGCCGTCGGCATCGACGGGCTCGACGAACCGAACCGTTGCGCCGTGGAATTTCAGGCTTGCGCCATCCCGCTCCGTCTGCAGCAGATCGGACCAGCGAGTAGCGGCCGCGACCGGATCGCGCGATTGCACCGTGGCACCCACGATGCCTTTGATGTCGTCCGGCGCGAGGCAGTTCTTCCACCACGGCCCTGCAGGCGGCCAATCCCCGAAACGATCCCGCCATGACGATCCATCGCCGGCGGTATCGACAGAGACGAGGACGCCATCGAAATCCTTCGGGTGAAAGTGCGTGAAGGTGTAGTGCGGCTTTGTCCACTCCGCGATGCTGCGCAAACCTTGGCCAACGAGACGCTCGCGATGTACAAGCGCGTCGGGCGCTTCGAAGATCAGCATGTATCCGGCATCGCCGCCCCGGCGCGCGAGATAGCGCCCCGCCGAGGCGTCAGGGGTCACCGGCTGCACGATCTCCAGAAACTCTCCGCCCACAGGCATCACGGCGTTCACGAGTCCGAACGTCGCCACGGCTGGATCGCGGAACGCGATGCGAAGTCCGAACACGGTCTGCAACTGCGCCGCGACCAGCTCCAGGTCTCTTGCCACCAGCGCGATCTGACGAAGCCGCATCGAAATCCCTTCGCCGCGAAGCTAAGTGGAAAGCGCGCAAAGAAAAAGGGCCGGTGTTGGTACCGGCCCTTTTGTTCGTTCTGCCGAGATGCGGATTACTCCGCGGCGACAGGGCCTTCGATCTGCGCCACTGGCACATTCTTGGCGTTCTCTTCCTGGATCGCGCGATCGCGTTCGGTCGCGACGTGACGGAGGCGCGCGATGGCGCCGCCCGTGCCCGCCGGGATCAGACGGCCCACGATCACGTTCTCCTTGAGGCCTTCGAGCGTATCGACCTTGCCGTTGACGGCCGCATCGGTGAGGACGCGGGTCGTCTCCTGGAACGACGCCGCCGAGAACACCGAGCGCGTCTGCAGCGACGCCTTGGTGATACCCAGAAGAACAGGGCGGCCTTCGGCGTGCTTGCCGCTGGTCTCATCCGCCTTCTTGTTGGCCTCTTCGAGCTCGAGCTGATCGACCTGTTCGCCGGCGAGCAGCGTGGTGTCGCCGCCTTCCGTCACTTCCATCTTCTGCATCATCTGGCGGCAGATCACTTCAATGTGCTTGTCGTTGATCTTCACGCCCTGCAGGCGATAGACGTCCTGGATTTCCTTGACCAGATAGGTCGCCAGTTCCTCCATGCCCTTGATACGCAGGATGTCGTGCGGCGAAGGATTGCCTTCGACGATATAGTCGCCCTTCTCCACATAATCGCCCTCGCGCACGCTGATGTGCTTGCCCTTGGGGATCAGGTACTCGGTCGGCTCGATCTTGTCCGACTTCGGCTTCACGATGACGCGGCGTTTGTTCTTGTAGTCCTTGCCGAACTCCACGAAGCCGTCGGTCTCGGCGAGAACCGCCGCTTCCTTGGGCTTGCGGGCTTCGAACAATTCCGCCACGCGCGGCAGACCGCCGGTGATGTCGCGGGTCTTCGCACCTTCGGTCGGGATACGCGCGAGCATATCGCCGGCCTTGACGTGCGAGCCCTCGTCCACCGAGAGAATGGCATCGACCGAAAGCGCATAGCGCGCTTCGCCGCCACCCGGCAGCTGGACCGTCTTGCCGTGCTTGTCGGTGATGACAAGCGTCGGGCGCAGCTCGGTCGCTTTCGAGCCCGTGCCGGTGCGGCTGTCGATGACGACGCGATTGGTCACGCCCGTCTTTTCGTCGGCCACTTCCTTCACGGACACGCCGGAGACGATCTCCTCGAACTTCACCGTGCCGTCGGCGTCGGTCAGCACCGGCAGGCTGTTCGGATTCCATTCCGCCAGCCTGTCGCCGCGCTTCACCGTCGCGCCCTCGTCCACCTTCAGGCGCGCGCCGTACACGATGCGGTACGAAGCGCGTTCCTGACCCTTGGAGTCGGTGATGACGACCTGCATGTTGCGGCCCATCGCCATCAGCTCGCCGTCGGAGTTCTTCACGACGTTGCGGTTCACGATCTTGATCTTGCCGTCATACGACGCCTCGATCTTCGACGATCCCGCGACCTGCGCGGCGCCGCCGATGTGGAACGTGCGCATGGTGAGCTGCGTGCCCGGTTCGCCGATCGACTGCGCCGCGATCACGCCGACCGCTTCGCCGATATTGACCGACGTTCCGCGCGCCAGATCGCGGCCATAGCACTTGCCGCAGACGCCCTCGCCGAGCTCGCAGGTCAGCACCGAACGGACGCGAACCTTCTGGACCTGCGCCTTCTCGATCTTCTCCGCGAGGTCTTCGGTGACCTCCTTGTTGCGCTTCAGAAGGACCTCGCCGGTCTCCGGATGCTTGACATCTTCCGCCGTAGTGCGGCCGAGGATGCGTTCCGAAAGCGACGACACGACCTGACCGCCGTCGATCTCGGCCTGGACCGTGACACCCTTCTTGGTGCCGCAATCTTCCGCCGTGATGATGCAGTCGTTCGCCACGTCGACGAGACGGCGGGTGAGATAGCCCGAGTTCGCCGTCTTCAGCGCGGTGTCGGCCAGACCCTTGCGGGCGCCGTGGGTCGAGTTGAAGTACTCGAGCACGGTGAGGCCTTCCTTGAAGTTCGACAGGATCGGCGTCTCGATGATCGAGCCATCCGGACGCGCCATCAACCCGCGCATACCGGCCAGCTGCTTCATCTGCTGCGGGCTGCCGCGCGCGCCGGAGTGCGACATCATATAGATGGAGTTCATCTCGACGACGCGGCCCGTGTTCGGGTCGATCTTCTCCTTCGAGATTTCCTTCATCATTTCCGCCGCGACCAGATCGGTACACTTCGACCAGGTATCGACAACGAGGTTGTACTTCTCCTTGTCGGTGGTCAGACCGTCCTGATACTGCTGCTCGTACTCGCGCACGCGGTGACGCGTTTCGTCGATCAGCTTGGTCTTCGTGTCGGGCACGACCATGTCGTCCTTGCCGAACGAGATGCCGGCCTTGCACGCTTCGCGGAAGCCCAGACCCATCACCGCATCGGCAAACAGCACCGTGTCCTTCTGACCGCAGTGACGATAGACCTCGTCGATGACGTGAGACACTTCCTGCTTGCGCAGAAGGCGGTTCACAAGCTCGAACGGAATCTTCGGGCTGCGCGGCAGGATCTCCGCGATCATCATGCGGCCCGGCGTGGATTCCACGCGGCGCACGATCGGGTTGCCGTTCTCGTCCACGGTCCTGTAGCGCGCCTTGATCTTGGCATGCAGCGTGACCGAGCCCGAGAACAACGCGTGCTCGATCTCGCCGATGTCGTTGAAGGTCATGCCTTCGCCCGGCTCACCCTTGCGCTCCTGGCTCAGATAATAGAGGCCGAGAACGATGTCCTGCGTCGGCACGATGATCGGCTTGCCGTTCGCGGGTGAGAGGATGTTGTTGGTCGACATCATTAGCACGCGCGCTTCCAGCTGCGCTTCAAGCGACAGCGGGACGTGCACGGCCATTTGGTCGCCGTCGAAGTCCGCATTGAAGGCGGTGCAGACCAGCGGATGCAACTGGATCGCCTTGCCTTCGATCAGCACCGGCTCGAACGCCTGAATGCCGAGGCGGTGGAGCGTCGGCGCGCGGTTGAGCAGCACCGGATGTTCGCGGATCACCTCTTCGAGGATGTCCCAGACTTCCGGCTTCTCCTTCTCGACCAGCTTCTTGGACTGTTTGACGGTCTGGCTGAAGCCCTTCGCCTCAAGCCGCGCATAGATAAACGGCTTGAAGAGTTCGAGCGCCATCTTCTTTGGCAGGCCGCACTGGTGCAGCTTGAGTTCGGGACCGACCACGATCACCGAACGGCCGGAATAGTCGACGCGCTTGCCGAGCAGGTTCTGACGGAAGCGGCCTTGCTTGCCTTTCAGCATATCGGCGAGCGATTTCAGCGGACGCTTGTTGGCGCCCGTGATGACGCGGCCGCGGCGGCCGTTGTCGAACAACGCGTCAACGGATTCCTGTAACATGCGCTTTTCGTTGCGCACGATGATGTCCGGCGCCTTGAGTTCGATCAGGCGCTTCAGACGGTTGTTGCGGTTGATGACGCGGCGATAGAGATCGTTCAGGTCTGATGTCGCGAAGCGGCCGCCATCCAGCGGCACGAGCGGACGCAGCTCCGGCGGGATCACCGGAACGACGGTCAGGATCATCCACTCCGGACGGTTGCCGGAATCGATGAACGCCTCGACGACCTTCAGGCGCTTGACGAGCTTCTTCGGCTTTTCGCCGCCGTTGCAGCCCGCGATCTCGACACGCAGATCGTCGCGCAGCTTTTCAAGATCGATACCCTGCAGCAGCAGGCGAATCGCCTCGGCGCCGATCATGGCGGTGAAGCCGTCGTTGCCGTATTCGTCCTGCGCCTTGTAGTACTCGTCTTCCGTCAACAGTTGACGGTCCTTGAGCGGTGTCAGGCCCGGCTCGGTGACGATGTAGTTCTCGAAGTACAGAACGCGCTCGAGATCCTTGAGCGTCATGTCGAGCATCAGACCGATGCGCGACGGCAACGACTTCAGGAACCAGATATGCGCGACCGGCGACGCCAGCTCAATATGCGCCATGCGATCGCGGCGCACCTTCTGCACCGTGACCTCAACGCCGCACTTTTCGCAGACGATGCCCTTGTACTTCATGCGCTTGTACTTGCCGCACAGGCACTCGTAGTCCTTCACCGGCCCGAAGATGCGCGCGCAGAACAGACCGTCGCGCTCCGGCTTGAAGGTGCGGTAGTTGATCGTTTCGGGCTTCTTCACCTCGCCATGCGACCAGCGCAGAATCTGGTCGGGGCTTGCGAGAGAGATCTTGATCCGGTCGAAGGTCGGAACGTCCTTCGTCTGGAACACATTCATCAGCTCTTGATTCATTTACGAGCCTTTCCTTTTAACTTTGTCATGGCCCGCCAGCGTCAGCGCGTGCGGGCCATCTAACTGCGCCGCACATCGGCGGCATTAAATTCCGTCACCTGGGTGGCCGGGTCGCGCCCTTCGGGCTGCCCGGCCATGACAGGTTTTAAGGTGTCGCCCCGTTCACCAGCTCTACATTCAGCGACAGCGAGCGCATTTCCTTCACGAGCACGTTGAACGATTCCGGAATACCGGCTTCGAACGTGTCTTCGCCGCGCACGATCGCCTCGTAGACTTTGGTGCGGCCGGCGACGTCATCCGACTTCACGGTCAGGATTTCCTGCAACGTGTAGGCGGCGCCGTAGGCCTCGAGAGCCCACACTTCCATTTCGCCGAAGCGCTGTCCGCCGAACTGCGCCTTGCCGCCCAACGGCTGCTGGGTGACGAGCGAGTACGGGCCGATCGACCGCGCGTGGATCTTGTCGTCCACGAGGTGATGCAGCTTCAGGATATAGATGTAACCGACGGTGACCTGGCGCTTGAACGCCTCGCCTGTGCGGCCGTCGAACAGCGTGACCTGACCGGATTGGGTCAGACCGGCCTGATCGAGCATCTGCACGATGTCGGCTTCCTTGGCGCCGTCGAACACCGGTGTCGCAATCGGAACGCCGGCGCGCAGATTGTCGCCGAGTTCGGCCAGACCCTGCTCGTCAAGCTCCTTCAGACGCGCGTCGTCGCCGTAGACGCCCTTCAGTGCCTTGCGCAGCGGTTCATACTTGCCGTCGCGGTTGACCTTGTCGAGCACGTCTCCGATCTGCTTGCCGAGACCCGCGCAGGCCCATCCCAGATGGGTCTCGAGAATCTGGCCGACGTTCATGCGCGATGGCACGCCGAGCGGATTGAGCACGACGTCAACCGCCGTGCCGTCTTCCAGATGCGGCATGTCCTCGATCGGAACGATGCGCGAGATCACGCCCTTGTTGCCGTGACGGCCGGCCATCTTGTCGCCGGGTTGCAGCTTGCGCTTCACCGCGACAAACACCTTGACCATCTTCATCACGCCGGGCGCCAGCTCGTCGCCGCGCTTCAGCTTCTCGACCTTGTCCGCGAAGCGCTTGTCGAGGCGCTGCTTGGATTCGTCGTACTGCTTGCGCAGCGCTTCGATCTCGCCCATCGCCTTTTCGTTGCGGAGCGCGATCTGCCACCATTGGTGACGCGGGATCGTGTCGAGCACGGTCTGCGTGATCTTGGTGTCGGCCGCCATGCCCTTCGGGCCCGACGCCGCCGTCTTGTGGAGCAACAGGTCGGACAGACGCGAGAACATGTTGCGTTCGAGGATCGCGAGCTCGTCGTCGCGGTCTTCGGCGAGACGGTCTTCCTCCGCCTTCTCGATCGTCATGGCGCGCTGATCCTTATCGACGCCATGGCGGTTGAAGACGCGGACTTCGACGATCGTGCCGGTGACGCCCGGCGGAACGCGAAGCGATGTGTCGCGCACATCGGCCGCCTTCTCGCCGAAGATGGCGCGCAGGAGCTTTTCTTCCGGCGTCATCGGAGTTTCGCCCTTCGGCGTCACCTTGCCCACCAGAATGTCGCCCGCGTTCACTTCGGCGCCGATATAGACGATGCCGGCTTCGTCGAGGTTCTTGAGATTTTCCTCACCGACATTGGGAATGTCGCGCGTGATTTCCTCAGGCCCGAGCTTGGTATCGCGCGCCATCGTCTCGAATTCCTCGATATGGATCGAGGTGAAGACGTCGTCGCGCACGATGCGCTCGGAGATGAGAATGGAGTCCTCGAAGTTGTAGCCGTTCCACGGCATGAACGCGACGAGCACGTTCTTGCCGAGCGCCAGCTCGCCCAGCTGCGTCGATGGGCCATCGGCGATGATGTCGCCCTTCTGAAGACGGTCGCCAACCTTCACCAGCGGCTTCTGCGTGATGCAGGTCGACTGGTTGGAACGCTGGAACTTCTTCAGGCGGTAGATGTCGATGCCCGGCTTGGTGGGATCGGTCTCTTCCGTTGCACGCACGACGATACGGGTCGCATCGACCTGATCGACGACACCCGAACGGCGCGCCGCGATGGCGGAGCCGGAGTCGCGTGCGACCACGTCTTCCAGACCGGTTCCGACCAGCGGCGCCTCGGGGCGCAGCAACGGCACCGCCTGACGCTGCATGTTCGAACCCATCAGCGCGCGGTTGGCGTCGTCGTTCTCGAGGAACGGCACGAGCGCGGCGGCCACGGATACGAGCTGCTTCGGCGACACGTCGATGAACTCGACCTGATCCGGCGTGGTCATGACGAAGTTTCCGCCCTTGCGGCAGGAAACCAGTTCATCGGTGATGCGGCCGCGATTGTCGATCGTCGCGTTGGCCTGGGCGATCGTGTACTTCGCCTCTTCCATCGCCGACAGATAGATCACCTCATCGGTGACTTTCTTGTCCATGACCTTGCGATACGGGCTTTCGATGAAGCCGTATTTGTTCACGCGCGCATAGGTCGCGAGCGAGTTGATCAGGCCGATATTCGGGCCTTCCGGCGTCTCGATCGGGCAGATGCGTCCGTAATGCGTGGGGTGCACGTCGCGCACTTCGAAGCCGGCACGTTCGCGCGTCAGTCCGCCCGGTCCAAGGGCCGACATGCGGCGCTTGTGAGTGACTTCCGACAGCGGGTTGGTCTGGTCCATGAACTGCGAGAGCTGCGACGAGCCGAAGAACTCACGCACTGCCGCTGCCACAGGCTTGGCGTTGATCAGGTCGTGCGGCATGACCGTGTCGATATCGACGGCGGACATGCGCTCCTTGATCGCGCGCTCCATGCGCAGCAGGCCGACGCGGAACTGGTTCTCCATCAGTTCGCCGACCGAACGCACGCGGCGATTGCCGAGATTGTCGATGTCGTCGATCTCGCCGCGGCCGTCACGCAGTTCGGCCAGCGCCTTCAGGATCGCCAGGATGTCTTCCTTGCGCAGGATACGCAGCGTGTCCGGCGCGTCGAGGCCGAGACGCATGTTCATCTTCACACGGCCGACCGCCGAAAGATCGTAACGCTCGCTGTCGAAGAACAGCTGACCGAACAGCGTCTCCGCCGTGTCGAGCGTCGGCGGCTCGCCGGGGCGCATGACGCGGTAGATGTCGATCAGCGCCTGCTCGCGGCTGTGGTTCTTGTCCACCGCCATGGTGTTGCGCAGATACGAACCGATCACGATGCCATCGACATTGATGACATCGATCTCGTCGAAGCCGTTCTCGGCAAGCGTCTCCAGATGCGCCGCGGTGATCTCGTCGCCGGCTTCCAGATAGATCTCGCCCGTCTCCGGATTGACCATGTCGAGCGCGCTATAGCGGCCGAGGATGTCGTCCTCGGAAAGCGCGACCTGCTTGATGCCGTCTTCCTGCCATTTGCGCAGATTGCGCGCCGTGATCTTCTGGCCCGCCTCCGCGATGACATCGCCGGTCTTGGCGTTCTTCCATTCGGCAACGCTCTTGGCGTTGCGCATCCAGGCGGGATCGATCGGACTGTGCCAGGTGCCATCCTTGTGCTTCTTGAACGCGATCTTGCCGTAGAAGTAATTCAGGATTTCTTCCTGCGTCAGACCGAGCGCATAGAGCAGCGTCGTCGCCGGCAGCTTGCGGCGGCGGTCGATGCGCACATGCACGATGTCCTTGGCGTCGAATTCGAAGTCGAGCCACGAGCCGCGATAGGGAATGACACGCGCCGCGAACAGCAGCTTGCCGCTCGAATGCGTCTTGCCCTTGTCATGGTCGAAGAACACGCCCGGCGAACGGTGCATCTGGGAGACGATCACGCGCTCCGTGCCGTTCACGACGAAGGTGCCGTTTTCGGTCATGAAGGGGACATCGCCCATATAGACGTCCTGTTCCTTGATGTCCTTGACCGACTTGGCGCCGGTTTCCTGGTCCACATCGAACACGATCAGCCGCAGCGTCACCTTGAGCGGCGCGGCATAGGTCATGGAGCGCTGCTGGCACTCCTCCACGTCGTATTTCGGATCCTCGAAATGGTAATCGACGTACTCGAGCAGCGAGGATTCCGAAAAATCCTTGATCGGGAATACGGACGAGAAAACGGTCTGCAACCCCTCGTCCAGGCGGCCGCCTTCCGGCTTCGCGACCTGCAGGAACTGCTCGTAAGAAGTCTTTTGAACCTCGATGAGGTTCGGCATCTCCGCAACCTCGACGATCTTGCCGAAGTACTTGCGGAGGCGTTTGCGTCCCGTAAAGGAGAGTGTCATGTTTTTTCTATTCCCTGCCTGGCCGTAACCGGCTGTCCGCCAACGAAAAATCGATCAATAAAAAGAAAACAACACCGGCTCCCCGGGAGCATGTCCCGGGAAGCTGGTGTGCATGTGAGATATGTCTGTATCGCGGTTTTTCAACCCCGCGAGCACTCCTTATTTCAACTCGACCTTCGCGCCTGCGTCCTCGAGCTGCTTCTTGATCTTCGCCGCTTCGTCCTTGCTCACATCGGCTTTGACTTCCTTCGGGGCGCCTTCGACGAGGTCTTTGGCTTCCTTCAGACCCAGGCCGGTGATCGCACGGACTTCCTTGATCACGTTGATCTTCTTGTCGCCTGCGTCGGCGAGAACGACCGTGAACTCGGTCTTCTCGGCTGCCGGAGCAGCGCCCGCCGCCGGACCGGCCGCAGCCGCCACGGCAACAGGAGCAGCGGCGCTGACGCCCCACTTCTCTTCCAGCAACTTCGCCAGGTCCGCCGCTTCGAGAACGGTCAGGCCGGACAGGTCTTCAACAAGCTTTTCGATCTTCGACATTTCCTTCAGTTCCTTACATTTGGTTTCGAGTTGTGTGTTGTCTGTCGCTTACGCGGCTTCTTTCTTGGAATACGCACCGATCACGCGGGCGAGCTGTCCGCCCGGAGCCTGCAGAAGGCCGGCGAGTTTCGTCGCGGGCGCCTGCAGCAGGCCAATGATCTTGCCGCGGAGTTCGTCGAGCGACGGCAACTCGGCCAGGGCCTTTACGCCGTTGGCATCGAGCATCGTTGCTCCCATCGAACCGCCGAGGATCACGAGCTTGTCGTTATCCTTGGCGTAGGCGACAGCCGTCTTAGAAGCCGCGATCGGATCCTCGCTGTAGGCGATACCGGTCGGGCCCTTGAAGAGATGGCTGATCCCCTCCGCGGGCGTACCCTTCAGAGCGCGCATGGCAAGCCGGTTCTTCGCCACCTTGAACGAGGCTCCGTTCGCGCGCATGCGCGAGCGAAGGTCGCTCATTTGGGCAACCGTCATGCCGGTATAGTGGGCGACAACCACCGAGCCGGACTTCGCGAAGACGCTCGAGAGCTCTTCGACAACTTCCGCCTTTTTGGCTTTCTCCACTTGCTTCTCCTTACAACGACCAAGGTGGCGATCCCCTGGTCCCCTGTTGCTTTTCCTGCCCCAGGGTCCAACTCGAACCCTGTCTGCGCTGGGTGTTTAAGCGCCCCCTCTTATCAAGATTGGGCGCACCAGCGGTCTCGGACAGTCTTTCGAACCATCGCCGGTTCGAAACTCACTCCCCCCATCCTTCGACAAGCTCAGGATGAGGGTTTCATCTTTCCCTTCACGCTGAGCCTGTCGAAGCGCGACAAGCTCACCATGAAGAACTTTTTCTAATGCGCTTCCACGCCCGCCGCGCCGACAGAACCCAGCGTAATCTTCACGCCGGGGCCCATTGTCGAGCTGATGGAAACCTTCTTCATGTAGACGCCCTTGGCGCCGGACGGCTTTGCCTTGACGACGCTGTCGACGAAAGCCTTCACGTTCTGGACGATCGCGTCCTCGGTGAAGCTTGCCTTGCCGACGCCGGCCTGAACGACGCCCGCCTTCTCGACGCGATATTCGACCGCGCCGCCCTTGGCGTCCTTGATCGCCTGCGTGACATCCATCGTCACCGTGCCGACCTTCGGATTGGGCATCATGCCGCGCGGGCCGAGCACCTTACCGAGACGGCCGACCAGACCCATCATGTCCGGGGTCGCGATACACCGGTCGAAGTTCACTTCGCCCTTGTTCACGGTCTCGAACAGGTCTTCGGCACCCACGATATCGGCACCGGCCTTCTTGGCCTCTTCCGCCTTCGCGCCTTTCGCGAACACCGCGACGCGGAGCGAGCGGCCTGTGCCGTTCGGAAGCGCCACGACACCACGCACCATCTGATCGGCGTGACGCGGATCGACGCCGAGGTTGATCGCGAGTTCGATGGTCTCGTCGAACTTCGCGGTGGCGCGCGACTTCACCAGCTTCACCGCTTCCTCGACATTGTAGGCCTTGTTGGTATCGACGCCTTCAGCGGCCTTCTTGAATCTCTTGGAGATGGTCATGACGATTACCCCTTCACCTGAATGCCCATCGAGCGCGCGGAGCCCTCGATCATCAGCATCGCCGCTTCGACATCATTGGCGTTGAGGTCCTTCATTTTGGTCTCGGCGATCTGGCGCACCTGCGCCTTGGTCACGGAGCCCGCGAAATCGCGGCCCGGAGTCTTGGACCCGCCGCTGAGCTTCGCCGCCTTCTTGAGGAAGTAGGACGCCGGTGGCGTCTTCATCGCGAAGGTGAACGACTTGTCCGAGAACACGGTGATGGTCACCGGGATCGGCATGCCCTTTTCCTGGTCCTGCGTCTTGGCGTTGAACGCCTTGCAGAACTCCATGATGTTCAGGCCGCGCTGACCCAAAGCAGGACCGATCGGCGGCGACGGATTTGCCGCGCCGGCAGGCACCTGCAGTTTGACGTAACCGGTAATCTTCTTTGCCACTCTACATCCGCCTCCTTAGCGGTTTGCGGTGCGAACGAACCTGGCCGGCTCTCCCGCGTTAAGCGCAGATCAAACCTTCTCAACCTGCGTGAATTCCAATTCGACCGGGGTCGCGCGACCGAAGATCGACACCGCGACCTTCAAGCGCGAACGATCGTCGTCCACTTCCTCCACCACGCCGGTGAACGACGTGAACGGGCCGTCGGCCACGCGCACCTGCTCACCGATCTCGAACGTGATCGTGTGCTTGGGATGCTCCGCGCCCTCGACCACCTGGTTGAGGATACGGTCCACTTCCGCCTGGCGCAGCGGCATCGGCTTGTTGTTCTGACCGAGGAAACCCGTGACCTTCGCCACGTTCTTCACAAGGTGATAGACCTCGTCCGTCAGCTTGGCGTGCAGCAGAACATAGCCGGGAAGGAACTTGCGCTCGGCATTGACCTTCTGGCCACGGCGCACTTCCACGACTTCTTCCGTCGGCACGACGACATCGGCGACGAACTCCGAAAGTTCCTGGAGCTTCGCCTGACGCTTGATCTCCTCCGACACCTTCTTCTCGAAATTCGAGTAGGTGTGGACGATGTACCATTTGGCGTCCGGATGGACGGTCGTTGTCGTTCCTGCTTCGCTCATCGCTCTAGCCCACCGCACCGATCAGCAGGCGCTCGCCATAGGCAAGCACCCAGTCGACGACGAAAAAGAACACCATGGTCAGACCCACCATGATGAAAACCATCATCGTGGTAAGACGGGTCTCCTTGAAGGTCGGCCAGGTCACCTTGTCGATGCCCTCGCGGCGCACGCCACGGAAAAACTGGCCCACGTCATGGAAGAACCTGAAGATGCCGCGACGGGCGTGCGGAGCCGCCGCCGGCAATTCCTTGCCGGCCGATCCCGCATCCATCGTCTTCTTCGTCGTATCGACCATTCTCTTCTTTCGTCACATCTGTTGGCAGGAGTGGAGGGACTCGAACCCCCGGCCTACGGTTTTGGAGACCGCCGCTCTACCAACTGAGCTACACTCCTACTGCAGGGCTTCGGGCTGTTGCGCTTCGCACGCCCTCACCCTGCGATTCAAAAAACAGTTCTTCGTTCTTCTCCGCCTTCATCCTTCGACAAGCTCAGGATGAAGGCCCTTTCCGCCTCTACTCTTTCATTCCCTCACCCTGAGCTTGTCGAAGGGCGAGGGTTTCTCGATCCTTACTTAATGATGCTGGCCACGACGCCGGATCCGACGGTTCTTCCGCCTTCGCGGATGGCGAAGCGCAGCTTCTCTTCCATCGCGATGGGGACGATCAGCTCGACCTCGATCGAGATGTTGTCGCCCGGCATCACCATCTCGGTGCCTTCCGGAAGCTTCACGATCCCAGTCACGTCCGTGGTGCGGAAGTAGAACTGGGGACGATAGTTCGCAAAGAACGGGGTATGACGCCCGCCCTCGTCCTTCGTCAGGATGTAGACCTCCGCCTTGAACGTCGTGTGCGGGGTGACACTGCCGGGCTTGGCCAGAACCTGGCCGCGCTCCACGCCCTCGCGGTCCACACCGCGCAGAAGCGCGCCGATATTGTCGCCCGCCTGGCCCTGATCGAGCAGCTTGCGGAACATCTCAACGCCCGTGACCGTCGTCTTGGAGGTCGGACGGATGCCGATGATCTCGACTTCCTCGCCCACCTTCACGATCCCGCGCTCGACGCGGCCCGTCACCACCGTGCCGCGGCCCGAGATCGAGAACACGTCCTCGATCGGCATCAAAAACGGCTTGTCGATCGGACGCTCGGGCTGGGGGATGCTCTCGTCCACCGCCTTCATCAGTTCAAGCACCGCATCGTGGCCGAGCTTGGGCTCCTTGTTCTCAAGCGCCATCAGCGCCGAGCCGCGGATGATCGGGATGTCGTCGCCGGGGAAGCTGTAAGAGCTCAGAAGCTCGCGCACTTCCATCTCCACCAGATCCAAGAGCTCCGGATCGTCGACCATGTCGCATTTGTTCATGAACACCACCAGCGCCGGCACGCCCACCTGGCGCGCAAGCAGGATGTGCTCGCGGGTCTGCGGCATCGGGCCGTCGGCAGCACTAACCACCAGGATCGCGCCGTCCATCTGCGCCGCTCCCGTGATCATGTTCTTCACATAGTCCGCATGGCCGGGACAATCGACATGGGCGTAGTGGCGGTTCGCGGTCTCGTACTCAACATGCGCCGTCGAGATCGTGATGCCGCGCGCCTTCTCTTCCGGAGCCTTGTCGATCTGGTCGTACGCCGTGAACGTCGCGCCACCCGTCTCCGCAAGAACCTTCGTGATCGCTGCCGTCAACGACGTCTTGCCGTGATCGACATGACCAATCGTCCCAATGTTGCAGTGCGGCTTCGTCCGCTCAAACTTCGCCTTCGCCATAACCTTGTCCTTCGTTCTTCATTCCGCGTTCGCGGCAGGTAATTCTTTTTTCCAACTGTCCAACCCGAAAGTTGGAGCGGGTGAAGGGAATCGAACCCTCGTCATCAGCTTGGAAGGCTGTTGCTCTACCATTGAGCTACACCCGCCTAATTCGACTTCCTTCTCTTCACTCCTTTCGTCTGGCTGGCTTGCCAGGCGAAGCTGCGCCTTCGTTTCCCGGCCCGTCGTCGCCCTGCGGGCCTTGCCGGGCAGTCTCCGTTGCCGCGCAGCGAAGACTGGTGGGGGAGGTTGGACTCGAACCAACGAAGCGTTAAGCAGCGGATTTACAGTCCGCCCCCTTTGCCACTCGGGACACTCCCCCGAAAATCTTTCCCAATCAGATCAACGGGTTATTTTACGCTCGAACAGATAGGCCGAACGTGGAGAATTCTCCCGAAAAGCTGGTTGCGGATCGGGGGTTATGGTGATCTTGGAACAGAGTGTCAATAGAATATTACCGCGGAAAAGCCCGGAATTCGGCCCGCCGTCACCCTGTGAACAAAGGCTAACCTAAGGGCCTCGAAAAACGCAAGGGTGGCGTGGCGTCATTATTCCTCTGGACGGTGCAGACAGACTCCGCCGGCGGCTGGATTTGGCTAGGGACAAATCACGGTCCGCCGGACTTTACCGCCTTTCCCGGCCGCGTTGGCCACGGCCTCGTTGGCCTGTTCCAAGGGGAAAGCGGCGATTTCACCTGTCGAAATGTCCAGAAGGCCGCTGCGCACCAGGTCGATCATCCGTGTGTTGGCGCTGCGCGGGCCCATCCATTGCCCCTTCACCGTGATGTTGTTGCGCATGATCCAGGGATAGGGGAGCGCGAAGTCGTCGCCACCCAGCATGCCGACGCCGCCCATCAGAACGATGCGGCCATATTCGCGTACCGTCATCGCCGCAGTGCGCGCCACGGAGGACGGCGCCCAGGGCGGCAGAAGATCGAGCACGGTATCGATCGGTCCGGGCGCCGCTTCCTTCATGCGGTGGATGTCCTCCACTTCGTCGCCGGTCAGTTTCACCGTCCGCACGCGCGAACCGAACCGCCGCGCCAGACTCTGCAGCACCGCTTCGTTGCGGCCCGGGCACACGACACATCCCGCGCCCATGGCCAGCGCCACCGCCACGCCGGCGCGCCCGAAATTTCCGGTTGAGCCGCTGACGAGCAGCGTTTCGCCTGCCTTAAGATCGATGGCGAGGAGCCCGCTATAAGGAACGAGATAAAGGGTCAACGCGCACCACATTCCTGCACTCGCCGGATCGATCTCGCCGAGCGGGTAGACGTTCTCGGTCGGGACCAGCATCTGCTCCGCCCACGAACCATGGTGGTAGTATTCCTGAAGCTTCAGGCCGCCATCGCCCCGCGCGCTCAGGCCCTGCAGAGCGATGTCCGGCGTGCACGCGTCATCGCGCGAACGCACCGTCGGATCGACATGAACCCACGCGCCGATCTTGAGCCGAGTCGAATCCGGCCCAACCGCTCTGATGCGTCCCACCGCCCCCGCGCCCGGCGCCATCGGCAGTGTCATTGGATATTTGCGTTTTCCGCTCAGCACCTCGTCCATGTAGGACAGCACGCCCGCCGCGACGACATCGACGATCACCTCGCCGGTGCCGAGCACGGGATCTGGCAGTTCCTCGATGACTAGTGGACTTCCGAAAGATTTCAGGACTGCGGCTTTCACGAGCGTCTCCTTTTTTGGCGGCCTGAGATTCGCACGGCTGGAATGGGATAATCAGGCCTAGTATTATCCTAGTATTGAAAATGCTCCCTCCCATGGAACCCGCGCCATGAACGAACTTCCCAGCAGTGAATTGGGCGATTTCCTGCGCTCGCGCCGCGACCGGCTGTCTCCGAAGGATGTCGGGCTGCCCACGGGCCGACGCCGCCGGACACTCGGACTCCGCCGCGAGGAAGTCGCCCAGCTCGCCGGCATCGGCGTTGACTGGTATATTCGTCTCGAACAGGGCCGCGCTGTCTGTCCATCGGCAACGACGGTCGAGTCGCTGGCGCGCGCGCTGCGTCTTAACCCGGTCGAGCGCGCACATCTGCGTGCGCTGACCCGCAACGGCGAGCGGCAGCCTTTCATCCGCGAGACAGTTCCGGACAGCCTGCTGCGCACGGTCATGGCATTAAATCTGCCGGCCTATGTCACCGGGCGGCGCTGGGATGTGCTGGCGTGGAACGAAGCGGCCGCCGAGATTTTTGCGTTCGGTCGGGTGCCGGAGGAAGAGCGCAACACGCTGATCCTCGTGCTCACCAATCCCAAAACGCGCAAGCTTTTCGGAGCGGGTTGGGCCGAGGAGGCCAAGCGGATGGTCGCGCAGTTCCGGGCCACGCACGACCTGTGGGCACGAGACCCCGCATTCGTCGCACTGCTGGAACGGTTGCGATCCGGCTGTCCCGAGTTCGCCGCCTGGTGGGCCGCGCACGATCTTCGCGGCAATGTCGCTGGCCGCAAGCAACTCGCGCATCCCCGCAAGGGTGCACTGCGCCTGCAATACGCGAGCTTTCAGGCAAATGACGATCCCAGCCTGAAACTGGTGATTTATACGAAGGCCTAGAGAACCGCCGGACCTTGCTTCGCGGGGGGATCGTCTGTATGCGGCGCCATGAGCCGACCCGATCGCCGCCACTTTTATCCGAAGCCCGACTCCAGAAGCGGCGAAGGGCTGTGGCTCTACGGCCTGCATGCCGTCAGAGCCGCCCTGGCAAACCCGTCTCGCAAGGTGAAGCGCATTGTCCTCACCACACGCGCTGCAGAAGAGATCGGCCCCAAGCTGCTGGGCAAGCTCCGCCAGGAGATCGCCGAAGGCAATGCGGTCTCGAAACTGCTGCCCGAAGGCGCGGTGCATCAGGGTGTGGCGCTGCAATGCGACCCCCTGCCCCGGCGCGATTTGGGCGATGTTCTCGACAAGACATCCGGCACGCGGCGCGTGGTTGTTGTTTTGGATCAGATATCGGATCCGCAAAACACCGGCGCGATCCTGCGCACCGCTGCCGCATTCGGCGTGACCGCCGTCGTCGTTCAGGATCGGCACGCGCCACCGGAATCCGGCGCATTGGCGAAAGCCGCCTCCGGCGCCCTCGACATCATACCCTACATCCAAGTCGTGAACATTTCGCGCGCGCTCGAAGAACTCAAGGAACGCGAGTTCTGGCGCGTGGCACTGGCCGGCGACGGCGATGGCGCGTTGAAGGATGTCATGCCGGCCGATGACGTGGCGCTGGTGATGGGCTCCGAAGGCTCAGGCATCCGCAGACTGGTGCGCGAGAATTGCGATGTCGCGGCTTACGTCCCCATCGATGGCGCGATGGAAAGCTTGAACGTCTCGAACGCAGCGGCCATCGCGCTCTACGAAATCCGCCGCGCCTGATCACGAAGCCGTGCGGACGGCCTTGGAACCGGCCGCCCCCTTCCTACATCCGGTCGAACGGATCGCGGGGGACCAATGCGCTCTTGTCTGTTGATACTGCTCGGCGTGCCGGTGCCGATCATCGCCCTGCTCTGGTTCCTGACCGGGCACTGGTAGACTAGAACACCGCCGCGACGACGTTGTTGCCGCCATAATTCTCGATGAAGACGAGAACCTTGTAGCCCTCCGCCATCTGCACATTGCCCAATGGGTCGTGCATCAAAAGACCGTGATTGCTCATGGTCGCGGTGCGGCGGTCGATGGCGAAGCGCGGCGCCAGGCCCTTGTACTGCGTGCGGATTAGGTTGAAGAGCAGCGCCGCGTTTTCCGGCGCCAGGCGCACGCAGCCGGCGCTCGCGCGCTGGCCGAGCTGCGCGATATCGTCGCCATGCGCGGCATGGATGGCGAGGCCGGTCTGCATGCCGCGGACCTTCCAGTTGAAGAACATCGCGTATGGCATCGGCGTCTGCCATTGCCCAGACATGTGATGCTTGTACATGCGGTCTGGATCGAGTTCGTAATAGCCCTGCGGCGTGTAGCTGGGCGCGCGCTGTCCGTTCGGCGCGAATTCCACCGCCTCGCGGCCCGTCGAGACCGGCCAGCTGTATTGCAGATCGAGATCGCCACTGCCGCGCTTCCTGAACACATACATGCGCTGCGCGAGCGGGCCGCTGTCGGCCTTGCTCACATAGAGGAACAGCGAAAAGTTCTCGAGCATCTCGCTGGTGAGATTGTCCTTCAGCCGTAGCATTACACGCGTGAGTTCCGCCGGACTCGGCGCGGAGAGATCGGGGCGCGGCGCATTCGCGGCCGACGGCGCAGATTGCGATGGCACCAATGTCATCGCGGGTTTTGGCGGTGCTTCGGACTTCGCAATGCGCTGCTGTTCCGTATTCTCGCGATGCAACGCGGGGGATGTTTCGACAACTTTCGGAATCTGCCGCACGATTTGCGCGGTGTTGTGCACGACACGCGCGAGTTTCGGCACGATCGAGCGGCGCGCGGCCGCGATCCGCGCCGGGGGATCGATGGCATCGAAGAGCTGACGGTCCCAGGCGACCATCTGCCACCCTGCGGGTCTGATCGCGCGTTCATCGATCACGGCCCAAGCGGTGCGGCCGGCACGCCAGGTCGCGTGCGCAAGCGGCGGATTGCGTTGCAAGGTAACGGCGACGCCGAATGCCGAGGCGCTCAGCAGATAGATAGCGCTCAAGGTGTTCAGGGCACTCGATTTCATGCGTCTGCTCGCGCCACACTTTACCTAGGCCCGGCCGTCCCGATCCGGGACACCCGGAGATTAACAGCATCGCCCGGTGAGGCAGGCTAGGCAATGGTAAACGCTTAATTTTTCGGTCCCGTGAAGCTTCCACGGCCAAGGTCGGCCTTCAGCGTTTTCGTCGCCCGCCAGTAGCAGAGCGTGCTCAGCAGCGCGGTTACGATGCCGGCGCACAGAGCATAACGCAGGGAATCGTCCCCAAATGTGGGCTTCAGCAATACGCTGAGGTATCCGACCGTGGCGGGCCCGAGGCCCAGCGCGATCATGTTAAGGATGAACAGCAGGATGCCGACCGTCTGCGCGCGCATCCGAAGCGGCACCATCCCCTGCGCCATCGCGTAGGACGGGCCGAGATAGGTCGCACCCATCAGGGACGGCATCGTAGCCGCGCACAGCGCGACCACGGTGTTGGGCGAGAGGAAAAAGACCGGACCGAAGGGCACCGCGATGAAAACCGTCAGGATAGGCACATACATGTACCAGCGCACGTCGCGACGCCCCAAGCGGTCAGCGATGACACCCGATACGAAGGTTCCAACCGCGCCGAGTCCCCCCGTGAGCAGCGATAACAACACGCCGACCTGGATCGGCGTGAGATGGTGCGACACGATCAGGAACTTCGGAACGAAATACAGGTTGGCGTAGCCGCCGAATGCCGTGAGCGAGCAACCGAGCGCGATCCAGCGGAACGATTGCTGGGTCCACAGAAACCGCACGACTTCCCAAAGCCGCGGCACGTCGGAGGTATCGACAATATTGTCCGCCGCGCCGCGCATCGGCTCCCGCACCGTGAACAGCAGCAGGAACACGAGCAGGAGACCCGGTGCGCCGGAGGCGATGAAAGCCGAGCGCCAGCCGAAATGCTGCAGCATCCATCCGCCGCCGAAGAAGCCGAACAGAAGGCCGATATTCAATCCGGCCGAATAGAAGGCGAGCGCGCCTGCGCGCTTCTGCGGCGGATAGAGATCGGCAATCGTGGAATTGATGGCGGGGCCGGTGCCCGCTTCCCCGACGCCGGTCAAAAAACGCGTCGCGAGGAGTTGCCAGATTTTCGTCGCATAGCCGGACAGCACCGTCATCAGGCTGAAGGTCGCGAGCGAGGCCGCAATGATGTTGCGCCTGTTCCAGCGGTCGGCAAGCGTCGCGCAGGGAATGTTCAGGGTCGCATAGATCGCGGCAAACACCGTTCCTGACAGGAGACCCGCCTGGAAGTCGTCGATCGTGAACTCTTTCTGGATGTAGGGCAGCAGGATGCCGAGAATCTGGCGATCCAGGTAATTGACCACATAAATCAGGGTGAGGACGAAGAGGACGTAGTTGCGATAGCCGGGACTGAAACCCGCCGGCGGTTGGTTCTCTGGCACGCCTGCCCCTCTGGTGCTTGTTGAGGAAACGCTAGACCGAAAGCCGGAAAACACAAAATACAGCGGTTGCACGCATCGCGAGCATCGCCAATATGGCCGCATGCTGGTGCTTTGCTACGGAATGCAGAAATCGGGGAGCACGCTCGCGTTCGAGTTGACGTGCGGCGTACTCCAGTCAGCAGGATTCGTTCAGGACTTCATCCGCAACGATCTGCACGAGCCCCGGGAAGGCCGCGTCTTTCGCAACTATATCGACGATGTCAGCGCGGAAAGTATTGACGCGTTGATTGCCACCATCGGCCCCGCCCGCAAGATCGCGTTCAAGACCCACGCCGGATTTTCCGACGAGATGTTCGTGCGGCTGGAGGAATTGCAGGCGAAGCGCGAGCTTCAAGTGATCGCGTCCTATCGCGATCCCCGCGATATCTGTCTCTCGCTGCTGGATGCCGGCGAAAAGGCGCGCGCGCTGGAAAAAGGCGTGTTCGGAAAATTCGAGACCCTGGACGATGCCGCCGAGTTCGTGAAAGGCCGCGCGGCCCGCTTCCGCAAATGGTCCTCACTGAAAGGCACGCTGCGTCTCGAATACGAAACCGTGGCTTACGCGCCGGACAAGGCCATCGACCGGCTTGAGGGCGTGCTCGGCGTGACGGCCGACAGGACAGTCGCGTTGGAGCACGCCTTCGAAGATTCCTTCACGCACAAGAACAAGGCCGCGCGCCGCCGCTATGAAACCGAGATGACGGACCAGCAAAAAAAGCAGATGGCGACGACCTTCCGCCGCTTCCTCCGCAACGCCGTCGAGAACGACAATCAGGCCTGGTACGACAAATGCCGCGCGAACATTCTCGCCGGGCGCGGCGAGGATTGAACGCTAGCGCGCGAACTTGCCGCTCTTCGCCCAGCCGCGCGGGACGAGACGGCCAGCCTGCGCGCGTTGGCCGCGCCACTCTTTCAGTTCCGAGGCCGGAAATTCGCGGTTGTTTTCGTCTTTCAATCCGTCTTTCCAGGTGAAGGTCGTGGCGTCGAGCAAGCCGCCATCCTTGTAGCGCTGCAGATAGTTGCCCTGCCCGCGCGCCATTTCGGGCAACTCTTCCAGTGCGAAGACGATCATTTTGCGGTTGTCGCCGACGACCGCGATGGAGTCGCCATCGACGAAGCGGCACACCGCCGCTTCCGCGCCGGTCTTCACATTCATCACGCGCTTGCCATTCTTGGTCATCGCCACGGCCTCGTCCTCGTTCGTGATGAAGCCGTGGCCGGAGGTGGACGCGACCAGCAGCTTGCGGCCCGGCACATGCGCGAAGACTTCCACAATGCTGGCCTCCGGCGGCAGATCGATGAAGGACCGGATCGCCTCGCCATTGCCGCGGCCGCCGGGCAATTTCGCGCAATCGAGCGTGAAGAAGCGGCCGTCTGTCGAGAACAGCATCAATTGATCCGTTGTCTGGGCATGGACCCAGAATTTGCGGCCATCGCCCTCGCGGTATTTGACGCTGTCGTTCTCTTCGGTGTGGCCTTTGAAGCTGCGCAGCCAGAGCTTGTCGGACAGCACGATGGTGATCGGCTCCTTCTCGACAGCGGTTTCGAGCGTGGCGACCTCTTCGGCCATTGCCTCGACCTTGGCCAGCAACCGGGCTTCGGCGATTTCAGTGCGGCGCTTGCCGAGTGCGGTCTTGAGGCCGAACTTCGCGTCGATGGCCTTGATCTCGTCGATGAGTTTTTCGGAGCGCAGCTTCGGCGAGCCGAGCAACTTCCTCAGGTCTTTCTGCTCCATGGTCAGCGAAGCATGTTCCCCGCGAATCTCCATTTCCTCGAGTTTGCGCAAACTGCGCAGCCGCATGTTGAGGATCGCGTCGGCCTGGTTCTCGTTGAGCGAGAACGCCTTCATCAGCTTCGGCTTCGGCTCATCCTCGGTGCGGATGATCTTGATGACCTTGTCGAGGTTCAGGAAGACCGCGAGATAGCCGTCGAGCACTTCGAGCCGCGCCGCGATCTTTTCGAGACGATGCTGCGAGCGCCGCTCCAGCACCTCTCCACGATGGTCGATGAACGCGCTCAGCACCTCGCGCAGGCTCATCACCCGCGGCACAACGCCCTTGTCGAGCACGTTCATGTTGAGCGGGAAGCGGCTCTCAAGGTCCGTCTGACGGAAAAGCTGCTCCATCAGGATTTCCGGCTCGACAGTGCGGCTCTTCGGCGTCAGCACGATGCGGATGTCCTCCGCGGATTCATCGTGGACATCGTCCAGCAGCGGCAGCTTCTTCTGTTCCAGCAGTTCGGCGATGCGTTCGATCAGCTTCGATTTCTGGACCTGATACGGGATTTCGGTGACGACGAGCTGGTACATGCCCCGCGCGCCCTCTTCCTTCGTCCAGCGCGCGCGCACGCGGAAGGAGCCGCGCCCGGTCTTGTACGCCTCGGCGATGGTTGCGGCATCGTCGACGAGGATTCCGCCGGTCGGAAAATCCGGACCGCGCACGAGCTTGAACAGCGTGCGGTCCTGCGTGTTGGGATTCTCGATCAGCGCAATGGTGGCGGCACAGAGTTCACCCAGATTGTGCGGCGGGATCGACGTCGCCATGCCGACCGCGATGCCGCTCGACCCGTTCGCGAGCAGATTGGGAAACGCGGCGGGAAGAACGACCGGTTCCTCGTCGCTGCCGTCATAGGTCGGGCGCAGATCGATGGCGTTCTCGTCGAGCCCTTCGAGAAGCGCCTGCGCCACCTCGGTCAGGCGGCTCTCGGTATAGCGCATCGCGGCGGCGTTATCGCCATCGACATTGCCGAAATTGCCCTGCCCCTCGATCAACGGATAGCGGACCGAGAAATCCTGCGCCAGGCGGACCATCGCATCATAGATCGCCTGGTCGCCGTGGGGATGGAACGAGCCCATCACGTCGCCGACAACCTTCGCGGACTTCTTGAACGCGGCATTGGGATCGAGGCGCAGGCGCTGCATCCCGAACAGGATGCGGCGATGCACGGGCTTCAACCCGTCGCGCACATCGGGCAGTGCGCGCTGCGTGATGGTCGAAAGCGCATAGGCGAGATAGCGCTCGGCCAGCGCGTCGCTCAGCTGTTCGGGCCTGATGTCGTCCTTGGTATCCGCCATATACGGGATGTACCTGATTCGCGCCGCGCGGCGTCAAGCAGGAACCGTTTCGCGGGCTTTTCAATATAAAGAAACGACAGCCGCGCCAACACGAGCATGAGAGCCACCACGACCGGCAAGATCACGAGATACGGGATGCCGAACGCAGTTGCCCTTCGCATCAGCGAGACGCCGATGTTTTGGTGTAGCAGATAGAGGGAATAGGAAATCTCACCCAACCACACCATCGCGCCGAGCCTGAAGACGCCAAGCACGGGATGATCCGTCAGGAACAACACGAATAAGCCAAATATAGCGAGATTCACAGACACGATGATCCAGGGCGTATTGCCGCCATAAAGCTCCATGCCGAAACTTGCCTGGAGCAGAATAAGCGTTGCCGCAATCATTGCCGCGGCAATGACGGCTATCGGCGCTGTTTTCTTGGAATAGATCTCATAAGCGCAGATTCCGAGCGTGAAGTATGGGAAATACTCCGGAAAGAAGACCACTTCGAAAACCGTGCTCTGAGGAAACACGAAACGGCCGGCGAACACGAAGATCTGCAACGCGAGCCATGGCGCCACAATCTTTCTGCCGAACAGCCAATAGGTCAGCGCAGCGAGAATATAGAATCGCGCTTCGACCCATAGCGTCCAATAGGCGCCATCAACCCACTGGCTTCCGGCCACGAAAAGCTTTGGATCGATGGGAACGATGCTGCAAAGGAAATCGAATAGCGTTGGGTGCCAGTCTGCGGGACCGAGCAGGAAAATCACCAGGCTGGTCGCAATCGCGGCGCAAAACAGAGCGGGAGAAATCCGCGCGATCCGCCGCAGCGCGAACTCACCGATCGTCGCGCAGCGTTCGAGCGTCATCAGTATGACGAATCCGGAAATGACAAAGAACAGTTCGACGCCAAGCCACCCATACTCGAACGGCGCGATGCCGGCAAAGATGGCACCCGCCGGAAGATGGGATACAGGATCGTGTTTGGGCGCCCAGCGCACCGTGTAGTGAAACGCGAGCACCGAACAGATTGCGAGCGCGCGAAAGCCATCAAGCGTCGCGATGCGATTGGGCGGCGGATGGCTTGGAAGGTCTTCAGACACGGACATCTCTCCGGATGGAGAATTCTCCGCGGCAGTGGTTAACAATCGTCCCGCTAGGCCGCGTCGCCCAGGCGGATTCTGGCAGCGGGCATCTCGCGGTGGTGTGGCGCCCAGACGCGTTCGTTCAGGAAAAAGCTCGTGAGTTTCAATCCGGCGCGGATGTCTTCCGGCGCTACCGCGTTTTGGGAACCGAGCAGGAAGGCGGGCAATGCAAGCAGCCGCTCCTTGTAGATCGCGCCCGCCCTGCGCGAGACCGCACGACCCGACCGCGGCGAGACATAGATCAGGTCGTCGGTCGCGCCGGTGGCGGCGCATGCGGAAAGATCGAGCCCGAAACCCAATGCATCGAGGAGCCCCGCCTCCCAGCGCACATAGAGCGGCCCCCAATGGTCGAGACCGTCCTCCATCATCGCGTCGAGCAATATCTGACCCACCTCGAATACGGCCGCGTGCGCCTCTCGCTCGGGAAGCGACGCGCTCGCAACCGCATGAAAGGCATTCAACCCTATCAGGGACTCGCGCGTATCCATCAACTGGCCTGCCCGTGCGCGTGCGAGTTCGACCGCGTAACTTCCCAGATGTTCGCTCAATCGCGCACGCCACTGGACATGCAACGTGTTGCCGGGTTGCAAGATCGGTTTCATTTTTCGTGACGCGCCGCCGCGCACCAGACCGGCGTGACGGCCATAGCTGCGCGTCAGCGCCTCGACCACCGCGCCGCTCTCGCCTAGCGGCCGCACCGAAAGTACGATGGCGTCGTCAGACCATTCCATTCAAAACCACTCGTCATGGCCGCCCTTGAGGCGGCCACCCAGCCGACGCGCGTCCGCGCGTCGAAAGGAGTCTTTCGTTTCGATGGATGGCCGGGTCAAGCCCGGCCATGACGAAATTTGGAGCAGCTTCTACTCCTCCGGAAACTCGAGGCCCATCTCGCGGTAGTGCTCGCGCTTCTCGGCCCAGTCCTCGCTGACTTTCACGAACAGAAACAGATGCACACGACGATCGAAAATCTCCTCAAGCTCCGTACGCGCAAGCTGGCCGATCTTCTTGATCGTGGCGCCACCCTTGCCGAGCACAATCGCCTTCTGTCCGTCGCGCTGGACATAGATGACCTGGTCGATCTTGACCGAGCCGTCCTTGCGCTCTTCCCACTTCTCGGTCTCGACGGTCGAGGCATAGGGAAGCTCGTCGTGCAGGCGCAGATAGATTTTCTCGCGCGTGATCTCGGCGGCAAGCAGGCGTGATGTAATGTCGCCGGCCTGATCCTCGGGAAACAGCCACGGCCCTTCCGGCATCCGCGCCACGCACCAGTTCGCGACATCTTCGGCGCTGTCGCCCTTGAGGGCGGAGATCACGAACACTTCTTCGAAGATCGCCTCATCCTTCAGTCTGTCGATCAACGGCAGAAGATCGGTGCGCTTCATGCCGTCGATCTTGTTGAGGACGAGCGCGGCTTTCGCCTTGTTCTCTTTCAGCTTCTCGACGATCGCGTACGTGTCGCGCGCGGCGAGGCCATCGGGCTGCGCCACCAGCTCCGGCGCATCGACGATCAGCACAATGGCATCGGCATCGTTGGCGCCGGCCCAGGCGGACGTCACCATCGCCCGGTCGAGCCTGCGCTTCGGCTTGAAGATGCCGGGCGTATCGACGAACACGATCTGCGTTTCGCCGCGCATCGCCACGCCGCGCACCGGCATGCGCGTGGTCTGCACCTTGGGCGAAACGATCGCGATCTTGGTGCCGACAAGCCGGTTCACCAGCGTGGACTTGCCGGCGTTCGGCGCGCCGATGATCGCGGCAAAGCCGCACCGCGTCGTCATGCCTGATCCAACTTCATGAGCATCTTCTTCGCCGCATTTTGTTCTGCCTCGCGTTTCGATCCGCCTTCGCCGATGACCGGCTCGTGGCCCGCAACATGGACTTCAACCGCGAAACGCGGCGCATGGTCGGGGCCTTCGCGCTTCACGATCCGATAGGCAGGCACAGACGGATTTGGTTTTTGTCCCTGCGACCATTCCTGCAGCGCGGATTTTGCGTCGCGCATGTCGCCGCTCAGCGCCGCGATCTGATCGGACCAGTGACGCACGATAAACTTGCGCGCAACCTCCAGGCCGCCGTCGAGATAGAGCGCAGCCACGACCGCCTCGCAGGCATCGGCCATGATCTGCAAGTTCAGCGCGGCCCCGCTCGTGTTCAGATGAGGGCCGAGCCCCGCCGTCTCGCCCGCCTTCGCGCACCCCTCCCGCCGCACCAGCGCATGAAGCTTCATCGTCAGCTGGCCCTCGGCGTCCGCAGGGAAACTGGCCGACAGCATTTCCGCGACGACCAGACCCAGAACGCGGTCGCCCAGAAACTCCAGGCGCTCGTTCGAAGCCGCGTTGCTCGCGCTCGAATGCGTCAGCGCACGCGTCAGCAGCGCGGTGTCCTTGAAGACGTAACCGAGGCGGGTTTCGAGATCAGTCAATGCCGGTGAAGATCCGGCGGAAGCGGATGGCGCCCGGCCATGTCCAGGGTTCGTACCAGACCGCGGTTTCATCGATGGAAAAGAACCGGAATTCGGCCTTGCCCACAAGGTCTTCGGCGGGAACAAAGCCCACATCCATGCGGCTGTCGTCTGAATTGTCGCGGTTGTCGCCCATCATGAAGTAGTGGCCGGGCGGCACGGTGAACACTTCGGTGTTGTCCTCGTTGCTATTCGGCGTGAGGTCGAGCACATAATAGCTGCGCCCGCCCGGCAGCGTCTCCTTGTAACGCGCGACATTGCGCACGATGCCGTACTCATCGGGTCCCACATAATCGGCGACACGCTGTTTCGGAATGGCCTTCCCGTTCAGGAAGAGCTGGCCGTTCAGCATCTGCACGCGATCGCCGGGAAGACCGATGATGCGCTTGATGAAGTCCTGCATGTAGTCCGGCGAACTCTGGTTCGGCATCTTGAACACGATGACGTCGCCGCGCTCCGGCACGCGCCCGAACAAACGGCCGTGGAAGAAATCGCCGAGCGGCCAGCCGCGGAACGGGAACGAGTTGCGGCTGTAGCCATAGGCGAACTTCTCGACGAACAGATAGTCGCCGACCAGCAGCGTGTTCTCCATCGAAGCCGAGGGAATGTTGAATGGCTGAAAGAAGAAGGTGCGGATCACGACCGCGATCAGCAGCGCGTAGAAAATCGTCTTGACTGTCTCGAGCCAGGATTCGCCTTCGGGCTGCTTTGCCTTCGCCCTCGCCACAAGGCCCGGCGGAGCTTTTGCCGGTGTCGCCTCGCGAATTTCTTCCGCAGGGCCTTCGCTTTCGGTTTCCTCGGCAGCGATGCGGGCCAGCGGGCTGTCCGGCGATACGTGCGGTGCGTGCGTGCCCTCGTCCTGCTCGACAGCTTGTGTCGCGGGATCGGCAGCGTCGTCCAGTTCGGGCATTTCGGGCTCGTTTGTCATGAATGGCCGGGACAGAAGCGGTTTGGCCCTGCAAGGTCAAGGTAAAAGCCGCACGTTACTTAAGTCCTTAAGGCGCCTTGGCAACCGCGGAGATAATGACGATGGCCTGCGCCAGCGGGAAATCGTCGGTGATGCTGAGATCGATGACGGCGGTGTAACCGGCCGGCGTGATGGCTTCGAGCCGCGCGAGCGCGCCGCCCGTGAGTTTCATGGTCGGCTTGCCGCCCGGCAGGTTCACCACGCCCATGTCGCGCCAGTAGACGCCGCGGTTAAAGCCGGTTCCGAGAGCCTTCGCGCACGCCTCCTTGGCGGCGAAGCGTTTGGCATAGGACGCGGCGCGTTGCGCGCGCTTGTCCGATTTCGCTTTCTCGATGTCGGTGTAGATGCGGTCGATGAAACGGTTGCCGAAACGCTCGATCGATTTTTCGATTCGGCGAATATCGATGAGATCGGAGCCGAGACCCAGGATCATGGCAACGGCGCACTCTCATGCTTCGACCCGCCTACGCTTTTAGCTACGGCGGGCAAGCAAGTTTCACCTCGGCCCGGCGAAGCTTTGGCGAAGACGAGCAAGCTCAGCATGAGGGGAGATTTACACCCTCACCCTGAGCTTGTCGAAGGGTGAGTAGCGCAATCACGCTCTCGCCTCATCCATCAAACGGCGCATTTCGCGGATCGACGCCTCAAGGCCAACAAAGATCGCCTCGCCGACGAGAAAATGGCCGATGTTCAATTCGCGGATTTCCGGAATCGCGGCAATGGGCTTCACATTGTCATAGGTGAGACCGTGCCCCGCGTGCACTTCGAGCCCGAGACGCGCAGCCGCGGCGGCGGATTTGCGCGCGGCTTCCAGGTGCGCCTCGATCGTGCGCATGTCGTTCGCGATCACGGCTTCGCAATAGGCGCCAGTGCAGAGTTCCACAACCGGCGCGCCAAGCGACTTCGATGCCTCGAGCTGGCGGATATCCGGATCGACGAACATCGAGACGCGGATTCCCGCATCGGACAGCGCGCGAACGAAGGGTTTAAGATGATTGTGCTGACCTGCCGCGTCGATGCCGCCCTCAGTCGTGCGCTCCTCGCGCTTCTCAGGCACCAGGCAGACGGCGTGCGGTTTGTGCGCGAGCGCGATCTTGAGCATCTCCCCGGTCGCGGCCATTTCGAGATTGAGCGGAATGGTGAGTTCGCGCGCGAGATTGTCGATATCTTCGTCGGAGATATGACGGCGATCCTCGCGCAGATGCGCGGTGATGCCGTCCGCGCCAGCCTGCGCCGCCAGCCGCGCCGCGCGCAGCGGATCGGGATACGGCGCGCCCCGCGCATTCCGGATCGTCGCGACGTGATCGATGTTCACACCGAGACGGAGTTTGTTCACGGACAGCCATCCAACGCAAAACAGGCGCCCGTTTGATGGTGCAAGTAGAACAAAGCTGAGATCGCCACTAACAAGAAAACTAAAATTGCACTGAACAAAATCTTGTCTTTGCCCAAAAGCCTGAAAGACACCCAAGCAAAGAACAGCGCGCAGAATGCGATAAGCTCGACATTGCCAATCTTGAAGAAACTGGCAAAGAGCATCATCACGAACATCGTCAGAAGCAGGAGGAGTATCTGAATCCCCCTGTTCTCTAAGAGTGGCTTGTTGCCGTCCGACTCGCTTGGAGCCATCACGCCAGCCCTCTGCTCCCCGGCTTCACGGCGGGGATGTTGCGCAGATGCGGCGGGAGCTTGTCGGCTTCCCAGGCGGGCACCTTTATCGTTGCGAGCGCCACGAGCTTCACACCGACCTTTGCCTTGCCGCCGGAGCGGTCGATCAGGCACGCGGCAGCGACGGGTTTGCCGCCGGCGGCGCGAACCGCTTCCAGACATTCGCGCGAGGATATGCCAGTCGACACGAGATCCTCGACCATCAGCACCGGCTGGTTCTTTTCAAGCTTGAAATTGCGGCGGAGCTGGAACTTGCCGTCGACACGCTCGACATACATCGCGGGCAGATCGAGCTGACGGCCCATCTCGTAGCCCGGCACGATGCCGCCGACCGCTGGCGAGACGATAGCGGTGAATTTCGTTTTCACCTCTTCGCGCACTTTCGCGGCCAGCGCCTTGCAGAGCTTCGCCGTGCGCTTGGCATCCTGAAACACGAGTGCCTTCTGCAGGAAGGTGTCGGAGTGCAATCCGCTCGACAGGATGAAATGGCCTTCGAGCAGTGCGCCCGCCTTCTTGAATTCCGCCAGCACCTGTTCGTTCGTCATCCTGCCAATTCCCTGTCGCGCACGCGGTCGACCGATTCGACCGAGGCACTCACGCGTAGCGCGCCCAGGATATTCTGCAAATGCGCCACGTCGCGCACCTCGATGTCGACAAGGAATTCGAAGAACAGGGGATTTCGTGCCGTTACCTTGAGATTGAAGATATTGCCGCCATTGTTGGCGATCACCGTCATGACCGCGGCCAGCGATCCCGGCACGTTCTTGGTGCGCACCACGATGCGCGCGACGCTCGGCCCTCCCTCCGCGGCGTGGCTGCCCCAAGTCACGTCGAGCCAATCCTCCATGCCGGTTTCGGCGCGTTCGAGTTCCTCGCAATCGACGGTGTGAATGACGACGCCTTCGCCCGGCGTCAGCAGTCCGACGATGCGGTCGCCAGGAAGCGGATGGCAGCACTGGCCGAGATGATAGGAGATACCCTCCTTCAATCCGCGGATCGAGATCGGCTTGTGCTTGGTCTTCGGTTCGCTGAACGCGGCCTGCTTGCGCTTTTCGGGATCGCGCTTGAACTCGGGATAGACCGCTTCCAGCACCTCGTGGCCGCGCAGCGAACTGCGCCCGACCTCGGCGTAGACATCTTCCGCCTTGCCCACATGCAGTTTCCTGGCGACGCCTTCGATGGCTTTTTCGGTCAGCTGGAATCCTTCGTCGGAGAAAACCTTTTCCAGAATCTGGCGGCCGAATTTCACGTACTCGCCGCGCTCGGCATGGCGCAGGAAGCGGCGGATTTCGGCGCGCGCGCGGCCGGTGACGACGAACTGCTCCCACAGAGGCGACGGCGTCTGCTCTTTTGTGGTGATGATCTCGATCTGATCGCCGTTGCCGAGCGGCGTGTGCAGCGGCACATGCGCGCCGTTGATCTTGGCGCCGACCGTGCGATGGCCGAGATCGGTATGCACCGCATAGGCGAAATCGATCGGCGTCGCGCCGCGCGGCAGCGCGATCAGATCGCCCTTCGGCGTGAAGGCGAAGACCTGGTCCTGATACATGTTGAGGCGTGAATGTTCGAGGAAGTCCTCGGCGTTGTCGCCGCGCTCCAGGAGTTCGACCATATCGCGCAGCCATTCCAGCGCGTTGGCTTCGCTGCGGTCCTTGGCGTCCACATGCTCGCGATAGCGCCAATGCGCCGCCACTCCGCGCTCGGCGACATCGTGCATTTCCTGCGTGCGGATCTGCACCTCGACGCGCTGGCGCTCCGGCCCGATCACCGTGGTGTGGATGGAGCGATAGCCATTGGCCTTCGGCGTCGAGATGAAATCCTTGAAGCGCTCGGGCACCATCTGCCAGTTGGTGTGCAAAACGCCCAGCGCGCGGTAGCAATCGCCGGTGCTGCCAACAATGACGCGGAACCCCAGGATATCGGAGAGCTGTTCGAAGTTGAGCTGCTTGTCCTTCAGCTTGCGCCAGATCGAATAGGGCCGCTTGGCGCGGCCGCTGACCCAGGCATCGATGTTCTTTTCCGCGAGCTTGCGCTTGATCTGATCGGCGATGCGCGCGATGCGATCGACACTGGTATCCTCGAGCTGCGCGATGCGCGTGACGATGGAATTGCGCGCCTCGGGCTGAATCTCCGCGAAGGCAAGGTCTTCCAGTTCCTCGCGCATGTTCTGCATGCCGATGCGGCCGGCCAGCGGCGCGTAGATGTCGACCGTTTCCTGCGCGATGCGGCGGCGCTTGTCGGGCTTGGGAATGAACCCCAATGTGCGCATGTTGTGCAGGCGGTCGGCGAGCTTCACCAGCAGCACGCGGATGTCGTTCGACATCGCGAGCATGAGCTTGCGAAAATTCTCCGCCTGCTTGGTGCGTTCGCTGAACAGTTCCAATTGGGAGAGTTTGGTGACGCCATCGACGAGGCTCGCGATCTCCTCGCCGAAATTCGTCTTGATGTCGTCGAGCGTAACGAGCGTGTCCTCGACCGTGTCATGCAGCAGCGCGGTGATGATGGTCGCGACGTCGAGCTTGAGGTCGGTCAGGATCGCCGCCACCTCGAGCGGATGGGCAAAGTAGGGATCGCCCGAGGCGCGGAACTGCTTGCCATGCGCCTGCATCGCATAGACATAGGCCTTGTCGAGCAGCGCCTCGTCGGCGTCGGGATCGTAGGCCTTCACCCGCGCGACCAGCTCGGCCTGGCGCATCAGCCGGCGGCTTGGCTTGTCCCGGCCGGGCACGCGTTCGGCCACGGGAGCCGAGGGGCGAATCCCACCCTGCTCCCCGGCTAGGGTTTCGCCGGGACGCGTCGAAGCGCTCATTTGCCAAGAACTATAGCAGAATTCGTGGCTTCGCGCGATTCGCTGACTCTGGAGTTAAAAGGGCGAGCCGAGTACTTAATCATTTTGCTTTATTCAATTAAAGCAATATGCTATACTTCCTGTCGTGAAAACGGTCACCTACACGCGCACCGCGATCAAAGCCCTGAAAAGGGTGCCCGCCAAAGACAGCAAGGCGATCATGGCGAAAATCGACAATTACGCTGCGGGTGGCGTTGAAGATGTAAAGGCGTTGCAGGGCTCGGACCTGTTCAGGCTGCGGCACGGAAACTGGCGGGCGATCTTTTCACAGACCGGCACGGTGCTGGCGGTTCTGAACGTGGCCAAGCGCGGCGAGGCCTATAGATAGGACGAGAAAGATGGCGGACAAAGTGCAGGTGATCAAAAACGAAAGAGGCGAAGCCGCCTACGCCGTCGTGCCGTGGGACGAATATGAACGTCTGCGCGGCGCGGCCGAGGAAGACGCGCGGCTTATCCGGCTTGGCAATGCCGCGCGCGATGACGAAACATTTCCCGCCGAAGTCGCGAAACGCCTTGTCGGCGGCGAACCGGCACTGAGGGTCTTTCGCGAATGGCGCGGGGTCACGCAGGCAGCGCTGGGAAAGAAGTCCGGCGTGGCGATGCAATACATCTCGCAAATCGAGCGCGGCTCGCGGAATATCGGAAAGAAGGTCGCGGCCCGGCTGGCGAAGGCCCTCGACGTTTCGGCAGACGCCTTGCGCGATTAGCAAAAAAGAAAAGGCGGCCCTTGGGACCGCCTGTTTCAGACTTGGATTTTGGCCGGGCCGCTCGCTGGCTCGCGGCGTTCACCTGCTTTCGCAGGTCCACCGGGCCTGCTCACGCGCTTCGCGCGCCGCAGCTCACTCCTCGTAGTCCACTTCCGGCTCCGGCTGCGGCTCGGCGCGGCGCTGGGCCTCGGAGGTGAGCGCACGCAGCAGCTCCTCCTCGGTGACGGCGCGATGCGCGGGATCCTCACGGTCGTCGGACGTCTCGCGGACCTCCTCCGGCTCATCCACTTCCGCATGCTTCTGCAGCGAGCGGATGTAGTCTTCCTTCATCTCGTCGGGCTTCAGGTTCTTGCCGGCGATCTCGCGCAGCGCCACGACCGGGTTCTTGTCGCGGTCGCGGTCGACCAGCGGCTCGGCGCCGCCGGAGAGCTGACGCGCCCGGTAACCGGACAGCAGAACCAGATCGAAGCGGTTCGGGATCTTGTCGACGCAATCTTCAACGGTCACGCGGGCCATGAAAATCCTTTGAGTCTCAGATGGTTATTCGGCGCGACTCGGCCAATTCCAAGTCCGGAGCACCGGAAGGCGGCGGACATTATACATTCAGCTCCGCCGGGGCAAGCGAGGGCTTACTTGGGTAGTGGGTCAGTTTGAAATACGGCGATCTACTCAGTCCCGATCGCGACGCTGACATCCAGGTTCAGCGTACCTTTATATCTCGCGCCGCCGTTTTGGAACTTGCCGTACAGGGTGGAAACGAAAGTATCGGTTTGGCCGAATCCAGCCTTATCCTTGAGATGGTAGGTATCGCCATAGAAGTGACTCGGGCCATAGGGGCAGCCGAATGAATAAGTCTCGGTCGCAGTGCCGATCTCCGCGTACTTGGACCTCTTGCGAGCCTTGATCCTCATCTTCGGCTCGGTGCCGCCAACATAGCAGCTGTCGTAGGAGCTCCACCGGTAAAACGTGGAGGCCAAATACACTGTTTTGTGGAAATCCGACGCGGGGACGGAGGTGTAAACGCCGAAGGTATAGGTAACGTGGATGCGATCGTAGTTATGCACTTTCGTTTTGTTGACGACTTTACTTGGGTGCAACGCCGCGACGTGGAATTTCGGAGTCTGTGACCCCACCGCGGGGGCCGCAGTCAGCGCGGCCAGCGCCGCGCTACCGAGCAGGCTTTTGGTCAGACTGTTCATAGAATGCTCCCTCACCGTTTAAGGATGACCTGCGCGGCCTCGCCACTCTTCGGTCATCGCGACCATATTTTTTGTTCAATCTGCGTCACGCGAACGGCAATCGCGCTCGGTTGGCGCAGGTCCGTGTCGTGGAATCAAGACGGATAGCCGTATGCCTCTCTCATCTTCGACCCATGCTTTCCATGTGTCGCCATCCAGCCTTGCGTGCCAATCGGAAATTTTTGTCGGATACATCCCATATTTGCGCCAAATACCGCCCGGATGAAGGCATGTCTCATGGGCGACCGCGATTGCCCTTTGCGCATCATTGACTGCTGCCGTTGATACTGACGCGTAAAGAGCGGCCGCGGCGCCGCAGGCAAAAGCAAACCGATGCATGTTCGGCCTCATGAGATTGTTGTTGTGTCCGTACCCTGTCCTGCCTTGTGCGCGGCGACGACAGGTCTTGTCCGCCGATACACCTCGAACGCCGTGGCGGCGACCATCGCGAAGGCGAAGAACAGCGTGGCATCGGTGTAGAGCAAGACATTTGCGCTGGGCGGATGATGCATGTCCGTCTGCGGACCGCCTTTCATCCAGCTGTTCATCGCGAAGCGGACGATGAAGATACCAAGGAACAGAAGACTGCCGAGCGGCGTCGCCTTGCTCATCACATTGCCGGTTTCGGCGTCGATCGAGAATTGCTGATGTAGCGCGCGAAAATATCCCACCGCCGCGCCGGCGACAGCCCCGATAGCAAAAATCCCGATTGCCAGCGGCGAAAGCTGTACCGGCGCCGCTGCGAACAACGTGATCATGCCGGCGAGAAGAATGGCGGGCTGAATCCAGAGCAGGTTCGGACGTATCCGCCGCGGTTCCTGCGCACGCAGGGCGCGGCGCAGGACAACGATCACGATGATCGCGGGACCGAGATAAGGAAGAAGCTGGTTCCAGTTCATCCGGCGCGCCTGTTTGTGCGTTATTGGGTCATAGCCATCTTCACACTTGCCAGCAAATCCGGCGTCGCGACAGTTTTAATCTGATTGCCGCAAAGCCGTTCGCCACCGGTTAGGCAGTTTGAACGACACCGAGGGTTCCGTTGGAAACATTTGAAATCGCGGGAGTTTTCTCTCCGTGCGGGGGCACAAAAAGGAGAAAAACACCAATGGGACGTGATGGAAGACTGGTTGGCGATACGATTGTTGGCCCCGATGGCCGCACGCTGACCCTGGCGGATCTGCCCAAGCGAAACACCACGCGCTGGGTGACACGCCGCAAGGCTGAAGTGGTTGCCGCCGTTCAGGGCGGACTGATCAGCCTTGAAGACGCCTGCGACCGTTACAGGCTTTCGGTCGAGGAATTTCTGTCCTGGCAACACGCGATCGCCCGCTACGGCCTCGCCGGGCTTCGCGCCACCCACATCCAGGATCATCGCGCGTACTGAGGACTAGACACCCCAGGGCGAAAAAAAGGCGCAGGGCTCCACCTCCCTGCGCCTTTTCTTTTGGCGTCACAAAATCGTGACTGCAGCATGTGCGCGGCGCGCATACACTTTGCGCGCAATTTGACGAAGGAATTTCCATGAAGGTCGTTTTGGCTGCGGCGCTCGCAGCGCTCGCATTTTCACTTGTGACGCCCGTAACCGCTTCGCCGAGCGCAATCGCCGTCGCGGTTGCCGATCCGTCGCGTCCGAAAGCCGACCGCGATGCCGACGCCCATCGCAAGCCCGTCGAGACATTGGCGTTCTCGGGTGTGAAGCCCGGCGACAAGGTCGGGGAGCTGTTTCCCGGCGGCGGCTATTACACACGCATGTTGAGCGATGTGGTGGGGCCGGAGGGCGCGGTTTACGCGCTGGAAACCACGCGCTGGGCGAGTTCCGTTGCGGCGACCAAAAAGGTTCTCGAAGAAAAAGGCCGCGGCAACGTCCATCTGACCGCAACGCCGTTTGGCGCATTCGATATCCCTGAGAAGATCGACCTGTTCTGGATCACGCAGAACTATCACGACCTGCATATCGCCGAATACGGCAACGTCGACATGGCGGCGTTCAACAAGCACGTGTTCGACTCGCTGAAACCCGGTGGCATCTATTTCATCGTCGACCATCAGGCCAATGCCGGCACCACCGAGGCGCAGATCGCGAAACTGCACCGCATCGAGAAAGCGCAAGTGATCCGCGAAGTCCAAGCCGCCGGGTTCAAGCTCGTGGCCGAGAACAACGCGCTCGCCAACGCCACCGACGATCACACGCTGACGATCTTCGACAAACCGGTGCAAGGCCACACCGACCAGTACATGCTGAAGTTCAAGAAGCCGGCCTAGCGCGACAGCGAAGCGGTTTTGTGGGAAGCTTCCTGAAACAGGGGGCTATCATGACGCGTATTCTCGCGGCGCTTCTCATTGTCGGCGCGCTCGTCACCGCGTTCTACTGGTGGAGCTATTTCACCGGCGGGGACGTGATGGTGCTGCACGACCGCTGGTACACCGCGTTCGAGTCGAGCTTTCCCATTGCCGATGGCTGGATGGCGCTCTGCATGCTGGCCGCCGGGATTGGGTTGTGGCGCGGCGATGCGTGGGGCGCGCGCGCGGGATTGCTCGCGGGCTCGGCGCTCCTCTATCTCGCGGCGATGGACATCACCTTCGACGTCGAGAACGGGATGTACGCGAGGGCGGCGACCAACGACGCGATGAAGTTCGAGGTCTTCATCAATGTGACCACCGTTCTGCTTGGTGTGTGGACGCTGCTCGCGTCCTGGACGCGCGCGGCTACGCCAACCGCGTGACGCTGTTGCCACGATCCGGCAGCGCGGCGATCAATTCCTCGACGGTTTTGCCCGACACCGGATGCCGCCATCCCGGCGCGACATCGGCCAGCGGCACCAGAACGAAGGCACGATCCGGCAGCGCGGGATGTGGAAGCACAGGCGGCCCCTCCTCCACCCGCCCGTCATAGTCAATCAGATCGAGATCGAGCGTGCGTGGCGCATTCTTGATGGAACGCTTGCGTCCGAACAATTCTTCCAGCGCGTGCAACACCGTCATCAACACAGCGGGCGAAAGTTCCGTCTCCACCGCCGCAACAGCATTGACGAAGGGTGGATCGGCCGGATTGGGCCATGCGTCCGACGCATAAAAGGGCGAAACGTGCCGCACACGGACACCCTGTTCCGGCAAGCGCCGAAGTGCGGCACGCAAACTTTCGTGCGGCGCCCCGAATTCCGAAGGCAGATTGGCACCAAGCGCGAGCACGATCATTTACATGTCTCGGCCAGGAGATGAACAGAATGTGTCTTGCGCTGCGTTGTTGAATGACTAGAACAGGGTTTGGGCGCCGGGGAACGTTTGCCCGTTCGGCCATTGTTTATTTTGGAGATCATAATGCTTTTTTATCCGCAGGAAAAACTTGCCATTTTCATCGACGGCGCCAACCTCTACGGCGCCGCCAAGGGCCTTCAGTTCGATATTGACTACAAGCGCTTGCTGGAACTTTTCGCGCGCAAAGGCATCCTTGTGCGTGCGTTCTATTATACCGCGGTCGCGGAGGATCAGGAATTCTCGCCATTGCGTCCGCTCGTCGACTGGCTCGACTACAACGGCTTCGCGGTCGTGACCAAGCCACTCAAGGAATTCACCGATGCGCAGGGCCGCAGGCGCGTGAAGGGCAATATGGACATCGAACTCGCCATCGATGTGATGGAGATGGCCGATCAGGTCGATCACATTGTGATCTTCTCCGGCGACGGCGATTTCCGTCGTCTGGTCGAGGCTGCACAAAGAAAGGGCCGCCGCGTCAGCGTCGTCTCCACCATCCGCACCCAGCCGCCCATGGTGTCCGACGACCTGCGCCGCCAGGCCGACAATTTCATCGAGCTCGATGAGTTGAAGCCCATGATCCAGCGCGAAGGCGGCCCGCGCGCCTCGCAGGCCCCGGCTTACGCACAATCGGCATAAAGAACTCGGAGAACGCGCCGCTCATGTTCCCTCGCCCCCACGCATGTGGGGGAGAGGGTAAGGGTGAGGGGGCGGAAAATGCCAACATTCATCTGGAAGTCCAGACACGACGCTTCCTCGCGAGCAGAACCTCGACATTTAGCTTTGACTTGATACACCCCCTCACCCCGGCCCTCTCCCCCGCTTCGCTGGGGAGAGGGAGGTTTGTATGGTGATGGAGAGATCAAACTCTACAAACCATGTCACTAGAACCTCCCAAAGACTGTCCCCTCTGTCCGCGTCTGGCGAGTTTCCGCGTGGCGAACCGGCTCGCGCATCCGGATTACTTCAACGATCCGGTGCCAAGTTTCCTCGGCCACAACGTTCGCCTGCTGATTGTCGGCTTGGCACCCGGGCTTCACGGCGCGAACAGGACGGGCCGTCCGTTCACCGGCGACTGGGCCGGCGATCTCCTCTACGCGACGCTTCTGAAGCATGGTCTCGCGCGCGGTGTTTACGCGGAGCGCGCCGATGACGGGCTCACGCTTGTCGATTGCGCGATCGCCAACGCCGTGCGCTGTGTGCCGCCAGAGAACAAGCCCCTGCCCGCGGAAATCAAAACCTGCCGTCCCTTTTTGAGCGCGCAGATCGCGGCGCTTCCGCATCTGCGCACGATTCTGGCGCTCGGCAAGATCGCGCATGACAGCGTGTGCGACGCGCTGGATGCGAAAAAATCCGCGCATCCGTTCAAACACGGCGCGCAGTACGACCTGAAACCGTTGACGCTGATTTCGAGCTATCACTGCTCACGCTACAACACCAACACCGGCGTGCTGACCGAGGCGATGTTCGACGCGGTGGTGAAGCAGGCCAAGATCGCGGCGCAGCACGCGCTTTAGCTCTTCGTCATTCCCGGCCGAGTGACACGCCGGTGTCGCGCGTGGAAGGGAACCCAGGTGGAACGTTCAAGACCGGTCTAACCGCCCGGTTCCCTGCCCTGGCATTGCCGTCTCCGACGGAATAGGAATTTTTGCATATTGCCTCTTGACCATGGCCAATTTGTTCCTATTTTGTTCCTGATGTTGTCAAAGGAGAGGAACCATGGACACGCGCGCAAACTGGCTTAAGTCATTCGAATATAAGACAGAAATGGAGCTGGCGGCGATGAACCCGCCAGTAGGTCTTCCCACGGCTTTCGTCGAGATATGGCGGCGCGACCGGGATGCCGCTCTCGCGGGTTTGCGGCGGGCGAACGACCAATCCGAAGATCTCGAAGAATATGACGAGGAAGACGATGAATTGGACGCCGAAGCGGTATCCATCGCAAATCAGAGGGCCGCTCTGGAAACCGCGCTCTCCGCCGTCGAGAACGATACGGCGGGCGACCCGGCAAACGCGCGGGTTCTGCCTTCACAGCCTTCGCTGGATATTCCCAAAGGCAGCGCCGCCGACCTGCTGGAACGCCAGATCGGAACCTGTGCAGCGCTGATCGGAAGCATCGCCGACTACATCGCGCGCAACGACACGCCGACCGATGTGTGCTTCCCGTTCATGGACCGAATCTCCTCGATGCTGTCGTCGAGTGCGACGGCGGCGCGCGTCGTGGGTCAGCTGCGCGGCATCGCCAGCGAGACCAAGCAGACTTTCATCACCGAGAAAGGTGGGAAGGGGGCGGGGGGAGTACCGCAAACGTGAAATCAACGATCAAGATGTTGCGGCCCGAGGATCTCTGGCACCCACACATCGGAGCGCCGCGCGGAAATCGCAATTCGCTCAAGACCGGTGCGCATACGAATGAGGTTCGTGCTCTGCGCAAACAGGTCACATCGATGCGACGAACGATGAAGCAGCTGATCGAAGCGGCGAAGGAGGAACTGGCTATGCGCTAGCCTTTGTTTCGCATCAGCCGCGCCTTGTCGCGCTGCCAGTCGCGTTTCTTTTCGGTTTCGCGCTTGTCGTGGAGCTTCTTGCCCTTGGCGATGCCGAGCTCGATCTTGGCAACACCCTTGGGATTGAAGTACAGGCGCAACGGCACAAGGGTCATGCCCTCACGCTGGATCGCGGCGGCCAGCTTGTTGGCTTCCCGCTTGTGGACCAGCAACTTGCGCTGGCGGCGCGGCTCATGATTGAAGCGGCTCGCCTGCGTGTATTCGGGAATGTAGGAATTGACGAGGAACAGCTCGCCATCCTTCGCATAGGCGTAGGACTCCGCGATGGTCGAACGCCCGTTGCGCAGCGACTTCACCTCGGAGCCATAGAGCATGATCCCCGCTTCCAGCGTGTCCTCGATGGAATAGGAGAAGCGGGCTTTGCGGTTGTCGGCGACGACCTTGTTTTCGTCGTCCTTCTTCTTCGCCATGAATTAGAGAAGCCCCGCGGACTTCATCGCCGCCTTGACCGTCTCGCGGCTTTTTTCCGCCGCCGGGATCATCGGCGAGCGCAACTCGTCTGCGCAGAGCCCGAGCAGGGAAGCGGCATATTTCACCGGCGCCGGGCTCGTCTCCACGAACATCGCATCGTGCAGCGGCATCAGCACGTCCTGCATCATCAGCGCGGAGGCGTAGTCGCCGCTCATGCAGGCTTCCTGGAATTCGGCGCACATCTTGGGCGCGATGTTTGCCGTCACCGAGATGCAACCGTGACCGCCATGCGCCATGTAGCCGAGCGCGGTCGCATCCTCGCCGGAGATCAACCGCCATTCCTTGCCGCAGGCCAGCCGCTCGCGCGACGGCCGCGCCAAATTCGCGGTTGCATCCTTCACGCCGACAATGTTGGCGATCTTCGACAACCGCGCCATCGTCTCAACCGAGATGTCCACGATCGCGCGCCCGGGAACATTGTAGAGCAGGATCGGAATATCGACCGCTTCGGCGATGGTCGCGAAGTGCCGGTAGATGCCTTCCTGTGTCGGCTTGTTGTAGTAACCCGTCACCGAGAGCACCGCATCGGCCCCGACCGCCTTGGCGTGTCTGGTCAGCATCAGCGCTTCGGACGTGGAATTGGAACCGGTGCCCGCGATCACGGGCACGCGGCCGCGCGCTTCCTCCACGCAGATCTGGACGACGCGCATGTCTTCTTCGTGGCTGAGCGTCGGCGATTCGCCGGTCGTGCCGCAGGGAACCAGCCCATGGCTGCCCTGCTCGATCTGCCAGTTCACAAGCTTGCGGAACGCGGCTTCATCCACCTTCCCGTCCCTGAAGGGTGTGATAAGCGCGGGGATCGACCCTCTTATGCGTTCGCGAGCGGATGACATGACCGAGTTCCATGGAAATAGTGCGCCAAACTACAGGCGCGGCGGCGAAAGGAGCAAGTATGGCCCTCGAAATGCGGTCGAAATGCGAGCGCTGCGAAACGCCGCTGGCACAGGACAGCAATCACGCCCGGATCTGCAGCTACGAATGCACCTTCTGCGCGACCTGTTCCGACGCGATGGAGGGCCATTGTCCGAACTGCGGTGGGGAACTTGTGCCACGCCCACAGCGAAAAGCACGCGCCGGCTGACGCAACGGTGGCGAGCGGCACAGACCCTCATTAAGGTCGAACCCCGCGCTTCGTCTGAACGCGGATCGAATCCGCAAAAGATCGTCGCGCCATGAAATCCGCCCCAGTTCTTGTCGTCGTCGCAGCGCTCCTGGCCGGAGCCGCCATGGTCTATGCCGAGCCGGCAACGCTGCCGAACGGCCTCGTCCAGAACGGCACCGTGGTGATGATGCAGCCGATCCAGGACTACGAAGGCGCGGACAACAATGTTTCGATCAGCGGGGAGCGGCATTCGGCGCTGATCCATGTTCTCAATCCGGTCGACCGCGACCTGTTCTCCCGCGCCTTCGACGCCGCAGATCGAGGCGACTGGACCGCGGCACGCGGATTGGCCGCGCAGGGACGCGATGGTACCGCCAGGAAGCTCGTCACCTGGCGCTATCTGCTCGACAAGAACAGCGGCGCTGCCTTCGACGAAATTAATTCCTTCCTGAAAGCCAATCCCGATTGGCCCGGGCGCGACACGCTCTATGCCCGCGCCGAGAAAGTCCTCGATTTCAATCTGACGCCGGAACAGGTGATCGTGTGGTTTGGATCGCGCGCGCCGGCCAGCGGCATCGGCAAAGTCAGGCTGGGCGAAGCGATGATCGCGGCGGGCCGGGCGGCGGAAGGCCGCGACACGATCCGCAGCGCCTGGATCAACTGGAGCTTCGAGCCCGCGGACGAATTGGCAATCGTCCAGAAGGACGGCGCTTACCTGACACCAGAGGCGGACAGGCAGCGGCTCAGCAATTTGCTCTGGCGCGACGATGTCGGCGGCGCACGCCGCGAACTCGCGCGCGTGACGGACACCGCGCAGCAGATTGCGCAGGCGCGACTGTTGCTGCGTTCCAACCCGGCGGCCGGCGAAGCCATGGCGGCGAGCCTGCCCGCCGATCTCGGCGCCGATCCCGATCTGCTGTTCGATCGCGCGCGCACAGCCCGCCGCGCCAACGACAACAACCGCGCGGAGGCGCTGCTTTTGCGCGCGCTTGCGAGCGGCACTCTCGAAAAGGCGCATCCCGCGAAATTGTGGATCGAGACCAACATCATCGTCCGCGAGGCGCTGAAGGATGGAAACTACCGCACCGCCTATCAGCTCCTGAATAACACCAATCTCGGCACCGGCGGCGATGAATTTTCGGAATGCGAGTTCATGGCGGGCTGGGTGGCGCTGCGCTTTCTGAAAGAACCAAAAACCGCTAAGATTCATTTCCAGAAGCTGGAAGCCGGCGTCTCCCGCCCGATCAGCCTCGCGCGCGCGCATTATTGGGAAGGCCGCACGTATGAGGCCGAGGGCAATCTCGCCAACGCCTGGGAGCAGTATCGCCTGGCCTCAAAGGCAGCCACGACATTCTATGGGCAGCTGGGGCTCGCGAAGATCGAAGCCAATCCGATTTTGCATATCGTCGAAACGCCGCTCGACACTGTAACCGATAAAGCGGAGTTCGACGCAGACGAACTCTCCCATGTGATGAAAGTTCTGGCCGATCTCGGGCAGGTGAGCCTGCTCAGAACGTTCGCCCTGCACTACGAGGATATTCATCCCGACGCGAAACATTCGGCCGTGCTGGCGCAGGCGATGGTCGATCTCGGCTTCCGCGAGGTTGGTGTCCGCGTGGCCAAGCAGGCGAGCTACAACGGCTATCTGTATCTGCAGTTCACCCATCCGATGGTTTCCGTCCCCGCCTATCACGGCCCGGGCAACGGACCGGAGCCCGCCATGGTGCTGGGTCTGATCCGGCAGGAGACGGAATTCGATCCGGCCTCTGTCAGCGGCCCCGGCGCGCGCGGATTGATGCAGGTCATGCCGGGCGGTGCAAAGCACGACGCCGACCTGGCCGGGTTGGCATATCGGCCCAACGATCTTCTCAGCGACACGACCTACAACATGCAGCTCGGCATGGCCGAGTTCGGCAGCTATATCGGCAACTGGGGGGGATCCCTGACGCTCTCGATGGCCGCTTACAATGCCGGACCGACCAACGCAAAGAAGTGGATCACGAGCAACGGCGACCCACGTAGCGCGGTGACCGATCCGGTTGACTGGATCGAACTCATCCCGTTCAACGAGACGCGAAATTACCTGATGCGGGTTCTGGAGAATACGCAGGTCTATCGCAATCGCCTCGCCGGCCGCGACCAACCTTTGCGGATATTGAGCGATCTGTACGCGCCGAACGCGCCACAGGCGAAAGCCATCGACTATACGCCGCCGCAGGAGGCCCCTGTGGAGCTTCCGGTGCCGCAGCCGAAACCCAACAGCGCGGCGCGTTGAAGTCTACTGGCGGAAGATGCTGAGCCACTCGCGCGCCAGGCGTTGCGCCTCTGCGATCTGCGAGCCGTTCATCTCGGCGGAAATCTGCGCGCGCCAGCGCTTGGCCTCTTCCACACCGCGAACCGCGGCGAGGTTGAACCATTTGTGCGCGGCGATGAAATCCACACCCACACCCTGACCGGTCGAATAGGCGAGACCAAGATTGTAGAGCGCATCTGCGCGCCCCTGCTTGGCGTCGCTCTCATATTGCGCCAGCGCATCGACATCAATGCACGCCATCGCAAACCCCTTCCCTCTTCACACGCGGAAATATCTTCCGCGAGACGGATCGTGAGACGGGATAAGCTAAGGGGCGGTTAACGCGCTTTAGCCTTGATATTCATGAACGGTTAACCCGCGTTCATTCTGAGCTAAGGCCGCGCGCGCTGACCGAACAGGATTTTTCGCGCCTCTTCCTGCGCTTTCGGGTCGGCATTCTGCGCCTCGCGAAGTTCGCGGCCGAGCGCAAATCCCTTCTCGACCGCGGGACGCTTGCCGATATTGTCGCGCCAGACTTTCACATGGGGAAACTCCATCCCCATTTCGACCATGCGCGACGCGCCGACCACCCAGCCCCAGCATGCCATGTCGGCGATGGAATAATCGCCGGCGAGATATTCATTGTCGGTAAGCCGTTTGTTCATCACCCCCAGGAGACGGTGAACTTCGTCCGTGTAGCGTTTGCGCGCGTAGTCACTACCTTCCTTGGCGTAGTTCAGAAAATGGTTGGCCTGACCGGTCATCGGCCCAAGCCCCGCCATTTGCCAGAACAGCCACTCGTCCACGGCGACACGCCTGCGCTCATCCTTCGGATAGAACTTTCCCGTCTTGCGGCCGAGATATTGAAGGATCGCGCCGGATTCGAAGATCGAGATCGGCTTTCCGCCGGGCCCATCCGGATCGACGACCGCCGGCATCCTGTTGTTGGGTGAGATCGCGAGGAATTCCGGCTCAAATTGCTCGCCCTTGCCGATGTTCACCGGCACCATGACGTAGGGGAGCCCGCACTCCTCCAGCATGATGCTGATTTTCCAGCCATTCGGCGTCGGCCAGTAATAAAGCTCGATCTGTTTCCGGGCTTTTTTGGACGGTACCGGAGCCGATTTGCGGGCAGCAACTCTTTTTTTGGCTGGCTTGGCGGCCGCTTTCGACTTCGGCGCGATCTTCCTGGACTTGTTCTTGGCTTTTGCCATGGCGGCCTCCGGATTCTGTCTGCCGCCTATATGCCAGAAACGGCTTGGCCGCGACACCCATTCAGAGCGTCACGGCCATCGCCTTGTTCACTGGTTGCTCCTACGTTGGAAACGGGAGAACCGTGACAACTACGTTGATTGGATCAACGCAGCCTTATTTCTTCTTGCGCTTCGCCTTCTTGGCCTTCTTCTTTGCAGGGGCCTTCTTGGCTTTCTTCTTCTTCGCTGTAATTGGCATGTGTAACGACTCCTCTAACGTTTGTTCGGGTCCTGCGAATCGCATCCCCCAAAACGCAAACAATATGAGTGGGTTGCGCGAAATATTGCAATACACCCCTATATTTGGCGACAGGCGCGCTTTTCGCGATGTGCGAATAAGCCTTATTTTATTGAACTAAACGATACCGTCTGTATACGGATTGAATTCCGCCGATTTCGCTTGCGCTGGCATGAAATTCCTGCGAATGCGCGAATCACCCCTCATCGGGCAGATTGAGTCGCACTTTCAGGATCGCATTCACGGCCTGCGGATTCGCTTTTCCGCCGCTCTGTTTCATCACCTGACCGACAAACCATGCGGCGAGTTTCGGTTTCGCTTTCACCTCTTCGACCTTGTCGGGGTTCGCAGCGATCACGGCATCGACCACCATCTCGATCGCGCTTGTATCGGTGACCTGCTTCATGCCGCGCGCTTCCACGATCGCACGCGGGTCGCCGCCTTCGCTCCACAGGATATCCATCAGATCCTTGGCGATCTTTCCGGAGATCATATTGGCGGAAATCATCTGCACGATGGCGCTGTTCGCCTGCGGAGAAACCGGTCCGGACGAAAGCACGAGGCTCGCCTTGTTGAGTCGGCCGAAATATTCGTTGTTCAACCAGTTCGCCGCGCCCTTGGCCTCAGCCCCATCGGCCAGCATCGCCTCGAAATAGTCCGCGGTTTCGCGTTCCGCGACCAGAACCGAGGCGTCGTAGGGTGAAAGTCCGAGTTTTACGAAGCGCGCCTTCTTCTCGTCGGGCAGTTCCGGCAGCGTGGACGCGATTTCCTTTACCCATGCATCTTCCAGAACCAGCGGCAGAAGATCGGGGTCGGGGAAATAACGGTAGTCGTGCGCATCTTCCTTGGAGCGCATCGAACGCGTCTCGTTCAGCTTGCTATCGTAGCGGCGCGTCTCCTGCTCGATAGTGCCGCCGCCTTCGATGACGTCCACCTGACGGCGGGCTTCATAGTCCACCGCCATCTGCACGAAACGCATCGAGTTGACGTTCTTGATCTCGCAACGCGTACCGAGATGCTTGAAGTCGCCATCGGCGCGGAACTTGTCATACTGGCCGGCGCGGCAGACCGAGACGTTGACGTCAGCGCGCATCGAGCCTTCATCCATATTGCCGTCGCAGGTGCCAAGATAGCGCACGATGGCGCGCAGCTTGCGGAGGAACGCGGCCGCCTCCTCCGACGAGCGCATGTGCGGTTTGGAGACGATCTCCATCAGCGCGGTGCCGGCGCGATTGAGGTCGATGTAAGAATTTTCGGGATGCTGGTCGTGCAGGCTCTTACCCGCGTCCTGTTCCAGGTGCAGGCGCTCGATGCCGACGGAAAGGGTCGCGCCGTTCGGCATGTCGAGGATGATCTCGCCCTCGCCCACGATCGGATCCTTGTACTGGCTGATCTGATAGCCGGCGGGAAGATCGGGAAAGAAATAGTTCTTGCGGTCGAAGACACTGCGAAGATTGATCTTCGCCTTCAGGCCCAGACCGGTGCGCACCGCCTGCTCCACGCATTTGCGGTTGATGACCGGCAGCATGCCCGGCATCCCGGCATCGATGAAACTGACCTGGCTGTTCGGCTCCGCACCGAACTCGGTCGAGGCACCGGAGAACAGTTTGGCATTCGAGAGCACCTGGGCATGGACCTCCATGCCGATGACAATGTCCCAGTCGCCTGTGCTGCCTTTGATTACCCTCGGGGAGCGCTCGCTCATGTCGCCCTCCACCAATTTGCCGGTTTGGCATCGAAGTTCGCCGCGATCTCGATGGCGCGGCCCGTACGAAGCACGGTCTCCTCGTCAAACGCCTTGCCGATGACCTGAAGTCCGAGCGGCAGGCCATCCGCCGTGAGACCGGCAGGCACCGCGATGGCCGGAAGGCCGGCGAGGTTCACTGTGACCGTGAACACATCGTTGAGATACATCGCGACCGGATCCGCCGTTTTGGCGCCGACAGCGAATGCGGGCCCCGGCGTCGCTGGCGTCAGCAAGACATCACACTTCTTGTAGGCTTCGGTGAAGTCTTGCGCGATCAAGGTACGCGCCTTCTGGGCGCGGATATAGTAGGCATCGTAGTAACCCGACGACAGCACGTAGGTGCCGATCAGAATACGGCGCTGAACCTCCGCGCCAAACCCTTCGGCTCGGCTCTTCTCATAGAGATCCATGATGTCGTGAGCACCAGCGGCGCGATGGCCGAAGCGCACACCGTCATAGCGGGCGAGGTTCGAAGACGCCTCCGCTGGCGCAACAATATAATAAGTGGGCAGCGCGTATTTCGTATGCGGCAGCGATACATCGACGATCTCGGCCCCCTGCGCCTTCAGCCACTCCATGCCCTTGGACCAGAGCGCATCGATTTCCTGCGACATGCCGTCAATACGGTATTCTTTCGGAATACCCACGCGGAGGCCCTTCACGCCGGATTCTAATGCCGCCTCGTAATCTGGCACCGGCACATCGACGCTGGTGGAGTCTTTAGGATCAACGCTCGCCATCGCGCGCATCAGGATCGCAGCATCGCGCACCGTCTTGGTCATCGGTCCCGCCTGATCGAGCGACGAAGCAAATGCGACGATGCCGTAGCGCGAGCAGCGGCCGTATGTCGGCTTAAGCCCGACGATGCCGGCAACTGCCGCAGGCTGGCGAATGGAGCCGCCGGTATCGGTGCCCGTCGCAGCAAGGCAGATGTTCGCCGAAACTGCGGCGGCCGATCCACCCGACGAGCCGCCGGGGACGAGGTTCGCGTTTGAACTGCGCGAACGCCATGGGCTGAACACCGGACCGAAGTTGCTGGTCTCGTTCGACGAACCCATCGCGAACTCATCCATGTTTGTCTTGCCCAGCATCAGCGCGCCTGCGTCCCACAGGTTCTGCGTCACGGTTGATTCATAGGGCGGCACAAAATTCGACAGGATGTTGCTGCCTGCCGTCGTTCGAACGCCTTTGGTGCAGAACAGGTCCTTGATGGCAAGTGGGAGCCCTTCGAGCGCGCGTGCCTCGTCCTTTGCAATACGCGCGTCCGACGATGCGGCCATATCGAGCGCGCGCTCGGGTGTCTCGGTTACGAAGGCGTTGAGCGGGCGCGCTGCCTCGACCGCGCCGATGAACGCTTTCGTGAGTTCAACAGACGAAATCTTCTTTGCGCGTACGGCATCGCGCGCGTCTGCCAGGGTGAAGTCGGTGGGAGACGTCATCGCCTACTCCACCACTTTCGGAACGACGAAAAAGTGATCCTCGCCACCCGGCGCATTGGTCATAAGCGCGTCCGCGTTACCGCCTTCGGTCACGATGTCATCGCGCATCTTGAGCTTCTGCGCGACCACGCTGGTCATCGGCATCACACCGGTGACGTCCACCTCATTGAGCTGCTGCGCCCAATTCATGATCCCGTTCAGCTCTTGCGTCATGGGCTCCACGCGCCCTTCGTCTAAGGCAATACGGGCCAGTTTCGCGATGCGTCGCACGGTGTCCTTGTCGACGGACATGGGGTTGCTCATAGTGGTAAGAGGAGCCGTCTTGCTAGCAACCGGGCGCCGGACTGGCAAGCAAACGGTGCAGAAACTGGAGGTTTTGTTGTCGCTGGGGATTGTCGGCATCGACCATATCCAGATCGCAGTGCCCAAGGCACTGGAGCAGGAGTGCCTGTCATTCTACCGGACCGTACTCGCGCTGCCGGAGATAGAAAAGCCCGAAAAGTTGAAGTCCCGCGGCGGCGCCTGGTTCCAGGTCAGTCCGACAACCCAGATGCATATTGGCATCGATCCCGAAGGCAGCCCGAAAAGTAAGCGGCATATCTGTTTCCTGGTCAGCGAGCTCGCTGCGGCAAAATCGGCCGCTCGATCCCATGGCGTTTTCATCGAAGAAGAAGGCGCGACCGAAGGCCTGACCCGCTTTTTCATCCGCGATCCCGCCGGCAATCGTATCGAGATAGGGCAGCGGGTTTGAGCATCGTCGATATCGCCACACTTAACATTAGCCTGGCGCCAGCGGCGCGGCTGCTGGGCTTCGATCTCGGCGAGAAGACGATTGGCTTGGCTCTGTCCGATACGTCACGCTCCGTCGCCACACCGATGGAGACGTTACTGCGTGGCAAGTTCTCAAATGACGCCGCAAAGATCGAAAAGATTATCGCCGAACAGAGTGTCGGAGGCCTCGTGATCGGTCTTCCGCTGAACATGGATGGCAGCGACGGCCCGTCGGCGCAGTCCGCGCGTGCCTTTGCACGAAATTTCGCGGCTCGGTCGACCCTTCCCATCGTGCTACAGGACGAACGCCTGTCCACCGCCGCCGTCACCCGCACGTTGATCGACGCCGACGCCTCGCGCCGACGCCGCGCCGAAGTCGTCGACAAGATGGCCGCCGCCTACATCCTGCAAGGCACGCTCGACCGGCTGCGTCACTTGGGGGAACGATGACGACCATAGATGACGACCTGCCAGCACGCTTTTATTGGCTGCCACCGATGCTCCGCCCGACGGAGCCGATGCTGCGCCGCGAGGAGCGCGTGTTTCTGCTGGTAGGGCTCGCGGCCCTGTTCGCGGGCTTCGATCAAAATGTCTATGGATTCGCGATCCCGCAGATCCAGGCGAGCCTGCACATCCCCGAAAATCAGATCGGCGTTACAGTCACATATTTCCGTCTGGCGACGTTTGTCGCGATGGTGCTCGCGCTCACGGCGGATATTGTCGGACGCAGGCGCTTGCTTCTGATCACGATCTTCGGTCAGGCGGCTTTCACACTCGCGACCGCATTCTCCGAAACTTATGTCCAGTTCGTCTGGTTGCAGGTGCTTACACGTGTATTCGGCTACGCGGAAGAAATGCTCTGCTTCGTGGTCATAGTCGAAGAAGTCGCGGCGAACGTGCGCGGCTGGGCCGCGGGCACGCTGGCAGGGCTGACTTATACCGGCGCCGGCCTCGCTGCGCTGTGCTTCGCCGCCGTCAACATTCTGCCCGGCCATTGGCGTGCGTTGTATGTGATCGGCGGCTTCTCGATGTTTTTCCTAGCGTTCCTGCGCCGACGCCTGCCCGAGACAAAGCGATTTCAAGTTCGTCATGAGGAAGTGGGAAAGCTCAACGCGCGTGTCGGCGGTGCATTCGACATGGTGCGAAGAATGGCGCACGAATATCCTGCACGAATCCTTCTGATCATTCTTGTTTCTGGCGGTGGCGGGTTTGCAGTCGGACCGAGCACGGTTCTGGCAGCAAGCTACCTGCAAAAAACGCTGCACTACGCGCCGTGGCAGGCGTCAGCCCTGATGATACCCGGCGGCCTTTTCGCGCTGTGGCTCAATATTCTCATGGGACGGCTAAGCGACCGCATCGGCCGGAAGCGTGCCATCGCCCTCATGATGAGCCTTTGCGGCATTGCTTACGCCGTCTTCTTCAGCGGCATTCAGGGTGTCATCATCCCGGTTCTGTGGATCGCGGCGTTCTTTGGCTTTTTCACCGCCACATCGCTGACCAGAAGCCTTTCGGCCGAAATCGTGCCAACAGCCTATCGCGCCACGATCGGTGGCATCTGCTACTGCGCGGAAATCATGCTGGGTGGCGTCTCTCTCGGCCTTGAAGGCGTTTGGTACGATTATTTCCACGCCCACGGCCCCGCTATTTCAGTGTCCCTGCTTGCGATTCCCATCGCACTGGTCGCGCTATTCTTCCTGCCGGAGCCAGCGGGCCGCGTTCTTGAGGATATCAGCCATGCATGACTTGCCCGCCTGACGCCACGCTCCTATAAGCCACGCTTCAATGGCCCCACGAAAACCAGTGAAAAAGCCCGTCAAAGCGGCGCCCCGAAAGAGTGCTCGCAAGTCCGGCAATACCCTTCGTCATGTCACGTCGATCAACGATCTGACCGACGATGAGATCGAAAAAATATTCGATGCCGCATCGCGTTATCTGAAAGAGCTTGGGCACCTATCGGTCAAACACCGCATTGCCCGCAGCACGCGCACTGCTTCAGGGAAAATCCTCGCGACGCTGTTCTACGAACCCAGTACGCGCACGCGGCTGTCGTTCGAGAGCGCAGCTCTGCGTCTCGGCGGCGGCACGATCAGCAGTGCCGATCCGGCGACAAGCTCTGCCGCAAAGGGCGAGAGCCTCGCCGATACGGTGCGGGTGGTTTCCAACTACGCCGACATTCTTGTTATCCGCCATCCGCGTGACGGCGCCGCGAGGCTCGCCGCTGAGTTCGCCGGTATTCCCGTCATCAACGGCGGCGATGGCGCGCACGAACATCCGACGCAGACCTTGTGCGATCTTTTTACTCTTCAGCAGGAAAAGAAATCGCTTAGGAACCTCAATGTCGTGATCTCCGGCGACCTGAAGGGAAGCCGCACAATCCATTCCTTTGTCTACGCGCTCGCGCGCTTTCGGGCGAACATCATGCTGATGCCCGGCGGGATGGGTATGGAATTGCCCGACCACGTCGACTGGCGTCTGCGCAACGAATTCCATTCACACCCTGAGCCGCGCGACGAGCAAAAGGCGAAGGGAAAGAACGATATCGATGTCATCTACAGAACCGCCGATCAACCGCATCAGCTCGCGCTGATCCCGGTCAAGGACGAGATCGACATCTTTTATATGACCCGCTTTCAGAAAGAGCGTTGGGCCGAAGGACAGCGAAACGACTATCTGAAAGTCGATAAGCAGTTCTTGGACGAAGAAAAGTACAAACACGCGAGCGTCCTTCATCCCCTGCCCCGCGTCGGGGAGCTGGACAAGGAACTCGACGAGCTGCCGAGCGCCGCTTATTTCCGTCAGGCGGCCTATGGCGTGCCCGTTCGTATGGCGCTGATCGCCGCCCTACTCGATCTCGACAAGCACTCATCGCTCAAAAAGTTCGAAGGCGGTTTCTATGCTGCGGGCTATCCAACCCATGTTCAGCCGCGTGATCTGGGCCTGATCTGCCCCAACAAAAACTGTATCACCCATGACGAGCACGACGGTCCTTACACCGCCAACAAATTCTATGTCGTGGACAGAGACGGGCTGCGGCTGCGATGCTTCTATTGCGAGACCGACATTGAGAATGTCGTTGCCGGAAAACGGCGTGGCGAGACGGCGTATTTCCAGAGCGGTGTCGCGGCGGCAAAGGCCGGCTATGCGCCGCCGCGCGTCGCAGCATCCGGATAGACGCGCTGTTCATTGATGCTATCCTGCTCGCGCAAGAGGCGGGCGCGATACCATGACTTTCAATGCAATCGGCTGGCAGGCAGGCGCGATGAGCCTTCTAGGCGGCTACCTGCTCGGCTCGATTCCGTTCGGCTTTATTTTCACATGGCTGGCGGGTGCGGGCGACGTTCGCAGCATCGGCTCCGGCGCGACTGGCGCGACCAACGTATTGCGCACTGGTAGATACGGCGCGGCCATCGCCACATTGATCTTCGACGCGGGGAAAGGCGCCGCCGCCGTCTTGATCGCGCGCCATTTGTGGGGTGATAGCGCGGCGTCTATCGCCGTATTCGGCGCGCTCCTCGGCCATCTTTTTCCCGTGTGGCTGGGCTTTAAGGGTGGGAAAGGCGTGGCAACATCGCTCGGCATATTGCTGACACTCTGCTGGCCCGTTGCGCTGCTCTCCCTGGCGACATGGTTCGTTGTCGCCGCCATCACCCGCATCTCGTCGCTCTCCGCGCTCGCCGCCGCCGTGGCCGCACCACTTTATATGTTCCTGTTCGGGCCTAAGGTATTTGTCATCGTCACCGCCATCATCGCAGTCCTTGTTCTCGTCATGCATCGCGAAAATATCAGACGGCTGATCGCCGGTACTGAACCGCGCATCGGCGCGAAGACGCCGGCCGCTTGATGGCACAAACTCCGCGATCGTTGAGCGACGGCGAGCGCCGCGCCTGGTTGCGCCTGGCGCGCACACAAAATGTCGGTCCGGTCACATTCGCGCAGCTGATTGCGCGCTTTGGTTCCGCCACCGCCTCTCTCGCCGAATTGCCACGTTTGAGCAAACGCGGCGGCGGCGAACCACTGCGGCCACCCTCCGATACGGACGCACAGAAAGAACTTGAAAAGCTTGACGCAATGGGCGGGCGGATGATCGCTTCGGTCGAACCGGAATTTCCCGCTGGTCTTGCCGCCCTTGACCCGCCGCCACCCCTGATCTCCGTGCTCGGCGATGCCGCACTACTGTCACGTGAGACAGTGGGCATCGTTGGCGCGCGCAATGCTTCCGCACTGGGACGCAAATTCGCCGAGCGGCTGGCGAACGACCTTGGGCGCGGCGGATTCGCGATCGCATCCGGTCTCGCGCGTGGCATCGACACTGCAGCGCACGAAGGATCTCTTGCCAACGGGACTTGCGCCGTGGTTGCCGGCGGCATCGACATTATCTATCCACCGGAAAACGCGGCACTTTATGCGAACATCAAGGCACAAGGCGCGATTATTTCGGAAATGCCCTTCGGTCAATCGCCCCAAGCGCGGCATTTCCCGCGCCGCAATCGCCTGATCTCAGGATTGTCGCGCGGCGTGGTGGTGGTCGAAGCGTCCGAAGGGTCGGGCTCTCTCATCACGGCGAATTATGCACTGGAACAGAACCGCGAAGTTTTCGCGGTACCTGGCTCACCACTCGATCCGCGCGCCAAGGGTACCAACCGGCTCATCCGTGAGGGCGCGACCCTTACCGAGAGCGCAGAAGACGTCCTCGCTGTTCTGCGCCCCATATTGGGTGGGCAATTTGGCGAACCCGAAGATGGCTCGGGCGGCCAGATCGTCGATGGCGGCATCCTAGAAACTGAGGCGGACCGCGTTCGGGATCTGATCGAATCGGCGCTTGGTCCCGCGCCCGTCGAAGTCGATGAATTGATCAGACTGTGCAAAGCGCCGGCGGCGGCGGTTCTGACCGTAATTTTGGAGCTTGAGTTGGCGGGACGCCTCGCGCGTCATTCGGGCAATCGGGTTTCCTGGTCCTGACTCGATGCATGCAACTTCGCTTCCAGGACCGCCAATTCCAAAAAATGCGCGAGCAGAATCTGGCCCTGTCGAAGAGCAATTTTTCGAAGAGATTCAAGGAGATCGCTTGTATACTGCGCCGTCTCCGCAGGCGTAAGACGCGCCAGCCCGGCGTGCGGGAGGGTTTTTCGAACGATCGTCACTATATAAGGACCGATCCCAGCCAGCTTCCTGCAACCGATAGTCACATATTTGGACGAATACCAATCCCAATGCAACTTAAAGAATAGGTTCCGCGGTTGCGATGCGTTGACACAGCTTGCTCGCTTCGATCAGTGTCCCGCCCGCCCAAGAGCCACCCCAGCAAAAATCGGCGTGTTTCGGCTTTAAGGGTACCGTGCGCGCCCGGATTCCTGAGTAATTTTGTTTCACATGAACGTTCTTATCGTTGAATCCCCCGGCAAGATCAAAGCCATCAGCAAGTATCTGGGGCCGGATTATCAGGTCATGGCCAGCTTCGGCCACATCCGAGACCTGCCGTCCAAGGACGGGTCGGTAAAGCCGGACGACGATTTCTCCATGATCTGGGAAGTCGATGACCGCGCACAGAAGCGCATCAAGGATATCGCCGAAGCCGTCAAAAAGGCCGACAAGCTGATCCTCGCCACCGACCCCGATCGCGAGGGCGAAGCGATCTCCTGGCATGTGCTCCAGGTTCTCAACGAGAAGCATGCGCTCAAAGGCAAGAAGATCGAACGCGTCGTGTTCAACGCGGTGACCAAGAACGCCCTGCTCGAGGCGATTCAACACCCCCGCGAGATCAACGAAGAGCTGGTCGATGCCTATCTGGCCCGTCGCGCGCTCGACTACCTCGTCGGATTCACGCTGTCGCCGGTCCTGTGGCGCAAGCTGCCGGGCGCACGGTCGGCCGGACGCGTCCAGTCTGTCGCGCTACGCCTCGTTGTCGAGCGCGAGCAGGAGATCGAAGCGTTCAAGGCGGAAGAGTACTGGTCCATCGACGCCGATCTGAGTGCCGCTGCTGGAAACTTCTCCGCACGCCTCACGCATCTCGACGGCCAGAAGGTCGACAAGCTCTCGCTCAAGAACCAGGCCGACGCAGACCACGCCGTTGCCGCGATCAACGCCCGCAAGTTCAAGATCGACAGCGTCGAGAGCAAGCCGGTCAAGCGTAACCCGTCGCCGCCATTCATCACCTCCTCACTGCAACAGGAAGCCTCGCGCAAGCTCGGCTTTGCCGCGAAGCGCACGATGCAGATCGCGCAATCGCTCTACGAAGGCGTCAGCATCGGCGGCGATACGGTCGGCCTCATCACTTATATGCGCACCGACGGCATCACGATGGTGCCGGAAGCGATCACCGAAGCGCGTGGCATGATCGGCAAACGCTATGGCGACCGTTATGTGCCGAACGCGCCGCGCGTCTACACCAGCAAGGCGAAGAACGCACAGGAAGCGCATGAGGCCATCCGCCCAACGAGCTTCGACCGCATCCCGGACGAAATCACCGGCGCGCTCGATAGCGACCAGGCGAAGCTCTACGATTTGATCTGGAAGCGCGCCGTCGCCAGCCAGATGGAAAGCGCCGAACTCGAGCGCACCACCGTCGATGTGATGTCGGACGACAAGCAGGTCGGCTTCCGCGCCACAGGCACGGTCACATTGTTCGACGGCTTCCTCACGCTCTATCAAGAAGGCAAAGACGACGAAGCCGATGAGGATTCGAACCGTCTGCCGCGCGTGAAAGAAGGCGACGCGACTGGCGTCGAGAAGGTCACGCCAGAACAGCATTTCACTGAGCCACCGCCGCGCTATTCTGAGGCAAGCTTGGTCAAAAAGCTCGAGGAACTCGGCATCGGCCGTCCCTCGACCTATGCCTCTATTCTTTCCACGCTGCGAGATCGCTCTTACGTGCGGCTGGATCGCAACCGGTTCATTCCGGAGGACAAAGGGCGTCTGGTCACCACCTTCCTGTCGAGCTTCTTCAAACGCTATGTCGAGTACAGCTTCACCGCCGATCTCGAAGAGAAGCTGGACGAAGTGTCCGCCGGTGAGTTGAACTGGAAGCAGTTGCTGCGTGACTTCTGGAAAGACTTTTCGGCAGCTGTTGGTGAGACAAAGAACCTCAAGATCACGGACGTCATCAACGAGTTGGACGAGATCCTGTCGCCGCACATCTTCCCGGTCACGGAAGAGGGCGTCGATCCGCGCAAATGTCCATCCTGCGGTGACGGACGGCTGAACTTGAAGCTGGGACGCTTCGGCGCGTTCGTCGGCTGCTCGAACTATCCGAACTGCAAGTTCACGCGCCAGATCGGCCAGAAAAACGGCGAAGGCGGCGGCGAGCCCGTCGAACTGGGCCCATTCCCCGAAACCGGCGAGATGATCACGCTGCGTAGCGGTCGCTTCGGGCCCTACGTGCAGCTCGGCGATGGCGACAAGCCGAAGCGCGGGAGCATCCCCAAAGGTACCGACACATCGCATGTCGATCTCGAACTCGCGATCAAGCTGCTGTCGCTGCCGCGTCTGGTAGGCATGCATCCGGAGACCGGTCAGCCGATCACGGCGAACTTTGGTCGCTTCGGACCCTATGTGCAGCACGAAAAGCAGTACGCGTCGCTGGAATCGCCAGACGACGTGTTCAACATCGGCCTCAACCATGCGGTCACGCTCATCGCCGAGCGCAAGGCAAAAGGTTTCAAGCGACGCGGCCCAGAGCCGCTGAAGGAGCTTGGCCCCGACCCCACAAGCGGCGAAATGATCAAGGTGATGAAAGGCCGTTACGGCACCTATGTCACCGACGGCACAACGAATGCCACAATTCCGGGCGACGGTGATGCCGACTCGATTACACTTGCCGATGCCGCAGCCCTGATCGCGGCGCGTATCGCAAAGGGCGGTGGCAAGACGAAGAAAAAGAAAGCGGCAAAAGCGCCCGCCAAGAAGGCGGCGGCCAAGCCCAAGAAACAAAACAAATCCGAAACGGACAAAAAACCTGCCAAGAAAAAAGCAACCAAGCGGAAAACACCCGAACCCGCGGAGTAACATTCCGAAGAAGGGTGCGCGCGGCAACGCGCCAGTCCTCGACAAAGCACGCGTGCTCGAAGCGCTCGCCTCGCAACCCGGCGCCGGCAAACGCGACATTGGCCGCGTGCTCGGCGTCAAAGGTCCCGACCGCATCACACTGAAGCGCATTTTGCGCGAACTCGCCGAAGAAGGTGCGGCCAGCGGCACGCGCAAGCGCGGCTACGAACGCCCCGGCACGATCCCCGAAGTCACGGTGCTCGAAATCACCGGCCAGGATATGGACGGCGAATTGCTCGCGCGTCCGCAGCGTTGGGAATCCAACGAAGAGCCGCCGAAAATCATCGTCGTACCAGGCCGCGATGATAGCGGTCCCGCACTCGGCCGCGGGGAGCGTGTGCTCGCACGGCTCGAACAGGCCAAAGATGGTTACGAGGCACGGGTCATCAAGCGGCTCGGCGCCAGCGCGCATCGCGTGCTCGGTGTCGTCACTATGAATGGCACGCGTATCGCGCCGATCGACCGCAAGAGCCGCACGGAATTCACCGTCGATGCTCGCGATCTCGCCGGTGCAAAGAACAACGAACTTGTCGTTTGCGAACCAGTTGCCGGCCGCGCTTCGGGCAATCCGCGCGCACGCGTGATCGAACGCCTGGGCAATATGGATGCCCCGAAGGCCGTGAGCCTGATCGCCATTCACGCCCATGGAATCCCGACGGACTTTCCGAAGGATGCGCTCGACGAAGCGAAAGGCGCCGTGCAGGCCGATCCGCGCGGGCGCACGGACCTGCGCAAATTCGCGCTGCTCACCATCGATCCCGAGGATGCGCGCGATCACGACGACGCCGTGTGGGCCGCGCCGGATGACGATCCCGGCAATGCGGGCGGCCATATCGCTATCGTCGCGATTGCGGACGTCGCGCATTATGTGCGGCCCGGTTCGCCGTTGGATCACGAAGCCTATAAGCGCGGCAACTCCTGCTACTTCCCTGACCGCGTCGTGCCGATGCTGCCGGAGCGGCTATCCGCCGATCTTTGCTCCCTTATGGACAATGTCGACCGGCCATGCCTCGCAGTGCGGATGGTGTTCGACAAGAACGGCAAGAAGAAGCGTCACGAATTCCTGCGTGGTGTGATGCGCTCCGCCGCCAGTCTCACCTATCAGCAGGCGCAAAACGCGTTCGACGGTAAAGCCGACGACGCAGTTCCAGTAATAGCCCGCGAAGCACTGAAAGGGCTCTGGGCCTGCTACAAATCTCTGGTTATCGCCCGCGAAGCACGCGATCCGCTCGATCTCGATCTGCCGGAGCGCCGCATCGTCATCGGCGACGATGGCAAAGTGAAATCCATCGCCTTCAAACAGCGACTCGAATCTATGCGCCTGATCGAGGAATTCATGGTGCTTGCCAATGTTGCGGCGGCGGAGTCCCTCGAGAAGGCGCGCATGCCGCTGATCTATCGCGTGCATGAGCATCCCTCAAAGGAGAAGCTATTCTCGTTTTCCGATTATCTGCGCACGATCAATCTGCCGTTCGCGAAGGGACAGGTCGTCAAACCGGGCGTGTTCAACCGTATCCTCGCCAACGCCAAAGGCGGACCGCATGAGGCCGTAATGAATGACGTCGTGCTGCGGACGCAGGCCCAGGCCGTCTATCAGCCAGACAACTTCGGCCATTTCGGTCTGAACCTGCAGCGCTACGCGCATTTCACGTCACCGATCCGGCGCTATGCCGATCTTGTGGTGCATCGTGCCCTGATCAGAGGTTTAAAACTCGGTGCCGACGGGCTGAACGACAAAGAAATTGGGCGTCTTGGTGAGACCGCCCAACACATCTCCATGACGGAGCGCCGCGCGATGGCGGCGGAGCGTGACTCCACCGATCGCTATGTCGCGGCCTACATGCAAGATCGCATCGGCGCGACCTTCGACGCGCGTATCACCGGCGTGACGAAGTTCGGCCTGTTCGTGCGACTCGCGGAGACCGGTGCAGAAGGTCTCCTGCCTGCCCGCGCGCTCGGCTTCGAATATTTCCGCCACGATGAGAAGAAGCACGCGATGATCGGTGACCGCACCGGCACGGTTTACAAGCTTGGCGATATTGTCTCGGTCAAACTCGCGGAAGCGGCGCCGCTCACAGGTGGCATGCGGTTTGATCTCGCGGAATCAAACTCGTCGGGCCAGAGCGGGCCGCAGCGCCCGCAACGGCCTCCGTTCAAGAAAACGTCGAAACGCAGACGCTGATCCGATGGTGATGGAAGATTCCAGCGACGACATCGTGCCCGGTGTCCTGCGCCCGAAGGATGCGGCCACGCTCGTGCTGGTGCGTCGGGATCAGGATGCGCCCCGGATCCTCATGGGTTGTCGCTCCTCCGGCATGGCCTTCATGGCGAACAAGTATGTCTTCCCCGGCGGACGCATGGATCCGGGCGATCAGCGCATCCCGGTTGAAAAGGATCTGCGTCCCGAGGTCATGGCGCGCGTCGCCCGCGGCATCACCACGGCACGCGCACGCGGTCTTGCGCTTGCCGCGATCCGCGAGACGTTTGAGGAAACCGGTATCTTAATCGGTGAACACGGAGCAGCACCGCGCACGCGTTCGCCCGCCTGGGTGAAGTTCTTCGCGCATGGCATCACACCACGTCTCGACACCCTCACCTTCATCGCGCGGGCGATCACGCCGCCTAACCGCACGCGCCGCTTCGACGCACGCTTTTTCATGGCCGACGACAGCGCCATCGCCCATGCGCTGGATTCTGCGACCCATGAGGAATTGCTCAAACCGGCATGGCTGACGCTGGCCGAAGCCAGAGCTCTGGACCTGCCATCAATCACCCGCCGGGTGCTGGAGGAGGTTGAAACCCGGCTCGAGGACGGGCCGGAAACCGACCGTCCGGCGCAGTTTTTCCGCTTTTTGAAGGGAAAGACGGTCCAAACCGAGCTTTGACCCTTCGACAAGCTCAGTGTTAGGGGATGAGATGCCCCCTCATTCTGAGCCGGTCGAAGCATGAGCGGCTTGACTTGGGCGTCTTCGTGGCTAGTTTACCGGCCCTTCTGACTGATTTACTTGGAGTTTCTCATGGCGAAGCCGACAACGGCCAAAATCCGTCTCAACAGTGAAGGCGGCACCGGCTTCTATTACGTCGCCAAAAAGAACACGCGCACGATGACGGAGAAGTTCTCCATCAAAAAGTACGACCCCGTGCTGCGCAAGCATGTCACCTTCAAGGAAGGCAAGATTAAATAAATCCGCCTACTCCGCTGCTTGCTTTGCAGCTTTCCTGTTCGCTTCGACCTTTTCGACAAACGGCATGATGAATCCCTGTACGACGGGGATCGCACCCAGCGGCATGTCGTGCCCCCACCCTTCGATCTCACTATACTCCGCGCCGGGAATACACTGCGCGGTGTGACGGCCGGCCTCGGGGCGGATCAGCGTATCCGCCGCGCCGTGGAGAACCAGCGCAGGCACTTTCAGTGATTTCAAACGCTCCGTGCGCGGCGGACCGGCAAGGATCGCCGCCCACTGGCGCAGCGTGCCTTCCGGATAATAGCTGCGATCGTAATTAAAGCCGATAACGTTGCTCAGGCGCTCTTCATCGAATGGCCAACGCGTCGAGGCATACGTACGACGTCCTTTCAGACTGTTCGCGATCACTGCGGCGCGATCATCGGATTCCGGTCGCGTCGTGATCGCGGCCAGCGCTTCCGGCGACGATGGCGGCAGCGACGGATCGCTGGTGGTGGAGAAAATCGAGATCAGCGAGCGCGCCTTTTCCGGATGATTCAGCGCAACCAGTTGCGCAATCATCCCGCCCATCGAGCAGCCCGCGACATGCGCACTTTCGATCCCGAGCGCATCGAGCAGCCCGGCCGCATCCGCCGCCATGTCTGCGAGCGTATAGGGAATGTCGGGCTTCTTGCCTTCGCGTACCGCCGCGGAAACAGCCTTCGTGTCCGGCAGGATGCCGTCCCATTTCTGCGACAGGCCGACATCGCGATTGTCAAAGCGGATATAGCGATATCCGGCGTTCGCCATCGCCTGGTGAAATTCGTCCGGCCAGTTCGTCATCTGCGAACCGAAGCCATTGATGAACAGGAACGGCACGCCGTCGCGCGGGCCGTGTTCGTCGTACTCCAGCATGATGCCGTTGGCGCGGATCTGTGTCATGCCGCTTTCGCCTTCTGTTCGACGCTCATCACAAACTCGCTGAACCGCTTGAGATAGACCGGCAGCAGCGCATTGGTGAAATCATGTGCCATGCCCGGCACGATCACGAGTTCGGCGCCGGGAATACTCGCAGCGGTATCCCGGCCCGCCTCGACCGGAATGATCGGATCGTCGGCGCCGTGCAGAACCATTGCGGGCACGCGCAGCGTGGCCAGCTTTTCATTGCGCGGCTGCGCGGCAACGATCGCACCCAGCTGACGTGCGACGCCCGCCGGGTCGTAGGGCGCACGATCCACCGCAGCGCTGACTGCTGCCAACATCTCCTCTTCGGTTCCGGGATAACCTGGACTGCCGAGCACCCTAATGACGTTGAGTCCGGTCTTGATGCGGTCTTCGCGGCTATCGCTCGCAGGTTGCGCCATCAGCGCGGCCATCGCTTCCGGCTTCGCGGGGGGAAGATCGCGCCGCGCCGTCGTGGACATCACCGAAATAAGACTCCTGGTCACGTCGGGATGGTTGATCGCCACAAGTTGAGCGATCATTCCGCCCATCGAGGCGCCAATGATATGCGCCGACTTTATGCCGAGAGCCTTTAGAAGTTCGGCCGCATCCTTCGCCATGTCGTCGAGCTGATAGGGAACTTCAACCGGCTGACCGCTCATCAATCTGGCCACCAGCTCCTGCGCGTTCGGCGCGGGCAAATGGCTGAGATGAGTCGAAAGCCCGATATCGCGATTGTCGAACCGGATAACCCGGAAGCCTTTGGCCGCGAGTTGCTCGCACAGTGCCGTGGGCCACATCGTCATCTGGGCCGCGAAGCCCATGATCAGAAGGATCACCGGATCGCCGTCGCGCCCGAAACTCTCATATTCGATATCGATCCCGTTGGCGCGGATTTGCGGCATGGCGTCCTCCCCAATATTGTTTTGGCCAAATATTGCTCTGCCAGCAGCTTAGCAGGCTTGCGGCACCAGTTGACAAGATGTCAGTTGGGCCGGAACCGGGATTCTTTCGCCGATTATGCGCCGCGCCACAGACCGCCTCACCAACGAAACCTTCGATATCCTGATCATCGGCGGCGGGGTGACCGGGGCTTGCGTGGCGCGCGACGCGAGCTTGCGCGGGCTGACGGTTGCGCTGATCGAACGGAACGATTTCGCGAACGCGACCAGCGCGCACAATTCCAAGCTCGTTCACGGCGGGCTGCGCTATCTGCGCAATTTCGAACTCGGGCTGGTGCGCGAGTCGTTGCGCGAGCGACGAGTCTGGCAGCGCATCGCGCCACACCTCGTTCACCCCCTGCCCTTCCTTGTGCCGCTCTACGGTGCCGGCTTCAAGGCGCGCGCGACACTAAGCGCCGGGCTCACTCTATATGACCTGCTCTCTTTCGACCGCGGCCGGCTCGACGACCCGGCACAACGACTGCCTCGCCACTCCTGGCTAAGCGCGAAAGAAGCCTTGGCGCGCGAACCTGTTTTGGACGGGCCCAACTTCGAAGGCGCCTTCCAGTACTACGACGCGCAGATGTATTCGCCGGAGCGGCTGGCGCTCGAGTGTCTGATAGACGCCGATCTGCACGGTGCAGCCCTCGCCAATTACGTCGAAGCAACGCGGCTCCTTCTGCGCAACAACAAAGTCGAAGGCTGCGCCGCGCGCGACGCAGCGACCGGCGCGTCATTCGATATCCGCGCGAAAACGACGTTGGTCGCGGCCGGTCCGTGGGCCGATATCTTTCTGGAACACGCACTTGCCAAGCCTGCCACGCACAAATTGTTGCGCTCGAAAGGCATTCACGTTCTCGTCCCGGCATTGACGAAGCGAGCTGCATTGACGGTTGCAACAGCGCATGGCCATTTTTTTGTATTGCCTTGGCGTGGACATACATTGCTCGGAACCACAGACACCGCGTTCTCCGGCGATCCCGATGCGCTCGGTGTCAGCGAAAGCGATATCTCGACGTTCTTTGCTTTCATCAACAATCATCTGCCCTCCGCGAAACTCGGTTGGGGCAACGTCGAATATTTCTACGCAGGTCTGCGTCCGCTGGTGGACGACGGCTCCGGCGATACCTATGGCACAAGCCGGCGCGCAGAACTGGTCGATCATGGCAAAGACGATGGGCTCGACGGATTGTTCTCGGCCATCGGCGGCAAATGGACGACATCGCGCGATCTCGCTCAGTCGGTCGTGGACGCGCTGTCTGCGAGACTCGGCGCGAGAACTCGTTCCTGTGAAACCGCGACGGCCCTATTGCCGGGAGGCCGGGTCGGACGCTTCGGCGATTTCGTCAAGAAGCAGCAGGCTCTTCCGAGCCTCTCCCATCTCGCACAGCTTTATGGCGCACGCTTGCCGGAGATGTTCGCCGAGGCCGGCAATCGTCTGGAGCTTCTCTCCCCCATCGCAAAGACTGGCGATATCGGCGCGCAGGTTCTTTTTGCCGTGCGCCAGGAAATGGCGTTGACGTTGGAAGACGTCGTCATGCGCCGCACAGGAATTGGCCAGCTCGGCGCGCCAATACGCGAGACGCTCGATGCCGTATCGCAGCTCATGGCGAGCGAACTAGGCTGGAATGAAGACCGCCGCGCACGCGAGATTGCGTCGATTGCGCCTTGGTATCACACGCGAGAAGCCGCATGAGCGCCTTTGTGGTCGTCAATCCGCGCTCCGGCAACGGCCGCACCAAACGCGAATGGCGCGCGATCGAACGCGAGTTGTCCAAAATCTACCCGCACATGTCGGTGGCCTTCACGCGCATGCGCCGCGAAGCGACGCAGCTTGTGCGCAACGCGCTGCGGGAGGGCCACCACGAGATCGTGGCGGTTGGCGGCGACGGCACGATTAACGAAGCGGTCAACGGTTTCTTCGATATCAACGGTCAGATATCGCCGGATGCCGTGTTTGCTTACGTGACCAGCGGGACGGGCGGCGACTTCCGCAAGAGCTTCGGCTTGGAATCCGGCGCCGATGCGGCTATCGCGCATCTGAAAACGGCACCCGTGCGTGCCATCGATGTCGGCAGGCTTTCCTGCCTCACCCAAACTGGTGAACCGCAGATCCGCTATTTTGCCAATATCGCTTCGTTTGGGATGTCGGGGATGGTCGTGGACTCGGTGAACCGTGCGCGCATCGCCAAACTGTTCGGCGGAAAGTTCACGTTCGCATTCCACAGCGCCGTCGATCTTCTGACTTACCGCAATCGCGTCGTGCGCATCATGATAGACGGCGAATATGATGAGATCGCACCCATTTCGACCGTTGCCATCGCCAATGGCCGCTTCTTCGGCGGCGGCATGCAGGTCGCGCCAAGCGCCGCCGTCGATGATGGGCTGTTCGACATCGTGATCCTCGGTACCGCCCCGAAGGGGCAAGCGATGGCCGACATGAAACTGCTCTACACCGGCGAACATATCGAAAAGCCCTATGTGCGCGTGTGGCGCGGCCGGAAGGTCGTCGCCGTGCCGGTCGCGGAGACCCGCGGCAAACCCGTGCTGATCGAGACCGATGGCGAAAGCGCTGGCCGCCTTCCCGCCACCTTCGAGATTTTGCCGAAAGCGCTCAATCTGCGATGCTAATCCCAAGGGGCGGGGGATGAGTATCGACCGCGGTAAAATCAGCTGGAACGGCTGGGGCTGGAGCGCGCACAAGGACGCGCTCGCTGGCCGCGAAGAAGTGTGGTCATGGCTGGCAGCCGAACTCGGCATGCCGTCTTTGTTGGCAACACCCGCGCGCGACCTCAAGGATGTCACGCTGCCCGGATCGCGGCTTCCGGCGGAAACCCGCGCCAAGCTCGTGGATATGCTCGGTCAGGATCGCGTGCGCGACGACAATTACGAACGCGTGTTTCACGCGCTCGGGCGTTCCTATCATGATCTGATCCGGCTGCGTGCTGGCGACCTTTCGTCGGCTCCGGACGCAGTGCTGTATCCGCGCGGCACCGACGAGATCGTCACGCTGCTCGCTTTCGCGGCGGAGAACGATATTCCTGTCGTGCCTTACGGCGGTGGTACGAGCGTCGTCGGTGCCGTGACCGCAAATCGCGGGGATTTCTCCGCAGTGGTGACGCTCGATCTCTCCGGCATGGAGCGCGTGATCGACATCGACGCGATATCCCAGACCGCAACCGCCGAAGCGGGCATATACGGTCCCGCGCTCGAGACCGCGCTACAGGCGAAGGGCATGACGCTTGGCCACTATCCGCAATCGTTCGAGTTCTCGACGCTGGGTGGCTGGATCGCACATCGCGGCGCGGGACAGGGATCGAACCGCTACGGCCGCGCGGAAGACTGGCTCGTCAGTGCGAAACTCGCGACTCCAAGGGGGCTGCTCGACACCAACAGCTTTCCCGCGTCATCGGCGGGCCCACAACTGAATGATATTGTGCTTGGCTCCGAAGGCGCCTTTGGCATTGTCACGGAAGCGACGGTGCGCATACGCGCCGTACCCGCCGCCAGCGACTATCGCGGTTATCTGTTTCGCGATTTCGCGAGCGGCGCGGCGGCGATCCGTACCGCCGTTCAGGACGAGCTCCCGGCAACAATGCTTCGCCTATCCGACGCCGATGAGACGCGGTTCTATCGCGCGTTCGGGACACTCGGTAAGAAGCGCGGATTCAAGGATCAGATCGCCGATTGGGTTCTCAAATCGCGCGGGTTCGATGCGAACGCGTGCGCGCTGATTGCCGGGTTTGAAGGCGAGGCGCAGACCGTCGCCTCCTCGCAGCAGAATTTCGCCACCATCGCCAAAAGATTCGGCGCTATGACGTTGGGCAAAGGCCAGGGCAAACGCTGGCTGGAAGGCCGGTTCCACGGACCCTATCTGCGCGCGCCGATGATGGATCGCGCCATCGGGGTGGATACGCTGGAAACCGCGACAAGCTGGTCGAAGATCGGCCCGCTTCATCAGGCCGTTCGTACCGCGCTCGACACTGCCATGCGCGAGGCTGCGCCTCGCCCCGGCGCACATGGCATCGTGATGTCGCATATCAGCCATTCCTATCCGGACGGTGCGAGCCTCTACTTCACCTATCTCTTTCCGCGCATGCTCGATTCCGAACTCCCGCAGTGGCAAACGATCAAGAATGCCGCTTCGGAGGCCATTGTCACGAACGGCGGTACAATCAGCCATCACCACGGCGTCGGCGAAGATCATCTGCCATGGATCGCACGGGAAAAGGGCACGCTGGGGATCGATGTGCTACGCGCGATCAAACACGCGCTCGACCCCAAAGGAATTCTCAACCCCGGAAAGCTTATTCCAAAGTAAGCCCGGCGTGCACGGCCGCGGCGGCCGCTGCGATCGCTTCGCGCGCCTTAGGTATGACACCCCGCAGGCTGAAGAAACCGTGGATCATGCCGGGATAGTTCACATAGGTGACCGGCACGCCGGCAGCATCGAGTTTGTCGGCATAGGCCTTGCCTTCGTCTCGCAACGGATCGAACCCGGCAGTCACGACATAGGCCGGCGGTAGTCCCGACACATCCGAAGCACGCAGCGGCGACAGGCGTGGATCGCCATGAAGCGCCGGGTCGGGGCAATACATTCGCGTGAACCACTGCATGGACTCGCGCTCCAGAAAATATCCCTTCGCGTTCTCTTCCATCGACGGCATGTCGGGACCACCGAGCTGCGTCACAGGATAGATCAGGAGCTGAAATGCAATCGCGGGCCCCTGGGTCTTGGCGAGCATTGCGACGACCGCGGCAAGATTGCCTCCGGCACTATCGCCACCAACCGCGATGGGTCCGCGAATACCGAATTCCGCCGGATGATCTGCGACATATTTTGTCGCCGCATAACAGTCGTCCACCGCCGCCGGGAACGGATGTTCCGGCGCGAGACGGTAATCCACCGAAACCACCCGGCAGCCACTCTGGTTCGCGAGGCAGCGGCAAAGATCGTCATGCGTTTCGAGATCACCGATCACGAAGCCGCCGCCGTGGAAGAATACCAGGCCCGGCAGCACATCAGCTTTCGCATCCAGCGGCGTGTAGATTCGAACAGCCATCTCACCGGCAAGGCCGGGAATCTTGCGGTCTTCCGACTTTCCGATCGGTGCTTCCTTGCCCTGCAACAGCCGCGTGCGCATTGCGGCGCGCGCAGCCGGCGGCGGAAGCTCCCAGATCTTCGGAAGCGCCGCGGCCTTCATCTGCTCCAGAAGGGTGCGGACGTTGAGGTCGAGCGCCACTATTTTCCTCCAAGACCGGCACGCACCGCCTTGGCTGCGGCAGTCACGGCGCCAGCGGCTTGCGGCAGGACTGCCTGCATATAGATGAAACAATGCACCATGCTGGCGTAGTCGGCGATTTCCACCTTCACGCCGGCGTCCTGCAATTTCTTCGCATAGGCAAGGCCTTCATCGTGCAAAGGATCGAATCCGCCAAGCATCACATAGGCTGGTGGGAGCGCCTTGAAGTCCGCGGCATTGAGCGGCGAGACCCGAGTGTCGTTCGTATCGGTGCCCGCAGGAATATACTGGCTGAAAAACCAGTCGATCGTCGGCTTGTCGAGAAAATAGCCTATCGCAAATTCGCGCAGCGACGATGTTTCCTTACCGATCTGCGTGACCGGAAACATCAGAAGCTGAAATGCGATCTTCGGCGCGCCTTTCGTTTTGGCGAGCTGCGCGACTTCCGCTGCGAGCGCACCGCCAGCGCTGTCGCCGCCCACGGCAATCCGGTTCGCATCCACGCCGAGTTCGGATGCATGTGCCTCGATCCATTGCACGGCCGCAAATGCATCGTCGAGCGCGGCCGGAAATTTGTTCTCCGGCGCGCGGCGATAATCGACCGCGATCACGCGAAACCCGCCCTCGTTCGCGAACTGGCGGCAAAGCCCGTCATGCGTCTCCAGATCGCCGATCACAAAGCCGCCCCCATGAAAATAGACCAGGACCGGCAGCGCTTCGGCACCTGCCGCAACCGGCGTGTAGACGCGCAGCGGAATCTCGCCATTCGGTCCCGGCGCTTTCAGGTTTTCCACCTTGCCTATGGGAACGTCCTTGGGCCCGATCATCTGCATCATGGCCACGAACATTTCGCGGCCCTGAGCGGGCGGCAGATCGAACATCTTCGGACCCGGCATCATCGCCATCTGGTCCAGAAAACCCTTTACCAAAGGATCGAGCGGCATGAGCGTCCTTAATCTCGCTTTACTGGGCGAGTGTGGACGCAACGTCGCGCGGCGCGCAAGTCAGTGCAGGGTGATCGGCTCTTCGGGGTCGAGACGCCGCAGCATGATGTCGTCGAGGAAGACAGACAGCATGAACCAGAACCGCGCGCGGTCGGGTTCGCCTTCGGACTCGAACGAGATGACGGCGCGATGCGCATAGTCGAGCGCAGCGTGACCATGCTCGGCCGCAAGATCGGCCGCGAGACGGCACATATCGTCCGCATTGAGCTGCATGAATGGCCCCCTAAAGCCCGAATGGCGCCATTCAAACAAAACAAGGTAAGTATTCCGTTAAGGCAGTTTGCCGCTACGGAATTTCGATCACCTCCGGTCCACCGGCGTAGAGCCTGTCGACCAATACGCTGCGGCGTTCGAGCGTCGCGCGCTGGTTCACATAACCCTTGTCGGTGATCTCGTGGCCATCGACGGACGGCGGCTCGGCCATCAGCAACACGCGCTTCACGCGCGACGATGTCCCCGTTTGCGATTTGTTGTGCGCGGCAAACTTGTCGCGGATTGCATCTCGTAATTTGGGATCGGCAAGCACGTCCTCGATGCTGTTTTTGCCCGTGAACTGGATCGCGGCCTGCATGTTCGGCCACGCAAGCAACGCGACAAAGGGCTTGTCCTGGCCGCAGACCACGCAGTCGAAGACCAGTGGAGATGCTGCGGCGACGGCCTGAGCACGCAAGGTGCCGACGCTGACCCATGTGCCGCTGTCCAGCTTGAAGTCTTCCGTCACGCGGCCGTCGAAAACGAGACCCTTCGTCGGATCGTTCTCATCGATAAAGCGCGCGGCATCACCGAGGGAATAATACCCTTCGTCATCGAACGCGGCCCTGGTGAGATCGTCCCGGCCATGATAGCCCGGCGTCACTGTCGGCCCCTTCACGCGGACTTCCAGCTTCGTGCCGTTGGGAACCAGTTTCAGCGTGATGCCGGGCAGCGGCAGACCGATCAGACCAACGCGCTCCGTCAGCCAATGCACCACGGTGATGCCCTGCGTCTCTGTCGCGCCATACATCGTGGTCAGCGGAATGCGCTGGCCGGTCGCCGCTATCGAGAGCGCCTGGATGCGCTCATAGATGTCCTGGCTGAGCGTTGCGCCGCCATAGGCGACCAAGCGCATCTTGGCGAAGAAGTGATCGCGCAGGGACGCATCGCGCTCCATCGCGTCGGCGAGCCAGCCGAACGCGATCGGCGCGGAGCCGAAGCCGAGCGGCGTGATCTCACGCAGATTGCGGATCGTCTCATCGAACATGCCGGGCAACGGTTTGCCGGCATCGAGATAGATCGTGCCGCCGGCGTTGACCGCGTTGTTGAAACCAATATTGCCGGCAGAGATGTGATTCCAAGGCATCCATTCGAGACTTTCCGGAATCTCGTTCGGGTCCGCGACTTCCGTACGCAGCGCTTCCTGCGCCGCGACCACGGCGCACATCATACGATGGGTCTGGATCACGCCTTTCGGCATTCCCGTCGAGCCGGAAGTAAAAAGGAACTTGGCAACCGTATCGTGATCGACCTTGTCTATCGACTCCGCGACGGCGGGGCTGACGTTGGTTTTGAGAAGATCTCCGTAAGGCGTCGTCGCGCGATCCGGCACCGGCATTACGGTCACGACCTCAACGTCATCGAGATCGAGCGCGGCCAGGGCGCGTGCATAGATCGGCCCCTGCTCCGCAAAGATCATCTTGGGCTTCGTCGTCGCGAAGACATGACGCAGCTTTCCGTGATCGCCGGACATGATCGAGTACGCCACCGAGACCGGCGCGACAGGCACGCGCGCCTTCATCGCGCCGAGCATCATCGAGGCATGTGCGATGGAATTGCCCGACAGCACCATCAGCGGCGTGTCCGGACCTAGACCACGCGTCAGCATCGCCTGCGCGATCGCGTTCGCGCGCGCGTTCATCTCGCCATAGGTGATAAAACGCCAATCGCCGGTGCCACCGCCGGGAAGCGGAACACGCTCGGCGATGAACTTGCGATCGGGATGCGCGGATGCGCGCTGTTCGAACAAATGGACCGTCGAACGGTGCATCTGGCCAAGCGGATGGCGGGAACTCAGATAGACCGTACCGTCCGGTTTGCGGACCACTTCGATATCCGGCGCTTTCATGGGCAGCGGCTTAAAGGGCGGCAAATCGGTTGATTTCACCTGTACATTCATGGCCTTAGCTCCCTGACCGCGAACCACAGCCCGCGCCCGTTATTCTCTTTATATCCCCGATGCGGCGCGGTATTTTCTCCGCCCTCGTCCAAGGACATCCGCATGCGCGGCAACAGCGTATTGCTCATCATCGGCGGCGGCATCGCTGCCTACAAGTCCCTCGAACTGATCCGCCGCCTGAAGGAGCGTGGCGTGAGCGTACGCGCGATCCTGACCAAGGCCGGCGCGGAGTTTGTCACCCCACTTTCCGTTGCGTCGCTTTCCGGCGAGAAAGTCTATGACGATCTCTTCAGCTTGACCGATGAAGCGGAGATGGGACATATACAGCTCTCGCGCTCCGCCGATCTCGTCGTCGTGGCGCCCGCGACCGCCGATCTGATGGCGAAGCTTGCGAACGGTCTTGCCAACGATCTCGCCTCCACCGCTCTGCTTGCCACGGACAAGCGCGTGCTGATGGCTCCTGCGATGAACGTTCGCATGTGGAACCACCCGGCGACGCAGCGAAACCTCGCGATGCTGAAAGCAGACGGCACGATCTTCGTTGGCCCTGACGATGGCGAGATGGCTTGCGGTGAATTCGGACCCGGCCGGATGGCCGAGCCACTGACGATCGTTGCCGCCATCGAGAACGCACTCGCGATGCCGGGCCCGCTCGCCGGGATGAAAGCGTTGGTCACGGCAGGCCCGACGCAGGAACCGCTCGATCCTGTGCGCTATATCGCCAATCGCTCTTCGGGCAAGCAGGGTTATGCGATTGCCGATGCGCTCGCGCACGCGGGTGCTGAGACCATCCTCGTTTCCGGCCCCGTCGCCATCGCACCGCCATCGCGCGTGAAGCTGATCAAGGTGGAAACGGCTCGTGAGATGCTGGCCGCATGCGAGTCCGTGTTGCCGGTTGATGTCGCGGTCTGCGCCGCTGCCGTCGCGGACTGGCGCCCCGAGATAATTGCGAACGGCAAGATCAAAAAATCCGTAGGCGCACCGCCGCCGTCTGTTGCGCTGACCGCGAATCCGGACATCCTCGCGACCCTTTCCAAAAGTGCGCGTCGTCCGCCGCTGCTCATCGGCTTCGCTGCGGAAACGGACAACGTCATTCAGCACGCGCAGGAGAAGCGTGCGCGCAAGGGCTGCGACTGGATCGTCGCGAACGACGTAAGCCCGGGTACCGGGATCATGGGTGGAGAAAAAAATACCGTGCATCTGATCACTGCAGACAGGACCGAAGACTGGCCTGAGATGGACAAGAAAGATGTGGGCACGCGCCTCGCGGCTCGCATTGCGGAAACCCTGAAGGGCAAAGCGGCATGAACCTCTCCGTTCAACGCCTGCCCCATGCGAAGGACTTGCCCTTGCCGTCCTATGCGACGGAAGGTTCGGCCGCTCTCGACCTCCTCGCGGCCATCGACGGCGACATCGAACTGAAGCCGGGCGCGCGTGCCGCCATCCCATGCGGCATCGCGGTCGCGTTCTCCGACAAATATGAAGGCCAGGTGCGCGCGCGCTCCGGCCTCGCGCTGAACCACGGCATCACGCTGCTCAACGCGCCGGGCACGATCGACAGCGACTATCGTGGCGAGATCAAAGCCATCCTCGTCAATCTCGGCGATCAGCCGTTTACGGTGAAACGCGGCATGAAGGTCGCGCAGATCGTGTTCGCGCGTATCAAGCATGCCGAGATCAAGGAAGTCGAACAGCTTCCCGTCACCGTTCGCGGCGAAGGCGGCTTCGGCTCGACAGGCACAGGCGTGGACGAGGATTGATGCTCAAGCTCTCACGCAAAACTTTGCTGGCGTTGGAGGCGGTGATCGATATCGCTTTTAACGGACGTCCGGAACCGGTGCAGGCAAAAGAAATCACCGCGCGTCAGGGCGTGCCGCAGCGCTATCTCGAACAGGTCATGCAGCAGCTCGTGCGTGCCGGCGTGCTCAAAGGCGTGCGCGGCCCGCGTGGCGGATACCGGCTCGCGAAGGAGCGCCGCCGCATTACTGTCGGCGAAGTCGTGCGCGTCGCGGAAAGCCTCGATGACGGCGAGGAGGTCGAGAAGATCGCTCCGCACTCCGATCTCGGCGCGCGCATCGTCATGCCGCTGATCGCGAAACTGCAGGACGAGGTCATGGAGAAACTGGACGCGATCTCCATCGAGGATTTGTGCGCGCAAGCCCGCGAAGCCGGCGTCGATTGCGGCGGCAGCGCGACAGCAGATTTCACAATTTAGTGCCCTACTTGTCACGGCCCGCAAATGCGGGCCGCCTAGGTGAACCCTTGGGTAGCTCTGGTAAAACAATCGCCTAACTTTCTTGGACGCCACATTACGACCAACTGGATGGCCCGCAGCTGCGGGCCATGACAACGAGAGAGAAAAAACATGGAAGCCGGAAAGCCGGGCCGCGGCCGCATCTACAACTCCATCACCGAAACCATCGGCGACACGCCACTGGTGCGCATGGCCAGGCTTCCGAAGGAAGCGGGCGTCAAGGCCGATGTCCTGCTCAAGCTCGAATTCTTCAATCCGATCTCCAGCGTGAAAGACCGCATCGGCGTCTCTATGATCGAGGCGCTCGAGCAGCAGGGCGTGATCTCACCCGGCAAATCCACGCTTGTTGAGCCGACCAGCGGCAACACCGGCATCGCGCTCGCGTTCGCCGCAGCAGCCAAAGGCTACAAGCTCACCCTTGTGATGCCGGAATCCATGTCCATCGAGCGCCGCAAGATGCTGGCCATCATGGGCGCCGAAGTCGTTCTTACCGATGCCGCCAAGGGCATGAAGGGCGCGATTGCGAAGGCGCAGGAAATCGTCGCGTCCACCCCGGGTGCGATCATTCCGCAGCAATTCGAGAACCCGGCCAACCCGGCAATCCATCGCCGCACCACGGCCGAAGAAATCTGGAACGACACCAACGGAGCCGTCGACTATGTCATCTCCGGCATCGGCACGGGCGGCACGATCACCGGCGTGGGGCAGATCCTCAAGCAGAAGAAGCCCGGCGTAAAGATGATCGCGCTGGAGCCGGAAGACTCTCCGGTGCTCTCCGGCGGACAACCCGGCCCGCACAAGATCCAGGGCATCGGCGCGGGGTTCGTGCCGGGCATTCTCGATCGCACCGTGATCGACGAAGTCATCACGATCTCCAACGAGACGGCGTTCTCGACCGCGCGCAAAGTGGCCAGGAGCGAAGGGATTCCTGTCGGCATCTCGTCCGGCGCCGCCATCGCCGCCGCACTCGAAGTGGGCGCGCGTCCAGGCATGGAGGGCAAGACCATCGTCGTGATCGTGCCCTCTTTCGCCGAGCGCTATTTATCGACGGCGCTGTTCGAAGGACTCTGAGACCGGTTCAACGGTGGCTCGCTTCTTTGGTTTGGGCATAATGTATACTTGTTCTATCGATTTAATATAATAAAGTGAGATCAAGCCTGGATGGAGACAATGACGATGGCGGATGCGATTTCTACGCGCAGGGACTTTGTTTTGGGAACAGCGGCCGCCGCGGCGTGGCCCATGACGGGGGCAATGGGCGCGACGCCGGATCCGCACGCCCTGGTTGCGGAGGACGCATTCATCTGGGGTTTCCCGCTGGTTCTCACCGGACGCTATCTCGATCTAGCGAAAAGAAAAGGCGCGGTCTTCAACCGCTTCTGTGTGACACCGACGCTTGCGACACCGGCTCTGAACGTCGCGGGGCCGAACGTGGATACGCTCTATGGCTATGCCTGGATCGATCTCGCATCCGGACCGCTTGTCCTTGCCGTGCCGGATACGCATGACCGCTACTATTCCATCCAGTTCGTCGATGCTTACGGCAACACATTCTCCTATGTCGGACGCCGCCAAACCGGAACGAAGGCCGGGGTCTATGTTCTGACGCCGCCGGGATGGGCGGGAAAATTGCCCGATGGCGCGAAACAGATTCCGGCGACAACGTCTCTCGTCTTTTCGCTCACCCGCACACTCGTCCGGGGTGACAAGGACCTCGCAGCGGCCCAGCAAGCGCAGCAAGGCTTCACGCTCGGCCCGCTCGCGGCCTATCCCCACGGACAGAAGCAACCCATCCCGCAGGAAAATGCGCTGAACGTGCTGCCGATTCTGGACCTGTCGAAAAGCGGCCCGGCCTATTTCGACGAACTCGGCGCGCTCGCAAAGGCCTATCCGCCGCCATCGCAAGACGCAGACGGCGTGCCGCGGTTCGCGCGTGCCGGCATCGGCGCCGGTCTCACGCCATCACGCAACCCCGCGCTCGTATCGTTGCTCGCCAAAGCGGTGCCAGGCGGGCTGGCACGCATCCACGCTGCGAAGCTGGCAACCGTCGTCAATGGCTGGTCGGTCAACTACAAGATCACAAACTTCATCCGAGATCCGCTGGAGCGGGCCGTCGTCAATCAGGTCGGCCCGGGCGCGCACATCGCGAAGGAAGCGCTTTATTTCAGCGCGAATGGCGGACCGGACGGAAAGCCTCTTGGTGGACACACGGCCTACAAACTGACCTTCCCCGGCGGACATCTGCCACCTGTCGATGCCTTCTGGTCGCTGACCCTCTACGGTCCCGACTATCGCCTTGTGGAGAACCCGCTCAAACGCTACGCGATCAACGACCGCACGGCGGGGCTCGCCTACGGCAGGGACGGTTCGCTTTCAATTCAAATACAGCACGCGGCCCCTGCTGCGGGTCAAAGCAACTGGCTGCCGGCGCCCGAAGGACCCTACAAGCTTCTATTCCGCACCTACCAGCCGCGGCCCGAGCTCTATGACGGGACCTACAAGCTGCCGCCTTTGGAGGTCGCCAGCGCTTGACGCAGGCCGCCATGTTCCGACGGCGATGAAAAACCTCGATGGAAAGGGATTGAATTTCTAGGCGTCAGGTGAGCCTTATCTGCGGGCGATGCAGTAAGGAGTATCCTCGATGAAGCTTTACTATGCCCCCGGCGCCTGCTCGCTGTCGCCGCACATCGTGGCCGAGGAAGCTGGGTTGAAGATCGAACTGGTGAAAGTCGATCTGAAGGCGCACACGCTCGAGGACGGCACGGATTTCCACAAGATCAATCCCAAAGGCTCGGTGCCGGCGCTGGCGCTCGATAACGGCGAACTTCTCACCGAAGGCCCGGCGATCGTTCAATACCTTGCGGATCAGAACCCCGGCAGCGGATTGGCGCCCGCTTGCGGAACGCTGCCGCGCTATCGCCTGCAGGAATGGCTCACCTTTATCAATGGCGAGATCCACAAGACTTTTGGCCCCCTCTTTCATGGTGTGTCGGGCGACGAACGCAAGAAGACCATCGCGACCATCGAGAACAGATTTGCCTTCGCCGACAAGGCGCTGAGCGGCCAATCCTTTCTGCTCGGAGACACATTCACGGCCGCAGACGCCTACCTGTTTGTGATGCTGACATGGGCGAAGAAGATGCACATCCCGGTGGGTGCGGCGCTGGGCGCGTTCTATGAGCGCGTCTTGGCGCGCCCGAAGGTACAGGCCGCGATGAAGCAGGAAGGCTTGATCCACTAAAGGCCGCCCAATTGAACCGCGATGTTCGAATTCAGGAGGTTCAATTGGTCTCACCGCGGGACAGCGGGAATAACCCTTCGCGCTGGTGTTCGATAAGTGGACCAGAATAATCTTTCGGAGCCCTGTGGCGGCGCTGTGTACTCAGAGAAAAAGTCAGGAACCGCGCGGGCTTTCGGCCGCCGGGTCGTCTTCGTCGCTCCTATCGGGATGTAGCGGATTTGGCGATGTCAGCGTCACGCTTCAAGAGGGACCGCGAAAATTATTTTCAGGACGTTTGACCCTATCCGCCACCGTCGCGGATGATCACAGAACTTTCGGGAGACAGACATGCACGTCGACGGAGAATGTCACTGCGGCCGCATCGCTTTTGAAGCGGAAGTCGATCCGGAACGCAGCGCGGTCTGCAACTGCACCGACTGCCAGAAATTCTCCGGCGCACCGTGGCGCGCAAGCGTTCCGGCGAAAGTCGAGGATTTCCGCCTGCTGCGCGGCACGCTCAAGACCTATGTGAAGACAGCCGACAGCGGCGCAAAACGCATGCAGGCGTTCTGCGGCGATTGCGGCTCTCCCATTTATGCGACCAGCGCGGAGAACCAGACGATCTTCAATCTTCGTCTTGGCGCGTTGAAACAGGCAGCCGATCTGCCGCCGAAGCGACAGATCTGGCTGGAGTCCGCGTGGCCCTGGGCGCAGGCCATCACCAACGTGCCCGGCGTTGCGCGCGGCTAAGCGCGAATCCAGTGCGCGTATTGCGCCGGTAGCGTCCATTTGAAATTGGGCACGTTCAGCGCACGCGCCGCGTGATAGGGCCAGTTCGGATCGTCGAGCATCATATGCGCGAGCATGATGATATCGGCTTGCCCTTTCTGGACAATCGCGTCGGCTTGCGCCGGCTCGGTGATGAACCAGCCGCAGGCGGTCGGAATATCCGCCTCGCGCCGGATGCGTTCGCAGAACGGCGCCATGAACGCCGGTCCCCACGGAATCTTCGAGATGTCCGGCGTGTTGAAGCCGACGCTGACGTCGATCATGTCGAGGCCGCCCTTTTTGAAGCGCTTGATGAGGTCGATGCTTTCCTCGACCGTCTGGCTGTCATCGGTGAAGTCTGAGATGCCGAGACGCGCGGTCAGCGGCAAATGCTCCGGCCACACCGCGCGGACGGCGGCGAGAGTCTCCGTCAGGAAACGGATTCGGTTCTCGAAGCTGCCGCCATATTCGTCCGTGCGCTTGTTGGCGATGGGCGAGAAGAAGCTCTGCGCCAGATAACCATGCGCGAAATGCAGCTCGAGCAGTTCAAAGCCCGCGGCGAGCGCGCGTTTCGTGGCGGCAACGAAATCACCTTGCACGCGCTGGATATCCAACTTCGTCATCGCGGTGGGTACGCGCGGCAGGTTGGCGCCGAATGCGTTCGCGCTGGGGCCGATGGGTTGCCACGCGCGCGGATCGTCCGGCTTCATGTGATCGTCGCCTTCCCACGGGCGATTGGCTGCGGCCTTGCGGCCGGCATGGGCGATCTGCATGCCGGGCACGGCGCCGTGCTGTTTCAGGAACGCTATGACGCGCGGCCACTTCTCCGCCTGCGCGTCGTTCCAGATGCCGGAGCAGCCCGGCGTGATACGGCCTTCTGGCGCGACGGCGGTCGCCTCCGCTATGATCAGTCCCGCGCCGCCGATGGCGTGGGAGCCCAGATGGATCAGATGCCAGTCGTTTATGACGCCCTCGTCCGCCGAGTACTGGCACATCGGCGCGACCGCAACGCGGTTCTTCATCGTGATGGATTTGAGCGTGAACTTGTCGAACAGGGTGGTCATGCGAGTCTCCAGATAGCGATGGAGACTCTTAGCCCGCGTACGCGACTATTGCATCAACTGACGAGATAGATTTGAGTGCGAGCACCCGTCAGGTTTTTCGCGCCCAGCGCTTATCGGAACCGGTTTTTCGCGGCTTGGCTTGTTCTCGCACCGGAGGAGCAAAAGCGATATCTCGCGCACCTTTGACGTCACGAACGAATTCGTTGGCCGGTAAGAACCATTTCATCCGCGTGTCTCCGACTTTGGCGTCAGAAAAATAAATTCCATCCAACGGCTCTCGCATGACATCGGGCATCAGCGCCGGAGGAAGACTGAGATCGACCTGAAACCCCAGCCTGTTTCCTTTCATCGGCCACAATGTGAGGCCTCCGAGAGAGGCGAGCTCTTCGACCACGCTTCGCGAGTACCAATCGTAAAGCACGCCAATAAAGGCACCGTCGTCTTTCAGGATCCTGCGGATTTTCGCGAAATAAGGCGGAGCGCTGGAGTTTTTTCCTACTTCATATCGCTCGTAGAACGGCCTCTGGCAAAAAACGCGATCGAGAATAGCGAAATCGAAAGTCCCGCCGCCGATGGCCGACAGGCTGAAAACATTGTCCCGGTGACCTTCGCAGCCATAGGCATGAAGATCCTCGATCACGTCCTGCTGCTCGATTCCATACATCTTGTAACCCAGACGCATCCATGCCTTCTGAAAAGTGCCTGTGAACGTGCCCAGGTTAATGCCTGTCCAATGGGGACGGTCCGCCAAGAAGCGCTCTGGCAAAAGCATTTCCAGAGCGTGAGTGGCGTCGTCCCAATAGGCCTCGGCCTGGATCAATCCGTCAGCCGTAAAAACCGTCCAATCATAAAACGTCCGCGCTGCTCGCACGGAATCGGCGAGCCTGTCCTGACGGAAGAAAGCCGGAGGAAAATCGGGAAACCGCGGCCACTCGAGAGGTGGCTTCATCTTTATTTTAGCGCGCGCAATCATATCAATTGATCTAGGGTATCGGGCCGGTCGGTGCAGAGTGCGTCAAGATCAAGCATACGCTTTATATCCGCCGGTTCGTCCACCGTCCACGCGCCCACCCTGAGCCCTAGTTCGCGCGTCTCGGCGACCGATCGCGGGTTGATGTCGGTGAAGGTTGGAAACCAGCCGTCACCACCCGCGGCCTTGATCGCGCGCTGGATGGAGTTGCCGTATTTCACTGCGTCGTAGCCGCCGGCCCAAGGCGAAGTGCCGCTTGCCGCCCAATAGCGAAGCATCTGCAACGCAGGCTCGGACGGTGGATCGTCTTCCGGCGGCGGCGTGCCGTCTCGAAACCAGCTTTGTGCGAGCGTCGTAAACCAGCAAGGCGTATAGGGCGCGATCTTCTTGGCGTGCAACAGTGCGGGCCAGTCAAAGCCAACGAAAATCGTGCGGTCGAGATAGTTTAACGCTCTCAACACTTTCGCGGCGGCTTCCGCCAGCGCGATGGGATCGGCGGAGAGGTCGCGGTCCACGAACGACGTTTTCAATTCGACGAATAATGTGAAAGTTCTTGGCGATTGCCTGGCGATATCGACCACGGCCGCGAGCGTTGGAATGCGTTCGCCGTCCACGGCCTTCACCTCCGGGTGCGATCTCGCATATTCGCTTGCCGGATCGCAGCGCCCAATATCGAAGGCGCGCAACTCCTGCAGCGTCAGGTCTTTTATTCTTGGCGCGGGCCTTACGACATACGCGCCATCCGGTCCGCGGGTGATCTCCGGCTTCAGGCGATAGTCGTGATAGACGACGACCTCGCCGTCCTTCGAAAGCTGAACGTCCAACTCCGCGCCGTCGCAACCACGCGCAACAGCGTCCCGGAATGCGGCCAGAGAGTTCTCCGGCATCAGTCCCGCGCCGCCGCGATGGGCAATATTCAAAGGATTCATGGCGCCTCCGGACGTCAGGCCAACGGATGGGGAATGAGCCCGTGCTTCTTCACCTCTGTCACCTTATTCTGGTCATCCACGAACACCACCACCGGGTCGAGCGAGACCATCTCTTCCGGACTCACCTGCACTTCCGCGAGAATGATGATCTTGTCGCCGGGCTGGAAATGCCGCGCGGGCGGACCGTTAAGGCAGATGTCGCCATGGCCCCGCTTGCCCGCCATCGCATAGGTCCGCCAGAAAAACCCGTTCGAGACATTCGTAATGTTCAGATACTGGAACGGCACAATCCCGGAAGCTTCCAGCAACAACTCGTCGATGGTGATCGAGCCGACATAGTTGAGATCGGCCTGGGTCACCGTCGCGCGATGAATCTTGGCTTTGCAGACAGGAATCAGCATGGTTTCGGCTTTCTAGGAATGTTCACGCGGCCGATTCTTTCCGATGAAGCCGAACATGTGTCCCGCGACATTTCGAATTTGAATCTGATCCGATCCCTCGGTGATGCGATAGCGGCGATGGTGGCGGTAGATATGCTCGAATTGTTTGTGGCGCGAATAGCCCCAGCCGCCATGCACCTGCATCGCCCAATCCGCCGCGTTACAGACGAGATTGTTGCCGCGGTAGTTGCACATCGAGACCTTGTCGGAGAGATAGAGCTGAATCTCCGGACCCGTCATGCGATCCATCTCCCAGGCTGTGCGGTAGATCAGCCAGCGCAGCATCTCCGCTTCTGTCTGTAGCTCGACCAGTGGCCATTGAATCGCCTGGTTGCGCGACAGCGGCTTGCCGAACGGTTTGCGCGTATTGGCATAATCGATGCTCTCATTGATGCAGTACTGTGCCGCGCCGACGCCGCTGGCCGCCTGGCGGATGCGGTTCTCGTGCACGAAGTGGCGTGCCAGTACGAGACCATTATCGACCGGTCCGAAGACGGCGCTATCCGGCACCCATACATTCTTGAAGGAGACATGCGCGTGATCGGTCGGCATGTTGAACGTCCACTGATAGGACTCGATCTTCACGCCTTCGCTGTTCATCGGCACGATCAGACAGGATAGTCCGCGCGCGTCGCCGTCATTGCCGGAGGTGCGGCAGAACACCATGTCGTGCGTCGCAACATGGACGCCGGTGTTCCACATCTTCTCGCCATTGAGGCGCCAGCCATTGCCGTCTTTGACCGCGCGCGTTTCCATCCATGTCGCGTCGGAGCCGTGCTTGGGCTCAGTGAGCCCGAACGCGAGCCGCGCCTTGCCCTCCAGCATCAAAGGAAGCAGGTCTTTCTTCTGCTCCTCCGTACCGAAATCGCGCATCATCAGGATCTGCGGAAAGTTGCCGACGACCGAGGTTTCGTTCTGCAGATCGTTGTGCAGGCCGAGCCCCTTGGTCGCGAGGTGCTCGCGAATGATCGCCATTGCGAGATTGCCGATATTCTTGCCGCCATACTCCTCGGGCAAAGCGAGGCGCAGGAACCCGGCCTTGTCCGCGCGCACGCGCATCTCGCGCAACAGGTCTTCCCACTCCTTGCGCGGTAGACCGCCATGCTCGAAATCGGTGCGCGCCCATTCGCGACGGTGATCGAAGAAGCGGTCGTTGTCGTCTTGGCGTTGCAACGGCACGATCTCCGCCTCGATGAACGCATCGATCCGTGCGAGCAAGTCCGCGATTTCCCTGGGAATTGTGAAGTCCATGACAGATCCTTTGCGAATAGCGGTGCAGCGATCCTAGCGCCGTACGCGGGGGAAGGCGCAACTCGCCGCGCTGTGTGTGCGCCGCAACAGCGGGCCGATATGCGCGCGGTGGTGAGTCAGTTTGGATTATCTAACTTTTCTTCGCTTGCTGCGCCCCAAACACCTGTCCCGAATAATAAATAGCGCCCCTCCGCTCGAAGGGGACGCCTAATGTCAATCAAGCGTCGTTGCGTCACTGGATCACGTTAATAATCGAAAGTGTATGGAATGTTTGAAAAAAATGATGCCCCTGACGCCAAGCGCGGAGGATTTAGCTCAAATGAGGCAAACAAGGTGTTCTCCACCTCAGGCGTTGTGACCAATCGCGACGTTCCGATACTTCCGCGCGATCTGCCAGAAGGTTACTGCTGCGCGGAAACTGGTGGCATTAACGCGGTCGAAATCAATGGCCGTTGGCTCACCCTCAATGAAATCACCCAAGGGGTGATAAGGGGTGATGAACGGGATTTAGGCCGTTCAACATCATCTTGTACCCGTCATTCACGTCCCAGCCGAGAGAGACGTTAAGCACCCCCTTCTTTGGAACTACAATGGGGGCTTCCAAGATTACTTCGTTTTCTCCCGGCACTCTCAAGCGAACGCGTAGGATGCCATCGGGAGTTTTCTCGATACTAGCTTCGTAGCTGGCAGCGCCGTTGAACGGACCCCATTTATAACCCTGATCGTTTGACCACCAATCTGGTTCAGGTTTGTTGATTGATATGGTCGTGTGACCAGATAATTTCATTGTTCCGGCGCTCCGTAACGATCAAATCATTCTTATGAGAACAATCAGTGATTGAGCGTAGCCGGTTTGGCGTTAAAGATTGGATTACATTGGCGGGGCTGGACATGAAAAATGAGCACTGGCGCGAGCTTAATCTGGCTCAGGTTGATCGGCACGAAGTGTACAAGGACATCGTCAGAATCCATGAAAGCAGCCGGGGAGGAATCAAATCAGGCAAAATCTGTTGGCTGTACGTATCTGGTTATGGACACACTGTAGTTTCGGTTCGAGGTTTGAAGGATTGTCAAAGATCACAAATTCTTATGGACGAAGCCATGCGCGAGCGCGTTGGCCTATCTCAAAATGATATCGGCACACGCATAAAATTTCATCTACAAGAGGGAGATTGGTTTGACACAATTCTTTGGATGTTATGGGCGACCGACCCAGCGGTCCGCTTGCCCGCATGGATGGCATTTCTCTCACTGCTTCTTGGGCTCCTAGCGATGGGCTTGGCACTTAAATAGTTGAGGCAAGGCCGGTGGGCTATTGAGGTTCACACAGCCCATTCCACGCCCTAGCAAACTGCTCCTTCTCTGTGAATGCCGCAACCGGAGAATCCAGCACAGCCTTACCGTCGAAACTGATGAAGCGCACGAACCCGGCGAAGTGAACCGGAAACTCCCGCCCCGAGATTTCACCACAGAACGCGGTCTTGTCGCCGTGCTGGACGGAGATCACGCCGCGCATCGTCATGTCGGGATCGGGGAGCGGCGACAGTCTACGGATCGCGTCCGCCGCTTGTGTGGCTAGCGCTTGCGAAGCCGGAGAAATCGTCGGGAGAGCTTCCCCACCCGTCGCGCCAAGTAAGGCGGTCAGACATACCCCGACAATCAAGCAATCCTTCATGACACTCTCCACCGCTAGTAGCAGGGTCTATAGTTCCCATTCCTCCTTACCAACTAGTTAGGAACGATAGTTCCTAGACGATTTACCGAGACTCTCACCCCATCCGAGGATGCGATGGGAACAGGTCGTGGGGTCAAATGTCAGGCGACTGCGCACAGCCAAAGGCTTGTCGCAGGAGGCACTCGCCGCCGACTCCGGAATCGATATGCGATATCTGGGTGGAATCGAACGTGGGCAAGAAAACCCGACGATTGCCGTGGTTGGGAATATCGCCAAAGCTCTCGGAGTTCATCCAAGCAGCTTGTTAATAGAGCCGCGCGGAAAGTCATGATTTCGGTTCTAGCTTTTCCGTCACGGCATGGGTAGCGGCATTGTATATCGCCACATCCCATTGAAATCTGAGGGGAATTGGCTGGCCATTTGTCATTTTTCTGTCTAGCCTGCCCGCCAACTTTTTGCCTTGGGCGGGGCAATTTTGCCAAAGCGACATACCAGTAAGTCAACACCAACGCCCCGATCTATAAAGAGGATCAGCGGGCGAAAGCAGCCTGTCCAAAAAGCCTACGCTACCGCGTCGGGCATGATGCTAGTTGGCAAAATCGAAGGCGCGTTGCGCGATCCTGCATTGAGTCGGCGCAAGGGTAAGATTGATCTCATCTTCACCTCGCCTCCATTTCCCCTAGTCCGCAAGAAAAAATATGGAAACGAGACAGGCAAGTCGTACATCGAATGGCTAGAAAGGCTTGCACCGAAGCTGTGCGAGTTGCTGACCCCGAATGGGTCCATTGTAATTGAGGTCGGAAATTCGTGGGAGCCGGGTGTGCCGGTGATGTCCACGCTCGGACTGGAGGCGCTACTCGCCTTCAAGAAAGCCGGAGGCCTTCATCTGTCGCAGCAGGTCATTTGCCACAACCCGGCGCGTCTACCGAGTCCAGCACAGTGGGTGACGTAGCGCAGACGCGCCCATTGATGAAGCCAATGTAGGTCCGGTGCCATCCCCGTGTGCGAACGGCTATCGCGAGGCATTGATTGCCCCTCTTGATCTCGAAAAGACGGCGGTGATTTTTCATGCGGGTCCTCGCTCTAAGGACCCCTAAAACCGCTAGATTTTTTCGGTTCTCAAGCGGAATTACTCGGTAAATCCAAACTGACTCACCACCATGCGCGCCTCTGTGTTGACTTCCCCAAATCTCAGGCGTACCCACGGCGCATCCAAACGGCATGGGGCCGGGCGGATGAGTCGCGAGATCAGAGCAACGATGAATAGTTGTGTCGCTGCATACATGCCGGACATCCCGTTCGCCCTTTTGGGCGGCACGGATGCCGCTGCATCGGTTCGCGAGGAGAACGCGCGTTAGGTCACCCTAAACCGTTCAATGTTCACCCCTCCCGAGCCCGGCTTTGGAGGGGATTTTTGTATCTGGAGCATCCCGCCAGAAACCGGGTTCGGGCCTGATAAAAGAAAAGCCCGTATCATGGCCCATACTGCTGATATCGATCTTTCCCACGCCGGCCGGCGCATCACCGGCCACGGTTTGGACGCCTGGCGCGATGAGGCGTGGGAAACGCTGAAACTCGCCTTCCCGCTGGCCCTGACGCAGCTCGCGCAGATGGCGATCATGACCACCGATGTGATCATGCTCGGTCATCTGAGCACGACGGCGCTCGCCGCGGCCGCGCTTGGCAATACCGCGTTCTTCTTTTGCTGGATTCTGGGATGCGGCCCTGTGGCCGCCGTTGCACCGATGATCGCCCACACGCTTGGTGGCGATCCCGGCAATGTCGCGGATATTCGCTCCGCGGTCCGCATGGGGTTCTGGGCGATGCTCGCGATCTCGCTGCCTCTGATCGCATTGCTCCTGTTCATCGCGCCGATATACCTGTTCCTTGGCCAGACACCGGAACTGGCAGCCGGCGCGCAGGCGTTTACGCGCGCGCTGTGCTGGGGCCTGCCCTTCTCGCTCGGCTATCAGGTGCTGCGCAATTTCTCGACCGCGTTGTCGCGGCCTCGCGCGTCGTTGATCGTGATGGTCACAGCGATCTTCTTCAACGCAGCAGGCGACTATGCCCTCATTTTCGGGCATTTCGGGATGCCGAAGCTGGGACTGGTCGGTTCGGGATTGGCGAGCGCCAGCTCCTACACCTTCAGCTTCGTGATGATGGTGATGGTCGTGCGGCTCACGCCCAGTCTGCACAAGTATCGCATCTTCCTCAATTTCTTCGATGCCCATTGGGAACAGCTCAAGGAAGTTTTCCGGCTCGGCATGCCGATCGGGTTCACCATGATGTTCGAGGCGATGCTGTTCGCCGGCTCCACACTGTTGATGGGCCGGTTCAGCACGGCATCGGTGGCGGCGCACATGATCGCGCTCAACGTACCGTCGATCACCTTCATGGTACCGCTCGGTATCGGCATGGCATCGACAGTACGCGTGGGCCTCGCGGCCGGTGCTGGCGACAGGGAAGCCGTGCGCCGCGCGGGCTATGGCGCAATCCTGATGTCGGTCGCGTTCATGTCTGTAACAGCCGTGCTCCTGTGGCTGTTCCCTGAGACGATCGCCAATCTCTATCTCGACCGTTCGGCATCATCGGCCGAGGTGATCGCACTCGCCGTCGTGTTCCTGCACGTCGCAGCCGTCTTTCAGATCGCCGACGGCATACAGGTCGTGGGCGCCATGAGCCTGCGCGGCCTCAAGGACGCCAACGCGCCGATGTGGATCGCCGGCGGATCGTACTGGATCGCGGGCTTCCCAACCTGTGTTGCGCTCGGCTTCTGGCTACACATGGGCGGGCTCGGCATCTGGATCGGCCTCGCCTTCGCGCTGCTGGTCGCCGCCATTTTGATGTGCTGGCGGTTCTGGTATCTCAGCCGCAGGTGACGTTAAGCTCCCCAAAATAAATATCCTGGGGAGTGCGTACATGTTCGATTTTTCCAAGCTGAAATCCGTCGCGGATATCAGCCGTGTCCACGCCAAGGAGCGGCCGGATGCCGTTGCCCTGGACTACAAGGACCGTCTCACGACCTATCGTGCACTCGACCATCACGCGAGCAAGGTCGCGCAGGGTCTGATCGGTCTTGGCCAGACGCCGGGGGCGCGTGTTGGCTATCTCGGCAAGAACAGCGACCGCTATTTCGAAGTCCTCCTCGGCGCCTTCAAGGCCCGCGCCGTAATCGTCGGCGTGAATTGGCGCCTGGCGCCGCCGGAGATTGCCTATGTCCTGAATGACGCCGGCTGCGAGGTGATCTTTGTCGGGAAGGAATTCGCCGAGACCATCGAGAAAATTCTACCGGACTGTCCGAAGCTGAAAACCGTCATCGCGATGGACGGCGGGCATGCCTCATGGCCATCCTATGAAGAGTGGCGCGATGCGCAGAAAGCGATCGACCCCATGCTGCCGGTGGCGCCGGAAGACGACGTGATCCAGCTCTATACATCGGGCACCACAGGCCATCCCAAGGGCGTGCAGCTGACGAGTGCCAATTATCTATCGATCTTCGATTGTCTTGGCAGCGCGCCTCTGGGCCAGTACGAACCAGATGACGTCGTGCTGATCGCAATGCCGTTCTTCCACGTCGCCGGTGTGAACATCGGGTTGCTTTCGTTGGCGCAGGGCGCATATGGCCTCGTGCTCGCCGAAACCGATCCGACGGAAATCCTGCGTCTGATCGACACCAAGGGAGTGACTTACGCATTCCTGGTACCGGCTCTGATCCTGTTCGTACTGCAACATCCGAATGCAAAAACGACCGATTTCTCCTCTCTGAAAAACATCTCTTATGGCGCGTCACCGATTTCAGACGAGGTTCTGCTCCGCGCGAAGGCCATGTTTGGCTGCGAGTTCCTTCAGGTCTATGGCCTGACCGAAACCACGGGTGGCGGCACTTTTCTTCTGCCCGAAGACCATGAGCCGTCGCGCGGCAAACTCCGCTCCTGCGGACAACCGGCCCCCGGCCATCAAATCCGTGTCGTCGGCGCCGACAATAAGGCGCTTCCCGCCGGCGAAGTCGGAGAGATTCAGATCAAATCGGGCAACGTCATGAAGGGCTACTGGAACAAGGCCGACGCGACCGCGAAAGCAATCTGCTCCGAACGCTGGTTCTCCACCGGCGACGCCGGGTTCTTCGACGCCGACGGCTATCTTTATATTCACGACCGCGTGAAAGACATGATCGTGTCGGGCGGCGAGAACATTTACCCGGCCGAGGTCGAGAACGCCGTCATGGGGCATCCGGGTGTGGCGGACGTCGCCGTGATCGGTGTGCCGGACCCGAAATGGGGTGAGGCGGTGAAGGCTATCGTGGTGAAAAAGCCCGGGTTTGAGCCCGATCCGGCCGAGATTATCGCTTACGCCCGCGAACGCATTGCGGGCTACAAACTGCCCAAATCCGTGGATTTCACCGACATCCTGCCGCGAAACCCATCGGGCAAGGTGCTGCGCAAGGATCTTCGCAAACCCTATTGGGAAGGACGCGACAGACAGGTAAACTAGGGCCGTTGATTTGTCGTCTTCTGTGGGAGGAAGGACGATGTCCAAAGCATGGATGGGAATTGCGGTTTTCGCCGGCGCGACATTCGCTGCCGTGTCTGCGCTCGCGCAGGCGCCCTCGTCCACGGTGAAGATGCAGCAGATCACATCCGGCAATCCGGCTGACGTGCCGAGCCTTGCGCCTGGCGACGAAGTTGCCATCGCCTGCGATGCCATCGAGCGTGTTGCCGACCCATCCGATGTGCGCGTGGTTCTGACGATTGCAGCGCTCCCCGGTGACACATCGCCCGGCTATAAGAAGATTCTCGCGCTGAATGAGAAGGTGACGGCGAGTTCGGTGCATCTGAAAATGCCCGATGCGCCCGATCTGGAAAATCACACGGTCGATCTCAACGTCTATGTCGTCAACGGGCCAAAGAACACGGATTGCGAAGGTGGCAAGTACCGCGTTGTGCAGACGCCGCTGACGACCGGCGCGCTCCCGAAGAATCCGGGCTAGAGCAGAAACACCGCGAGTATTCCAACAGCGCTGACGGCGGTGATCCATAGCGCGACGCGGACGTGACGTGTGCGTGCGATTTGTGCCTCGGCGATCTCGCGCGTCGTGTCGGGATGCAGACGCAAGCCGCCATCTGCCAGCATTTGCGAAATCGATTCCGCATTGCGCAGGAGCTGCGGCAGATCGCGCGCGAGGCGGCCGAGAGCGGTGACGCCCTCGCCCATGTCGCGTAACCGCGCCTCCGGTCCCATTTGCTCGATCATCCAGCGCTCAACCACGGGCCGCGACGCATCCCAGATGTCGAATCCGGGATCGAGACCGCGCGCGACGCCTTCCACGACCACCATCGTCTTCTGCATCAGAACAAGTTGCGGCTGTGCCTGCATATCGAAGCGGCGCGTGGTGTCGAACAATTGCTGAAGCAGCCGTGCCATGGAGACTTCGTTGGCTGGCCGACCGAAAATCGGCTCGCCGATGGCGCGCAGCGCCTGTGCGAAGGTCTGAAGGGAATGATAGGGCGGCACGAAGCCGACATCGTAATGCACCTGCGCCACACGCTCGTAGTCCCGCGCCAGGAACCCGGCCAAAGTCTCGGCCATGAATCGGCGCATCTGCTGGTCGAGCCGGCCCATGATCCCGAAATCCACGGCGACCAGCCTGCCCTGCTCATCTACAAACAGATTTCCAGGATGCATATCGGCGTGGAAGAAGCCATCTCGCAACGATTGCAGAATAAAGCTGCGCAGTACGACGCGCGCAATGCGCTTTGGGTCGTGACCAGCGGCTTCGAGCGTTGCCGCATCGCGGACGCTGGTACCCTCGATCCATTCCGTCGTCAGCACGCGCTCCGAGGTACGGTTCCAATCGATGGCGGGCACGCGGAAATCAACATCGCCTTTCGTGCGCTCGGCGAGCTCAGACGCGGCAGCGCCTTCCATGCGCAGATCGAGTTCGAGCGCGACCGACACCGCAAGCGCCTCGACTACCGCTATGGGCCGGAGACGCCGCATTTCCCTCGACATGCGTTCGGCAACGCGTGCAAACAGGCCGAGCGCGGACAGATCGCGCGCGAATTCCTTCTCGATGCCGGGACGTAGAACCTTCACGGCCACGGCGCGCGGTGGATCGCCGGCCGTCTCGGCCTTGTGCACCTGCGCGATCGAGGCGGCCGCCACGGGCTCGCCGAACTCGGAGAATATCGCTGCCAGCGGCTTTCCAAGTTCACTTTCGATCAAAGCCTTGGCCTGGGTGGTCGGAAACGGCGGCAGGCTGTCCTGCAGATGCTCCAACGCACGAGCGATATCGCCGCCGACGAGATCGGGCCGCGTCGCCAGCACCTGGCCGAGCTTGATATGCGCCGGGCCGAGACTTTCGAGCGCGCGCGACAAGCGTTGTCCCGGAGGTAAATCCTTGTCCTTGGTCGGACCGACGCCGAGTACGAAGCGCGCGAATTTCAGTGAGGGTGGCATGGCGTCGAGATATTCGCGCGGCACCAGCGCATCATGGCGCGCCAGCGTGCGCGCGATGTGCAGAAGCCTGAAGGTATCGCGCACCGCGCCCATCAAATGCGCCACGCCGAATGCATCGCCGCGATCCCACCGGTGAGATTGCGCACCTGCACGCGTGAAAGCCCTGCCTTCTCGATCATCTTCGCGAACGTGTTCTGTGGCGGGAAGCGGCGGATGCTTTCAGCAAGATAGCGATAGGCTTCCGCATCGCCTGCCACCATCTGACCGATGCGCGGCAGCACGTTCATCGAATAGACGTCATAGATCTTGTCGAGCCCCGGCGCCTCGACACGCGAGAATTCCAGACACAGGAAACGCCCACCGGGCTTCAGCACGCGCCGCGCTTCTTCCAGCGCGGTCTGGATATGCGTCACATTGCGGATGCCGAACGCGATTGTGTAAGCATCCATGCTCGCATCGGGGATCGGCAACTTCTCGGCATCGCCGCAAACCCATTCGATTGCGGCTTCGTGCTTCGCTTCGGCGCGGCGCACGCCCTCGCCAAGCATCGCAGCGTTGATGTCGCAGACGACAATAGCCGCCTCGCCACCCCGCGCTCGTACCATGTCCGCGATGCGGAACGCGATATCACCCGTGCCGCCCGCGACGTCGAGATAGGCGCGTCCCGGCCGCGGATCGAGCCACTCAACAAAGACGTTCTTCCAGATCCGGTGCACGCCGCCGGACATCAAATCGTTCATCAGGTCATAGTTCCGGGCGACCGACGAAAACACCTCGCGCACGAGGCCTTCCTTCTCGGCCTCCGGCACGTCGCGATAGCCAAAGCTGGCGGTGTCCGTGTCAGTAGTCATCGGCGATAACCATACCTTATTGTCATCCCGGAAGCCGAGCGCAGCGAGGCTATCCGGGACCCACCGTGACGTTTCGCCGTGGGTCCCGGCTCCGCGCGATGCTTTCGCATCGCTTGGCCGGGATGACAAGGATTTATGGAATGCCCGAATTGCCCGAAGTCGAAACCGTGATGACCGGCTTGAAGCCCGCTTTTGAAGGGCACCGGTTCACGCATGTCGAGACGCGGCGCAAGGATCTGCGCATCCCATTCCCGAAGGACTTCGCCAGGCGGCTCACAGGGCATCGCGTGGTGCGGATGTGGCGGCGGGCGAAATACGTCATGGCCGATCTCGACAATGGCGAGACGCTGGTCATCCACCTCGGCATGAGCGGCAGCATGGCTGTCTATACGAAGGGCGAGGACCGCAGGCTCGGCCAGTTCTATTACGAGCGTGCTCCGGACGGTGCCGGTAAGGGCAAGCACGATCACGTCGTGTTCGATACCGACGCACCGGCGCGCGTGGTATTCAACGACCATCGCCGCTTCGGCCTGATGACCCTGATCGACACGGAGAAGATCGAGGAACACAAACTGTTCAAAGCCGTCGGCGTCGAGCCGCTGTCGGACGGCCTCGATGCAGCGTTTCTGGCGGGCGTTCTCAAAGGGAAGGAGACGTCAATCAAGGCCGCATTGCTGGACCAGCGCCTGATCGCAGGCCTCGGCAACATCTATGTCTGCGAAGCCCTGTGGCGCGCGAAAGTTTCGCCGAAGCGCCGTGCGTCACGCGTGAAACCCGACGAGATCGTCGCACTCGTCACCGCAATCAAGGCCGTTTTACGCGAGGCCGTGAAAGCCGGAGGCTCGTCTCTGCGCGACCATAAGCGCACAGACGGCGAACTCGGTTACTTCCAGAAAAGCTTCGCCGTCTACGACCGCAAGAACAAACTCTGCCACCGCAAGGATGGTGGCATCATCAAGCGCATCGTGCAAAGCGGCCGTTCGAGCTTCTACTGTCCGGTATGTCAAGGGTAGTGCGATGCAGATGAACATTCCTGTAGCGCTCTCGCTCACCGCCGCCGCAAATGCCGTGATTGCGGGTCGCGACATCGGTCCATTTTGGCCTGATAATCGCATCTTCGTCTTCGACAAACGTTTTGTATTTCAGGACAAGTCAGGTGCCCTTCTGGCAGAAGACCCGACCCGATGGCTGAAAAGCTTGAAGGGCGAAACCCAAGGCATTTGGCTGCAAAGCGTTAAACGCAACGAGAACGACCGCTTGGAAAGCGCATTCGCCAATGGTGGGCGACGTTGGATTCTTGAAGCTGTGAAGGCAACCGGCTCCGATCTTTGGGAAGGAGCCGAATTTCTAGGAGACCAGAAAGCCGCAGATCAAAAGATTTGGAACACGGTCTATACCCGCATCGCTACCAACTGGCGCCAGCCACGCGTGGCGTCGCGTTCAAACACCAATATCTCCACGGACCTAGCCAAGACATTGCGCGACGTTGCGACTTTTGCGGACGAGGCCGGTCTCGGCCATTTTGCCCACATCTATCGCGACGCTCTAGCCGTGCTCGAAAGCGGAGAACCGGAGCCATCCGCTCCCGGCGATGATTTTCCCACTCTCGCAAGACTCAAGCCCGACGCAGCACGTCTCTATAGCGCTGCGCTGGGCGGCTGGAATTTCGGCGGTATGGGATCCTGGAACGATTACAGCTTCGAAGGCGAGATGAACCGTCGCTATGAACAGCTGACGCAAGAACTTTTTGATCGGCTTTGCGAGGCGCTGGTCGCCGTCGCAAACACGACTTTCAAGTCCAATTGATCTGCCACGATACGCCGAAGCGGTCGTTGCACCAGCCGAATTTTTTCGAGAAGCCATAGTTGCCGAGCGGCATGAGCGTCTTGCCGCCGTCGCTCAGCGCGGCGAAGACGCGATCTAACTCAACCTCGCTTTCGCACTCCACGAAGATCGACATCGAAGGCGTGAAATCGAAAGCGTGCACCGCGGGGCTGTCAGTTGCGAGATATTCCACGCCGTTGAGCGCGAACGCCGCGCGCATCACGCTGCCCTCCCTGCCCGGACCACCGGCACCCTATTTCGTGATGCCCTCGATCTTCGAATTGGAGATCAGCGAGACATAAAAGGTGATTGCCTCCTCACACCGACCGGTGAACATCAGGAATGTCGCGACGGATTTGGTCATATTCTTCCTCTCCGCCGCGACGCTACCACATCCATCAATTCTTGTGCGCCTGTTGTGCGGCCGTGCGCGCGTCGCCATGCGCGCGGCCTGTTTCAAGGAAGGACTGCAGGCTCGACAGGATGCGCGGCCAGCCGCCGGACACAGCCTGAATGAATTCCGAATTCTCCTTGTCGATCGTATGCGTGATCGTGAGTTTGGTGAGATCGGCTTCGGTGGAAAGCTCCATTACGCACCGCGCATAGCCCTCTGCCTTCAGGTTGGGGCGAAACTCATTTCGCCATTTGATGACGACACGGTTGGGCGGATCGCTTTCCAGAATCTCACCGCTGTCGGTCAGTCCATGCTGCGGCATGAACATTTTCCACTCGGCGCCCTTCTTCCAGGTGCTCTCCTGATGGCCGCCGAACCAGTATTGCTTCTGGAATTCGGATTTTGTGAGCGCATCCCAAACCTTCTGCTGCGGGCTGCGGATATAGGTCACGTAAATGAATGAGCTGCCAGACATGATCGTTATTCCTTGCCTTTTGTGAGCCAGATGTTCTCGGCCTTGCCGGTCTCCAGCATCGATTTGAGGTTGGAGAGAACCTTTGGCCAACCGCCGGAAATGCTTGTCGCCATTGCCTGATCGTGTTCGAGCCGATCGTGCGTGACCGTGAGACAAACAAGACCCGGCGCGTAATCTGCGATATCGAAGGTGACGCGCGACGGTTCTTTGGATTTGTCCGGCCGTGTCCACGTCATCACCAGGCGGCCCGGCGGGTTGGATTCCAAAACCGTGCCGTCGATCAGCACTTTGCCAGAATCATCGCCGTGCTGGTGCTCCCAGCGCGAGCCGGGTTTCCAATCAGGCGAGACGTTGTAGTGCAGCCAGTACCGTTTCGCGAATTCCGGTTTTGTGATCGCATCCCAAACCCCTTGCGGCGTCGTGTAGATGTAAGTTACGTAGACGTAGTCAATCATTTATCTTCCCTTTCGAGGTTTTTCTTAAGGTCGCCCAGCACCCGCAACCGGCCGCGCTCGAACTTGCCGATCCACCTGTCGGCGATGTCGAAGATGGGGACAGGGTTGAGGTAGTGCAGCTTCTCGCGCCCGCGCCACTGGACGGCGATGAGGTTCGCCTCTTCCAGAATGCCCAGATGCTTCGTCACTGCCTGCCGCGACATATCCAGCCCACCACACAGATCGTTCAGCGTCTGTCCGTTTTCTGCGAAAAGCCGATCCAGCAATTGTCGTCTGCTCGGATCGGCCAGCGCCTTGAACACCGCGTCCATGCTCATGGTCTTAATATGCAACTATTTGGTTGCATGTCAAGTCCTTCGAGACGCGCGCATCGCGCGCTCCTCAGGATGAGGGTATGGTGCGCGCATGCCCGCGCTTCGCATCACACCGTCCATCAGCATCGACGAAAGCGAACTCGAGGAGAGCTTCATCCTGTCGAGCGGTGCTGGCGGCCAGAATGTTAACAAGGTGTCGAGCGCGGTACAGCTACGCTTCGATGTCGTGCATTCGCCTTCCCTGCCTGATCCCGTGCGGTTGCGGTTGATCGCGCTATCGGGATCGCGGCTGACGAAAGAAGGCGTGCTGATATTGGTGGGACGACAGTATCGCGACCAGGTCCGTAACCGCATGGATGTGCGCGATCGCCTTGTCGAGCTCATCCGCGAAGCTGCTGTCATCCCCAAGAAGCGCCGCCCCACCAAACCGACCCGTGCCAGCAAGGAACGCCGCATCGAGGGCAAGAAGGTCCGGGCCAACATCAAGAAGGGCCGTGGCAAGCCGCGGATCGGCGATGTCTGACGACGATGTGGACTATCAAAAACGAGCACGGGGCAATCGCGCCGTCGCTATCGCAGTCGTCGTTCTGGTGGTTATTGGCCTTGTCGTGTTCTGGGCGCAAAAGCGGGCACAAGACGCACAGGACTGCGAATTTGCCGGGCATCACGACTGTCACCCGATCGATACCGGACAATAAGTCCGACCATGGCACGGTTGCACGGATCGCCGCCGATGTGCTGAAAGGCGCTCGGCTTATCGACGCAGGAGTGCCCGATGGAATACCAGAACATCCTGACCAATATCGAAGACGGCGTCGGCCTGATAACGCTTAACCGGCCGAAGGCGTTGAACGCGCTCAACAGCGATCTGATCGGCGAGCTGATTTCGGTGCTGGAGGACTGGGATCGCGGTACCGAAGTGCGCTGTGTCGTACTGACGGGTTCAGAGCGCGCCTTCGCCGCCGGCGCGGACATCAAGGAAATGTCCACACAGTCCTACATGAACATGTACAAGGCGAATTTCTTCGCCAATGCCAATGACCGTATCAGCGCGATCCGTAAGCCGATCATCGCCGCGGTTGCGGGTTACGCACTGGGCGGCGGCTGCGAGCTCGCCATGCTCTGCGACTTCATCATCGCCGCGGACACCGCGAAGTTCGGCCAGCCTGAGATCAATCTCGGCGTCATGCCGGGTATCGGGGGCAGCCAGCGCCTCACCCGCTTCGTGGGCAAGTCGAAGGCGATGGAGATGTGCCTGACCGGCCGCAACATGGATGCCGCCGAAGCCGAACGCGCGGGGCTTGTGTCGCGCGTCGTCCCCGCCGCCGATCTTCTGACCGAGGCACTGAAGGCTGCGAAGACGATTGCCGAGAAGTCCGTGCCGATTGTGATGATGACCAAGGAAGCCGTGAACGTCGCCTATGAGACGACCTTGCACGAAGGCGTCCGCTTCGAGCGCCGCGTCTTCCACGCCATGTTCGCGACCGACGACCAAAAGGAAGGCATGGCTGCGTTCAGCGAGAAGCGGAAGCCCGGCTTTAAAGACAAATAGCGAGGCTGCGAACTGGCTATGAGCGAAGCTCAAATCGGTATTCGGATTTCCGACGGCAGAAGCCATCTTGTGCTAATTCCGGCGGGCAAGCCTCAGATTGGATGGCCCACAAGGATCGAACTTAGTTCGGGCTTTTTTTCTGCCGCCGTCGAAGCCGAGATGTTGTTTGTGCCCTTTCGCAACTCGCTGGTGGCCCTTCACCAAACAATGCAGGGTGAAGCCCGCCTCGTTTGTCTCGACGAAGGGCACTTCGTGAAAATTACGTCCGCCAAGTTCGGGCACATGCAGTTGGTTGCCGAAGTCACTGACGGACGCGCACCAGCCGCTGCACGATTGATCGTGACAATGAATATCGACCAAACATATCTGCCAGCAATTATCGCGGGGATAGATCGGTACTTTCCATAGATGAAACCCTGAGGCCAGCGAAGAAACGTTATTTCATCGGCGCGGCGCCGAAGCGATAGGGCGCGTATCTCGGCGTGTTGGTCAGCACGTTGCTTTTCAGGAAGTTCCATACCGTGTCGTGGAAATCCGCTGGCACGTCCGTATAGGAATGCACCCGACCGGGAAGCAGATGAAGCTCCGCCGGAAAGCCGCGCTGGGTAAGGATGCGCTCGGTCTCCTGGACGGACGGCGTGGAAAAATATTCGTCCTTGTCGCCGACGAATGCCGCGACGGGAATCTTCCGTTTGGCGTAGTCGGTGAAGTGATATTCCGCAGGCTTGCGCCATCCGCCCGCGTGGTAGGCTACGGCGGCGAAATACTCTGACTCCAGCATCGCGAGATTGAGCGCATAGACCGCGCCACCGGATTGCCCGAACAGATAGAGCCGATGGAAATCGACCGGATGTCCTGCCGCGACCGCCAGGATCACGGCATGAATGTAATCCGGCCCGTCGCTGCGGAGATCCCAACCCACATCGGTATGCAGGGAGTCCGGCGCTGCGAGAACGATGCGCTCGCGCGCCGCGATGTCCTGCCAGCGCTGGAGCATGAAGAGCCCGTTCCCGCCGGAACCATGCAGAAGCACCACCACCGGCAGCGGGCCGCCGGCATTGTCAGGGGCATAGAGGTAGTAAGTGCGATCATGGCCATCGAACGCGACGCTCTGCTTGGCCGCCACAGCAGCCTGCGCCGGGAACGCCAGGATCAGCAACGCCACAGCCAGACCTCGGAAATCCACGCCGCGCACCCTCCAATCCACAGCGACTGTTCAGGATTGGAACCCGGCGCTCAACTCACGTTTTCCGGCGCTCACAGCACATTGACCGGGGCCCGCGCACAAGCTAAAGACCCCGCCTTCCAAAGGAATTAGGACCAGAAATGCCCAATATCGCCTCCGCCAAGAAGCGCACACGGACCACCGCCAAGCGCACTGCCATCAATACTGCCCGCAAAAGCCGCGTCCGCGGCTTTGTGCGCAAGGTCGAGGAAGCGCTAGCGAAAGGTGACAAAAAGGCTGCTGAGGCCGCTCTGAAGGCCGCCGAACCCGAGATCATGCGTGGTGTTTCCAAGGGCGTGATGCACAAAAACACCGGTGCGCGCAAAGTTTCCCGTCTGACGAAGCGCGTCGCGGGTTTGGGGAAATAATTTTTTCACCCCTTGAATCTTTTGAAGAATCTCGGCGCGGATACTTTAAGTCCAAGTATTCCGCGCCTTTTTATTATCCGTAGGCTGATCGTCTTTTTTTCGTCGCAATAGTTTCAACGTTTCATTCATAAGCCGTTGATTCGCCAAGCCAGATGATTTTCCGTATACGACACAATCGTTTAACGACCGAATCAAATCGGTCACATTTGAATTTCATTCGCTTTCCGTTCACTTGTGAACGCGTTCAGCCTGAGTCTACTGTTAACCGTTCCTGATCACGAGGGCGGTCATGCCGAAGACTAGAAGCAATAAAATATCAATTACGACAAGCTTCTACGTCAGCGGCAGCCAGGACGTCAGTAACGACTAAATAAAACCCAAGTGAAGCGTAAGAACTGGCGCGGAGGGGTGTTCGCGCCAAGGTAATCATTTTTGCGTCCGCGGAGCGGGAAGGCCTGACGCAGGTCTCCCAAAGACTTCGGCGCCTTTGAAAGGAGACAGGACGACCAGGACAGATCGCGCGGGGCCACCGCATCAAGGGGAACGACGGCCGGGAGAAGCTCCCGGGAAAAAAGAACAAGGGCTCGACGGCAGTAATGCCGGACAGAAGCAGGAATTGGGACAATGGTGGAAGCTACAGAAATGACGTCTGGGCCGGATTGGTCGGGAGTGTGGGGCGCGGTTCGTGAAAGGCTGCGGCGCGAGTTGGGTGATGCGGTTTTCGATGCCTGGATCGGACCGCTGACGTTGGAAGCTCACGAGCGCGGCGATCTGCATATCGGTGCCGCCAAGCCGTTCGTCCGGACCTGGGTTGCGAACCACTATATTACGCGTCTAGACCGCGCCTTTCGGGCAGAGGGCGCAACGCCGGCGTCGATCAATATTGTGATTGCGAAGGCGCAGCCCGTTATCGGTGGCAATATCGTCCGCGAACACGCAGCGACACCGCAGCCGTCTGCGGCCATCCTCACCTACCCGCAGCATCGCGCCGATACCGAGCAGACGGATCCCGGCAAAGGTCTGTGGACACGCATGCTGCACCCGCAACAGACCTTCGATAGTTTTGTTGCCGGTCCTGCGAACGAATTTGGCCTTGGCGCGACGCGTGCCTTCGCGGAGGGGCAGAACAACGATTTCCCGCATCTGTTCATTCATGGCGGGTTCGGCTTTGGAAAGACCCATCTGTTGAATGCGGCAGCGCTCGATTTCCGCAAGCGTGGCAAGCGCACCCTGTTCCTGCGCGCCGAAGACTTCATGCGTCACTTCTTGGGCGCCTTGCATCGCAAGGATACGCTGGCATTCAAGGAAGAATTGCGGACTGCCGAAGTGCTGATCGTCGATGATCTGCAGCATATCTGCCGCTCGACCGCGACCGCATCGGAGTTCCTTTACACCGTGAACGCGTTCGCCGATCTGCGCCGCCGCGTCGTTATTGCCGCTGACCGCGCGCCGCAAGCGCTCGAAGGGCTGGGCGCCGACATCAAATCGCGTCTCGCGGGTGGCCTTGTCATTGCATTGGGAGCGCCGGACCGCGACACACGCCTGGCCATCCTGCAACGTCGCGCGACGGAGTTCACGAAGCTCCGCCCACACGTAGCGCTTCCGCAGGATGTGCTCGAGCGGATCGCCGATATGGAAGACGCAAGCCCACGTGAGATGATCGGCGTATTCACCAAGCTCGCGACCTATGCCGATCTGACGAAAAAGCCGATCACCGCGGACATGGCAGCTGAGGCCGTGGGCCTACGGCTATCACCCGGCACCAAAACCTCGATCGAGGACATCCAGCGCAAGACCGCGGAGTTTTACAAACTCGACGTTCGCGATTTTCATTCTCCTCAGCGCGCACGGAAAGTGGCGCGCCCCAGGCAGGTCGCGATGTATCTCTCGCGAAAGCTGACGACGCGCTCTCTTCCCGAGATCGGCCGGCGCTTCGGCGGTCGCGACCACACCACGGTGCTGCATGCCTGCCGCCGCATCGAGGCGCTTTGTGCCGAAGATGCCATGTTCCGCCAGGAAGTTGATTTCCTCAGCCAGATGCTGTCGCGAAAGCTCTGAGTTAGGGCGTTTTTCGGGTCATCTCCCCTTGCAAAACAGGGAGAGAATCGGCCCCGAATTCGCGTCGAAAACCTGTTTTATTCCGGCCCCATCTGATACACTTTCTTGCTTGAGTCCATGACCTTCCGGACCCAAGCAAATCAAGGGGTTCCGGCCGTTCTGCCGGGCCTTTTCAAAGAACCGGACGGCAGCTGAAAGACCCATGAAAATCAACGTCGAACGCGGTGCCTTTTTGAAGGCGCTCAGCCATGTGCAAAGTGTCGTCGAGCGTCGCAACACAATTCCCATTCTCTCGAATGTGATGATCGAGGCCGCGAAGGGGCAGCTAAAGCTCACCGCCACCGATCTGGATATCGAGATCGTGGAGTCGATCCCGTCCGACGTGCTGCGCAACGGCGCGGCCACGGCACCTGCCCATATGCTCTACGACATCGTTCGCAAGCTGCCCGATGGCGCGCAGGTGCAGGCCGAGCTGCTCACCGCAGAAGGCGGACGGCTCGCGGTCTCCGCAGGCTCCTCGCGGTTCGAACTCGCGTGTCTGCCGAAGGAAGATTTCCCGCAGATGGCGGCGGGCGCCCTGCCCCACAAATTCCGCCTCGCGGCCGACGATCTGAAACAGGTCATCGACAAGACACGCTTCGCGATCTCGACCGAAGAGACGCGCTTCTACCTGAACGGCATCTATCTGCATGCCGCGAAAGAGGGGAAGGCGAAAACGCTGCGGGCCGCCGCGACGGACGGTCACCGCCTTGCACGGTTCGAGATGGAACTGCCGGACGGCGCCGGCGACATGCCGGGCGTGATCGTACCGCGCAAGACCATCGCGGAACTGCGCCGCCTTCTCGACGATGCGGACGGCGCCATCGAGATTTCACTGTCCGACACCAAGGTCCAGTTCACGTTCAACGGCGTGGAACTGACATCGAAGCTGATCGACGGCACGTTCCCGGACTATCAGCGCGTGATTCCGGCGGGCAATGACAAGGTGCTGTCCGTCGAGGCCAAGGAGTTCGCGCAATCCGTCGATCGCGTGTCGACGATCTCCGCCGACAAGACCCGCGCGGTGAAACTCAATATCGCGAAGGAAAAGGTGACGCTGTCCGTCGTCAATCCGGAAAGCGGCACCGCAACGGAGGAATTGGGCGCCAATTACGCCGCCTCTGCCATCGAGATCGGCTTCAACGCACGCTATCTGCTCGACATCACCAACCAGATCGTGGGCAAGGAAGTCCGTTTCCTGCTTTCGGACGCGGGTTCGCCGACGATCATCGAGGACACCGAGGACAGCAGAACCCTTTACGTCCTCATGCCGATGCGGGTTTGAGTTTGAACAGCGTGACGGACATGCAGAATTCCCCCGCGCCTGAGCGGGCGGGAAAGGAAGGCATGCTTTCCGTCACACGGCTGCGCCTGACCAATTTCCGTTCCTATGCCAGCGTCGAGATCGCGGCCAGTAGCGCGCCGGTTGTACTCGCTGGCGCCAACGGCGCGGGCAAGACTAATCTGCTCGACGCGATTTCGCTGCTGTCACCGGGACGCGGCCTGCGCGGCGCAAAGCTTGGCGAGCACACGCGCAGAGGCCCTTCCGCAATCTCGGAAGCGTTGTGGGCCGTGGCGGCGACGGTCACGCGCGCAGGCGAGCCCTATGACATCGGAACAGGCCTCATATCCTCACAGGGCAACGAACGCCGCCAGGTGCGCCTGAACGGCGCCGCAGCACAATCCTCTGCCGATCTCGGCGATGTGGTGCAGATGCTCTGGCTGACGCCGGCGATGGATCGCCTGTTCATCGAAAGCGCGAGCGGCCGGCGCAAATTTCTCGACCGCCTCGTGCTCGGCTTCGACGCCGGTCACGCGCGCGCGGCAACACACTACGAGACCGCGATGCGCGAGCGTGCGCGTCTGCTGAAATACGGCCCGCGCGATCCGGCCTGGCTGGACGGCCTCGAAAGCGAGATGGTCGAGGCTGGCCTCGCCATGGCGAAGGCGCGCCGGGAAACCGTCGCGCGGCTCAACAGTGCACTGGCCGAACGGGTTGGTGCGTTTCCCGCGGCGCATCTTTCTCTCGACAGTGACGACACGGATGAGACGCTGGGGGAATGTCTTGCGCGCGCGCGCGTCCGCGATGCCGAGTCGGGCCGCACGACAGTTGGTCCACACCTGGTCGATCTGGCCGTTCGCCACACGCAGAAGCGCACCGATGCGCGCGAATGCTCCACTGGCGAGCAGAAGGCATTGCTGATCTCCATCGTGCTCGCCGATGCGCGTGAACTCTCCCGCGCGCGCGATGGCCTCTGCCCGATCCTGCTGCTGGATGAGATTGCGGCACATCTGGATATCACGCGTCGCGCGGCTCTGTTCAACGAAATCCTGGAACTCGGCGCACAGGCATGGATGACCGGCACGGATATGGAGATGTTCTCGGCCTTGCGCGGTCGGGCCGACCTTTTCGAGGTTGCGGATTCGCAACCGCGTCTTATCTAGAGTCAGGTTCTCATGTCTTCTCCCGCTCTCCCCAATCCGAACGAATACGGCGCCGACAGCATCAAGGTGCTGAAGGGCCTCGACGCCGTGCGCAAGCGGCCGGGCATGTATATCGGCGACACCGATGACGGCTCGGGCCTGCATCACATGGTGCACGAGGTCGTGGACAACGCGATCGATGAGACGCTCGCGGGCCACGCCGACCGCATCGACGTGATCCTGAACGCCGACGGCTCGTGCACCGTGCGCGACAACGGGCGCGGTATCCCCACCGGTATCCATGCCGAAGAAGGCGTCAGCGCTGCCGAGGTCATCATGACCCAACTGCATGCTGGCGGTAAATTCGAACAGAACGCTTACAAGGTCTCCGGCGGTCTCCACGGCGTCGGCGTCTCTGTCGTGAACGCGCTGTCGGAATGGCTCGACCTGCGCATCTGGCGCGACGGCAAAGAACACTACATGCGCTTTTCGATGGGAGAGGCACTGGCGCCACTCGCCATTGTTGGCGACGCCCACGGCCGCAAGGGTACCGAGGTCACCTTCCTGCCCTCGTCCGCGACCTTCACCAAGACCGAGTTCGATTACGCAACGCTGGAGCATCGCCTGAGAGAACTGGCGTTCCTGAACTCCGGCGTGACGATCATTCTGAGCGACAAGCGGGGCGTAGAGAAAAAGGAAGTCTCGCTCCACTACGAAGGCGGGCTTGAAGCGTTCGTCAAATATCTCGACCGCACCAAGAACGCGCTGATCCCGCAACCGGTGAACATCGCGGTGGAGCGGGAAAATATCTCCGTCGAATGCGCGCTGACATGGAACGACAGTTACCACGAGAGCATGCTCTGCTTTACCAACAACATCCCGCAGCGCGATGGCGGCACCCATCTGGCCGGATTCCGCGCCGCGCTGACCCGCGTGGTGACGAAGTACGCCGACGAGAGCATGGGTTCCAAGAAAGGCGACAAGGTCGCGCTGACCGGCGACGATTGCCGCGAGGGCCTGACTTGCGTGCTCTCGGTGAAGGTGCCCGATCCGAAATTCTCGTCTCAGACGAAAGATAAGCTTGTCTCCTCCGAAGTTCGGCCCGTCGTCGAAAGCGTGGTGATCGAAAAGCTTGGCCGGTGGTTCGAAGAGCACCCTGCCGAAGCCAAGGGCGTCGTCGGCAAGGTGATGGAAGCCGCACTGGCGCGCGAGGCCGCTCGCAAGGCCCGCGAGCTCACGCGGCGCAAGGGCGCACTCGACGGCGCCTCGCTGCCGGGCAAGCTCGCTGACTGTCAGGAACGCGATCCATCGAAATGCGAACTGTTCCTGGTCGAGGGCAACTCCGCGGGTGGTTCGGCCAAGCAGGCGCGCAACCGCGCCAATCAGGCGGTGCTGCCATTGCGCGGCAAAATTCTGAATGTCGAGCGCGCGCGCTTCGACAAGATGCTCTCCAGCGTGGAGATCGCGACGCTGATCACCGCGCTCGGCACCGGCATCGGGCGCGAGGAGTTCAACCCGGACAAGCTGCGCTACCACAAGATCGTCATCATGACCGACGCCGATGTCGACGGCGCGCATATCCGCACCCTCTTGCTCACATTCTTCTATCGCCAGATGCCGGAGCTGATCGAGCGCGGGCACATCTTCATCGCGCAGCCGCCGCTCTACAAGACCACGCGCGGCAAGTCGGAACGCTATCTGAAAGACGAGCGCGAACTCGAGAACCATCTGATCGCTGAAGGCTCGTCCGGCGCTTCGTTCACCCTGCACAATGGCGAGACCATTGCCGGCGCCGATTTCGATGCGCTGGTGGAGAAGGCGCGCGCCGCAAAGCACGCGCTGGAAGGCTTCCCGCCGCAATATCCGCGCTTTCTGCTGGAGCAGGCAGCGATCTCCGGCGCGCTAAATCCCGACATCCTGAACGACCAGGCAAAGGCCGCCGAGGCTGCGGCCTATATCGCCCGCCGTCTCGACCAGCTCTCGGATGAGTTGGAACGCGGCTGGCATGGCGAGCCGACGCCCGATGGCGGCCTCAAGTTCTGGCGCGAAGTCCGTGGCGTGCGCGAAGCCGTGGCCATCGACGGCGCGCTGATCGGCAGCGCCGACGCACGCAAGCTCGATCGCATGGCGGTGGATCTGCAGGCGGCCTATCTCAGCTCCGGCAAGCTCAAGCGCAAAGACGATACGCGCGAAGTGCGCTCGCCGACGGAACTGCTGAACGCGATCTTCGAATGGGCGCGCAAAGGCGTGACCATGCAACGCTATAAAGGTCTGGGCGAAATGAACGCCGAACAGCTGTGGGAAACCACGCTGGACGAGAATGCTCGCACGCTGTTGCAGGTGAAGGTCGAACACGCCGACGAAGCCGACGATCTCTTCACCAAGCTCATGGGCGAGTTGGTCGAACCGCGCCGCGAATTCATCCAGGACAATGCGCTGACCGCAGCGCTGGACCTGTAATGGGACTGCGATTCCAACGCGTCCTGCGAATCTTTCCGTGGCTGCGGCTCAACGTCAGCAAAAGCGGCGTGTCGGGCAGTCTCGGACCGCGCGGCGCCGACATCAATATCGGCCGCCATGGTGTCACGACGAACGCAGGCATTCCCGGCACTGGGATTTCCTATCGCTCGAAGCTCGGCAGCCACGGCAGCAAGATCGGCGTTCTGGCGCTGGTCGCGGCGCTTGGCTTTGCTGCGTTCAAAAACGCCGATCGGCTGACCTCGATGTTCCAGCACCCGCCGACATCGGTTGCGAGCGCGGCCAAAACGCTGACAGCCTCGAAGCGCGAGCTCGCTGCACAGAATGTTGCGGACGCGGCAACGCCGGCCACAGGCGTCCGCTATGTCCATCGCGGTGGTTCAGATTTACGCGATTCTCCAACGGCTTCTGGACGGGTCCTCAAAAAAGAGTCGAAGGGCGCGCAAGTCGCCCTCGTCTCGGTCGCAGGACCCTGGGCACAAGTACGCGATGGCAACATAACCGGCTGGATGCGCGCGAGCGTGTTGGGCGCGCAGCCGCCGGAGTAGCCGTCAAGCCACGGCACCGACCAGCCAACAGGCTGCCGGTGGTGCAATCCCGTCGGGTGTCGCGAACCTGCCCAGCACGCCGCGCACGGCTTCGCGCACCTTCTCCCGCGTCGGCTCGTCGATGTCGGTCGTGGCGCGCGCAAGCGGACCGATGCGCAGCGCCTGCTCCACCGCATCCTCCAGGGTGGCACCCATGTTCATGGTGGTATCCAGCTTCCCGATGCGGATGTCGCGGTAACCGGATTTGGTGAGGATGTCCTTTAGCCGCGCGTCGTCGGCAAGTGCGAACGGGCCCGGTGTCAGCGGATCGACCGGCTCCTGCGGCGGCAACAAGGGACGCGCGGCGGCCATGGGCGCCGACGCCCACAAATTCTCCTTCATGTCGCGCCAGCATACGAAGGCGAGGCGGCCGCGAGGGCGCAGCGCCTTGCGCATATTGGCGAACGCGGGCGTGGGATTGGCGAAGAACATGACGCCGAAGCGCGAGAACAGAAGATCGTGCGTGGGATGGAACAGGTGGTTGGAAGCATCGGCTTCGCGAAAATTCGCGCCCGTGCCGCGGCTGCGCGCAACGGCGAGCATGGGCTTCGAAATGTCGATGCCGGTGACGTTGCCGCTCGGACCGACGGACTTCGCGAGCGTGTAGGTCGTCGTACCGGTGCCGCATCCGATATCCAGCACGCGCTCGGCGGGCTTCGCGGCTGCGAACGCCAGGACGGCTTCCGAAATCTTCTCGAGTGCCTTGTCGAGCACCGGCTGGAACGCCGCCCAGCGCTCTCCGGCCGGACCATTCCAGTATTCCATCATCTCGGCGTTGTTGGCGTTCATTTACCCGTCTTCCTCTCCCGCATCACCAGTATCCATGAGCGGCGCGCACGAAATTCCGCCCGCTAGTCTCAAGCCCATTGCCTGCCTTGGGCTGACGGATTTTTTCTTATCGCGATCAGCCAAAACGTAAGTGCGATCGCCATGCCAAAAAGCGCAAAAAAAGCGCCTCCCATAAAATAGTGAATGAGTCCGGCGTCAGTGAAGCGACCCGCAACAACTAGCGGGACATCCCCCAGGCTTTCATCGTCCCATTTAGGCCAGAGACCGCATATTTGGAGAATAAAGACAGTCCAAAAAGGCGTGCCGCCAATCATTGCACCACAGAATAGGCAGGCAAACAGTGAGACGCGATAATGCTTCCAACCCCATACATAAAGCGGCAGAGCGATCAAAAAGGATATGAGATACGAGCCGATGACATAATATGGAAAAACGAAAGCTTCATGACCGATGGCTTCCCACGCCGCCCATTTCTGCGTAGCCATATCATCAAAGTATCCCACGATTGCAACCAAGGCCCAGATAGGGAGAGGCGCAAGAAGAAGTCCTCGTACGACAATCTTCCACGGTAGCATCAAAGAGTCTTTCGAAAAACCTAAGATCGTGATTTCCTCTTGCGCATCGCGAGTGTCCGTAGCCTGAGCGCGTTGAGCTTGATGAAGCCCGCCGCGTCTTTTTGGTCGTAGGCACCACGATCGTCTTCGAAGGTCACGAGGTCCTGGCTGTAGAGCGAGTGAGGCGACGAACGGCCGATCACGGTCACATTGCCTTTGTAAAGTTTAAGGCGAACCGATCCGCTGACGAATTCCTGGCTCCTGTCGATGGCAGCCTGTAGCATCTCGCGTTCCGGCGAGAACCAGAAACCGTTGTAGATCAGCTCGGCATAGCGCGGCATCAACTCGTCCTTCAGATGCGCGGCACCGCGATCCAGCGTGATCGACTCCATCGCGCGATGCGCCGCCAGCAGGATCGTGCCGCCCGGCGTCTCGTACACGCCGCGCGATTTCATGCCCACGAACCGGTTCTCGACCAGATCGATACGGCCGATGCCGTTGGCGCGGCCGAGTTCGTTCAGCGCCGTCAGCAACGCCGCCGGCGAAAGCGTTCTGCCATCGATCGAGACCGCATCGCCCTTCTCGAACCCGATCTCGACAATCGTTTCCCGGTCCGGCGCATCCTTCGGATCGATGGTGCGCTGATAGACGATGCTTTCGGGTTCGACGGCAGGATCTTCCAGAACCTTTCCCTCCGACGACGAGTGCAGCAGATTGGCATCGACCGAGAACGGGGCGTCGCCGCGCTTGTCCTTGGCGATCGGGATCTGATGCGCCTCCGCGAATTCGATCAGCTTGGTGCGGCTGGTCAAATCCCATTCGCGCCATGGCGCGATCACCCTGATGTCCGGCTTGAGCGCATAATACGAAAGCTCGAACCGCACCTGATCGTTGCCCTTGCCGGTCGCGCCATGCGCCACGGCGTCGGCGCCGAGCTTTTCCGCGATCTCGATCTGCTTTTTTGCGATCAATGGCCGCGCGATGGACGTGCCGAGGAGATAGACGCCCTCATACAGCGCGTTGGCGCGAAACATCGGGAAGACGTAGTCGCGGACGAATTCCTCGCGCAGGTCCTCCACGAAAATGTTCTCGGGTTTGATGCCGAGCAGCTTCGCCTTTTCGCGCGCCGGTTCGATCTCGCCGCCCTGCCCGAGATCGGCGGTGAAGGTGATCACCTCCGCGCCATAGGCGGTCTGCAACCACTTGAGAATGACCGAAGTATCAAGGCCCCCCGAATAGGCGAGGACAACTTTCTTGACGCTCGAACCGGCCACATGCAACTCCTGACGACGAAGGGACATTTTGTGCAAAGGGCAATACAGGGTTTTCCGGCGCGGGGCTATGCGTTCGAAACGTCCCGTTCCGTTCAGACGGGCCTAACCGCTTGCCGGTCAGGTTAGCCCCAGGGCACGGTCGATCGCGCCTGCGTCGATATAGGGCCGCTCGCAGACGATCTTGTCGGAGCCCGGCTTGAACTCGAAAGACGCCATCATCCGTACACGGAACGTCTTGCCGGTGGGTTCGATGACGCACGTCCCGCGGCGCAGCGGCCCCAGATGCGTGCCGGTCAGCCAGAACTCCACCAGCACGCGGTCGCCGCCGTCTGGCGCAATGGAGATGATCTCGTTGCCCTGATCGGGGAACGGCGTGCGCGAGGCCGCGAAATAGCGCAGCACCTGCTCCCGCCCGTCGAACACGGCCGCACCGTCATTGATGTCGTAATGCGGATGCTCGAAGGTCGCGAGCACGCCTTCCCAATCGTGCACGATCTCCAGATGCATATGATCGCGCACGACCTGAAGCCTGCGTTGCTGCAAATCGCTCACCATGTCCCTCCGTCCACGCGGATCACCTGGCCGGTGACATAGCTCGACGCATCGCTCGCGAGATAGAGCGCGGTGCCGACGATCTCTTCCGGCCTGCCGAAGCGTTGCAGGCCGAGCGATTGCTCGTAGGTCTTGTTCTCGCGCCACACGGTCGAGACGTCGGTCAGGAACGGCCCCGGCGCGATGCAGTTCACGCGCACCTTCGGCGCGAACGCCTTGGCAAGCGCGACGGTCATCGCGTTGATCGCGGCCTTGGCGCCGCCATAGGGGACCGTGTGCGGTTCCGGCTTGAACGCGGCGGTGCTCGAGAGGTTGATGATCGCGCCGCCCTGGCCCGCCATCATCGACTCGCCGATCAGCACCGACAACCGGAACGGCCCCTTGAAGTTCACATCGACGACCTTGTCGAACAGCGCCTCGGTCGTTTCCTTGAGCGACGGCGCCAGCGGCGACATACCGGCGTTGTTCACCAGCACATCGACCCGACCGAAATGCTTGAGCGCGGCTTCAGCCAGCCGGTCATTGTCGTCCCAGGCGCCGACGTGGGCCGCGACGGGGAGCGCGCGGCGGCCGAGCCTTTCGACCTCGCGCGCGACCTCTTCACAGGCCTCGAGCTTGCGGCTGGCAATGACGACATCGGCGCCGGCCTCTGCGAACGCCAGAACCATCTCCCGGCCGAGCCCGCGCGACCCGCCCGTGACGAGCGCAATCTTGTTGGAAAGGTTTTTTTTCAATGGGTTGTAGCCTTATGTTGAGAGAGCGCTATAGCTTGATATTTGAAATGCAATTCTCAACAATTTTCGTCCCAAGGCCACCCCGCGCCACGCTCAATCCCGCCAGGAACGTCTGTTCAAGGACTAGCCCCCATATCTTGTGCCTCTACAAGATCATGACAGTCGTTTTTCAGTTTGACGGGATCCCCCGCCCCCTCTCCCCCCTTTTCCTTCATTCAAACGGAAATGCTCTTGTCTCCAAACGCCATCGCCGCCGGTGCCTTCCGGCGCCGCGGGTACGATGAGAACATAAGAAGAACATTTCTATTCGTCAAGGGCCGGATGCCATTGACCTCGCGAGCATCCTGACAATCACCGAGGCTGCAAAGGTGAAGAGCGCCCCGCCAAGCCATACCCAATAGCCAGCGTGATAATGGCAGATCGGCACGTTGCCGGTATCGTCGTACCAATCGGTGAACCACCATGCCGTCGCGGCGAAGATCACGGCGAGCGCGCCAAGCCAGACCGGCGGACGCATCTCCAGCACCAGCATCGCACCGACAATCAGCACAAACACATTTGCGAACCACGCCGGCATATACGCCATGATCCCGAACCAGCCGAACGCGAGCACGAACCAGCCCTGGACGTGATCGTATCCGGGACGGCAGGTCGTGAAGACGGGAAGGAACAGCGATGCGGCCCACGTCACGAGCACGAGCAGACCGAGCCAGCGGCGCGTCGACACGCTCACCCGATCACCCCGGCATCTGCGCGAGGCGTGAGGCTTCCATCTCCGCCATGCGATCCTTCGCGCGCGCTTTCACGCTTTCGCTCTTGAGCTGGCCGCACGCCGCCATGATGTCGCGGCCGCGCGGCGTGCGCACCGGCGAGGCATAGCCGGCGCGGTTGACGACCTCGGCGAATTTCTCGATCTGCGCCCAGTCCGAACACTCATACGGCGCGCCGGGCCAAGGATTGAACGGGATCAGGTTGATCTTCGCGGGGATTCCCTTCAGCAGCCGCACGAGTTCCTTCGCATCGGCAAGGCTGTCGTTCACGCCTTTCAGCATCACATATTCGAAGGTGATGCGCCGCGCATTGGTGACACCGGGATAGTTGCGGCAGGCGTCGAGCAGATCATTGAGCGGATACTTCTTGTTCAGCGGCACGATCACGTCGCGCACTTCGTCGCGCACCGCATGGAGCGAGATCGCGAGCGACGAGCCGATCTCCTCGCCCGCTTTCCTGATCATCGGCACGACGCCGGCGGTGGAAAGCGTGACGCGGCGCTTCGACAGCGCGAGCCCGTCGCCATCGGTCACGATCGCGAGCGCGGCCTTCACATTGTCGAAATTGTAGAGCGGCTCGCCCATGCCCATCATCACCACATTGGTGACGCGGCGGTTCTCGCCCGTGCTCGGCCAATCGCCCAGCGCGTCGCGGGCGACGACAAGCTGGCCGACGATCTCCTCGGGCGTGAGGTTGCGCACCAGTTTCTGCGTACCGGTGTGACAGAAGCGGCAATTCAGCGTGCAGCCGACCTGGCTCGACACACACAGCGTTCCGCGTCCCGGCTCCGGAATGAACACGGTCTCGAATTCCTGACCGCCGCTTTTGAGCAGCCATTTGCGCGTGCCGTCGGTGGAAATCTGTTCGGTGACGATCTCCAGCCGCGCCAGCGTGAAGCGTTCGCTGAGCAGCTTGCGAAAATCCTTCGCCAGATTCGTCATGCTCGCGAAGTCGCGCGCACCGTGGACGTAGATCCAGTTCCAGAGCTGGCGCACACGCATCGGCGCGAGCTTCTCCGGCACGCCGGCGGCAATCAGCGCGGCTTTGAGATCGTCGGGAGAGAGGCCGAGGAGATTTCTCTTTTCCATTACACTCATATTGTCATTCCCGGCCGAGCGACGCCAACGGCGTCGCGAGGGGAAGGGAACCCAACTTGGCGGCGATCAAAATTCGATAGTGAAGTTGGATCCCCTTCCCTCGGCGCGCTCAGGCGCGCCTCGCCGGGGATGACACGCTTGGCTGCCAGTCACAGCCCGCAGGCGGAATGGGCCTTGTCCAGTGCACCGGAAAGTCCACCGAGCGAATAGGTGTCCTTCGTCTCCGTGCCGCGCGCCGACGTGCCGGTCACGACCGCGGTCGCGCCATGCGCCATCGCCGCGACCAGACGGGCCTCTTCGCCGGTATCCTTCATCCACGCAGTGCCGCCGTCGCCATCGTTCTTCGTGAACAACTCGAACTTGTCCTTGCCGACTTCGACGGTGACGGTGCTGTCGGCCTTGAACTGATAGCCGGACACGATCTCGACCTCGTCCCTGGCGCGGCGCTGCGGCCAGTTGTTGATCAGGAAATAGATCGGATCGCGCTTGGCCTTTTTGGGCTCGCTCGATTTCGGCTGCGCCATCGCATAGCAGGAGCGGCCGTCGCTCGACACAGCCTGAAGCGCGGACCAGTTCTTGTAGGCGCCGAGCAATGTCGGCGCGGAATCCGCTCCGGCCTGTGTCGCCATGAGGGAAGCCGCGGCGAATGTACCGGCGACAACGAAACGAGAAAAAACGGTCATGACGCGTGAACTCCTCGACAGCAGCCGCGCGAGAGAACGCCAAGAATCCGGCGGTTGTGTGATTGCGGCGGAACGCGGAATCGTCATGCCCGATCCGGGCCGAAAAGGCAAATACATCCGCTCGGTCAAAGTGTTAACGGGTGGCGACGATTTCCTCTTCCACGTCGCGCAGCCGGTCCTTGCCGAAGAATAGTTCGTCGCCGACGAAGAAACTCGGGGAACCGAACACGCCGCGATTGGCCGCAGCCTCTGTGTTCGCGAGCAGCTTGGCCTTGTTCTCCGGCGTCTGTGACGCGGCGATCAGGCGATCGGCATCGAGACCGGATTCCAGAAGCGAGGTGCGGATCACTTCGGGATCGTCCATCTTCCGGCCGTCTTCCCACATATAGTGGAACGCCGCATCGACATACGGCATCAGCTCACCGCTTGCCTGCGCGGCGACCGCAACGCGCATTAATGCCAATGTGTTCACCGGAAAGTTCGGATTGAATTTGAACGCCGTGAGATTGTGCTTCCGGGTGAAGCGCTGACTCTCCAGCTGCTCGTAGGCGAGCTTGCCCTTCACGCCGCCGAACGCGACCATCGGCGGCTGGTTGTTGGTCAGCTTGAAAAGGCCGCCGAGCAGAATGGGCACATATTCGAACTTTGCGCCCGTGCGTTTTTCGATTTCCGGAATCACCTTGTGCGAGAAATAGGCGTTGGGGCTTCCGAAATCGAACAGGAATTCCACGCGTTTCATCACCAGCGCTCCGCATAGGGTCTTAAGTCGAGTTCGAACGTCCAGCCGTCGCGCGACTGGCTGTGCAGATACCAATACGCGTTGGCAACGCTTTCGGGATCCATCAGCGTGTCCGGCGGCAGCGCATCCGGGTCGCGGCCGGCGGCCTTGATGCGATCGCGCACGAACGCGGTATCGACGCCGGCATCGATGATGAGATGCGCGACATGAATGTTCTTCGGCCCCAGCTCGCGCGCCATGCTCTGTGCCACATTACGCAGGCCGGCCTTCGCCGACGAGAACGCGGCATAACCCGCGCCGCCGCGAACGCTCGCGGTTGCGCCGGTGAAGAGGATCGTTCCCTGCCCGCGCGCCAGCATCAGCCGCGCGCTTTCGCGCCCGGCAAGGAAGCCCGCGTAACAGGCCATTTCCCACACTTTGCGGAAGACGCGCTCGGTGGTTTCCAGAATCGGAAAATTCACATTGGCGCCGGGATTGATGACCACGACCTCCAGCGGCGCGTGGGCATCCGCTTCGTTCAGGAATGCCGTGACGTCCTCTTCCTTGCGCGCGTCCAGCCCGCGCGCGACGCAGGACCCTCCAGCGTCTTCGATTTCCTTTTTCAGCTTTTCAAGTTTCTCTGCCGTGCGGCGTCCGGCGAAGACCGTATAGCCCTCGGCCGCGAAGCGTTTGGCGATGGCGGAGCCGATAAAATCCCCCGCGCCGATCACGGCACAGGTTGCGTTGCGCTTCTGCATGCGATCCTCCTATTCCCGCAAGCCGTATCCCGTCGCGTAAAGCCGCAACGTCGCGGCGCTGAGCAGCACGACCAGTCCCACCGTCATCACGATGCCGACCAGCGGGGGCCCTTCGTGGAAGCCAATCATCGCGTGGCGTAGCCCGTTGATCCAATAGAAGAACGGGTTGCCGTAGTAGAGAAAGCGTAGGTACGGCGGCATCATGTCGATGGTCGAGAATACGCCGCCCACCATCGACAGCGGCACGATGAAAAAGACGTTGAGGATATTAAGCTGTTCGAAATTCTTCGCCCACAGGCCGATGATGATGCCGAGTTCGCCGAAGATGGTCGAGACCGCGACCACCCAGAACAAAAACTCGAAGATGTTGTCGACCGCGACGACTCCGAAACACGCGCCGATAGCGAGGATACCGAGCGCCGTCACGATGGAACGGATCACGACGCACACCAGCATGCCGACGATCATCTCGACATACGAGAGCGGTGCGACCAGCGTCTCCTCGATGAAGCGCAGAAAGCGCTGGAAATAGATCGCCGAGGTCGATTGCAGGAACGCGGCGTTGATGATGTTCATCATCAGGATGCCGGGCAGCACGAACTCGAGATAGCGATGGCCGCCGATCTCCTTGATGCGGCCGCCAAGCACGAAGCCGAAAATGAAGATGAACAGAAGCGCCGAAATCCATGGCGCGATGAACGCCTGGATAGGCACGCGCATGATGCGCGAGACTTCGCGCCGCACGATAGTACCGAGACCGATCCAGTTGATGCCCATCGGCTTGAGTTGCACGTCCTGCGCTGTGGTCATGCGGCCGCTCCCGCGATGTGATCCGGCTCCGCGCCGGTGGCTTGCAGATAAGCGTGCTCCAGACCGCCGGTCAGAAACTCCGCTTTCGGTCCGCTGCGTACGATCTGTCCCTTGGCGACGATCGTGATCGTGCGGCAGAGGCGTTCGACCTCTTCGAGATAGTGCGAGGTCAAAAGGATCGTCTTGCCGTCGCCATTGAGTTCCTGGAGATAGCGCCACAGATCGCGGCGCAATTCGACATCCACACCGGCGGTCGGCTCGTCGAGGATCAGGAGTTTGGGATCGTGAACCAGAGCGCGCGCGAGGATCACGCGGCGCTTGAGGCCGCCGGACAATTCGCGAAACGCCTTCTTGGCATGCTCCGTCAGATCGAACCGCTCGATCAGCATGTCGGTGCGCGATTTGCGCTCGGCCGCGCTCATCCCGAAATAGCCGCCCATCCAGTCCACGATCTGCCGCGGCGTCGCGAACTGATCGACATTGAATTCCTGCGGGCTGAGGCCGATCAGCCGCCGCGCCTCGCGATAGTTCTTGACCGCGTCGATCCCGAACACCTCGACAATACCGGAGGTGATGGTCGCGATGCCGGTCACGCAATGGATGGTGGTGGATTTGCCCGCACCGTTGGGACCGAGGAAGCCGAAGAAATCGCCCTCCTCGATAGTCATGGAAAGATCGTGCACGGCGACGGTGCCGCTGCGATAAACCTTGCGAAGATGGGAGATTTTGAGAGCCGCTGTCATCGAATCCAAAAGAATAGCTTTGGCCCTATATAGGGACCGATCCCGGAATTGTCATTTCCGGGTCTTCACAATCGGCGCGCCCCACGCATGCCGCGGCGGAATGTCCGGCGGCGGACGCCCGGGCGCCAGAGGCCGGCTGCCGTAACCGCCAAGGCTGATCAGCCTGTCGTAAAGGACGATCGCACCGGCCATGCCGACATTGATAGAAAACCGCGTGGGAATCTTCACCACGAATTCGCATCGCTTCAACACTTCGTCCGACAGGGACATTCTCTCCGCGCCGAACACATAGGCGGCGCGTTGCGGATGACGAAAGCGTGGAAGCTCGACCGCGTCATCGGTGATTTCCACTCCCACCAGCCTGCAATCGACCGGCAGGCGAAACTCGTCTGCCGAGCGGAAGGCATAGACCGGAATGGCGCCCTGCGAGCTGGATGTATCAGATTGTACGTCCGACAGCTTCACTCTGGCATTGATGGAAAAAAAGAAGCTTGCGTCGAACGCATGGGCGATGCGCATAAGATTGCCGAGGTTCATCGGCTTCGAGATGCCGTCCACACCCGCCGCGAAATAGCCGCGCATTGCCAACCTGCTTCCGCTACAGAAAAGTTCCTTATCTGAGTCTTGCGCATCCGCCCAATTCCGCGTCTCCATGAGCGGCGTTGCGTTTGGCGCATTTTGCACAGTATTTTTCGGGGTACCCGGAACGAACACCAATGATCATTTCGTATTCACGCAATTTCATCTTCATCAAGACCAAGAAGACGGCGGGCACGACCGTCGAGGCGGTGCTTGCTACAGGGTGCCACCCTGGCGACGTGATACAAGGGGTTCAAGGTGCTATCTATCGCGGGTCGGGCCTCGTCATACCTGGCCTACAGAATGCGAAACGCGAACAGGAGGAATCGCCTGACGAAGACGATCGCAACGACGACGATGAATATGACGGTTCAGGCCTTAAGGTTGTTCCCCACATGTCCGCGAAAGAGGTGCGGGAACTCGTTGGACGCCAGTTTTGGAGGTCCGCGTTTAAGATAACGGTCGAACGCCATCCTTAAGAAAAAGCGGTTTCGCAAGCCTACTTCCGCATGGCAACTTGGAAAAGCGACAAATCATTTGAGACAATCCTTGATGAGACCGTGCGTCTAGGCGAATACCGGGGTTATCCGCTGTGGTCGATCAGAAAGCGAGTCGCCGTCGATGAGTTTATTCGTCAGGAAACTCTTAAGGCCGATCTCGAAAAAGTATTGGAGAAGTTAGGCATTCCAATGCCGGAGCAATTGCCGCAGATGAAATCCAAGATGCGCAAAGACAGGCGTCCGGCCCGCGAGATTCTGAGCGACGCCCAAAAGGAAATCGTTTACAGATTTTGCAAACGTGAGTTCAGGATTCTGGGTTATAAGCCGTAATGGCAAATCCGGTTCTTGTTGAAGTCACGCGCGGCGATCTTGTCGAGAGCGTCCATCGCGGATCCGTCGCGATTGCGGATGCCAAGGGCAATATCCGCTTCGCGCTCGGCGATCTACACACGCCCGTCTATCCGCGCTCTTCTCTGAAACCGATTCAGGCCCTGCCACTTCTGGAATCGGGCGCGGCGGACGCGTTCGGACTGGGCGAAGAAGAGATTGCGCTCGCCTGCGCGTCGCATTCCGGCGAGCCCATGCATACCACGCGCGTGGCCGCGTGGCTTTCCAGGATCGGCTGTTTGGAAAGCGATCTCGCCTGCGGCGCACATCCCTCGCGTTACGAGCCGGTGGCGGAAGACATGATCCGGCGCGGTGAAAGGCCGACGCGTATCCACAACAACTGCTCCGGCAAACACAGCGGATTTCTCACGGTCGCGCGCCACTGGGATATCGCGACAGATGGCTATGAGCGGCATGACCATCCCGTGCAGCGCGCCATCGCCAAAGCGCTCAGCGAACTGACGGAGATCGCCGGGGAATTTCCGTGGGGCGTGGACGGCTGCGCCGCGCCGAACTTCGCCGTGCCGCTGGATGCACAGGCGCGCGCCTTCGCAAAATTTGCGGCGCCGGACTCATTGCCGCCGGAGCGCGCAAACGCTTGCCGCCGTATCGTGCGCGCAATGACATCCTTTCCCGAACTGGTTTCGGGCACCGGCCGCTCCTGCGCGATCCTGATGCGCTCGGCAAAGGGGCGCGTGGCGGTCAAGATCGGCGCCGAAGGATTCTACGCCGGCATGGTGCCGGAAATGGGTCTTGGCATCGTGCTTAAAATCGACGACGGCGCGTCACGCGCAGCGGAAACCGCGATGGCCGCGATCCTCGACAGGCTCGGTCTGCTCGGCGGCGATCCGGCGGCGCGCGACTTGCTCAATGCGCCGGTGATAAATACGCGCAACGCCATTGTCGGCCTGCGCAGCGCAGCACCGTCTCTCGCCCAGGCCGATATCCGCGCCTAATGCGCCGCAGCCTTGGCGGCCGCGGCGGCGTCCTTGTCCGCCTTTTCCATTTCCGGCGTATAGGCTTCGATCGACTTGATCGGGCACATCTGCGGCCCGATCTCCGTTCCGGAGATCACGTTGTCGCCACGCGTCAGACAGGCCAGCGCCGTGTTGCTGTAGGTCTTGAACCCCAGACGCTGGTGAAACTGAAGATGCTGGCACGACACCATAAGGTTCAGCTTGAACTTCTGGTGGCGCATATCCTCGACGATCAGCGTGCGGTCGTTGAGGGCATCCCAGCTGTAGATCTGCGATTGCTGCAGACACGGTTCGGCCGCGAGGGCCGGGACAGACAAAAGCGCCGTTCCCAGCAGGGCGATGGCGAAGATCGTTTTCATGATTCTTTGATCCTTCAAGCGCGTTGCCTCTCCGGCAACAGATTATACGCGATTCAACGCGCTGTCCGTCGGGAAAGTTGCTTGGCGCGCGCAGGCGCGTTGCCTATGGTCCTACAATCGAAATTGTCGGAGCGACTGCCATGAAAGCGATGCTTTGCAAGGAATATGGACCGCCGGAGATGCTGGTCCTGAGCGATGTCCCCCCGCCCAAGGCGGGCCCGGGCCAGGTGGTCATTTCCGTGAAGGCTTGCGGCGTGAATTTTCCCGACGTCCTGATCATCGAGAACAAATACCAGTTCAAGCCGCCGTTGCCCTTCGCGCCCGGCGCGGAAATCGCCGGCGTCGTGAAGGAAATCGGCGAAGGCGTGACGCGCGTGAAAGTCGGCGACCGTGTCATCGCCTCCGTCGGCAATGGTGGCATGCAGGAGGAGATCGTCGCCGATCCCAATCGCTGCATCCCGATGCCGGACAGCATGGATTTCGACACCGGCGCGGGGCTGATCCTCACCTATGGCACGTCGCATTATGCGCTCAAGGATCGCGCCAAGCTGAAGGCCGGTGAGACCCTGGTCGTGCTCGGCGCGGCGGGCGGTGTCGGTCTTGCCGCCGTGGAACTCGGCAAGGCAATGGGGGCGCGCGTGATCGCTGGTGCGTCATCGCAGGAGAAGGTCGATCTCGCGAAGAGGCACGGTGCCGATGACGGCTTCGTCTATGCCTCGGGCAAGCTCTCGCGCGACCAGCAAAAGGAGTTCTCCGACCAGATCAAAAACGCGACCGGCGGCAAAGGCGCGGACGTTCTCTACGATCCCGTCGGCGGCGATTATGCCGAGCCCGCGGTCCGCGCGATGGCCTGGGAGGGCCGTTATCTGGTGATCGGGTTCGTCGCCGGCATCCCGAGCGTGCCGCTGAACCTCACGTTGCTGAAGAGCTGCGATATCCAAGGCGTGTTCTGGGGCGCGTTCACGGCACGCGATCCCAAACGCAATCAGGAACATTTGGCCGAGATCATGCGTTGGACAATTGAGGGTAAGATCAAACCGTATATTTCCGCGCGCTTTCCTCTGGCGCGCGCCGGGGAAGCCATCCGCATGCTCGCCGACCGCAAGGCCCAGGGCAAAGTCATCGTGACGATGGGATGAGCGCGGCGAAGCACCCGCCTCGTTCCCTGCGTCGCCGGCTGCGCTCGATCGCGCTTTTCAATCAGCTTGGGCCGGGCCTTATCACCGGCGCAGCGGACGACGATCCGAGCGGTATCGCGACCTATAGCCAGGGCGGCGCGCAATTCGGTTTCGGGTTGCTGTGGACGCTGGTGCTGACCTTTCCGCTGATGGCGGCGATCCAGCTTCTCAGTGCGCATATCGGGCGCGTCACCGGCAAGGGCCTCGCCGACAATATGGGCAAGGTTCTGCCGGCACCCGTGGTGTTATCGCTCGTCGCGCTGCTGTTTGTCGCCAATACGATCAATATCGGCGCCGATGTCGCGGCGATGGGCGAAGCGGCAAAGCTCGTCACCGGCTTCGGTGAGCACATTTTCACGATCCTGTTCGCGATCGTCTCGGTCGTGCTGCAGATGTTCGTGCCCTACAAGCGCTACGCGCGATTGCTGACGGTGCTGACGCTCAGCCTGTTCTCCTACGTCGCGCTCGTTTTCATGATCCATCTCGACTGGACGCAGGTCGGATGGGGCATGATCGGGGTGCACGCCGATCTTTCGCCCGCGGCAGCCACGACCATCGTCGCGATCTTCGGCACGACGATCAGCCCCTATCTCTTCTTCTGGCAGAGCGCGGAGGAAGTCGAAGAGCTCGAGCACCACAGGGGCGAAAAACCGCTCAGGGACGTACCGCGCCAGGCAAAGCGGGCCTTCGCCCGCATGCGGATCGATACGCTGACGGGGATGGCGGTATCCAATCTTGTCGGCCTTGCCATTATGATCGCAACCGCCGCCACGCTGCACGCCGCCGGCAAGACCGATATTCAGACCGCCGCCGATGCGGCGCGTGCCCTCGAACCGCTGGCGGGAAAATTCGCCTTCCTGCTGTTCAGCATCGGCATCATCGGCACCGGATTGCTCGCGATCCCTGTGCTCGCCGGATCGGCCGCCTATGCCATCGGTGAGAGCCGCGGCTGGAAGGTCGGCCTCGACAACAAGCCGTGGGAGGCCGTCGGCTTCTATCTCGTGATCGCGATGTCGGTCGCGCTCGGAATCGGCATCGACTATTCGGGCCTCGATCCGATCAAGGCGCTCTATTGGAGCGCGGTGATCAACGGCGTGATCGCCGTGCCGATGATGGCCGCGATGATGATCGTTGCCACCAACAAGACGCAGATGGGCCAGTTCACGGCCGGGCCGGTTTTGCGCCTGCTGGGCTGGGCATCGACCGCCGTGATGGCGGCCGCGACTGCGACCATGATATACGTCGCCACGACCGGAAGTTGAGGCGTTCGCAGAATGAGCTTCCCGGTGCCGGTGCTGTTTTGAAAAGCTGTGTGAAGGGGTGTCATGCGCAAATTGGTAGCGGCCTGCCTGATGGCGCTCGCGGTGTTTCCCGCTTCGCGTTCATTTGCGGGTGGGCCAGTCGTGATCTTCGTTCCGATGCCGCCGCCCGATGTGGTGCCCAATCCGATCATCGGCGCGCTGGACAACATCCATTCTGTCGCCGTGCTTTCGTCTATCGGGTCGCAGTTCAACCTCTACAATCATCACGTCATCTACTATCATGACTGGTCCGTGGGCATCGCGGACTGGGCTATCGACGACCGCGTCGAAGCGAATTTGCGCGGCACGCTCGGCAAGCGCTTTGCGGTCAAGGATATCAACTACGACCGCAATGCCCTCGCCGCGATTCCGAACGGCCGATGGGACAATTCCAAAACTCCGCTACAGCGCTATCTTTCCGGTCTCGCCAACGCCGGCGTGGACGCTTTCATTGTCGTGCGTCCGGATGTTGAAGGAACTGTCACAGGCAAGCCGGGGCTTGCGCTGTGGACGGAATACGGCGTCTCCTCACACGCGCCGGAACTGACCGCCAACTATGAGATCGACATCGTCGACGCGCATTCGTTGGCGCTGATTTCCAAAGCGTTCTCGCGCCTCGACGATATTCCGGGCAACGAGGGACGGGTCGCGCATCTTTCCTACGGCGACGATCTCGCTGTCGCCGACGAAGCGACGCCTCCGCCGCCGGTGTACGCACGGCTGAAGCAGGCCTCGACTTCCCTCGTCGACCGCTCGCTCGCGGCGACTCTGCGGGCTTTGCAGTTCGATGTTCCTGTGGCCGGACCGCAACCCAAAGCGTTCGTGCCAATTCCCGCGGGACAAGATCCCTACGCGCCGGCCAGATCCATCGCGGTCATATCCACCCTCGGCGACGATCTTGCCCTTGTGCGAGAAGACGAAGGTCTTTTCCGTGGACCAGAAACCCCGATGCACAGCTCTGTTTCTGACTGGAAACTGGACGCGGCAATCGAAGCGCGCATCAAGAGCGGCGTCGCAAAGCGGTTTGCGGTCAAGGATGTCCCTTATGACCGCCAGCGCCTTCTGTGGTCGAACATTACCGGACCTAAAAACACTTTCGCGCCCTATTTCCCAGGATTGCAGGCGAGCAGCGATGTCGATCTCTATGCGGTGGTCTTCAAGGTCAAGATGCAGGTCTGGGATCAGAACACCGGTTACGGCCTGGGCCTTGTCAATGACGACGACAAGATGGCACGCATCTTCGCCAATTACGGCATTGCGATCATCGATGCTCATACACTGAAACCGCTCGGCATCCTTTACGGAATGCCCGATACGATGCTCGCCGATGCGGCCGTCGGCGCGGAAATTCCCGTCTCGCTCTGGCCCGCTGTGCCGCCGGACTTCGAAGCCGCACAAGGCGGCAAAGTGCGAGAGGCGATCCTCAGCCTCCTCAGCGGCAGTCTGGATGCCACTTTGAAGCGCGGCGGGCTGACCGGCGAAATGTTGCCCGGCAATCCGCCGGTATTGGCACTCGGGCCACCGGCGCGCCTCGCACCGGCGGTGGGCAACCCATTCTGACAATCGTACGGGAAAACATTTCCGGGCGTGCGACAGCCTGCATTGTCCTGCATTATAGTGTGCCGGACTCACACGGGAGAGACGCACATGCCTATGGGAATTATAGCCTGGATTGTTCTTGGCCTGATCGCCGGATGGATCGGCAGCAAAATCGTCAACAAAACGGGCGAAGGCCTGATCATGGATATCGTGCTGGGCATTGTTGGCGCGCTGGTTGGCGGTTACCTGTTCAACGTGGTCGGACACGCGGGCATCACCGGCTTCAACATCTACAGCATGTTTGTCGCCGTGATCGGGTCCGTTATCGTGCTTCTGCTCTATCACGCGATCGTCAAGCGTAGCTAAGCGCGAGTTCGCTTTTCAACCGAGGATAGGCTACCCTGTCGCGGCGTTGACGGGATACATGGCTATGAAGTTCGCCCAGATGAATCGCCGGGCATTGCTATCCGGTGTGGCCGGATTTGCCATGGCCGGTTCCGCGCATGCGGAAGACGACGCATCGCCAATCGCGCATGGCGTTCTGGCAAACAATCCGTTGGCGAAAGCCTTCAAGCCAACGCCGGCGAAACTTCCCGATGTTCTTGTCATAAGCCCCAGCGGATCGCGGCAGGTAACACAGCTCCTCGGCCGCACCTTGCTGATGCCGCTATGGGCCGAGTGGTGCACGCCTTGCCTGAGCGAGCTTCAAGACTTCGCGACGCTTCAAAAAAACTACGGCAACGACAAGTTTGCGATTGTGCCGATCCTCTCCGGCACACAAAAGCGCATGACGCCGGACACAATCGCGAAGCTTTTTTCCTATCTGCATGCCGATGTTTTCGAACCGCTGGCAGAGGCACATTTTGGCGAAGTCTTGCTGAGCGTCATGGCCAGGGGCGAAGGCCACGAGATCACAGTTCCCTGTAATGTGCTTATCGCTCCTGACGGACGCGTCATCGCCCGCGAGATCGGTATGAAGCAGGCCGACGACAACGATGCCCACTCGAGACATCAGATGCTTGCTGAAGCCGAGAACGGCAAAGTTCTCAGCGAATGGGGCAAACCGGCCGGCGCCGAGTTTGCGGCAGCAATGGCGAACGGGTTTCTTGGTTAAACACGCGGACAATTCGACGCCTTAGCCCGGGGTTTCGCACGCTGTGCTTGCACGCGTGGCGTGCGCCTGCCATATCCCGCGAACGCCGTCAGCCACAGGTTGCTGACGGCTACGGGGGATTGCTATGCGTTTCAAAATCGCCGCGCTGGCGACAGCGCTTTTCGTTTCGCTCGCGCCAACGACCGGTTTCGCACACGGTGGAGGTGGCGGCGGAGGCGGTCATTACGTCTATGTTCCGGTCTATATCGGAGGCGGCGGCCCTGCCATCGTTCCCGCAGCGAAGACCGGCGACTATTCGAACATCAAGACCGTCGCCATCGTCACCGCCGTCGCGCAGAAGCTCACGCTCGGCAGCAAGGCGCTGCTCGCCTCGCACACGGACATCGATGTCTCCGACTGGAAGCTCGACGATGTCGTCGAGACGACCGTCGCGAAATATCTTTCGCCAAAATTCACCGTGAAACACATCGCTTACGACCGCGGTGCGCTTGCCGCCATCCCCAACAGCCATTTCGACGCGAACTCCGACAAGCCGGTCTACGATTATCTGAGCAAGCTTCCCTGGGACGGCATCGACGCCATGGTCGTAATCCGGCCTGATGCCGAAATGCCAGGCCCGTTCACCGACGGCCTTTCGGTGGATACCCCTGTTCAGCGGCCGATCGAAACGGCCGGTTTCGAGATCGACATCATGAACCGTGACGGACTCAAGATCGGCCACGCCCTCTCCCGCATCGCGCTGCGAAAAGGCGCGCGCGAGGATTTCGCGTCGATCTTCGCGCCCATGGACCTGCGGCTGACATCCAAGGACGTGCCAACCCCCTATCAGCGCGCCAAGCTGAAAAACGAATTTGCGCACCTGCTCGCGGTTTCGCTGCGCGAGACACTGCGCGCGCTCCATCTTGGGATCGTTCTGCCGGAGGTGGGGTCGCGCGATTTGATCCCGATCCCGACCGAGAAGAGTCCTTGGGGAAAGATGCACTCCGTCGCGGTCGTGTCGGCTGTCGGCGACCGGCTGGACCTGAACCATCGCGGCGCCCTCTTCCGCCACAGCCTGACGACGGCGCCAGTCTCCGACTGGAACATCGACAGCGAGATCGAGGCGAAGATGGCCTCTGCGCTGGACAAGCGCCTTTCGGTCAAGACCGTGGCGGTCGATCGCGCGAAGCTGGCTTCCGTCGAGATGACCATCGACAACAACGGGCTCGCCACGCCGCTCGCCGGTCTGACGCCGACATCGGATGTCGATGCCTACGTTGTCGTGCTCAAGCGCAAAAGTGCCGTCATGCTTCAGAACGATCCGGTGTCCGGATTAGGCATGTGGAACCAGAACGGGATGGATGGCGAGAGCAGCGGCGTTTTCGCGGACTACGCCATCGCCATCGTCGATCCGCACACGCTGAAGCCGATGTGGGTTCAGCGCGGCGATACGAGCCCGGCCAATGCGATAGAAGCGCCGATCCGCGTCACGTCGAACATGAACTGGCCCAAGGACGGCGGAGAACTGACGCCGGATCAATCGACGCAACTTCATGGCATCTTCCTCGACATCATGAACGACAGTGTGCCGGAGACGATGTACCGGATGATGCTGACAGGCGTGATGGCGGCACCGACGCCAGGCGTGACCGATCTGCCGTCGCAGCCCGGTTCCTCTGCGCCCGTTCTCGACACGGCGTCGCAGGCGCCTACCGCCGCGCCGCCGCCTGCGCAATAGGCCGAAGCGCGGCGGCGACCTCGGCGAAGACGGGCGTCCACGCGCCAAGTTCTTTTTGGCGGAACAGCCGGACGTTGGGATACCACGGGCTATCGCTGCGCTCGGTGAGCCAGCGCCACTCCGGCACAAAGCGCAGCGCGACCCATGTCGGACATCCGCATGCCGCAGCGACATGGGCCATCGCCGTATCCGATGTCACCACCAGATCGAGGCTCTTGAGCACCGCGGCAGTATCGACGAACGCTTCTTCACCGGAATCGAAACTTTCGTCGAACTGAAGCACCTCCATGCCGGCGGGCAGATTTTCCAGTTGTTCGATCCCGTGCTTCCTTTGCAAACTGACGAGGCGAACGCCGGGAATGTGCGCGAGTGCTTCGAATTCCCGCAGCGGGATCGAGCGGCCTTTGTCGATATTGCGCGCCGGATTGCCCTGCCAGCAGATACCGACATTTATCCGGTCGCGGGGCAGCGCGTCGCTGCCTGACTTGATCCTGTCCTCGTCCTTCGATGAAAGATCGATGCCCGGCGGGATGGTTGTAAGATCGGTCTTGAACAGGTTGGGGAGGCTCATCACCTCGCAACGCAGATCGGGAAGCCGCGCCGGGTCCAACTCCGCGACGAGCCGCGCTTTCAGATCGGTGGATGACAAGACTTTCTGAAAATGGAGCGGTGCGAGCAGCGACACCTCGGCGCCGCGCTCCGCGAGCAAAGGCAGATAACGCGCGAACTGCACGAGGTCGCCAAATGCGCCGTCACCATAGACGACGATCGATTTGCCCTGCAGGCTCTCGCCCGACCAGTAGCGGACGCGGCGCAGGTCCGGATCGATGGTCCGATCGCTGGCCTCCAGACGCCAGTCAAAGTCTTTGAACCCTTCGGGCATCCGTCCCAGCAGAAGCTTCAGGCTTCCCCGCGCTTTGCGTGCTTCGTAAAAATCCTTTTTCAGGCCGATGGCGCGATTGTAGTTGGCGAACGCTTCGTCGAAATGGCCCGTGTCCTGAAGCGCGAAAGCGAGATTGTAGAGCGCAACGGGCTCATTGGGCCTGAGCGCCGCGGCCGTGCGGTAGTCCGCAAGCGCTACCTCCAGACGATCGAGTTCCCGCAGCGCATTCGCACGATTGTGGATCGCTTCGAAATAATCGGGGCGAAGCGCGATGGCCGCATCATAAGCGGCAATCGCTTCCTCGCCTCGTCCCGCACGCGAGAGCGTGTTGGCGCGGACGAACTGCGCGAACGGATCGTTGGGTGAGAGCCGGATCGCGGTATCGAAACTTGCAATGGCCTCGTCGTTCAGTCCCAGCGCCTGAAGCGCCACCCCATATTCGCGGTGCGCCGCCGCGTTCTGCGGATCGATCTTCAGCGCCAGAGCAAGTTTGTCGGAGGCGAGATCGGGTTGCCCGCGCTGGAGATAGAGTATGCCAAGCGAATACGCCGCTTCGAAATACTCCGGACGAGCGCTTAGCGCTGCCTGGTAGACCGGCTCGGCATCCTGCAGCTTCCCCTGCCGGTGGAGCTCCTGCGCGTGCTCGAATTCGGCCGCACCCACGGCGATCTTAGGACGCGGCATTCTTCGACACGTAGATTTCGCCGCCGCCTTGCTTGAACTCCTCCGCCTTCTTTGCCATCGCGGCGCGGATATCGGCAGTGGAAAGCGTATCGTTCTGGCCCTTGGCGGCGTCGCGTACTTCCTGGCTGATCTTCATCGAGCAGAATTTCGGTCCGCACATCGAGCAGAAATGCGCAACCTTCGCGCCATCGGCTGGCAGCGTCTCGTCGTGATAGGCCTGCGCGGTCTCAGGATCGAGCGCGAGCGCAAACTGGTCGCGCCATCGGAATTCGAACCGCGCCTTGCTCATCGCGTCGTCCCAGATGCGCGCGGCGGGATGGCCTTTCGCAAGATCGGCGGCATGCGCCGCGATGCGATAGGCGATCACGCCGGCCTTCACGTCATCGCGGTCCGGCAGGCCCAGATGCTCCTTCGGAGTCACATAGCAAAGCATCGCGCAGCCGAACCAGCCGATCATCGCCGCACCGATGCCCGATGTGATGTGGTCGTAGCCCGGCGCGACATCCGTCACCAGCGGCCCGAGCGTGTAGAACGGCGCCTCGTCGCAGGCCGCGAGCTGGCGATCCATGTTCTCCTTGATCTTGTGCATCGGCACATGACCGGGGCCTTCGATCATCACCTGCACGTCGTGGCGTTGCGCGATCTTGTTGAGTTCGCCCAGCGTTTCGAGCTCCGCGAATTGCGCGGCATCGTTGGCGTCCGCCGTCGAGCCCGGACGCAGGCCATCGCCAAGCGAGAACGACACGTCGTATTGCTTCAGCAACTCGCAGATTTCCTCGAAATGCGTGTAGAGGAAATTCTCCTTGTGATGCGCGAGGCACCATTTCGCGAGGATCGAACCGCCCCGCGACACGATCCCCGTCACGCGGTCCGCCGTCAGCGGAATATGCGCCAGCCGCACGCCCGCATGCACGGTGAAATAATCGACGCCCTGCTCGCACTGCTCGATCAGCGTATCGCGATAGATCTCCCAGGTGAGCTCTTCGGCGATGCCGCCGACCTTCTCCAGCGCCTGATAGATTGGCACAGTGCCAATCGGCACCGGTGCATTGCGCACGATCCATTCGCGGATGGTGTGGATATGGCGGCCGGTGGACAGATCCATCACCGTGTCGGCGCCCCAGCGGATCGCCCACACCAGCTTATCGACCTCTTCCGCCACGCCCGAGGTCACAATGGAGTTTCCGATATTGGCGTTGACCTTGGTCAGAAAATTGCGGCCGATGATCATCGGCTCGGTCTCGGGGTGATTGATGTTCGCCGGAATGATCGCGCGACCGCGCGCGAGTTCGCTGCGTACGAATTCCGGCGTGATCTCGTTCGGGATATTCGCGCCGAAGGAATTACCGTCGGCGAGCGCGGAGCGCCCGAGGTTCTCGCGCGCGGCCACAAACTTCATCTCCTCGGTGGTGATGCCCTGACGCGCGTAGTGAAGCTGGGAGACGTTCCTGCCCGTTTTCGCGCGCAGCGGCTTCAGCCCCGCACGGTCGAACTGCGCGACCGAAAGCAATTCGCCGCGCTTCAGCCCATCGTCTTCCGGCTTGCGCGCACGACCGTCGTATTCCTCGACATCGCCACGCGCCAGAATCCATTCGCGCCTCCTAGCCGCAAGACCAGCTTCAATATCAATGCGCGCGGAGTCATCCGTATACGGACCAGAGGTATCGTAAAGGCGCACGCTCGGTTCGCCACCGTACAGCGCAACCTCGCGGAACGGCACGCCATCGACAGCAATCTTCCGCGAACCAGGCAACGCGCCGCGCGTGATCGCAAGAGCCTTCTGATTCAGAATGGGCTTGTTCATCTCGGACCTCTCCCTACGCCGGTCTTAACCGGATCAGGTTCAAAGGGACTCGCGGAATTGCGATCTCAGCCTCCATGGCCGGACTTGATCCGGCCATCTACGGCGCCCCTGGGACGGCGCGATAGTGGCCCTGGCGGAGGTTAAGTCAAGCATTCGTGACGCACCCGTCTTAACTTGTGATAAAGTTCGCCCGTTTTGGGGCCGCGCGACACGAGATGGCGCGGAGGGGAACGCCAATGACATTCAAAATCCGCCGCGCCGGAATGGCCGACGCCGAAGAGACCGCCAAGGTATTCTCCGCTTCGTTCAGAAGCATGACCTTCGTGACCAAAATTCACAGCGATGAGGAAGATCGCGCGTTCGTTCGCGGTCTGATCATGACCAAGGAAGTCTGGGTCGCGCTGTGGGATGGGCAGATCGTTGGGATGATGTGCCTCAACGACGATTGGCTCGAACAGCTCTATGTGGAGCCTGAACATCAGAGCCGCAGCGTCGGCTATGCGCTGTTTCATACGGCCAAGCTGGAGCGGCCAAAGGGATTTCAGTTCTGGACGTTCCAGGCGAACAAGCGTGCGCGGCGGTTCTATGAAAAGCTCGGTTGCGAGCCGGTCGAATTCACCGACGGAAGCCGCAACGAAGAACGCACGCCCGATGTGCGTTACGTCTATAGGGGCAGGAAGCGCAGGCTGAAGCGGTTGTGGCGCAATGTCACGAACTTTTCGCTGACGAAAGACAGCGCTACGACATCGCGAATTGCCTGAACTCGGAGATCACCGCTTTCACCGCCGCCGCGACGATCTTGCCGCCGGCCTCGACGCTCGCCTGCGACGGATCGGAGCCGATGCGCCCATCCGGGAAGCGGCGGCGATAGTCCTCCGCGTCGTAGATCGGGCCGGTCGGCGCGATCTTCGGCGTCATCTCGACATGCTTCACAGCCTCGGGATAACCGAAATAGGTCACCGACACTTCGCTCGGCGTCGCATGATGACCCTCGCCCACCGGAAACAGCTGGCGGCAGAGTTCGCCGACACCCTGAAGCTCCCACCAGTTGCGCAGCATGCAGCGCAGCGGCGGATGGTTAGAGCCGGAGCGGTCGAATGAGATGCCGTGATACATCTCGCTGAACGCGGCATTGATCGTGTTGATGTTGCCGCCGTGGCCGTTGAACCAGTAGATTCGCTCGAAGCCGTGGCGCGTCAGCGACTGCGCCCAATCCATCATCGCCGCGATCATCGTGGAGGGACGCAGCGTGATCGTGCCCGAGAACGCCATGTGATGCTGCGCCTGACCGACGTTGAAGGTCGGCCCGATCAGGATGCCGCTCTCGTCGCCCGCGCGCTTGGCGATGATCTCGGGACACAGCGCGTCGGTGCCGAGCAGACCGTTCGGCCCATGCTGCTCCGTCGAGCCTATGGGAATGAGAATGGCCTTCGAGGTCTCAAGGTATTTCTGAACTTCCGGCCAGGAGGAGAGATGGAGTTGCATAACGGTCTTTCGCTATAGATGACGGGCGGAAGTGAGTATTGCATGATCCCCTGGGTTCTTCTCGACAAAGTTACGATTGCCGGCGGCGACGAATTGCGCCTGATGCGGCGCGGGGAGGAATTCTCGATCCTGTCGGGGTCGACCACGCTGATGAGCAGCCGGATGAGCGGCTCGGAGAAAGCGCTGGCGGATCTGGCGTGCGCGCGCATCGGCGGACGCGCGAAGTGCCATATCCTGATCGGCGGGTTCGGCATGGGGTTCACGCTGCGGGCCGCCCTCGCCTGCCTTCGCGCCGATGCGCGCGTCACGGTCGCCGAGCTTGTGCCTGCGGTCGTGGCGTGGGCGCGCGGCCCCATGGCACATCTTTCGGCTGAATGTCTCGCCGATCCGCGTGTTGCGATCCGCGAAGAGGACGTCCGAAAAACGATCGCGGGCGGCGCTTCGCGTTTCGACGCGATCCTGCTCGACGTGGACAACGGGCCTGATGGCCTTACGCAGGACGCAAACGACAAGCTCTATGGTCTGCCGGGTTTGCACGCCGCGCGCAAAGCGCTTCGTCCCGGCGGCGTTCTGGCGGTATGGTCGGCCGCACACAACCCGAAATTCACCCGCAGGCTTCAACAAGCCGGATTCGCGGTGGAAGAGATCAAGACCCGCGCCAACAGCAATGGCAAAGGCCCTCGACATATCATCTGGATGGCGAAAGCGAGCTGAATAGCCCGCTCGGCCCATTCCGCTCCGTCGAGCCGATGGGAATGAGAATGGCCTTCGAGGTCTCGAGATATTTCTGAATTTCCGGCCAGGAGGAGAGATGGAGTTGCACGAGTAACCTACCTAAACTTTCGAAAGAGTTCCGTTATCGGTCTATTCAGATGAATCATAATCGGAGTTAAAGCAACCATGGAACCGGTGACCATTGGTGCCAGCGCGAGATAAAACCAGTTCTCCATTGATGCAGGTTGCCGTTGAGCCTCTACGCCCAATGCGACGATCGCCGCCGCCAATACGAAGCCGAGAATAATTAACCCGATGCCGGAATATACAACGCCTCGGGAATGCTGAAGTATAAATCTTTTCGACCGCGTAACTGATATGAGAGAGACAATTACAAACATCAGGAAGAACAGAAAGGCGTAAACGTACTTACTATGTGGATCGTGAATTACATTCACATATATCCGATACAGAACCCGAGCGAGCAATAACAGGCAAACCGACCCGATTAGCACTCTTATGGCTTTCGACGATTTCATTGCGGCGCAGCCAGTAATTTCAATTTCTCCATCGCCTTTTTCCACGCGGCGCGTTCTTTCTCGACATCGGCTTCGGCCGGGAGCTGGCGGATTTCGAGCGCGATCTGCGACTTGCCATCGCCTTTGGCATAGAAGCCGAACTCGAGCCGGCGGTCTTTCTTCCATTTGCCGCGCCAGTATTTGTCCTTGGTCTTCGAGGTCTCCTCGAACGCGCCGGCGGGGAACCAGTTCTTGCGCGACTTCTCGTTCGTTGCCGTGGCGAAAAGCTTGGTCAGGCTCACGGTCATCACCTTGGTCACGTTCACTGCGAACGTGCCGCCCTCGCGCTCGTTCTTCTTGCGGCCGCCGCGCGCACGCTCGTATTCGACCGCGATCATCTGCGACCACCAGCCGGGGCAGCCCTTGTCGTGGAGGATTTGCGCGATCTCCTTGTGCGGCTTGGTGCTCGCTTCGGCGTTGTTGAGGATGATGAACCAGCCCATCCAGCCCTTGCCGGTGGCAGCCTTCACCTTCTCTTCGCTATAGGCCGGGGGCGGCCAGAGTTCACCGCCCGTCGCTTTTGCCTTCTTCGCTTTCGGTTGCGCCTTTACCGCCATGCCGTAATCTCCCCGGACCAAGCCATTCTAGCATTCACGAGGATTTCATGCCGGATAAAAAGGGTCCCCTGGATGGGGTGCGCGTGCTCGACCTCACCGAGTTCATCTTCGGACCTTACGCGACGCAGACGCTGGGCGATCTCGGCGCCGACGTGATCAAGATCGAAAACCCCGGCGGCGACCGCCAGCGCCACGGCTCCAAATTCGCCAAGCACGAAGACATGGGCGCGACGTTCATGACCATGAACCGCAACAAGCGCTCGGTCACGCTCGACCTCAAGGCGGAGGCGGATCGCGAGAAGCTGCGCGCGCTGATCCCGACCGCGCAGGTGTTCATCCACAATGTCCGCGCCGATGCGATGGCGCGGCTCGGCTTCTCCTATGAGGAAGTCGCCAGGATCAATCCGCATATCGTCTACGTGCATTGCGTCGGCTACGGCTCGGATGGACCGTACGCCGGGCGTCAGGCGTTCGACGATCTGGTGCAGGCCGCGAGCGGCGCTGCCGATCTGCTCCCGCGCGTCGATGGCAACGAGGATATGCGCCTGCTGCCCAGCTTCATCGCCGACAAGGTATCCTCGATGCACGCATTGTCATCGACGCTCGCCGCCCTTTATCACCAGAAGGCGACGGGCGAAGGCCAGTTCGTCGAAGTGCCGATGTTCGAATGCTTCACGCATTTCATGCTGATCGAGCATCTCTACGGCGAGACCTTCGAGCCGCCGGTCAGCCATATGGGCCACACCCCGGCGCTCGCGAACGATCGCCGTCCGCTCAAATGCAAGGACGGACACATCTGCATTCAGCCCGTGAGCCGCGCGGCATCGGCGAAGTTCATGGAGCTTGGTGGTATCCCCGACGCTTACGAAAGCGACCGTTTCAAGAACGCGCCGAAGGGCGGCCGCGTCGCGGTCTACTATGCGATGCAGCGCGAGGCCGCGATGGCGCACACCGTCGAGGAATGGATGAAGCTTGGCGACGAGCACCGCATCCCGATCATGCGCGCCAACGGTCTCGATGCGGTGCTGGACGATCCGCATCTGAAAGCCGTCGGCTTCTTCGAGACGCGTGCGCATCCGACCGAGGGCGGCTGGCGCACGATCAAGCCGCCGGTGAAGTTCTCGAAGACTCCGGCCTCCATCCGGCTCGACCCGCCACGGCCGGGGCAGGACACGAAGGAGATCGTCGGCGGCTGAAACCGGTCAAACGGCGACGAACGCGTTTGCCGTTGGGTCGTAGATTTCCAGCTTGCCGTCCGCGATGCCGAAACGCGCGCCGTTCACGGTGAGTTGACCGTCCTTCACGCGATCCGCCACGAACGAAAAACTCATCAACCGCTCGATCGACAGAAGCACGCTCGCGCGCTCGACGATTTCGTGCCGGTCGGCGTCGTGCGCGTGACCGGATGCCCGCTCGACCGCGGGCGTGAGAAGATCGATCCATGACCGCAGGAACGGAACGTCGCTTCCGATCGCGCCGTCGATCGCCGCTGCGACACCACCGCATTGGGCATGCCCCATGACGAGGATATTGCGCACCTCAAGCAACATCACCGCGAACGCGATCGCGGCACTCGTACCGTGATGGGCGCCGTCTATCTCCGGCGGCGGAACGATCGCGGCGATGTTGCGCACGACGAACAGTTCGCCCGGCCGCGCGTTGAAAACGGTCGCCGGATCGGAGCGCGAATCGCTGCACGCGATGATGAGGGTGCGCGGCCGCTGCCCCGTTTTCGCGAGATCGGCATAGCGCTCGCGTTCGGCCGGCCAGCGGCGCTCGCGGAACTCGCGATAGCCCGCGATGAGGCTTTTCATGTCGTCGTTCGGATTCAAGACGCGCCCGTGTTTGTCATGCCGAATCCACCATAGTCGGCCCTCCCCATCCCCGCCACAGCGTTTGCGGATCCCCGCTTGAAGGCGAAGGCCCCACTGGTCAAGATCGCGCGTCGCAAGAAGGCCGCCCCATGTCAGATATGCTCCTGCCCGTTCCGGCCGCGTGGAAAGACCGCGCGCTCATCGACAAGGCCAAATACGACAGGATGTACGCGGAGTCCGTGGGCGATCCGGAGGATTTCTGGCGCGAGCAGGCGCATCGCATCGACTGGATCGTACCCTTCACAAAGGTGAAGGACGTGTCGTGGGATCCCGACAGGCTCCATATCAAATGGTTCGAAGACGGCGTGCTGAACGTCAGCGCCAACTGCATCGACCGGCATCTTGAGAAGCGCGGCGCGCAGACAGCCATCATCTGGGAGCCTGACGATCCGAACGCGGACGCGAAGCACATTACCTACGCCGAACTGCATCGCGAGGTCTGCCTTTTCGCCAATGTGTTGAAGAAGCACGGTGTGAAGCGTGGCGACCGCGTCACGATCTACCTTCCGATGATCCCGGAGGCGGCCTATGCGATGCTCGCCTGCGCGCGCATCGGCGCGGTGCATTCGGTGATTTTTGCCGGCTTCTCGCCCGACTCCATCGCCGGCCGGATTTTAGATTGTCAAAGCACCTTCGTCATTACCGCGGATGAAGGCGTGCGCGGTGGCAAACCGATCCCGCTGAAGAACAATGTCGACGAGGCGCTCGGGGTCGTGAATCGTACGCACGAGGACCTGGTCAGAACGGTCCTCGTCGTGCGCAGAACAGGAGCCCAGACCAGTTGGACAGGTAATCGCGACTACTGGTGGGAGAGCGAGAAGAAAACCGTATCAATAGATTGCCCGCCGGAGTCGATGGGCGCGGAAGACCCGCTGTTCATTCTCTATACGAGCGGTTCGACCGGCAAGCCGAAAGGCGTGCTGCACACATCCGGCGGCTATTCGATGTATGCCGCGTTCACCCATCAATATGTGTTCGACTACCACGATGGCGACATCTACTGGTGCACCGCCGATGTCGGCTGGGTAACGGGGCACAGCTATATCGTCTATGGCCCGCTCGCGAACGGCGCCACGACGCTGATGTTCGAGGGTGTGCCGAACCATCCCACGACCTCGCGGTTTTGGGAGGTGATCGACAAGCACAAGGTCAACATCTTCTATACTGCGCCGACCGCGATCCGCGCGCTGATGCGCGACGGCGAAGAACCGGTGAAGAAAACTTCGCGCAAGTCTCTACGCCTGCTCGGCAGCGTCGGCGAGCCTATCAATCCCGAAGCATGGCTCTGGTATCACAAGACCGTCGGTGACGGCCGCTGCCCCATCGTCGATACGTGGTGGCAGACGGAGACAGGCGGCATTCTGATCTCTCCCCTCCCCGGCGCGACCGATCTCAAGCCCGGTTCCGCGACCAAGCCTCTGTTCGGCATCCAGCCGCAGCTTGTCGATGCCGACGGCAACGTTCTAGAAGGCGCGGCCAGCGGCAATCTTGTGCTGCTCGACAGCTGGCCTGGCCAGATGCGCACGGTCTATGGCGACCACCAGCGCTTCATCGACACCTACTTCAAGACATATCGCGGCAAGTATTTCACCGGCGACGGCTGCCGCCGCGACGAGGACGGCTATTACTGGATCACAGGCCGCGTCGATGACGTGATCAACGTCTCCGGCCATCGCCTGGGCACGGCGGAAGTCGAAAGCGCGCTGGTCGCGCATCATGATGTCGCGGAGGCTGCCGTCGTGGGTTATCCGCACGACATCAAGGGCCAGGGCATCTATGCCTATGTCACGCTGAAGACCGGCGTGGCGGCAACCAACGCGCTGAACAACGAACTCAAGCAATTCGTCTCGCACGAGATCAGCCCGATTGCGAAACCCGATGTGATCCAGTTCGCGCCGGGTCTTCCGAAAACACGCTCCGGCAAGATCATGCGCCGCATCCTGCGCAAGATCGCGGAAGGCGACACCAGCAATCTCGGCGATACGACGACGCTGGCCGATCCGAGCGTTGTGGACGATCTGGTGAAGAACGGACCGAAAAAATGAAAAACCTCTCCTGGCAGATCGGCGACGTGAAGATCACGCGCGTCGTCGAATCCGAGCTCCCGGTCGTGCACAAATATTCTTTCCTGCAGCAAGCCACACCCGAGGCGCTCAAAGAGATGCCGTGGCTCTATCCGCACTTCGTCACGCCGGAAGGCGCGATGATGCTGTCGATCCATGCGCTGCTCGTCGATGCCCCGGGCATGAAACTCGTGGTGGATACCTGTATCGGCAACGACAAGCCCCGCGCCCTGCTCCGCGGTCAGAAACTGCAGACGCAATTTCTTGAGCACATCACCGAAGCAGGTTTCTCACGCGAGAAGGTCGATGCCGTCGTCTGCACGCATCTGCACGTCGATCATGTCGGCTGGAACACGATGCTTCAGGACGGCAAGTGGGTGCCGACCTTCCCAAACGCGCGCTACCTGATCGGCAGAACCGAATACGACCATTGGCGGGACGCGCAGGAAGGCGAAACGGTCGAGATCATGAACGACTCCGTTGAACCGATCTTCGACGCAGGTCTCGCGCAGACCGTCGCGATGGATCATCGCGTCTCGCCGGAGATCCGGCTGGTGCCTACGCCGGGGCATACGCCGGGCCATGTCAGCGTGATGATCGAATCAAGGGGCGAGACCGCGATCATCACCGGCGACATGATCCACCACCCCTGCCAGTTCGGCAGGCCCGACTGGCTATCGATGTTCGATGCCGATCAGGGCGCGGCCAATGCGCGGCGCCACACGATGTTCAACGAATGGGCCGACAAGCCATGGCTCATTATCGGCACGCATTTCGCCGCGCCGACGGCGGGGCACATCAAGCGCGACGGCGCCGGTTATCGCTTCGAAGCGTGATCTGCTTGCGGGAGGATGCCGGCGTCCTCGTTGAGTTCTTGCTCCAATCGCGCCGCGCGCGCTTCGAGATCCCGCGCCACCCGAAGCATCTTTTCGCGATACTCAACCCAGGAGGTCGCGGCTGCGGAGTGGCGCAAATGCGCGGCCTTCCTGAGAAGGTTTTCGACCCTTCGATCCATTGTACGGTAACGTACGAAACGGGGTCGCGTTCCCGCGACGGTTGCCGATCGGCTCGCCGCTCTAGGCCGCTGTGGCGGTATCGCGCTTCAAGGCCGTCAATCGAAACTCCCGCAAGAGGCCGCCCGTATTCGGAATTCCCGTGATTGCCGGGTCGTAGACGGACTGCCGCCATCCGATAAAGGTAAGGATCTGGCGCGCACCTCCGCCGCCGACATCGGCAAATGGCAGCATGATCTCTTCGGCCAGCTGGTGCTCTCCCGAAAGACGGCGCGCCGCGCGCACGCCGCGCCCGATGGCGCCGTCCGCGACCGCCGAGAACCGGGACAGACGCTCAGCCTGGTTTTCCGGCGGCGTCAGGGCCAGCCAGTCCACGCCCGTGATGTCGCGGCCCGCTCCCTCCACGATATGAGAGCCCGCAAGCCGGCAGAACACGCTTTTCCCCGGGACCACCTCGAAAATGCAGATCGATGGCAGCAAATTGGCGATTGCCCTCGGTTTGAACTCGGCGCGCATCGGAAGACGGTCGCCATGCCACAGCGAGAGCCAGTACCGCGCGAAACGGTCGCCGTCCTTTCCCGCCGGATCGTCGTCGAAACAACGGCGCGCGGCATCGAAATCGAAATTCAAGCCCAATCCTCCATCGCTTTGGCCATTGCGATATCCTTGTCCGTGACGCCACCCGCATCATGCGTCGAGAGGATCACATCCACCTTGCTATAGACGTTGAACCATTCGGGATGGTGATCCATTTGTTCCGCCATCAGCGCGACGCGCGTCATGAACGCGAACGCCGCGTTGAAATTCTGAAACACAAATTTTCGCGCGATGGCATCGCGGTCCGGGACATCGGACCACTTCGGCAATTCTTTCAGCGCGGCGGCACGGGCGGCGGGATCGAGTTTTTTCATAGGCGAAGGTCCGATTTCTATCTAACGTATAACTCATGAATTGGTCGCAAATCGAATCTCCGTCGCTGGACGATTTCGAGACATTGGCACGCGATGCTTTTGCGTCGCTCCCGGAGGAATTTCGCGCTCTTGCCGGCGATATCGTGTTTCACGTGGCCGATTTTCCTGATGAAGACGTTGTTAGGGATATGGAGCTTGAAAGCGAATTCGAGATTCTCGGTCTCTTCCAAGGGCCGGATCTGGCGTCCGCTGAAGCCGGTCAGGGGCACGCGCTCCAGACAATGATCTTCCTCTATCGCCGCCCGATCCTCGACTATTGGGCCGAGCACGAGGAGAAACTCGGCGATATCGTGCGCCATGTCCTGATCCACGAGATCGGTCATCACTTCGGACTTTCCGACGAGGACATGCATGAGATCGAGGGAGCTTCCGATTAGCGCAGCGCGTAGTGACGCTGCGGCACATAAAGGCTGCCGTTCGGCCCTAAATGGCTTTCGTAGAGGATGAACTCCCGCGCTTCGAACGGCGCACTCGCGTAAAGCCCGTGATCGACGAGGTAGTCCATTGCGATACCAGGCGGCGTGCCGCGTAAACGTGCCAGCGTGACATGCGGCGTAAACTTGCGCGGCTCGGCGGCCAGGCCAATGCGCTGCATCGCCGTTTCGATCTTGCGCTGAAAATGCAAAAGCGCGTCATTCGGCGCGACACCGGCCCACAGCGCCCGCGGGTTCTTGCCACCGAATTCTCCAACGCTTTTTAGCTGCACCGTCAACGCCGGCGCGGAGATCGCGGACAAAGCGTCGTCAATCGCCGCGGCTTCGCGGCCACCCACTTCGCCGATGAACCGCAATGTCAGGTGCATCTGCTCGCGCGTCTGCCAGCGTGCGCCGGGAACGCCGGACTGGATCATAGTGAGCGAGGCCGCGACCAGATCAGAAATAGCGAGGGCGACGAACAGACGCATCATGCGCCGACGAGCCGTCCGAGCGGCAGACGTTTGCGGAATAGGATAACGACTGTGCCATAGGCAACGGCACCGAATAACACGGCAAGACCAAGCGAGGCTTCATGCTGTATCAGGCCGCCTTGCGGCCGGAGCGCGATGCCAAGCGTTGCTCCCGCGAGCGCGGCACCGCCGGTCGCTGCAAAGCCCAGAAAGCTCGGCAACAGCGAACGCAGGAAAACTTCGTCGATAACAAGCCACCCTCGCCTGAGCGCCAGGAATACGAGCAGGCTGACATTCGCCCAGGAACCCAACGACGTGCCGAGCGCCACCCCGAGCGCGCCAAGATGAAATCCCCATACCAACAGAAATTTCATGCCGATGTTCACAACGACGGCAAGAATTGTCGCGCGCACAGGTGTCGCCGTGTCGTGGCGCGCGTAGAATGTCGCCGCGATCACGCGTACGAGAACGAAAGCGGGAATACCCACACCGTATCCCATCAGCGCCATAGCCGAGACATCGGCAGCATCCACATGGAACGCGCCGTGCGCAAATATCCCACGCATGATCGTATGGGGCACGAACAGGAACGCCGCCATGAACGGCAGCGTGAGAAACAGACCAAGCGCGGCGCTGCGGTTCTGCGCCCCCTGTGCGCCGGCTTCGTCACCTTTGGCGATCAGAGTCGACATTTCCGGCAACAAGACTGTCGCCAACGCGATGCCGAGAACGCCCAAAGGAAGCTGGTTGATGCGGTCGGCATAATTCACCGCCGTCAGCACGCCGGGAAAAAAGCTGGCGATCAGCGTGTCGAAGAAAAGCTGTATCTGTACACCCGCCGAGCCAATGGTCGCGGCGCCAAGCGCGCCCATGAAATTCTTCGTTTCGGGATTCCAGCGCGGCCAAGTGAAACGCAGGCGGAGGTGGCTGCGCGCCGCAGCCCATACAATGAAGATGATCTGCAAAAATCCAGCGAGCAGAACGCCACCCGCCGCGGCATAGGCTGCGTTCGGAAACCACTTCGCACACAGCAAGGTGCCGATCATCGCAATGTTGAGGAAGATCGACCACGCGGCGGCAGCTGCGAACTTGCCGTGCGCATTCAGCATCGCGGAGAGCTGCACGGCGATGACCGTCAGGATCAGATAGGGAAAGGTGATGCGCGACAACGCGGTCGCGAGTGCGGTCTGTCCCGGATGCGCGGAGAAGCCCGGCGCCATGATCTCCACGATCCAGGCCATGCAGGCGAGCGCGAGCGCCAGAAGAACGAGCTGCGCCACGATCTGCCAGGAGTAGACGTTGTCCGCGAAAGCCGCGGCCTGCTCCTCGCCCCGCTTCTCGCGCGCAGCCGCATAGCGCGGAATGAAGGCGACGTTGAAGGCGCCTTCCGCAAAGATGTTGCGGAACGAATTGGGCAACCGCCACGCGACAAAAAAAGCGTCAGACAAAAAGCCGTCGCCGAGCACGGCCGCCATGATGATGTCACGCACGAATCCCGCAATGCGTGAAAGCAGCGTGTATCCACCGACGGAGGCCAGACGCTTCAGCATGGGAACCGGGTTCGACTCGCTTTTAGAGATTAGACGGCGGAGAAGGCAGGCGCATAGGTGAGTGCCGTCACACCGCTAAGCGCACCCGGAACGAGTTCGAGCGCCTGCAAATGCGGCCCGGCGAAAGCGCAGGCAATCCCGTCCACCTTCGCCGCGCTGAAACCGAAACGTCCGTAGTAACCGGTATCGCCCAGCACGATGACGGCTGCGATCCCCCGCTCCCGGCAGGCATCAAGACCTGCGCGAATCAGAGCGCTCCCGATCCCCGCGTTTTGACGACCGACGTGTGCGCAAACGGGCGCGAGGGCCGCAACCCGGCACAGGCCGGGTTCCACCCCCATCCTGCTGAACATCACGTGCCCCGCGACTCTGCCCTCTTCAACCGCCACAAGCTCTACAATCACGTCGCCGGCCGCACGCAATCCGGCGATCAGCGCGACTTCGCCGTCGCCAATTCCATATTTCTCCCGGAAAGCTGCCTCAACGACCGTGGCGATCTCCGCCGCGCAGCCATTGCAATCCCCGCGGATCGTAAATGATGCAGATTGCCGGGTTTTCATACTTTTTCCTTATGCCTCGAACCGCTTGATACAAATGCCACGCGACACGATATAATGGGCGAGCCGGCGCAACCGCCGGGAAGGAAGGAATTTTATGGCTGACTACAACAATCCCGTACTGCGTAGCCAAACGGCTGCCTCCGGCGTCATGGACGCGGGCCTGCGCGCCTATATGCTGCGCGTCTACAACTACATGCTGGTCGGACTGGTGCTGACCGGCGCCACCGCCTGGCTGACGGCCCAGACACCGTTTGGCGACATGTTCTTCCAGCAGAGCTACCAGAACGGGCACCCCGTCATCGGGCTAAATATTCTGGGCTGGATCGCGTTGTTCGCGCCGCTCGGGCTCGTCATGTTCCTGTCGTGGCGCATCCAGGCGATGAGCGCGGCGACTGCACACATCACGTTCCTGGTCTATGCCGGCATCATGGGCATATCGCTCGCGCCGATCCTGCTGCTCTATACGGGTGAGAGCATCGCGCAGACGTTCTTCATCACCGCCGGAACCTTCGGCGCGATGAGTCTCTGGGGCTATACGACAAAGGCGAACCTGTCCGGTTTCGGCTCGTTCCTTTTCATGGGCCTGATCGGCATCATCATCGCCTCCCTGGTGAATTTCTTCCTGCATTCCAGCGCGCTCGCGTTCGCGATCTCGATCATCGGCGTGCTCGTGTTCACCGGCCTCACCGCCTATGACACGCAGTCGATCAAAGAGATGTACAGCGCCAACGACGACGGCTCGGTCTCCGGCAAGAAGGCGATCATGGGGGCGCTGCGCCTCTATCTCGACTTCGTGAACCTGTTCCTAATGCTGCTGCGCTTGTTCGGCAATCGCCGCTAAGCGGAGTGAATGAGCGAGGCCCCGGCGGAAACGCCGGGGCCTTTTTCTTTGAAGGGTCATGGACACTGCGCCGGAACGTCTGCCCGTCGAACTCGTGCCGCATCGCCCGGAATGGGCAGCGATGGCGCGCGACGAGGCAAAACGCCTGCGCGAAGCGATTGGCGAAAACATCTTGATCGAAATTCACCACATCGGCTCGACCGCCATACCCGGTATCCACGCCAAGCCGACCGTCGATCTGATGCCGCTGGTGACAAATCTTTCCGAACTGGACGCGCGCAAGGCCGATGTTTGCGCGCTCGGCTATGAATGGCGTGGCGAATTCGGCATATCCGGCCGCCGGTTTCTCACGCGCATGAGCGATGATCGCCGCCAGCGGCTTTTCAATGTCCACTGCTTCGAGGCATCGATGCCGGATGTCGATCGTCACCTGGCCTTTCGCGACTATATGCTTACGCATCCCGGTCGCGCCAAAGCCTACGAAGCCGAGAAGTTCCGCGCCCGTGACATGCAGCCCGACGACACGCTGGCCTACTCGCAGGAAAAAGGTCCGTGGATCAAAGCGGCGGAGCAGGAAGCGCTCGCCTGGTATCGGATGCGTTAGAGACTCCGCGCCGCGAGCGCCTTGAACAGAGTCCTGTCGAACACGCGCAACACCTGCGCCAGATCGTGACCGCGCTTCAGGATGCGTCCGCCGGCCTCAATGACGGCATATTGTCCCTGACGGGTGCGCAGTTTGGGCCGCTTTTCGATGGTGAAGAGCGCCGCTTCGCTGCTGCGCCGGAAGATCGAAAACGCGGCGACCTCGGAAAGAAAGTCTATTGCATAGTCGCGCCACTCGCCTGCGGCGACCATGCGGCCATAGATCGTGAGGATACGGTCGAGTTCGGCGCGGTCGAAGCGCACCTGAGCGACCTGCCCGCCTGGAGACGCCGTCCGCGCGGGTTGCGAGCCCTGTACCGCACGGAGGAACGCTATGGGTTCCTCGACCATTGCGAGGATGATGGCGCGCTCTGCCGGGCAGGTCAAACATTCGTGACCACGTTCGCTAAAGGGCTATACGGATTTGTAATTTCGAGATCTGCCGCAAAATAAACAAAATTGCGACTTGGTCAGGCCTTTATCGAACCCGATCTTCCGACTCGTCGGCTGGCCTGAGTTGAGGGACAGTTTCGTAGCGAATTAAGCCCCCCAGCCCCTCGCTGCGGCGTTGTTCTGATCGGTCGGCCGACACCTTCCCTTTTAAGCTCATCCGATACGATTACAGCTTCGTAACATCGTCGCGTTGCGAATAGCTCTTGGTTGCGCAAATTCACACATAAAGCAGCGAAGAATTTCGCTACACGTATCTGACAGACCTGTTAGCGTCCGCACCGAAATCGGAATGGTTTTTGGGGGTTTTCATGTTGCGTAAGTTTGCGGGAGTGCTCGCGCTATGCCTTGGCGCGGTTCCGGGCGTAGTCCAGGCACAGACGTTGGTGTCGCTCAATCATCCTATGCCTGGCGGCGGTGCACAAATCACGATGCAGCTCACCGATGGCACCGTGATGGCGCAATCCATTCAAAACGATGCGCAATGGTACAGGCTGACAGCCGACAATACCGGCAGCTACGTCAACGGAACGTGGGCGAAGATGGCGAGTTTGCCTGCGGGCTATTCGCCTCAGGCTTTCGCGTCCGCCGTGCTGGCCGACGGCCGTCTCATCATCGAAGGCGGCGAGTACAACCCCGCCAACAATTTTGCGCTCACAAATCTCGGAGCGATCTACGATCCCCAAGCCGACACATGGACGCCGGTCTCACCGCCAAAGGGCTTCAAGTACATCGGTGACTCTTCTTCGCTCGTGTTGCCTGACGGTCGCTATGTTGTCGGCGATAAGCTGAATAAAAAAATGGCAGCGTTCGACCCCAAAAAAAATAAATGGGAGAGCCTGGGATCAACGGGTCATCTGGGTTTCGCGTCGGAAGAAACCTGGACGTTGCTGCCGGACGGCACAATCCTGACGGAGAACGTCAAGAAAGCTCCGAATACGCAGATTTACGATCCCGCCACGGGTATCTGGACATCTGCGGGCCAAACGCCTGTTGCGCTGAACGCCCCGCCTTGCTGTGCCTGCTTCGGGTTCGGTGCCAAAAAGCCTTATTGCCCGCCGGGCGAGATCGGACCCGCGCTTCTGATGCCGGATGGTTCTGTTTTTGCCACCGGCAGCATTCCAAAAGGTCAGAACACGGCCCACACGGCAATTTACCGCAATGGCGTGTGGACAGCCGGTCCCGATATTCCGAACCACGATGATATGGGCGACAATTTCGGCGCCCTCCTGCCGAACGGTCATGCATTGGTCGAGGGAGCCAGCGGCGGGCTTTATGAATTCGATGGCACGAACCTGACCGCAACACATCAGAATGCCGCGGGTAACAGCCTGATGGTGCTTCCGACGGGCGAAATCCTTCTGGGCGGCTCCCAGGTTTATCGTTCGACCGGAAGCGCAAATCCCGCGTGGGCGCCGGCGATCACGAGCGCGCCGTCCAGCGTCACGCGCGGCGCAACGTTCCAGATCTCCGGAACGCAGTTCAACGGGCTCAGCCAGGCGAACTCGTTCGGCGACGAACTCCAGACCTTCACCAACTATCCGCTGGTCCGCATCACCAACAACGGCACCGGCCATGTGTTCTATGCGCGCACGCACGATCACAGCTCGATGGGGGTTGCCACCGGAAGCCTGGTTGTCTCGACACAGGTCGATGTGCCGAGCGGCATGGAGACAGGCGCCAGTTCGATGGTCGTCGTCGCCAACGGCATCGCTTCGACGCCCGTCTCGGTGACGGTGAACTGATCTAGCGTTGATCGAAGAAAAGCCTGCCCGGCTTCCAACCGGGCAGGCTTTTTCGTTTATCCGGTGCTGTGCCGTTCTGACCACACAGCGGGACACCCACCCGATCCCATTCCACATCTTTCAATCACGAAGAATTTTTCTCACGCACCCCGAAGAGACCTGTTAGCGTGCGCCCCGAATTGGACAGTGTCGTCCTAGAGAGGGAGCCTCCATGTTTCGAAAATTTGTTGTTGCGCTCGCGTTGCTTGCCGGCGCGATCTTGCCGGCGCAGGCCCAGACCCTGGTCAATCTAACGCATTCGTTTCCCGGCAGTTTTGGGCTGATTACGCTGCAGCTGACCGATGGCACCGTGATGGTGCAGTCCGGCAACAACCAGGGCGACTGGTACAAACTCACACCCGACAACACCGGCTCCTATGTCAACGGCACATGGACTCAAATGGCGAGCCTTCCTTCCGGCTATCGCCCTTATGCGTTCGCATCCGCGGTGCTGGCCGACGGGCGCATGATCGTCGAAGGCGGCGAATACCAACCCGATTCGACGTTCTCGTTGACGGGTCTGGGCGCAATTTACGATCCAAAAGCGAACACCTGGACGGCGATGCCGCACCCGAAAGGCAAGAAGTGGAACTGGATCGGCGATTCCTCTTCGCTCGTGTTGCCCGATGGTCGCTATGTGATCGGCAACAAGCTTTACAAATTGATGGCCGCGCTCGACCCCAGCACCACGAAGTGGAAGAGCCTCAAATCGACGGGCCACAACGGCTTCAATTCGGAAGAAACCTGGACGTTGCTGCCGGACGGCACAATCCTGACGGAGAACGTCAAGAAGGGCCCGGGCACGCAGATTTACAACCCGGCCACCGGCGTTTGGTCGGATGCGGGTGATACGCCGGTTGCGCTGAACGGCCCGCCCTGTTGTTCCTGCGAAGGTTTCGGTGGATTGAAACCTTATTGTCCGCCGGGCGAGATCGGTCCTGCGATCCTGAGGCCGGATGGCTCGGTCTTCGCGACAGGCGCCACGCCCAAGGGCCAGAACACGGCGCATACCGCCATCTACAAGAATGGCGTATGGACGGCCGGTCCGGATATCCCGAACCGCGATGATTGCGGCGACACGTTCGCGTCACTTCTGCCGGACGGAAATGTTCTCTTCGAAGGCCTGAGCGGCAGTCTCTACGAGTTCGACGGGGCGGCGATCAACGTCACGCACCTCAACGGTTCGGGAAATCCGCTGATGGTGCTTCCGACGGGCGAAATCCTTCTGGGCGGCTCCCAGGTTTATCGTTCGACCGGAAGCGCAAATCCCGCGTGGGCACCGGCGATCACGAGCGCGCCGTCCAGCGTCACGCGCGGCGCAACGTTCCAGATCTCCGGAACGCAGTTCAACGGGCTCAGCCAGGCGAACTCGTTCGGCGACGAACTCCAGACCTTCACCAACTATCCGCTGGTCCGCATCACCAACAACGGCACCGGCCATGTGTTCTATGCGCGCACGCACGATCACAGCTCGATGGGGGTTGCCACCGGAAGCCTGGTTGTCTCGACACAGGTCGATGTGCCGAGCGGCATGGAGACAGGCGCCAGTTCGATGGTCGTCGTCGCCAACGGCATCGCTTCGACGCCCGTCTCGGTGACGGTGAACTGATCTAGCGTTGATCGAAGAAAAGCCTGCCCGGCTTCCAACCGGGCAGGCTTTTTCGTTTATCCGAGCTTCGATTTCAGGAAGACGCCGAATTGGCCCCAGAGGCCGCCGGCAGCGCCCGTAACAACCGAAATCGCTGTGCCCAGAGCCAGCACGAAATTCGGCGTGTCCCCCAGCAGGACCGAAAGGCCTATGCCGATCAAGGCGCACAATCCGCCCGCTATCGCACCGCCCAGCGCTCCCCACATGTAGCCACGCGCCGCATCGCGGGCATAGAGCAATCCGGCGACGCCCGAGATCAGCATCCCGCCGAACATAAAAACATTGTCGCGCACCCACGGAACGAAGTGACCTGCGACGACCATGGCGAGCTGCAGCGCCGTTCCAACGGTGGTGGAGCGCTGGAGAATTTTCGCATCGATCATTGACGCCCCCGTCTACGATTTCCCGTCGGGCTTCTTGACCGAACTGGTCACCTCGCCCATCTCGGCTTTCCAGTCGATTGGGCCGCTGACGAAGCTTTTCTCAAGCAGCTCGAATTCTTCCGCATTCCCGGCCCGGAAATGCGCATACATGCTATCGAAATCCGCGCCCTCGCCATAGCCCACGCCCGATTCCACCAGGCGTGTCTTGCCTCCGCCGATATCCTGGAATTCGAAGATCGTGCGGATTTTGTCGATGACTTCCTGCTTGAAGGGGCCGCCTTTTGGCGCGTGCTCGTTGTGAATGACCAACAGATGCTCGGGGTAATAGACCAGGATGCGGTTGCGGATGTTTTCCGCATCGCCAATTTTCGACGTGGGAAGATAGGACGCCTCGAGCATTCCATCGTGTCCAGGCGTGATATGCACAATCGGCGCACCCCAGGTTCTAAAACCCTCGTCGGTCGTGAACGCAGCCCAGACTTTCGAGACCGGCGCGTCGATGACGGCTTCAAGGCGCTGCACGCGATGCCCATCGGCGTCCCGGAACGACGTGTCCTTGATGGTGCCTGCGCATACCGCCGTCGTTGAACACAGCAACGCAACTGATAACAAAAGAGGTTTCATGGCTTTCCCTTCCCTCGGATTTGATTGGATGCGGCTTCGGTCTCGAGCCGCCTGACGTAGTCGCGCAACATCTCGACAGAACGATCGAACGCCTCGATAGCGCGATGGGTCCTCGCCTGCATGACCCCACCTTCCATCGTCGTGAGCGTGAAGATCGCGAGCCCCCGTCTGTCGAGATCGTCGGGCAAGCGCGTTCCGGCTTCGATATAGCAACGCTCGATGGCATCGACCCAGCCGTTGAAATTCACGGCGATGAGATCGCGAACAGGCGGATCCGGTTCATGCAGTTCGAGCGCAAGATTGCCGATCGGGCAGCCATAGAAGCATTCGCTGCCAACAAGTGCGCGGCGATATTGCGCCAGCAATGCGAAGACCCGCTCGATGGGATCGCTGACACCGTCCCACGCCGGTACAAGCAGCATCGGATAGATGCCATCGCGATAGCGCCGCAGGACTTCCATCAGGAGATCCTGTTTCGTCTGGAAGAAGTGATAGAGGCTGCCGCTGTTGGCGCCGGCCGCACGCAAAATGTCCGACACGCTGGTGGACTCGTACCCTTTCTCCGAGAAGAGCCGCATTGCGGTGAAGGCGAGCCGGTCCTTGGTATCTTCGGGCATACCCCAGACTTGATTGACCATTCAACTAAGTCAAGCGCAGAAGTGTTGCTTAAAGGACGCATTTCCCAATCGTAACTATTAGCGGGTTGCGGCTAAGATCCGATTTCTCTAGACGAAACAGGCTTTTTTCCTCTGCCATAACCGCGCCCATGATCGAGATCGAGGGACTGACCAAGCGCTTCGGCCCGGTGACAGCTGTGGCCGATCTGAGCCTTTCCGTGGGCAAAGGCGAAGTGCTCGGTTTTCTGGGGCCCAACGGCGCCGGAAAATCCACCACGATGAAGATGATCACGGGCTATCTGACACCGACATCGGGCCGGATCAGCATTTGCGGCCACGATGTCGAAACGGATCAGATTTCGGCTCAATCCCAGATCGGCTATTTGCCGGAAGGCGCTCCCGCCTATGGCGACATGACTGCCCGCCAGTTTCTGCACTTCATTGCCGGTGTCAGAGGATTCAGAGGCGACGGCGCAAACGCCGCCGTCGCGAAGGTTGTTGCGAAGACGGAACTAGCCCCGGTTCTGGACCGGCCGATTGAAACACTATCGAAAGGGTTCAAGCGCCGCGTGGGGTTGGCGCAAGCCATCCTGCACGACCCGCCCGTCCTGATCATGGACGAACCGACCGATGGTCTGGACCCGAACCAGAAGCATTCCGTGCGCGCGCTTCTGAAAGCGATGGCGCCCCAGAAGGCGATCATCGTATCCACGCATCTGCTTGAAGAAGTCGAAGCGGTTTGCACACGCGCCGTCATCATCGACCGCGGTTCGATCGTGGCCGACGGAAAACCCTCGGAATTGCTCGCGCGTTCGCGCTATCACAACGCGGTCACGATGACCCTGCCGGCCGGGAAAGCCGCGGCTGCCGCGGCGAAGCTCAAGCTGCTTCCCAATGCCATGACGCTCGAACAATCCGCGCCTGACAATGGCCTGGTTCAGATCACGGTGTTTCCAAAGGCCGGCGCGTTGCTGGTCGAAGATGTCAGCACCCTTGCAGTCCGCGAACAATGGGATGTGAAAGAGCTTTACGCCGAAGCCGGCCGGCTGGATGAAGTCTTCCGCGCTATCACCACCCACGACACAGCACGCGCGCGAGCATCCGCCGCATGAGTCAGGTCTGGCAGATTTTCAAACGCGAGTTCGCGGCCTATTTCGCGACGCCGCTCGCCTATGTGTTCATCGTGATCTTTCTGTTCGCGATGGGGGCTTTCACGTTCTACATCGGGCGCTTCTACGACAATGGTGTGGCCGATCTCGGTGTCTTCTTCTCCTATCACCCATGGCTCTATCTTTTCCTGGTGCCCGCCATCGCGATGCGGCTGTGGGCCGAAGAAAGCCGCACCGGAACGATCGAACTGCTCCTGACGCTTCCCGTTCCGCTGTGGGAGACCGTCGTCGGCAAGTTCCTCGCGGCATGGGCATTCACGGCCGTCGCCCTTGCCCTCACCTTCCCGATCTGGATCACCGTCAACTATCTGGGCCATCCCGACAACGGCGTGATCGTCGCCGGCTATATCGGCAGCCTTTTGATGGCCGGCGGCTATCTCGCCATCGGTTCCTGCCTTTCCGCCACCACCAACAATCAGGTGATTGCCTTCGTGGTCACGGTGGTTGTCTGTTTCCTGTTCACGATTTCCGGCGCACCGCTGGTGCTCGATTTCTTCCGCGCCTGGGCACCGCAGGTCCTGATAGACGCCGTGTCGTCGTTCAGCTTCATCACGCATTTCTCGGCTATCACCGCCGGCGTGCTCGACCTTCGCGATCTGATCTTCTTCCTGTCGCTGATCGCGCTGTTCCTGACCGCAAACGTCGCCATTCTCGATCTCAGGAAGAGCGGCTGAGATGGCAACCACGCTTTCCCGCCGCACCTATGCCCTTGCGGCGATCGTCCTGGCAGCGATCATCTTCGTGGCGCTCAACATCGCAGCCGATGCTTGGCTGACGACCGCAAAGCTAGACCTGACCGAAAACGGCCAGTTCACGCTCGCCCAGGGCACGCGCAACATCATCGCGAACCTGGAGGAGCCGGTAACGCTGCGGTTCTACTACTCCAAGCAGGTCGCGAGCGAATATGCGCAGACCGCCGCCTACGCCAAGCGCGTGCGTGACCTTCTCGGCGAATATCAATCGCTGGGCCACGGCAAAATCATCCTGGAGGAAATCGATCCCGAGCCGTTCACCGATGCGGAGGATCAAGCAACGGCGCAGGGGCTGACCGGCGCGCCCACCGACAGCGGCGATGTCGTCTATTTCGGCCTGGTCGGCACGAACCGCATCGATGGCAAGGAAGTCATCCCCTACTTCGCGCCGGAGCGCGAACAATATCTCGAATACGATCTTTCCTCGCTGATCTATCGCCTGTCGAACCCGAAGAAACCGCAGCTCGGCATCGTCTCGAGCCTGCCGTTGCAGACGGGACCCGGCGGCATGCAGGCGATGATGCAAGGCCAGGCGCAGCCCTATGCCGTCTATCAGGAACTCGCCCAAGCCTATGAGCCGCAAATGATTCCGGCGGGCTTCACAGCAATTCCCAAAGGCATCGGTGTGCTGATGATCGCACACCCGCCCGCGCTCAACGACGCCCAATTGGAAACGATCGACCAGTTCGCGCTGAACGGCGGTCGCGTGCTCGTCTTCGTCGATCCCAATTCGGAAATGGCGCAGGCCGGCGGCAATCCCTATCAGCCCTCCGCGACACCGCCCTTCTCCGATCTTCCCAAGCTCTTTCAGGCGTGGGGTATCGGCTACAACATGCAGAAGATCGTCGGCGACCGTGCGCTGGCCCAGCATGTGCAGGTCGGCGATCCGCGCGATCCCGTCGCGCTCTATCCCGTCTGGCTGCATCTCACGCCCGACAATTTCGACGGCAAGGATCCGCTGACAGCGAACCTGCAATCGCTCAATCTCGCGAGCGTCGGTGCTCTGCATCCATTGAAAGGCGCAACGACCACGTTCGCGCCTCTTATCACATCGTCCGATCAGTCCTCGCTGCTCGACGCCGGACAGGTGCGCATGAATCCCCGGCCGCAGGATCTTCTGAACCAAATCCTGCCGACCGGCGAGAAATTCGTCATTGCCGCGCGCGTCTCCGGCGAAGCCAGGACGGCGTTCCCCGCAACGGCGCGGACCAAGTCCGGAGAAATCAACGTCGTCGTCATGGCGGACAGCGACATCTTCGATGACCGCTTCTGGGTCCGCATCCAGAACGTGCTCGGCAAGAAGATCGCGGCACCCTTTGCGGACAACGGCGCATTCGTCGTCAACGCGGTGGAAAATCTGATGGGCTCGAGCGATCTCATCGGCCTGCGCACCCGCACCGCGAGCCAGCGGCCCTTCACGGTGGTGCGCGACCTCCAGGTCAAGGCGCAGTCCCAGTTCCAGCAGGAAGAGCAAACGCTGACTCAGCGCCTGACGGACACGCAGCAGCGTCTGCACGAGCTTGAGCAGGGCGGCGGCGCCAAAGCCGGGCAGACCGGTCTGAGCGCGGCTCAGCAATCCGAGATCGAGCGTTTCCGCCGCGAGCTGGTCGATACGCGCACACAGCTGCGCAACGTACAGCACAATCTGCGCAAGGAAATCGATGCACTCGGCGCACGGCTCGCCTTCATCAATATCGTGCTGGTGCCCTTGCTGGTGGCGCTCTTCGCGATCGGGTTGGCAGCTTTGCGCCGCCGCCGTCGCGCCCGCGCTTTGGTCCTGTGACGATGTTCGCCGATTCCCGACGCCGCAATCTCGCGATCTTTCTGGGCATCGTCGTCATAGCCTTGCTGGCAGCCTGGATCGGACTGCGAAAAGAGGCCGCCCAGGTCGCGCCGAAATACACCGAGACCGAATTTCTTCCCGGCTTTGCGGCGCATGTGCGCGAGGCCGCGCGCATCCATATCGTGTCGAAGAAGCATGGCGCGTTCGATGTCCTGTTCAGGCCGAACAAGGGCTGGGTGCTGCCGTCGCGGAGCGACTATCCGGCGTCGTTCGAGGAAGTGAACCGGACGCTGGTGAGCCTCGCGACGCTGCAGACGATCGAGCCTAAAACCGCGCGTGCCGACTGGTTGCATTATATCAATCTGGACGCGCCGCCGAAGGGCGACGGTACCGCGATCACAGTCACGGACGATCGCGGCCGCGTACTGGCGGATATCGTCACCGGCAAGAGCGAGGACATCGGCGACACCAGCGGCGCCATCGGCCTTTTCGTCCGCCATCCCGGCGAAACGCAGAGCTGGCTTGTCCGCGCGCAGGCCGAACCGCACAGCGATCCGTTCGACTGGCTCGACAAGACCATCGTCGATCTCGATCGTACGCGGATCGTCAAAACGGTCGTCGACCTCCCCAACGGGCAATCCTACGAGGTTGCGCGCGACACGCGCCGCGACGTCGATTTCCACCTTGTCGTCATGCCGCCGGGCCGCGAACTGGCAAGCCCATCGGCGCCCGACGGCATCGCCACCGCGATCTCCGATCTGACCTTCGATGACGTGAAGCCAGCCAAGGAAATCGATTTCACCGGCGCCGTGCGCACCGTGACCAAGACGTTCGACGGCGTCAGCGTCACCGCCGATGTCGTCAAGATCGGCAATGACTACTGGGCCCAGTTTGGCGCCATGAGCATGGTGACCGATCCGGCGACCGGCCGCGAAGCCCGCGCGATCAGCGCGCGCGTCAACGGCTGGGCTTACAAGCTGCCCGAATACAAGGGGGCCGCGTTCATGACGACGCAGGAAAGCATGTTGAAGCCCAAGGACGGCGTGGCGAAGAAATAGCCGCCATCGACAAGCTGCCCTCGCCGCGCTAGGTGCTTGGACACGATGGCCGACGATCTTTATCTCCGCGACCTCTGGTACATGGCGGCGCACGCGTCAGGCGTGAAGCGCGGCGCGATGCAGCGCGTGATGCTGCTCGGCGAACCTGTTCTCATCGGCCGCATGAAAGACGGCACGGCGTTCGCGCTGCGCGATATCTGCCCGCATCGTGGTGTGCCGCTATCGGCAGGAAAAGTGATGCCGGAAGGCGCGGTCGAATGCCCCTATCATGGCTGGCGCTTCAAGGCCGATGGGCAATGCTCGCTGATCCCGTCGCTGGTCGGCGGCGAGGCGATCAAGGCGGAGAACATCCGTGTACGGAACTATCCGGTGCGCGAGCAGGACGGCCTCCTCTGGGTCTACATGGCCGCCGAAGGACATGAGAATGCTACGCCGCGCGGCGAGCCGCCGAAGGTCGGCGTGCCGAATGCGAAACCGCGCTGGTCCATCAGCCAGACCTTTGCCTGCGCCATCGATCACGCGGTGATCGGGCTGATGGATCCCGCGCACGCGCCTTACGTTCACGGCCGGTGGTGGTGGCGCGTGACGCCGCGCGAAAAGGCGAAGAACTACGCGCCCGGTCCCAACGGCTTCGTGATGACGCGCCACGCGCCGACAAAGGCCGCGTACAAACTGCTCGGCGCCGATGTCTCCACCGAGATCACCTTCGAACTGCCAAGCACGCGGTTCGAGAACATCACCGGCACCGTGCTGGGCCGCAAGATCGATGTCGTCGGCCTCACCACCTGCACCCCAGTCGACGCCGACACGACGCAGGTGACGCAGACGTTCTACTGGCCAGCATGGCTCGGCTTCATCAAACCGTTCTTCTGGGCAATGGGCCCGACCTTTCTTGGCGACGACCGCCGCATGGTGGAGCTGCAGCGCGAAGGTTTGAAATTCGATCCGCGCCTGATGCTCATCCAGGACGCCGACATGCCCGCGATGTGGTACCACCGCCTTAAGAAAGCCTGGGCCGAGTCCACGGCGAGCGGCATGCCGTTCGTCAATCCGCTCAAACCCACGACGCTTCGCTGGCGGAGCTGACGCTCAATTCTTCACCGTCGGCGCCAGAGTTGGCAGCAATGCCTTGATGACAGCTTTGTCGGCCTTGTCGCCGTTCATGTCCGCGCCCGCATTCGCGTTGACCAGCAATCCGCTGCCGCTCGCGGGAAACAGGATCACCATCGAGTACCAGCTTTCATCCGATCCGGTATGCGACAGCATCGGCCCTTGCCGGTCCATGAACGTGGCATCGACGCCCCACGCAAGGCCGTTGCCCGTTGCCGGGTCCGGCGATTGCAAGAGCGTGTAGCCCTCCGCGGCGAGCAGCCCCTTGCGCCCTTTCGCGCCAGCGAGCTGGTCGATGCAGAACTTCGCCCAATCCGCGAGGCTGACGGATATGCCGCCGGCCGGATCGAAACTGCGCGGAATGTCATTCTCGGCGCCGGCGACATGACCGCCGTTGTGACCGCGGTTTTCCAGCGGCGCGCCGAAGCGCGCGGAGGTCATTTGCAAAGGCGCGAAGACCTCACGCTGCATCAGATCCTCGTAAGCGACACCGGTCGCATGCTCCGCGATGGCGGCAGCGAGAATAAAGCCGGTGTTGCTGTAATGCGCTTCCTTGCCGGGCGGCGCGACCGGCGCGTCTTTCAGCGCTGTTGCGAGATAGGCCACACGTTGCTCTTGCGGAGGCCGGCTGTCGCGCGAGCCCGCGGCAAAGACCCGCGCAATATCCGAACTGTCGTGCGGCAGTCCTGTTGTGTGATGCAGCATCTCGCGCAACGTGATCGCGCGATACTCCGGCCGCGCATTCGCCGCGAGCTCCGGGTACGTCGCCGACAGCGGCGCGTCGAGCGAGAGCTTGTGCTGTTCTGCCAATCGCACGATCAACGTCGCGGTCATGGGCTTCGTGTCGGACAGAATGCGCCATGCATCGCCGGGTTCAAGCGCGGCGGCGGCGGGCCCCATGCCGCGATGGCCGCGCACCGCCACGCCCGCAAGCTTGCGATCCAGGATCAAGGCGACACCCATGCCGGGGATTGCCTTGTCCTTCATGGCGTCAGCGAGCACCGCGTCCAGAGAAGGAGCAGGCGCCGCAAACGCCGGCGGACAACACAGACCGGACCACAACAAGACCAATGCTGCAGCCGCGCATGTGAACCCGCCGCGCCGCGCTTTCGGCGATGAAGATTTTATTCGTTTTTCGCAATTCAAATCGGCGAAAAGCCTATTAAACCTCTGATCGGACAAAATATTCGCCTTCCTTCGCTGCGCCGCACACCTGCGCGATCTTTCACGGTCGAACTGCATCGCGCGCAATCTCATTTCACAAGCCGCTTCGTTTTTATTTTTTGCGAATTTTTGTCCCCGCCATTTCACCAGCCTCTGCTTCGCGCTTACGCAATGCGTGATGCCGCCCGCGCGGCAGTTGGATGCACCGCTGGACCTACGTTCACCCCAAGAGACATAGTCATCAGAGTATAAGTTTAAGGTCCCACAATAGGAAATTAATGATTTGGGTGGACCGACAAACTTAGGAGCGGATTGCGTGGCGGAGGTATTACGTATTACCTTCCTGCGATGAACAAGCCCCTGCTCAGCCGATTGACCTCCAAGGGCCAGGCGACCATACCCGTCGAAGTTCGCCGCGCACTTCGATTGCAGACTGGCGACCGCGTCGTATTCGATCTCAAAAACGGAAAGGTCACGCTCAAGCGCGCCGACGCGCTCGATGCAGCGTTCTTGAAATTGTCCGAGATTGCCTTCGAAGAATGGAATAGCCCGGAGGACGAGGTAGCGTTCCGTGACCTATAAAAGGTGGGACGTCGTCGCAATCGACTTTCCCTTCATCGAAGCGACCGGGAACAAAAGGCGCCCCGGTCTGATCGTGTCTTCCGAACGCCTACGCAGCGAATATGGCGTGTACTGGATCGCCATGATCACCACCGCCGCGTCCGGTCCACTGCCAAGTGACATTCCCGTTACCAATCCGGAACGCGCCGGACTGCCTCATGCCTGTTACGTCCGGATCGGGCGCATCGCCACCGTGAACGACGCCTTGATCGGACGGAAGCTTGGCGAGTTGACGGTAAAGGACCGCAACGCCGCCACGGCACTCCTTCGCCGATACCTTCCTTGAGCGGTGCTAATAAGAAGAACACCTAGTAAGCGGGTTGTGCGATGAAATTTCATATTATGTATCGCTGTATCGCCTGTGCTGTCTGCTTAATGAGCGCATTTCCTGCTGCTGCAGGAGCACCACGCGAAGTTAATGTTACATCGGACTCTGTTCCTGGCTGGATTCCAAGCGTCGAACAGAGCCAGCAGGCGGAGAACGCGGCGCATGCCTATCTGGCTGCGGAAGATTCCGGTGATGCGGATGCCGCATACAAATTCTTCGCCGCGATCAACAAGAGTCACACACCTTTCGATGACTACAAAACTAACGTTGCGCGGACGCAGACCGAACTCGGCGCAGTGGTCGAACGGCGCTTTGTCAAAGTGACATGGACGAAAGATTCGCCAAACGCACCAATGCCGGGGATTTATGCGGCGATCGACATCGCTAGCCGATTCGCCAATGCCGAACGCCATTGTGGATATCTCATCCTTTACCAGCCAGACACTGGCGGCGATTTCCAGATCATGCGCGAAGAGAGCAATTTCATAAAGAATTCCGCGTTTGCCGACATAGCACACACCAAATCGCAGGCCGAGGCAGACGCCATTTGGGCTCAGCTTTCCGCAAATTGTCCGAACTATCCGGGAACAGCCGCCGCACCCTAAAAAAGCAGGTTGCCCTCACCACGACTCCTCGCTAAACGGTCCCCTTAACCTGCAATTTGGCCGGCCCGGCGCGTCACGCGCGCGCGGTCGTTCGCGCGGGGATTTTGATGGCTGGCCGGTTCGCGCTTCGCTCCGCTCGCTGCCCGGCCATGACAAGGTTGTAAGGCATGCCCAAACGCTCCGATATCCATACCGTTCTCATCATCGGCGCGGGGCCCATCGTCATCGGCCAGGCCTGCGAGTTCGACTATTCCGGGGTGCAGGCGTGCAAGGCGCTGCGCGAGGAAGGCTATCGCGTCGTGCTGGTGAATTCGAACCCGGCCACGATCATGACCGATCCGAACACGGCGGATGCGACCTATATCGAGCCGATCACGCCGGAGTTCGTGGAGAAGATCATCGCGCGCGAGCGGCCGCTCGTCCCGGAGGGACGGACTTTTGCGCTGCTTCCCACCATGGGCGGGCAGACCGCGCTCAACACCGCGCTCTCCTTGCGCAAGCGCGGCACGCTCGAGAAATACGATGTCGAACTGATCGGCGCGAGCGCGGAAGCCATCGACAAGGCGGAAGACCGCGAGCTGTTCCGCCAGGCGATGATGAAGATCGGCCTCGACGTCCCAAAAGGCGTGACCCTGAAAGGCGAATTGCGCCACAGGAAGGACGCGGATGGCAACTTCCTCTACGACGATCAGAACAATCCGGTGATGGGCCTGGCGCCGGAAGCACAGACGCATGCGAAGCAGGCGCTCGCGTTGGTGGGCCTGCCCGCGGTGATCCGGCCGAGCTTCACACTCGGCGGCACCGGCGGCGGCATCGCCTATAACCGCGAGGAATATTACGACATCGTGGAACAGGGCCTCGAAGCCTCGCCCACCAACGAGGTGCTGATCGAGGAATCCGTTCTCGGCTGGAAAGAGTTCGAGATGGAGGTCGTGCGCGACCGCGCCGACAACGCCATCATCATCTGCTCCATCGAGAATGTGGACCCGATGGGCATCCACACCGGCGACAGCATCACCGTGGCGCCCGCGCTGACGCTGACCGACAAGGAATATCAGCGCATGCGCAATGCATCCATCGCGGTGCTGCGCGAGATCGGGGTCGAGACCGGCGGATCGAATGTGCAGTTCGCGGTGAACCCGAAAGACGGCCGCATGGTCGTGATCGAGATGAACCCGCGCGTGTCGCGTTCGTCGGCGCTGGCGTCGAAGGCGACGGGTTTCCCGATCGCCAAGATTGCGGCGAAGCTCGCCTGCGGCTACACGCTTGACGAGCTGGAAAACGACATCACCAAGGCGACGCCGGCCTCGTTCGAGCCGACCATCGATTATGTGGTGACGAAGATTCCGCGTTTCGCGTTCGAGAAATTCCCCGGCGCCGAGCCGCTGCTCACCACCTCGATGAAATCCGTCGGCGAGGCGATGGCGATCGGGCGCACCTTCGGCGAGTCGATGCAGAAGGCGCTGCGCTCGATGGAAACGGGGCTGACCGGCTTCGACGAGATCGCGCTACCGGAAGACGAGACCGGAATTCGCGCCGCACTGGCGCGGCCGACGCCGGACCGACTGCGCGTTGCGGCACAGGCGATCCGCCAGGGTTTCCCGATCGAGGAGATCGCCGCGATCACGAAATACGATCCGTGGTTCCTGGGTGAGATCGAATTCATCATTCAAACCGAAGCGCGCGTGCGGGCGGACGGTCTGCCCGATGATGCGACGGCGATACTGCGCCTGAAGCAGATGGGCTTCTCCGATCCGCGGCTGGCGGCGTTGACCGGAAAGCACGAGAACGACGTGCGTGAATTGCGCGCGAAGCTCGGCGTGCATCCGGTGTTCAAGCGCATCGACACCTGTGCCGCGGAATTCGCGGCGCTCACGCCCTATATGTACTCGACTTACGAAACACCGTTCGGCGGCAAGGCGGAGTGCGAGGCCAATCCGTCGGACAAGAAGAAGATCATCATTCTCGGCGGCGGTCCCAACCGCATCGGTCAGGGTATTGAGTTCGACTATTGCTGCTGTCACGCCGCGTTCGCGCTGTCCGATCGCGGCTACGAGACCATCATGGTCAACTGTAATCCGGAAACGGTGTCGACCGATTACGACACCTCCGACCGCCTCTATTTCGAACCGCTGACCGCGGAAGACGTTCTGGAGATCGTGCGCGTCGAGCAATCGAAAGGTACGCTCGCCGGCGTGATCGTGCAGTTTGGCGGGCAGACACCGCTGAAACTCGCGAACCGTCTGGTCGAGGCCGGCGTACCGATCCTCGGCACCAGCGCCGACGCGATCGACCTCGCCGAAGACCGTAAGCGCTTCCAGGTTCTGCTCAAGGATCTGGGCCTCAAGCAGCCGCGCAACGCCACTGCGCTCACGGCCCCCGAAGCCATCGCCGCGGCCAGGGCCATCGGCTTCCCGGTGATCCTGCGCCCATCCTATGTACTCGGCGGGCGCGGCATGGTGGTTGTGACCGACGAGACGCAACTCAAGAAACAAGTCGAATCCGGCGAGTTGTTCCGCATCTCCGGCGACAATCCAGTCTTGATCGACGGCTTCCTGCACCGCGCCATCGAGGTCGATGTCGATGCGATCTGCGATCACGCGGGCGACGTGTTCATCTCCGGCATCATGGAGCATATCGAGGAAGCGGGCGTGCATTCCGGCGACTCGGCCTGTTCGCTGCCCCCGCATTCCTTGAAGCCCGCGACCATCGCCGAGATCGAACGCCAGACAATCGCCATGGCGCGCGCATTGAAAGTCCGCGGGCTGATGAATGTGCAGTATGCCGTCCAGGGCGACGACATCTATGTGCTGGAGGTGAACCCGCGTGCCAGCCGCACGGTCCCGTTCGTCGCCAAGGCTATCGGCCTTCCCGTTGCTGCCATCGCCGCGCGCGTGATGGCGGGCGAGACGCTGGCGTCGTTCCATCTCGCGAAGCCCACGCCGAAACACATCTCGGTCAAGGAAGCGGTGATGCCGTTCGCGCGCTTCCCCGGCGTCGATGCCGTGCTGGGGCCCGAGATGCGCTCCACCGGCGAGGTGATGGGCGTCGACGAGAATTTCGGCCGTGCCTTTGCCAAGAGCCAGATCGGCGCCGGCCATCGCCTTCCGCAATCGGGCAGCGTCTTCATCTCGCTCAAGAACGACGACAAGGATGAGGCCATCGCGCCGGCACGCGCGCTGGTCGGGATGGGATTCAAACTCGTTGCCACACGCGGCACCGCAAAGTCGCTGGAAGATGCGGGCCTGCCAGTCACGCGCATCAACAAGGTTCTGGAAGGCCGCCCGCATATCGTGGACGCGATCAAGAACGGCGAGATCCAGCTGATCTTCAACACCACCGAAGGCCTGCAGGCGCTGGCGGACTCGGCATCCATCCGGCGCACTGCGGTAACTATGAAAGTTCCCTACTACACGACCTTGGCCGGTGCCGTGGCTTCAACCGAAGCCATCGCGGCGGTGCGCTCCGGCTCGCTTGAGGTCGCGCCGATCCAAAGCTACGCACCAACGTCCTGACGGCGCTCCCACGCTCGCCGCCCTTGAAGTCGCCCCCCTCCGGTCTTACAATTTGTGGGTACAAGCCGCGGCTGGAAATTAGAAAAGCCAAGCACGGCAATGGTTTAAGTACAGCTTGATGACGTCCCAACCGGTTGAGAGCAAGCTCAAGGCCGTGGGGAGGCGTCGTTTTGCCTATCAGGATTAGAGAGTGCCATGGAACGCATACCGATGACCGCCAATGGGTACAAATCCCTTGAGGCCGAGGTCAACGAACTCAAGACTATCGAACGTCCCTCGATCATCAAGATGATCGCGGAAGCGCGCGCGCACGGCGATCTGTCCGAGAACGCCGAGTACCACGCCGCGAAGGAGCGCCAGGCGTTCGTCGAAGGCCGCGTGATCGAGCTCGAAGACATGATCGGCCGCGCCGACGTGATCGACGTGTCGCGTCTTTCGGGCACGACGGTGAAGTTCGGTGCGACCGTGACGATGGTCGACGAGGACACCGACCAGAAGCGCAAATATCAGATCGTCGGCGATCACGAGGCGGATGCCAAAAGCGGCCGCATCTCGATCTCGTCTCCCATTGCGCGCGCGCTCATCGGCAAGAGCAAGGGCGACACCGTCGAGGTCGCGGCCCCCGGCGGCGCGCGGTCGTATGAGATTCTGAAGGTCGAGTTCGTTTAGACGGCGTCAGGCGGCGGTCCCCACCACACAAAACCCATTGCCGAACGGATCGCTGCAGAACGCAATCGGCGGACGGCTGGCCATTTCGTATTTCTGCTCGACGATTGCGCCGGCATTGACGGCTCTCGCGAGGAATCCCTCGAAATCGTCGACATCGAAATCGATATGCACCGGAGTCCAGTGCCTGTCATAGCGGCGCACGTCCTCAGAGCCTTTGGCCGGTTTGCTGCCCGCCGCCTTTTCCATCAAGCCAATTTTCTCGTCGCCGCATTTGAGCACGACATAAGTCGGGATCGGCCGCACGATCTCAGCCAGGCCCAAAGCGTCGCGATAGAATCTGAGGCCGTCTTCGAGGTTCGGAACGTCGATGGATACGGAATACTTCATGCATGTTCCCCCGGCCGCGTTGCGATCAACGCCGTCATCTCCGCAAGCTCGGTGAAGCGTCCGTCCGGCGCGATGTCCGCCAGACGCGTACGCAGCCGCGTTTCGAACTCGTCCTTGCGCGCGCCGAGTTTCTGCGGCGACGACGTGGAGAGTGAAAACGCGAGCCCGACGATATCGTCCACGCTCATCGCGCGCGTCACGAACACGCTGATCCGTTCCAGCCTGCTGAAAGCGGATCGCACGAGGATAGCTTCGTGGGATACGAAGTCCGGGCTGTTGCGCGCCTCGATGTGATGCTCCGCGTCGCGGCCAAATTCGTTGCCGACCTCGTGCAGCACCTGACGCCAGCGGTTCTCCGCCGTCTTGGTGTGGAGATCGTGCATCAGAACCACCGCGCCGCCCGCAACAACACGCGCATCCAGCGCGGCCAACGCGGCCGCGCGATCCATCCAGTGAAACGCCCGCCCCATCGTCACCAGCTTGAACGGACCGGTACCGGGCGGCAGATCGTAAGAACTGCCCTGCACGAACGAGACCGGCACGCCGGCTTCGCGCGCCGCTTCCCGTCCGGCCTCCAGCATTGCCGGCTCCGGATCGACGCCGGTGACCCTCATGCCCGCGCGCGCAAAGGGAATCGTGAGCAACCCCAGCCCACATCCCAGATCCATCACCGCGTCGCCCGGCTTCGCGCCGGTGTGCGCGACGACCCGATCGATCAGCTGCTGCGGATAGCCCAGGCGATAGCGGGCATAGAACGGCACGTTCGTCCGGAAACGGCTTGGGTCATAGGTTTTGACGGATTCAGACATCTTTCCGGCGCATTTTGATTTGGAACTGGTGTCCTTATACTACGCGACGCAAACCGGGCTGGGAACGCATGGCCAATATCGCACTGGTCGACGACGACAAGAACATACTCGCCTCCGTGAGCATGTTGCTGGAGCAGGAGGGCTATCACGTCCGTACGTTTTCGGACGGCGCCTCCGCGCTGACGGGGCTGACCGCAACACCGCCCGATCTTGTCATTCTCGATATCAAGATGCCGCGCATGGACGGCCTCGAACTCCTGCGCCGTCTGCGTCAGGGCGGCGATCTGCCGGTCATCCTGCTGACCTCGAAGGACGAGGAGATCGACGAACTGATGGGCCTGAATGCCGGCGCTGACGACTATATCCGCAAACCGTTTTCGCAGCGCCTGTTGCTGGAGCGCGTCAAGGCGGTTCTGCGCCGCTCGGATTCGCACAAGGGCGGCGCGGTTCCCGCGGAGGGCAAGAAGGAAGCGCTGGTGCGCGGCAAGCTTGCGCTCGATCCGCAACGCCATGAATGCACTTGGGATGGAAAGCCGGTGCGATTGACCGTCACCGAATTCCTGATCCTGCAAAGCCTGGCGCAGCGCCCAGGCTTCGTCAAAAGCCGCGACAGTCTGATGGACGCGGCCTATGACGACCAGGTCTATGTCGATGACCGCACCATCGACAGCCACATCAAACGCCTGCGCAAGAAGTTCAAGCAGGTCGACGACGATTTCGATGCGATCGAAACGCTCTACGGCGTCGGCTATCGCTATCGCGAGGCGTAAGCTGCCTCGCGCCGTATCATGACTGTCTTCGACCATCCGATACGGCGGGCGCGCCATTCCGCGCTGACCCGGCGGATCGTCCTCGTCAACACCGCGGTGCTGCTGATCCTGATCGCGGGCGTTCTGGCGCTGCAGACATTGCGTGTCGGCCTTGTCGAGGAACGCCTGAACGGCGTCGAGATGGAGGCGCAGATCGTCGCCAGTACGCTGGCGGAATATGCCACCGATCCCGATACGCACACGCTCAACGTAAAGCAGGCCGAACCGCTGCTTCGCCAGTTGATGGCGCCGAGCAAACTCCGCGGCCGTCTTTATCTGACAAACGGCGCGCTCGCGGTGGACACGCGCGATCTTCTGGCACGCAACATCGTTCAGACCGGCGAACTCCCGGCCATCGATACCTGGAGCCAGATCCAGGATTTCGTCGAACGCGCCTATGACAATGTCATGGGCGTTCGCCCCTTCACCAAGCTCGATCCGTATTTCGAGGCCGGCGAGGACGGACGCGTCTATCACGAAGTGAACTTGGCGCTGCAGGGCGATATGGCCAGCGCCCAGCGCGTCAACGATCAGAACAAACTTGTGCTCTCGGTCGCGGCGCCGGTGCAACGCTTCAAGGCGGTCTACGGCGCGCTGCTTGTTTCAACCGAAGGCGGCGATATCGACGACGTGTTGCGCGAGGAACGCCGCGCGCTGATCGGGCTCTTCGCCGTCGCCATCGTGGTGATGCTGGTGTCGTCGGTTCTGCTCTCGCGCTTCATCGCGCGGCCGGTCCTGGCGCTTGCCGATGCCGCCGACCGCGTGCGCAGCGGACGCTCGGGGCGGGAAACACTGCCGAACATGGAGGAACGTGACGACGAGATCGGCGAACTGGCGATAAGCTTTTCCGCGATGACGCGCGCGCTCTACGACCGCATCGACGCCATCGAAAGTTTCGCCGCCGATGTTGCGCACGAGCTGAAAAATCCCCTCACCTCGCTCAAGAGCGCCGTCGAAATGCTGACGCGCGCGAAGGACGATGCCTCCCGCGAGAAGATGATGGCCATCGTGCGCAACGACGTGAAGCGCATCGACCGCCTCATCACCGATATTTCCGACGCCTCACGTCTCGATGCGGAGTTGAGCCGGGAATCGAGCGAACGCATCGACCTGAAACACCTTCTGGAAGCCATCGTCGAGGTCTACAGCTTTACCGATCTATCCGAGCGCGTTCCGATGGAATTGGACATCGCGCTTCCGAAAGGCGCGACCGTGATCGGGCGCGACGAACGCGTGGGCCAGGTGATCCGCAATCTCATCGACAATGCGGTATCTTTCAGCCCCGACGGCCAGCCGATCCGGATTTCGGCTTCGACGCAGAACGGCTTCGCGCGCATTATTGTTGAAGATCGGGGTCCAGGCATTCCGCCGGACAATCTGGAGACGATCTTCGAGCGCTTTTACACCGAGCGGCCGCAGGAGCACGGCTTCGGAAAGAACTCAGGTCTTGGGCTTTCCATCGCGCGGCAGATCGTGAGCAGCACCGGCGGGCGCATCTGGGCGGAGAACCGCGACGGCGGCGGTGCGCGGTTCGTGGTCGAATTGCCGCTGGCGCGCCCCGCATGATCGTCATGGATGCCATCAACATCCATGCAAGCTGCGTGCTTCTCGCCAAAGCGGGACGTGCATTCGGCGCGCCCGCAAATGCCGGTGTGCTTCTTCTCGGCAAAAGCGGCGCCGGAAAGTCGGATGTCGCGCTCCGGCTGATCGCGCTTGGCGCCAGACTTGTGAGCGACGATCGCACGGATTTGATTGTCGATCGCGGCAGACTGTTTGGCCGTGTGCCTGCCACGATCAAAGGCCTGATCGAAGTACGCGGCGTCGGCATCGTCGCCCTGCCCCACGCCGCGCGGGCCAGGATTGCGCTCGCGGTCTCACTGGACGGCGCGGCAAAAAGGCTTCCGCCGCGGGAGTATTACAAGCCGCCATGCGACTTGTCCGCCGCCATACCTTTGATAAGACTCGCGCCCTTCGAAGCTTCGGCGGCCGAGAAAATCATTCTCGCTGCCGCGGCTTTCGAGAAGAACCTGTTTCGCGAGAGAGTTCGTTCATGATCGGCATTGTTCTGGTGACGCACGGCCGCCTTGCGCAGGAATTCATCTCCGCGATGGAGCACATGGTCGGGCCGCAGTCGCTTCTGCGCGCGGTCTGCATCGGCCCGGAGGACGATATCGAGCGGCGTCAGCGCGAAATCGCGGCTGCGGCGAAGTCCGTCGATACCGGAAGCGGCGTCGTGATCGCGACCGACATGTTCGGCGGCACGCCGTGCAACCTGGCGCTGACACTATTGGATCGCGGCAAGATCGAAGTGCTCGCCGGCGTGAACCTGCCGAGCCTTATCAAGCTGGTGGATGTCCGCGCCAGACTGCCGCTCGAACAGGCGGTCAAGGAAGCCATCGACGCTGGCCGCAAATACATGCGCGCGGGCTCGGTCGATCTCGTCGGCGGAGCGGCATGAGCGGCGAAGGCAAGCACTGCGCTATCGCGAAAATCATCAACAAACGCGGATTGCATGCGCGCGCGTCGGCCAAGATCGTCGAAGCCTCGGCGCGATTTCAATCTCACATCACCGTGAGCAAGGACGGCCAGACGGTCGATGGCCGTTCGATCATGGGACTGATGATGCTGGCTGCGAGCTGCGGCAGTGAGGTGGAAATCTGTGCCGAGGGTTCCGATGCCGTCGAAGCGCTCAAGGCCATGCTGGCGCTCGCCGAGGCGAAATTCGGCGAGGAATGATCAGCTGTTGTCGACTTCGGCGTCTTCAGCGTCGGGGAAGAAAACAGCGTCGTTTTCCGTCACATCGTCGTCCCCGCTCCCGGCGTACTGATCCGAGAACTGCAACAGCGCGCCCGCCTCCGGAAACATGAAATTGAGCAAGGTCGGCTGCGCGGTTTGAAAGTCGGACACGCCGATAGCATCGCTGCTTGCCATCTCTTGCGGCACGCGCCGCATATCCGGCGCGTTGGCCGGCCACATCCGCCATACCGAGATCACAGCAATCGCTACCAGCGTTGTAACCAGCACCGACTGCGTTCTGCGCCGCCGCGTCAGAATTGCATCCGCCTCGCCCATCACACGCGCCGCAAAATCGGAACGAAATGGCAGGTCGGAATCGCGAGCTTCTTGGGTCATTTGGATGTTTCCGTCAGCAGGAGCGAACGCAGATTTTCGCGGGCGCGATGAAGGCGAGATTTTACGGCTGGCACGCTGGAATCCGTCAATCGCGCCAGGTCCTCATAGCTTTTCTTGTCGTCCAGCGAGAGGCGCAACAACGACCGTTGCGCTTCAGGAAGTTGTTCGATGTTTCGTTGAACGTCGTTCGAGAAGTCTGGCGATGCTTCCGGCGCCGGCACGGCCTCGTGCTTTGTGTCGAAAGACACAAACAATCTGCGCCAACCAAGCCGGGATCGCAGATGATCGCGGCACGTATTGCGCGCGATCTGGAACAGCCAGGGTTCAAACCGGTTGACCGCGCGCAGACCCGGCAGTCCAAGCACCATCTTTACGAAGATCGCCTGACAAAGGTCTTCGTAGTGCACATCGTCCCTGGTCTGCGCGATGACGAAGCGGGCCAGGCGTTGCTGATAAAGCATGATGAGTTGCTCCGCCGCACACCGGTCGCCGTCGGCGGCCTGCGCAACAAGCGCGCCGATATCGACCGGCGGCGGATCGGAAACAGTCATGCGCGATGGCTCAGTTGTCATCGCCCTCGGGCATATCGCCACCATGGCCCATGATACCCTGGACCTGCTGATGGAGGCTGCGGAGCTTGGCATGAACGTCGGCGAGCTTGGCGATCTGTGCCGGCGTGAGCACGTTGCGGATCGAGAGCGCGGTTTCGGTCATATTTTCATTCAGCGTCGCTTCAAGCCGCGAAGCCTTCTCGACGAGGGGCTTCAGATCCGCAGAAGTTACGGAACCGGAGCTGAGCAGCTTGTCCGAGATCTTCTCATGCAGGCTCATCAGTTGCTGGTGCAGCGAACGCATCTGCGTGCGGCTGTTGTTCAGGATGAGATGAACCTGTGCCTGTTGGGCATCCGTGAGGTTGGCGGATTTGAGCATCATCATGAAATGCCCACCGTCACCGTGCATTCCGCCGCCCATACCGCCGTGCGGCATACCGCCCATGCCTTGGGCCGCAACCGGCTGAACGGCGAACGGTAATGCGACAAGAAGGCCGAAAGCCGCTGCCGCAAGTTTGTGTTTGATCATGTCGTAAGCTCCATGTTCTGGCTGGTCTATGTCCTAAAGACGGAAGACACCGGCCAAAGTTTCGCTGGGCCGGTTCTTTCACGTGGAATTGTGGGTATCCCGGCGGTGCAGAGGCCGATTGCCGGGTAAATTTGTTGCGTCCGCTACCGGCGCACGCCACTCTCCCACTCGCTTCGAGCGGGGATATTCCATGAATCCGACCAAAGGATTACCGGCCTGGGGGGCTGCGGTCATCGTCGTGCTGACCCTCGCGTTGGCGTGGTGGCTGATACCTCACGCCTCGAAAGATGTGCAGGTCGCCGATCAATTCCCGAACGATGAATTTCCGTCCACCTACAAGCCGCTTCCCTCGCACACGACCTTGATCCGCGGCGCGACGATCCTGACCGCGACCGACAAGGAGATCGCGCACGGCGACGTGCTGATGTCCGACGGCAAGATCAAGGAGGTCGGCGAAAACATCGCGGCGCCGTCGGGCGCGACAGTGATCGACGGCAAAGGCAAGTTCGTTACGCCGGGCATCATCGATATCCATTCCCATCTCGGCGTCTATCCCTCGCCGTCCAACGAAGCGACGCAGGACGGCAACGAAGCGACGAAGCCGACGACGCCGGAAGTCCGCAGCGAGAATTCGGTATGGCCGCAGGATCCCGGGTTCACCCGCGCGCTCGCGGGCGGGGTGACAGCCATGGAAATCCTTCCCGGTTCGGCCAATCTGATCGGCGGCCGCTCAGTGGTTCTAAAGAATGTGCCGTCGATCACGACACAGGGCATGAAATTTCCCGGCGCGCCCTATGACCTGAAGATGGCGTGCGGCGAAAATCCGAAGCGCGTCTATGGCGAAAAAGGCGGCCCGCAGACCTGGATGGGCGACGTTGCGGGCTACCGCGCGGCCTTCGCAAAGGCGCAAGCCTATCGCGCGACCTGGCGGAAATACTGGAAGACGAAAGCAGGCGATCCGCCGGACCGCGACCTCGGTCTCGAAACGCTCGCGCTCGTGCTCGACAAGAAAATTCCGGTGCAGATGCACTGCTATCGCGGCGACCAGATGGCGACGATGATCGACGTGGCGAAAGAGTTCGGCTTCCGCATCGCGGCGTTCCACCACGCCTCCGAAGCCTATAAAGTCGCCGACCTTCTCAAGCAGAACGACATCTGCGCGGTGATGTGGGCCGATTGGTGGGGCTTCAAGATGGAAGCCTATGACGGCATCGAAGAGAACATCGCGATGGTCGATCACGCCGGCGCGTGCGCAATGATCCACTCCGACGATCCGATCGGAATCCAGCGCCTAAACCAGGAAGTCGCGATTGCGATGGCCGCGGGACGGCGCATGGGCTATCCGATCACGCGCGCGCATGCGGTGGCATGGATGACCCGCAATCCGGCGAAGGCACTCGGCATCCTCGATAAGACCGGCACACTCGAAAGCGGCAAGATGGCCGATGTCGTCGTTTGGGATGGCGATCCGTTCAGCGTCTACACCCATGCAGAGAAAGTGTTCATCGACGGCGCGCTGCTCTACGACCGCGATAATCCAAAGCTCAGCCCGCGCAGCGATTTCGAACTCGGCCAGGAAGACAACAGCCACACCGGAGGAGCAGGACAATGACAGGATTGATCTCCTCTTCCCTCTTGTCATCGCCCGCTTCATGCGGGCGACCTAATTTCTTCGGAAGGAAAAAATGGGTTGCCCGGACAAGCCGGGCAATGACGGTCATTTGTGTAGTCATGGGATTCGGCCCCGCCGCCGCACAGCCAAACCAAAAGCCGACCATGCACTACGAGATTCTCGTCAGCCAATCGCCACCCACACTCATCAAACATGGGCACGTTTATTCGCTCGGCGCGGCGGGAACGATTACCGACGCCGATGTGCTGATCCAGAACGGCAAGATCGTACAAGTCGGTGCAAACCTCACGGCGCCGCCCGGCGCCAAAATCATCGATGCGCACGGCAAGCCGGTCACACCGGGCCTGATGGCATCGGCGACGCAGCTTGGCATCACCGAAGTGGATCTTGTTGCCGAAACCAACGATTCCGGCCCTGGCCTCGATTACAGCCGGTTCGACGCCGACGGTTACACGGCCGGCGCAAAGGCAAACGAGCGCGTCGCATCCGCCGCGTTCGATGTGTCGGATGCGGTCAATCCGAACTCTTCGCTTATTCCCGTGGCGCGCATTGCGGGCGTGACGCGTTCGCTGACATCGCCATCGCTCGGCGACGGATTGTTCCGCGGTCAGGCGGCGGTCATCAATCTCGGCAATGAACCGAATCTGACCGACAAGACCAAAGCCGGCATGGTGGTGGATCTCTCGAGCGGCGATGCGCAGACCAGCCGCCCGATGCTGTGGGCGCAACTGCGCGAGACGCTCGACGACGCGCGCGAATACTGGGCCGACCGCGCGGGCTATCACCGCCCGGGCGGCGCGCGCGACCAGCGCAGCAACCGGATCGATCTCGATGCACTGGAGCCCGTGATCCACGGGCGCGAGCCGCTGATCGTCAATGTCGATCGGGCCTCCGATATCCACGCGCTGCTGCAATATTGCCAGGCGAACAAACTGAAGCTGATCGTCCTTGGCGGCCAGGAAGCGTGGAAGGACGCCGGTGAGCTTGCGGCCGCGCACGTTCCGGTCATCATCGACAGTGAACAGAACCTGCCCGGCAGCTTCTCCGGCCTTGGCGGCACGCTCAAGAACGCTGCAAGGCTGGACGCCGCCGGCGTGACCGTTGTGTTCCAGCCGCAAGGGGGCACCGCGCATTACGCGCGCACGATCACGCAGATCGCCGGCAATGCCGTCGCCAACGGGATGAAGTGGGATCATGCGCTGGCCGCGATCACAAAAAATCCGGCGCAGGTCTGGGGCATCGATAGCAGTTACGGCACGCTCGAACAGGGCAAGGACGCCGATGTCGTGATCTGGGACGGCGATCCGCTGGAGGTGACCAGCGCGCCGATTGCCGTGTTCATCAAAGGCGCGCAGATGCCGATGACCTCGCGCCAGACCGAGCTGCGTGACCGTTATCGCGATCTCGCGAAGAAGAACCCGCCCTTCGGATATCGCTGATGAAAAAACTGCTCGGGGCGTTCTGTTTTCTTCTTTTCGCTCTTCCAGCGCTTGCGGATGACAAAGCGCCGGTCGTCTACGCGCAGATTCCGGCGCACCCTGCGCTTTGGACCGTGCACGGTCCGAAAGGCACGGCCTATCTCTTCGGCTCGATCCATATCCTGCCGCCCAATATCGACTGGCACACCAAGGAAATCGATGCGGCGCTCGCGAAATCCGACGTGATGGTCTTCGAGATCGCATTCGACGACAAGCTGCAGGCCGATCTCCAGGCTTCGATCAAATCGCGCGGCATGCTGCCCGAGGGCCAGCATCTGCGCGATCTGCTTTCGCCCGAAGCCAAGGGCGAGTTCGACACCGAGCTTGCGCACCTCTCGCTGCCGTCTGCCACGGTTGACCAAATGCGGCCCTGGCTCGCGGCGATGATGTTCGAAGTCGCGGAGATGCGGAAGAAACATTACGACTCCACGTCGGGCGTCGAGATGAACCTCAGGAGCAGCGACGGCATCGACAAACGGCCGGTCGTCGGACTCGAAACCATCGACCAGCAGCTCGCGATGATTGCGCCGAGCGACCCCAAGGTGGAACTCGAAGCCTTCGAGGCGGCGCTCAAGAGTTCTGCCACGGAAGGCCCCGACGACGATATCGGTCCGATGCTGGACGCCTGGATGAACGCCAAAGTCGCGCGGCTCGACACCTTGATGAACAAGGCGTTCCAGAACTATCCCGCGGCCCGCAAAGCGCTGCTTGACGACCGCAACGCCGCCTGGGTCAAAAAGATTTCGGCGCTGCTCGACGAACCCAAGACCTATTTCATCACCGTCGGAGCCGGCCATCTCGCCGGGCCGCGCGGCGTGCCGGCGCTTTTGCGCACCCAGGGATTTCGCGTTGAAGGACCTTAGGGCTTGGAACCCTTTGTCAGCCCGAGCACGCAAAGTGGGTCCACGATGATGACCTTCGCCGTCCGGCCCGTCGTCACGTCTTCCGGTATTGCGCGCAACGTTGAGCAGGGCGCTGTCAGGGGCGTGTTCCGGCGAGCGATGGACGCTGACCACGTTCCCGCGTCCACGGCATGCTCTTTCACGAATCCGGGATAGGCATCGCCAGACTTTGCACGCGGCCGGGGCGTTGCAGAAGACGCGCATTGACTGCGCTCCTCCGGACTGAGATTGGTGATGTTTTCCGGCGCGCATCGAAGCAAGGACAACCCAAGCCCCTTAACCTGCGGACTCGGCGCAGTGCTCTCTCTCGGTGACGTCGCCAGCACTCGCGGTATTGGAATTGGGGCCTGTAGCGGGCGTGAAGACGTCAGGGGTACCGCAGACAGGTTCTCGCGAGGTTCACGCTTGGGCGCGAAAATAAAGAATATCTCCTGTGGAGATGCGCGCTGGCCGATGATCCTTGGCATGCCGAACAGGATAAGTGTTGCTATCAGCAGATGGACGAGCAACACGCCGCCGATCGCGACGAGACGGCCGCCATCGTCCGGCATCGCCTGGATGTGTTGGACCCGAAACAAATAGGGTCATCCTCGTAATCAGGTCCTCGCAGCCACGAACCTAAGCCGAAACGCACAGATAAAGACATAAAGATTTCTTTATATCCTCCTTGCCGCCCCCTGCCCGCGCTGCTATACCCCGCGCGCCATCAGCAGGATCCGATTCATGACCGCCGCCCACGACTACATCGTCGCCGACATCAAGCTTGCCGATTTCGGCCGCAAGGAAATCTCCATCGCCGAAACCGAGATGCCCGGCCTGATGGCCACGCGCGAGGAATATGGCGTGTCGAAGCCGCTGAAGGGCGCGCGCATCGCAGGCTCCCTGCACATGACGATCCAGACCGCGGTGCTGATCGAGACGCTGAAGGAACTCGGCGCCGATGTGCGCTGGGTGTCGTGCAACATCTATTCGACGCAGGACCACGCCGCCGCCGCGATCGCCGCGGCCGGCACGCCGGTCTTCGCGGTCAAGGGTGAGAGCCTGAAGGACTACTGGGACTATACCGCGCGCCTGTTCGACTGGCACGGTGGCGGATATCCGAACATGATCCTCGACGATGGCGGCGACGCGACGATGCTCGTCCATCATGGGTTACGTGCCGAGAAAGGCGACACCGCGTTCCTCGACAAGCCGGAGAACGAGGAAGAGGAAGTCTTCTACGCGCTGATCAAGCGTCTGCTGAAAGAGAAGCCCAAAGGCTGGTTCGCCGAGATCGCGAAGAGCATCAAAGGCGTTTCTGAAGAAACCACGACCGGCGTGCATCGCCTCTATCTTATGGAGAAGGACGGCAAGCTGCTCTTCCCCGCCATCAACGTGAACGACAGCGTCACCAAGTCGAAATTCGACAATCTCTATGGCTGCCGTGAATCGCTGGTCGATGGCATCCGCCGCGGCACCGACGTGATGATGGCCGGCAAGGTCGCCATGGTCGCGGGCTTCGGCGATGTCGGCAAGGGCTCGGCCGCGTCGCTGCGCCAGGCCGGTTGCCGCGTGCTGGTGAGTGAGATCGATCCGATCTGCGCACTGCAGGCCGCGATGGAAGGCTATGAGGTCGTGACGATGGAAGATGCCGCGCCCCGCGCCGACATCTTCGTCACCGCGACCGGCAACCTCGATGTCATCACGCTGGAGCACATGCGTGCGATGAAGGACCGTGCCATCGTCTGCAACATCGGCCACTTCGACAGCGAGATCCAGGTCGCTTCGCTCAAGAACTTCAAGTGGGACAACATCAAACCGCAGGTGGACGAGATCACGTTCCCGGACGGCAAGCGCATGATCCTTCTCTCCGAAGGCCGCCTCGTGAACCTCGGCAACGCCATGGGCCACCCCAGTTTCGTGATGTCGTCGTCGTTCACGAACCAGACGCTGGCGCAGATCGAGCTGTTCAAAAACGAAGGCAAGTACCAGAAGAAGGTGTACACGCTGCCCAAACACCTCGATGAAAAGGTCGCGCGCCTGCACCTCGACAAGATCGGCGTGAAGCTGACCAAACTGTCGAAGAAGCAGTCCGACTACATCAGCGTGCCCGAAGCCGGCCCGTTCAAGCCGGATCACTACAGGTACTGACATGCCAGAGCTCGGCGACGGCATCTTCACGATCCCGGGCTTCATCGATGCGACGGAATGCGCGGATCTCATCCGCCACTCCGAGCAAGTGTGTTACGAACCCGCAACCGTTGTTACGGCGGATGGAACGAGAGTCGTTGACTCCATCCGCAACAACGCGCGCGTGATCGAAGACGATTTCGATCGCGCTTTGGCATTATGGTCGCGTGTGCGGACACATATTCCGCCATTCCTTGGCCCACGGCAGGCCATTGGCGTGAACGAGCGATTCCGTTTCTATCGCTATGATCCGGGCGAACGCTTCGCAGGCCACATCGACGCACCGTTCCGCCGTGAGAATGGCGAAACAAGCTTTCTCACGTTCATGATCTACCTCAACGACGGGTTCACGGGTGGCGAGACGACATTCCGCGAAACGACCGTCGTTCCTGAGCCAGGAATGGCCCTCCTTTTCCGTCACGATCTTTTCCATGAGGGCAGCGCGGTGACTAAAGGCCGCAAATATGTGCTGCGCACCGACGTGATGTTCAATCCACCGGGCCGCATTAGCGGATAGGAGGGTTAAATGGCCGATACGCTTGAACCACTCATCGCCGATCTCGTCTCATGGATTGCGAAGGAACCTCGCGAATACACGGAGGTCATGGAGGCGTGGCGCACATCGTGCCCACGCCTTCCTGTTTGGGAAGAAGCGAACGCGCGGGGTCTTATCACGCGCGAGCGCGACGCCGGCGGCGTGGCGATGGTTCGCGTGACCGAAGCCGGCCGCGCGTTTGCGGATCGCTGCTGACATCCACGGGTGCACACTCCGCTACAAAACGTTGCCCATTTTGGAGGCTTGAATGGTTGAAGGACGCTGTCACTGTGGCAAGGTTCGGATCGAACTCGATACCGCGCCCGTGGAAGTGAAAAGCTGTAACTGCTCCATCTGCCGCCGCACCGGCACATTGTGGGCGTACGACTCGCCCACGCGCATCCGCATTATCGAGACGGTGCCGACCGACACCTACATCTGGGGCGACCGCGATCTGACGCTGCATCGCTGTTCCGATTGCGGCTGCATGACCCATTGGCGCGCCACCGATCCCGCCTACGACCGCATGGGCGTCAATGCGCGGCTGCTGACGGTGGAAGTTCTGGCTGCCGCGCGCGTCATTCAGTTCGACGGCGCCAGCATGGGCACGCCGACGTTCTGAAGTTTGATTGTCTGAGACAGAGCGGCCGCTTCATCCTTCGACAAGCTCAGGATGAAGGGTCCGAGCCAATCCCTCACCCTGAGCTTGTCGAAGGGTGAGAGATCGGCTGACTCGAATATTCTGCTTACCCCTAAATCTGGTCCCGGTGGGCAGATTTGGGATTTTTACGATTTCTTAACCACAATCCCTATGCGGACTCAGCCGATCCCGGTACTTTCTTGATTCCGAATTGATTCGTGCCGTTTTGGCCGGAATCGGGGGTTGCCGGGATGGGTCCCACCAAGGGACATAACAATAACCCAGGCGCTGGGAATGGATGGGTATGGCGGACGGCTGGCATAGCTGTGGCGTCGTTCATTCTTCTTCCCGCGCCAGCATCGGCCGAGGGGCTTTCGCTGCTCGACGGCGGCGGCGTGGCCTTGGCGGCCGTCACCGGCGGCGCGGTTGCGCTCGCCGTTGCCGCCGCGCTCTGGGCGATTGCCGAGCAGAAGATCAGCGGACGCCTGAAGCGTGCCCTGCGCGTCGCGGGATCGCGCGCACGGGCTGCGGTCGGCGAACGCGACGCGTTGCTGTCAGCCAGCAAGGAAGCGCTGGTCGTTTGGGGCCGAGACGGCTCCGGTCCCTATTCCTATGCCGGGGCGGATGCGGTGATCGACTCCTGCCTGCACGGCAATGACGCGCTCGAACTCTCGCGTGCGCTGGACGCGCTCAGCGACACCGCGACCCCGTTCGCGATTTCCGTGCGCGATCGCAATGGCCTTCTCATCCATATGCGCGGACGCGCTGTCGGCGGCATGGCCGCAGTGTGGTTGGAACCGGATGAAGCGAAGAAATCCTCACAGAACATCGATTTCCGCAAAGTACTCGACGCGTTGCCGGTGCCGGTCTGGCTGCGCGACAAATCTCTTTCGCTTGTCTGGAGCAACCGCGCCTTTGCGGAAGCCGCCGGCGCAACCGATGCCGAGCAGGCCATCGTCAAACAGGCGACGCTCGACAAATCCGAAGCCGATCTTGCCGCGACCGCGCGCAATGCCAGCCAGGTACAGGAAACGCGCCGCTTTGCCGTCGTGGGTGGACAACGCCGCGCACTCGCCTTCACCCATGCGCCACTCGACAGTGGCGCCATCGTCGGCAGCGCCGTCGATATCACCGAGAACCTGCAGGCCGACGCGAAGCTGCAGCAGCACGTCGATGCTCATGCCGACACGCTCGACCGGCTGGCGACGGCGGTTGCCATCTTCGGCAAGGACACCAAGCTCACTTTCTACAATCGCGCCTATGCGAAGCTCTGGGGCTTGCCGGAAACGTGGCTGGACACGCACCCGAGCGACAGCGAAATTCTCGACCGCTTGCGCGAGGGCCGCAAACTTCCGGAGCAGCGCGATTATCAGGCATGGAAGCGCCAGCGTCTCACGCTCTACACCCAATCGGCCGACTTCCTGTCCGAAGAGTTGTGGCACCTGCCAAGCGGCAAGACCTTGCGTGTCGTGCCGCAGCCGCATCCCTTCGGCGGTCTGACATTCCTCTACGAAGACGTGACCGAACGCATCGCTCTGGAAAGCTCCTACAACACGCTGATCAAGGTGCAGTCGGCAACGCTGAACACGCTTCAGGAGGGCGTGGCGGTGTTCGGGCCAGACGGCAGGCTCAAGCTCTACAACGCTGCCTTCGCGCGCATCTGGGAGCTGACGCCGAAAGATCTGGCCGGCGAACCGCATGTGCGCCTTATCGCGGCGGCGAGCGCGGAGAAATTCGGCGCCCCGCAGGCATGGGAGAGCCTGATCCAGGCGATCGTCTCAGGCAGCGGCGGCGCACGCGATCTGGGCGAACTCGAACGCAACGACCGCACCATTCTCTCCCTGTCCCTGTCGCCGCTGCCGGATGGCGCGATCCTTTCGACCTTCACGGATGTAACGGATCGCTCGCGCATAGAATCCGCGCTGCACGAACGCAACGCCGCGCTCGAAGCCGCGGACCGCCTCAAGTCGGACTTCATCAAGCACGTCTCCTATGAACTGCGCACACCGCTGAACACGATCATGGGTTTCGCGGAATTGCTCGACAATGGCGTTCCCGGAGCGCTGAACACGCGCCAGGCGGATTATGTGAAGAACATCGTCTCTGGCGCCAAGACACTCACGACCCTGATCGACGATATCCTCGATCTCGCACTGATCGAATCCGGCGGACTGCGCCTCGAACTGGCGCGCCTCGATCTCTTTGTCCTGCTCACCGAGGTCGCCAACCACGCACAGCAATGGGCGGCGAAGGTCAACATCACGCTTGCCGTCGATTGCGCCGAGGACGTCGGCATGTTTCTCGGCGACGACCGCCGCATCCGGCAGGTCATCTACAGCCTGCTCAACAACGCCTTCCGCTACGCGCCGGATGGCGGCACGATCACGCTGTCGGGCCGCATCGAGGGCGAAGATGTCCAGATCGCTGTCGCCGACAACGGGCCGGGCATCGCGCCCGAAGTCAAAGCCAACGTGTTCGAACGCTTCGAGTCCAAGAGCCGCTCGGGCCAGCGCGCCGGCGCAGGGCTGGGCCTCGCCCTCGTCAACAGCTTCGTGGAACTCCACAATGGCTGGGTCGAGATCGAGAGCGAGAACGGAACATTGGTTCGCTGTCACCTGCCGCGGCGAATTTCAGACAGCGATCCAACCCTGGTCGCAGCAGGCAGAAGCGTGGGCTGATTTTCGCGAGCCATCCGGCTCCGGCATGGCCGGGGCGAACGCGCGCAATGCGGCGAAACTAGTGGACGCCCACTATCTTTTTGCGGAGAACCCACTCCCGGAGATTCCATGAAACATCTCGTCCTCGCCGCCGCTTTCGGCCTCCTCGCCTCGCCCGCTCTCGCCGAAGTCGTGTCTGTCGGGCATTTCGACGGCATAGGCCTCGAGGGCGGCGGCCACGTCTTCGTGAAGCATGGCGCCACACAAAGCGTGACCCTTCTCAAGGGCAGCACGCAGTACACAACCTTCCGCATCCGCCACGACAATGTTCTGGAGATCAAGGTGTGCAATTCGAACTGTCCGCCTGTCTACGATCTGGAGATCGAGATCGTGACGCCCAGCCTCAACTCCGCCGCCATCGACGGCGGCGGCCATATCACGGCATCCACGGGCTTCCCGGATCAGGACAATTTCGCTGCGGCGATCGACGGCGGCGGCCACATCGACATGCAGGCCATCGGCGCCCGTACCGTTCATGCGGCGATTGACGGCGGCGGCCATATCGAAGTGACGGCGAAACGCCAGCTAAACGCGGCCATCGATGGCGGCGGCGCGATCGTCTATCACGGCGATCCGCAGGTCAGTCAGGCGATCGATGGCGGCGGATCCGTCTCGCGCGCGATGAAGTAGAAATATGCGAGCGGCCGGTTGTTCCGGCCGCGCGCGATTTCTTCAAGCTTTGAAGAATGCCAGTAGGTCGGCGTTGATGATGTCGGCGTGCGTCGTCATCATGCCGTGTGGCATGTTATCCGCGTAGGTCTTGAGCGTGCCGTTCTTCAAGAGCGCAACCGATTTCGGCCCCGACAGCGCATAGGGCACGACCTGGTCGTCCTTGCTGTGCATTACCAGCACCGGAACGGTGATCGCCCTCAGGTCGTCACGGAAATCCGTTTCCGAAAACGCCTTCACGCAATCGACCTGCGCCTTCACGCCGCCCATCATGCCCTGGCGCCACCAGTTCTGGATGAGACCCGGAACGGTTTTCACACCAGGCTTGTCGAAATTGTAGAAAGGGCCGGCCGGGACATCGAGGAAGAACTGCGCGCGGTTGAAGGCCGTCTGCTGACGATAGGGATCGAAACCCGCAACCGGGATTCCGTCGGGATTGGTATCGGTCTTCGCGAGCAGCGGCGGCACGGCAGAAATGAGAACCGCCTTGGCGACGCGCTCTTGATGGCGCGCAACATAATGCACGACCTCGCCGCCGCCGGTGGAATGGCCGACATGGATGGCGTTCTTCAGGCCGAGACGCGCCGTGAGTGCCGCAAGATCGGCCGCGTAATGATCCATGTCGTTGCCGTTGTCGGTCTGCGTCGAGCGCCCATGGCCACGCCGGTCATGCGCGATGACGCGATAACCGTGCTGCAGGAAGAACATCATCTGGTTGTCCCAGTCGTCGCCCGACAGCGGCCAGCCATGGCTGAACACGATCGGCTGACCCGAGCCCCAGTCCTTGTAGAAAATCTGCACACCATCGCTGGTCGTGACGAAGCCGCTCGCCACACGTGCCATCTTCGACGCCACCAGCGCCGACAACTTCTTCGACTCGGCAGCCGGTGTGGAGGTTACTGCGGCGGTTGCGGCGGCGATGCCAACACCGCCGGCGAGCAAAGCGCGACGCGATGCGTCAGTCATTTTATCTTTGGCCATTCTTCTCTCCATCGGTTTGGGGGAAATACGCAACGCTACTTCGACAATATGTCAGCGATCAGCTTTGTCGTGCCGTCGGGGTTCTCCTCCATGACCCAGTGGCCGGAGTCCGGAACCACGCCGCCGGTGACGTTCGTCGCCACCTGATCGAGATCGGCTTTCATCTGAAGGCCATAAGACTTCTCAGCACCCAGCGCATACACCGGCATGGTGAGTTTGCCCTTCGCCAGCAGCGCGCGATTGTCCACGCCATCCTGCGGGAATGCCTTGAACTGTTCGAAGGCGTCATGCATCGCGTGCGGCAGGCCATACAGCGCCGCGTAATGTGCGCGCGTGCCTTCGTCGATCCTCTCGGGATGCGCGGAAAGCTCGTTGTAGAAGCGGTCCAGGAAAATCCGCTCGCGGCCTGCGACCAGCCGTTCCTCGTCCGGCCCATAGAAATTGAAGTGCCACGTTTTGGGATTGGAAAGCTGCGCCTGCCAGATCCCACCGATACCCGGCAGCGGCGCGTCGATCACGATCCATTTGGTGATGCGCGCGGGATATTGCGCGGCCAGCGCATAACCCACCATGTTGCCGATATCGTGCGTGACGAGATCGGCCCTGGCGATTTTGAAATGATCCATGATGCCGGCGATATCGACGGCCTGATTTTTCTTGGTGTAGCCGGTGTCGGGATGCGCCGAGAGACCCATGCCGCGCAGATCCGGAACGACGACGGTGTGGTCTTTCGCAAGCACCTTCGCAACCGGCGCCCACATATCGCCGCTGTCGCCGAAACCATGCAGCATCACGACCGCAGGACCATGACCGCCGATGCGGACGTGGAGCGTGGTGCCGTTGGTCTTGACGTCCTCGGTGCGGAAATCTGCGGGGAAAGATTGAACGCCCGCAAGTGCCGGCGATACGAGAACCATCAGACCGAACGCAAATCCCAAAGCACGGCGCATATGGCTCTCCCAGGAGACGAGGAGCGATGCTGACCGAACGCAGTGGGTGGGTCGAGTCTTTCCTGACAAAAAAGCAATCTTACGGATGCGCGAGAAAACCGAGCTGCGGCGCAAACCAAAACAGGAACGCGATCGCGGTTATGATCGCGACAATCGCGAAGATGATGTGATGCCTGTGAAAATCCAACCTAATGCTGGCTCTTCGGCGTGCGGACCGTGAGGCCCTCAAGCTCCGGAGTCACCTTGATCTGGCAAGACAAACGGCTGTTCGGCTCCAGTTCCTGCGCGAAGTCGAGCATCGTCTCTTCCATGTCGGATTTCGGCGGCAGCTTGTCCAGAAACGCCGCATCGACATAGACATGACACGTCGCGCATGCGCACGCGCCGCCGCAATCGGCATCGATGCCGGGGATCAGGTTCTTCACCGCGCCTTCCATGACGGTCCAGCCTTCGGGCACGTCGACGTCGTGCTCTTTGCCGTTGTGCTCGATGTATTTGATCTTGGGCATGGACGTTCCTCGGCTGCTTAGGCGATGTTTTTCATGGGAATGGCAGTGTCCGCAAGTCGCTCCGGCGCCACAGGCGCGCCATCGGCGATCAGCTTGCGGCCGATCAGATATTCCGGCGCGGCGTTTACTGCCTCTACGGCAGCTACAGCGCCGTCGCGGAGATGGAACACGGCGAATTTACGCGCCGCTGGATCGCCACGCAGAACGATCCGGTCGCCGGGCTTGGCGAGGCCCGCGATCTGAAGCTTGAGGTCGTACTGGTCGGACCAGAACCACGGCACTTCATCGTAGGGTGTGGGCTTGCCGACCATTGCGAGCGCGGCATGTTTGGCCTGGTCGATAGCGTTCTGTACGCTTTCCAGCCGGATCAGATCGCCGTTGCGGCCGTGATGGCGCGTGCAATCGCCGGCCGCGAAGATCGCAGGGTCCTCGGTCGTGCAGGTCTTGTCGACATAGATGCCATCGCCGCATTTGAGGCCGACTGCTTCGGCGATCTCGCTGTTGGGCACAACGCCGATTCCGACCAGCGCGATGTCGGCTGGAAAACTCTTTCCGCCAGCGCGAACCGCTGCGATTCCAGATGTCCCTTCAAAGCCTTCGACGCCGGTATTGAAGTGAAACATCACACCAGCTTCGCGGTGAACGCGCTCGTAGAATTCGGAGACCGGCTTCGAGGCCGAGCGCGCCATGACGCGATCCATCGCCTCGACCACAGTGACGTTGAGATCATATTTGTGCGCGACGGCTGTGACCTCGAGACCGATATAGCCCGCACCGACAATGACCAGATTGCGCGCCGTCTTGAACGCCGGGCGGAGTTCATCGACATCGGCGATGGAGCGCAGATAGTGGATGCCGCGAAGTCCGGCGCCTGGCACCTTGATCCTGCGCACGCGCGTGCCGGTCGCGATCAGAAGTTTGTCGTAAGAAAGTGAGCGGCCATCCGACAGCGCGACCGATTTCATTGTCCGATCAATGGATTTGACGCCGATGTTCAGAAGCAGCTCGCACTTCGCTTCGGCATAGAACGCATCGGGCTTCAGGAACAACCGGTCGCGCTCCATCGTGCCCATCAGATAGGTCTTGGACAGCGGCGGGCGCTGATAAGGCGCATAGGCCTCGTCGCCGACCATCGTGATCGCGCCGGCGAAGCCCTCGGCCCGAAGCGTGGCCACGGCCTGACAGCCCGCCTGACCCGCGCCGATGATGACGATCCGCTCTTCCATGAAGCCCTTGGATGTACGCCCGAAAACCGGGGCTAACATGCTCTTTGTGCAGGTGCAAATAGCGGGCTAAAAGACCGGCAATGACCAAGGATTCTCAACCCTTTGCCGGGCTTATCTCCCTGCCCGACCCGGCCGCGACCACAACACTCGGTGGCCGTATCGCGAAGGGTCTTGAGACCGGCGATGCCGTGGCGTTGGAAGGCGATCTCGGCGCCGGCAAGACGACCTTGGCGCGCTCCATTCTCCGTGCGCTAGGCGTCACCGAAGACGTGCCGAGCCCAACCTTCACCCTGGTGCAGATTTACGAGACCCCGCGCCTCGCCGTTCGCCACTACGACCTCTATCGCATCGAGAACGCGTCCGAGATGGATGAACTCGGATTGGACGATGCGCTGGCCGAAGGCGCTGCCCTGATCGAATGGCCGGAGCGCGCGGAAGGCCGGTTGCCATCGGACACATTGCACATCGCCCTGGTGGCCTCAGGCCCTGAATCGCGCATCGCGACAATCATCGGCCCCGCGAAATGGGCCCGGCACTTCGAAGACGCGCATGTCGCCTGAACGCGATCGGGAACGCCGCGATTTCGTGGAACGCTCCGGTTGGCGCGGCGCTGAGATTGTTCCGCGACCCGGCGATGCCTCGACGCGCTCCTATGCACGTGTGGACCTGAACGGCCGCAAAGCAATGCTGATGGACCAGCCGCAGGCGGCGGAGGCTCCCACGGCGCCTGCGAGCGCGACACCGGAAGAACGACGCGCGCTCGGCTACAACGCCATTGCGCGGCTGGCGGGCGGCGATGTCGCGCGCTTCGTCGCGGCATCGAACTATCTGCGTGGGTTGGGTCTCAGCGCGCCGGAAACTTACGCCGCCGATCCCGAGCGCGGCTTCGCATTGATCGAGGATCTGGGCGATGCGCTCTATGCCGATGTGCTGACAGATGGCCACGGCGATGAGCGCACGCTCTATGAATCCGCGGCCGAAGTCCTCGCGGCGCTACACGCCGATAGGGCGCCGGCCACCCTGCATCCCGGCAAGGCGCTGCACGCCTATGACGAGACCGCGCTGCTCGCCGAAATCGATTTGATGACGGAGTGGTATCTGCCCTATGCCCTTGGCCGCGCGGCCACGCCGGACGAGGTCGCGGAGCACCGCGCGCTGTGGCGCAAGGCCTTGGAATCCGTAACCGAGCCTTTGCCCGTTTTTGTGCATCGTGACTACCATGCGCAGAACCTGCTCTGGCTTCCCGAACGCAACGGCACCGCGCGCGTGGGCCTGATCGATTTCCAGGACGCGGTCGCGGGCACGCGTGCCTACGACCTGATCTCGCTCACCGAAGACGCACGCCGCGACGTTCCGCAGGAGATCGCCGAAGCGGCAACGCAACGCTATCTCGCGGCAACCGGCGCCGACCCGGAACGATACAAAGCGCAGATGGCCGTGATGGCGGCGCAGCGCAACGCCAAGATCGCCGGCATCTTCGCGCGCCTTTACAAAAGAGACGGCAAGCCGCGCTATCTTTCCTACTTGCCTCGTGTGTGGGGGCATTTGAACCGCGACCTCGAGCATCCGGCGCTGACCGCGCTGAAATCGTGGTATGACAAAACCATTCCGCGCGACCGTCGCGGCGAGATCAAAGGAGCCTAAGTCTTGACCGGACCGACACGCGCGATGGTGATGGCGGCCGGGCTCGGCACGCGCATGCGGCCGCTGACCAATGACCGCCCCAAGCCGCTGGTCGAGGTCATGGGCAAGGCGCTCATCGATCACGCCATCGACCGTCTGGTTGCGGCAGGCGTCAAGCTCGTCGTCGTCAACGCGCATTACAAATCCGACCAGCTCAAGAGCCATCTCGCCAAACGCAAGGATCTCGAGATCCGCATCTCCGATGAGCATGACGAGATTCTCGGCACCGGCGGCGGCATCCTGAAGGCGCTGCCGAATTTCGGCGGCGAACCGTTCTTCGTGCTCAATTCGGACTCGGTGTGGGTCGAGGGTATGGGCCATGCGCTCGACCGCATGAAGGAACGGTGGAATCCCGGCGAGATGGACGCGCTGTTGCTGATGGCGTCGATGGTGACGGCGCTAGGCTTCGAGGGCAGCGGCGACTTCAACATGGATGCCGAGGGCCATCTCTCGCGCGTGCCCGACCGCCGCGTGTCGCCTTATGCCTATCCCGGCGTGCAGATCGTCCACCCGCGCCTGTTCGAAGGCGCGCCGGCCGGTTCGTTCTCCATGAACGTCCTCTGGGACATCGCGATCGACAAGGGCCGTCTTTTCGGCATCCGGCTGGACGGTGTGTGGATGCATGTCGGCACGCCCGAGGCCGTGAAAGAAGCCGACGCTTTCCTGGCAGACCTTGTCCCGGCCTGATCGCAAAGCGAACGTCCTCACCATCTCGGCGAGCCTGCCATTCGCCGAGACGCTGGCGCGAGGCTTGATCGCGCGGCTTGGCGCCGATCCGCTCGCGCTGTCGTCGGTGACGATCTATCTGCCAACCCGGCGCGCCGCGCGCAGTTTCGCCGATGTGTTCGCGCGCGTGCTCGGCGGCGCGGCATTGCTTCCCGAGTTCAAGGCGCTTGGCGATGTCGATGAGGACGAGTTCCTGTTCGACAGCGATGCCGAGGATATCGATCTCACGCCCGCGATCTCTCCGATGCGGCGGCGCCTGCTGCTTGCGACATTGGTCAAGCGCTGGGATGAGACGCGGCGTCAGGGACGGCTCGGCTTCGCGCAGGCCGCGGCACTTGCGGGAAGTCTCGCGCAGTTGATGGACGAGATGGAGACGCAGGGCGCCGATATTTCGTGCCTCGGCGATCTGGTGCCCCGCGCGCTCACCGAGCATTGGGCGGAGGTTCTGGGCTTTCTCGAATTGCTGCGCGATCAATGGCCGGCACTGCTCGCGGCGGAAGGCATGGTCAATCCCGCCGCACGGCGCAACGCGTCTCTCCACGCGCTGGCGAAGCGCCTCGCCGATCATCCGCCGCAAGGCCTGGTGATCGCGGCGGGCTCGACCGGTTCGATCCCAGCCACCGGCGAACTGCTCGGCGTCATTGCGCGATTGCCGAAAGGCATGGTCGTGCTACCCGGCCTCGATCGCGAACTGGATGCCGCCAGCTGGAACGATCTCGATCCGGGCCATCCGCAATACGGCATCAAGCAGTTGCTGGAACGCATCGCGGTCAAGCGCAAAGACGTGCGCGACTGGTCGGATGCCGCACCGTTTGCGGAACGCGAGCATCTTCTGCGCGAGACGTTGCGTCCCGCGCCGACAACCGATGCCTGGCGTGCGCTTGCGGAGAGCGGGCGCGATGAGATCGGCGAGGGCCTGAAAGGTCTCACGCTCATCGAAGCCGCGGACCCGGCGGAGGAAGCGTCCGTCATCGCGCTCGCGCTGCGCGAGGCTTTGGAAACGAAAGGACTGACAGCGGCGCTCGTCACGCCGGACCGCGCGCTGGCGCGGCGCGTGGCCACCGAGCTGGAACGATGGGGCATCGCGATCGACGATTCCGCCGGCCAGCCACTGTCGCATACGCCGCCGGGAACGTTCCTCGATCTTCTTGCAGAAGCGGCCGCGTCCGGCTTCGCACCGGTGGCATTGCTCGCATTGCTCAAGCATCCGCTCGCGACGATGGGCGGCGATGCGGGCGTGTTCCGCGAGAACGCGCGCAAGCTCGACATTCTCCTGCGCGGACCAAGACCGGATGCCGGACTCCACGGCACTGCGCTCCTGATCAAAGACGGTGCACTGCGCGCTTGGTTCAAGAGCGTCACCGATATTCTTCGTCCCCTCGGCGACATGCTGGCGCGACGCGAGATCGATATCGCCGCTGCTGCCATCGCACATCTCGCGGCAGCAGAAGCGCTCTCTTCGCCCGACATGCTCTGGCGTGGAGAATCAGGCGAGAAGGCCGCCGATCTGTTCGCAAAACTCGGCGAAGCCTCCGCCGATCTTCCGGCAGTGGAAGCCAGCGCCTACACGCCTTTGTTCCGGGATTTCGCACGGCGCATCGCGATCCGTCCGGCGTTCGGCAAACATCCGCGCCTCTCGATTCTCGGTGCGCAGGAAGCAAGGCTCCAGAATTTCGATCTTGTGATCCTCGGCAGCCTCAACGAAGGCACATGGCCGCGATCCGCCGCGACCGATCCGTGGTTCTCGCGTCCGATGCGCAAGGCCCTTGGGCTTGAGTTGCCGGAACTCGCCATCGGAAAATCCGCGCACGATTTCGCCATGCTCGCCGCCGGGCCGCGCGTGATGCTCACACGCGCGCTTAAATCTGAGGGCACGCCAACCATCGCGTCGCGCTGGGTGCAGCGTCTGGTTCAGCTCTGCAGCGGGCTGGGATTGAAAGATGCGCTCAAGTCCGCGCACGACTATGCGGCGTGGTCGCGCGCGCTCGGCGAGGCCGGAGAGACGAAGCCCGCCGAACGCCCTGCCCCAACGCCGCCGATCGAGGCGCGTCCAAAATCGCTGCCCATCACCGATATCGAGAAATGGGTGCGCGATCCCTACGCGATCTATGCGCGGCGCGTGCTGGGCCTGAAACCACTCGACCCACTCGACGCCGAGATCGGCCCAATGGAGCGCGGCACACTGGTGCATGAGGCGCTCGAGATATTCACCAACAAGTTTCCCGGTGCCCTGCCCGACGACGCCGTCTCGCAGCTCGACGCGATCGCGGCGGACGTGTTCGAGAAATACCGCACACCGAAATCGGCGCAGGCGTTGTGGCGGCCACGCTTTCTGCGCGCCGCTGCGTGGTTCGTCGCTGAGGAGCGCGCGCGGCGGGCGGGGATCAAACAATCGCTCACGGAAGTCGAGTCCGCGAAGTGGCCCGTGACGAAAGACTTTACCGTCTACGGCATCGCCGACCGTATCGATCTTCTGACCGCCGGGGGTGCCGCGATCCTCGACTACAAAACGGGTAAACCGCCGCGTCCGCCGCAAATCAAAGCGTTCCTGGCGCCACAGCTTCTGCTCGAAGCGGCGATGTTGGAAGCCGGCGCTTTCGAAGCCGCCGGAAAGCAGACCGCGCGGGAACTGCTCTATGTCTGGTTCAGCGGCGGGCGTGACGCAGGCGAGATTCAGCCCGTTGATCTTTCGCTGGTCGCGGAAACGGTTGCGCGACTGAAAGCGTTCATCGCGAAGTTCGCCGATCCCGGCACCCCCTATCGGCCGCGCGTTGCACCCTATCGGGCGGATATTTCCGGCGACTACGATCATCTTGCGCGCGTCCGCGAATGGTCTCTGAGCGGATGGGAGGAGGAATGAGCGAGCCCTCCACCATCGCGGCCGATCCGCGCCACTCCGCCTGGGTCGCCGCCAATGCGGGATCGGGAAAGACCTTCACGCTGGCGAACCGCGTGACGCGCCTGCTGCTGTCGGAAGTGAAACCCGAGAAGATTCTCTGCCTCACTTATACGAAAGCGGCGGCGGCGGAGATGCAGGGCCGCCTGTTCAAGCAGCTCGGCGAATGGTCAATGCTCTCCGACGACAAGCTCTCCGCCAACATCGCAGAGATCGGCGCGGAACCTGGCGGCGCACCCCAGTTGCGCAAGGCACGCCGCCTGTTCGCGCAGGCGCTCGAAACGCCCGGCGGGTTGAAGATCCAGACACTTCACGCGTTCTGCCAGAGCCTGCTTACGCGCTTCCCGATCGAGGCCGGAATCGCGCCGTCCTTCGATGTGCTGGACGAGCAGACGGCGCGCGAATTGACAGCGGCTTCGCGCAACCGGGTGCTCGAACGCGCGGGCACCGGCGATGCCACGCGCGCGGCGGCGCTGGCGTTTCTGCTCACGCAGACGAGCGAAACCACGATGGGCACGCTGCTCGACGCCGCGCTGGCCGGCGACCGCCGCAAACTCGAACGATTCCTCGATGATATCGCGGCGAAAAATGAAAGCATCAGCGTAGCGGTGCGGCGCGCGCATGGCGCCCATCCCGAACACAGCGCCGACGATATCGCCGTCGCTCACTGCGCGGCGCTTCGGCGCGATCTCGCCGAACTGAAATCGGTGGTCACCTGGCTCGCGGCCGGAACGGACGCCACAGCGAAACTGGCGGCACAGATCGCAGCGATCGTGGAGGGCAAGCCCTCCGTCGACGTCTATGGCGAATATCGCGCCGCGTTGCTCACGCAGAAAGGCGAGCCGCGCAAGAAACTCGCGACCAAAGGAATGATCGGAGCGCGGCCCGATCTGGCGGCGCTGCTGGAGCGGCTGCAATCGGACCTGCTCGCTTGCGAACAACAACGCAAAGCCGCACATGCCGCGATGCTTGCGGAGGCCGCGCTGACCGTCGTCGATGCGGTGCGCCAGGAATACGCCGTGGCGAAGCGTGCGCGCGGCATGCTCGACTACGAAGACCTCATCACCACCACGCGCAATCTGCTGGAGCGCAGCGACGCAGCGGCATGGGTGCTCTACAAGCTCGACGGCGGCATCGACCACATCCTGATCGACGAGGCGCAGGACACGAGCCCCGAGCAATGGCGTATCGTCAAGGCGTTGACCTCGGAGTTCTATGCCGGTCAGGGCGGCGATGCCGACAAAGGCCGCGAACGCACGATCTTCGCGGTCGGCGACGAAAAGCAATCGATCTTCAGTTTCCAGGGCGCCGACCCGGCGGAGTTCGCGCGGCATCGCGATGACTTTCAGACGGCCGCCAAAGCGGCGGGCCGGGAATTTATCGTGCAGCCGCTGCTGCAATCGCGGCGTTCGGTGCCGGAGGTGTTGCAATTCGTCGACGCGGTGTTCGCGCCAGAGGCCGCGCGCAAAGGTCTTACGTCGGATAGTGAGCCGCTGGAGCACCAGGCCTTTCGCAAGAACGACAAGGGCCAAGTCGAAGTCTGGCCGACGACAAAGCCCGAAGAGGACGAAGAGGGAGACCCGTGGACCGCGCCGGTCGATATCGTGTCGCGACAGAGTTCCGCGGCACGGCTCGCGCGCGATGTCGCGCGGAAAATCAACGGCTGGATCGGGCACACGGTTTTGCCGGGTCACAAGGCGCCGGTGAAGGCCGGCGACATCATGATTTTGCTGCCGAAGCGCGAGCCCTTCGGCACCGCGGTGATCCGCGAACTCAAACTTCTCAAAGTGCCTGTCGCCGGCGCGGACCGCGTGACCCTGACCGAGCAGATCGGGGTGATGGACCTGATGGCACTCGGCCGCTTCGTGCTGCTGCCGGAAGACAGCTACAACCTCGCGGCGCTGCTGCGCTCGCCTTTTTGTTCGGTGAGCGAAGACGAGTTGTTCAAGCTCAGTTACGATCGCAAAGGAACGCTGTGGCCGGAATTGCAGCGGCGCAAAAGCGAGACGCCGTCGTTCCGCGAGGCGCACGATTTCCTGAGCGCGATGCGCAACCGCGCGGATTTCGTGCCGCCGTTCGAGTTCTATGCCCATGTGCTGGGCACGCTCGGCCACAGGAGGCGGCTCTTGAAACGCCTCGGGCAGGAAGCAAGCGACGCCATCGAGGAGTTCCTCTCGCTCGCCCTCGCCTATGAAGCCGACAACACGCCGTCGCTCGAGGGCTTTCTCCATTGGATCGAACGCGGCGAGACCCAGATCAAGCGCGACATGGAGCGCGGCCGCGACGAGGTTCGCGTGATGACCGTGCATGGCGCCAAAGGGCTGGAAGCCGATATCGTCATCCTCGCCGACACGACGCGCATGCCCGCGCCGTCGCAGGATCGCGGCAATCTTCTGTATACGGACAGTGGCGTCCTGTATCCGCTGTCCGACGCCGAAGCGCCGATCGCGGTTCTGGACGCCAAGCACGCCGCGCGGGAGCGCGTGCTGGAGGAGCACCGCCGGCTTCTGTACGTGGCGCTGACCCGCGCGCGGGACCGCCTGATCGTGTGCGGCTTTAAAGGCAAGCGCGGCGTGAAACCGGAATCCTGGTACGGGCTCGCGCAGGAAGCCGCCGTCAAACTCGGCAAAGAAATCAAGCGCGAGGACGGGGAGACGATCCATGTCATCGGCGATGCCGAGGACGTGCAAGCCGCGACAGCACAACAGGCATCCGCGGGAGACGCGCGCATCCCGTCCTGGACAAGCCAGCCCGCGCCGGTCGAACGCGCCAATCCGCGCCTGATCCGGCCGTCGGATGCGAACGATACGGAAGAGCCGCCGACTTCCTCGCCGCACAATGCACAGCGGTTCCGCCGCGGGCTTCTGGTCCATGCGTTGCTCGCGCGGTTGCCGGAGATCGCCCCCGCGGATCGCCGCGACATCGCGCTCAGATTCCTCAAAGCCCAGCGCGATATCGCCGATGCCGAAACCATCGCAGACGAAACACTCCGTGTGCTGAACGATCCGCAATTCGCCGCCGCCTTCGCGCCGGGCAGCCGCGCGGAAGCCGGTCTCGTCGCCGATCTTCCGGAACTGGGCGAAGGCGCGCGCATCAACGGCCGCATCGATCGCCTCGCCGTCAGCGATGATGAAGTGTTGATCGTCGACTTCAAGACCAACCGGCCGCCGCCGGCGCGCGAGGAAGACGTTGCCCAAATCTACAGAACGCAAATGGCCCTTTACCGCGCGGGGGCAACCAGGATTTTCCCCGGCCGTCGAATCGCCTGCGCGCTGGTGTGGACGGAGGGTCCGCGCCTGATGCCGCTTTCCGGCGCGCTTCTGGACGCGGAACTGGCGCGGATTGCGGCGCGTTTGCGGTCACGTTGATTTTCGAGCCTCGCGTTCCTAGATTCACGGTCAGCTTCAAACCCAGGGTGTTCCCATGCCGCTTAAAGTCTCCGATGCGTCCTTCCAGAACGATGTCCTGAATGCCAAAGGCCCGGTCGTGGTCGATTTCTGGGCGGAGTGGTGCGGGCCCTGCAAGATGATCGCGCCGGCGCTGGATGAATTGTCGACCGAGCTGAACGGCAAGGTGACGATCGCCAAGATCAACATCGACGAGAACCCGCATGTGCCGCAGAAATACGGCGTGCGCGGCATTCCCACGATGATGATCTTCGAAGGCGGCCAGGTCGCGGCGACCAAGGTCGGCGCGCTTCCGAAATCCAAGATCAGGGAATGGATCGAAAGTTCGATCTCCACGAGCGCGGCAAAGACGGCGTAATTTCTCCGTTTCCATCATCATCGTCATTGCCCGGCTTGTCCGGGCAACCCATTTTTCCGGAAGGCAAATAGGTCGCCCGCATAAAGCGGGCGATGACAAAAGTTGGGTTAGAAATCGGGATCGCCTGCGCCCATGTTCCAGCCGAAGCGCTTGTAGCCCTTCGGCTTTTTCTTTGGCGCACACCTCCGCTCTCCGCATCGCATCGCGTGCATACGCCTTGAACGCATGAATCCGGCTGCGCAGGTCGCGCATGCGGGCGCAGTGATAGCCGGTCTTTCGGGCGTTGCGGTTTCCGGGCCGCGCACCCCGCTTTGGTTGCCAGACCTCCGCGGGACACAACAGCTTGATTTTCGTTTTCACCGCGCTTATCCCTTGACAGCAAGTAGCTCTCATGGCACTATCCCTTCACACCAAGGGGTTGCCCGCCGTGAAATATACTTTCAAACAGTTCCAAGCCCAGTTCCCGGATGACGCGGCCTGCCTTCTGGCCCTTATGAACATCAAGCATGGCGGGACTGACATTGTGTGCCCCGCTTGTGGCGTACAGGCTCAATTCCACGCCATGAACACCCGCAAGGCGTTTGCCTGCCAAGAGTGCGGCCACCACATTTACCCGTGCGCTGGCACCATCTTTCACAAGTCCAGTACAAAGCTGACGCATTGGTTCTTCGCCATGTACCTGATGACTTCGACACGTCATGGCGTTGCGGCGAAAGAATTGGAGCGCCAGATCGGTTGCACGTACAAAACCGCGTGGCGCATGGCGCACGAACTCCGCAAGCTGATGGCCACCGCCGACACACACGGCAAAGGCCCGCTCTCTGGCCACGTTGAAATTGATGAGACGCTGTTCGGCGGCAAAAACACTGGCGAAGGCCAAGCTAACTACATGGCCAACAAGACCACGCTGCTTGGCATGATGGAGCGTGACGGTCGCGTTATCGCTGGCCCGATTGCAGCACGTAAGACCTTCATCCTTGAACGTGCGATTGAACGTAACGTGGAGAAGGGCACCACGATCAGCACCGACGAATGGAAGGGCTATACGAACCTTGGCCCGATGGGCTTTGAGCATGGCACGGTGAACCACTCGCGCGAAGAATGGGTGAACGGCATTCACCACACCAATTCCATCGAAGGGCATTGGTCGCAATTGAAGCGTTCGATTACTGGAACGCACATTCACGTTTCCAAAAAGCATCTTTGGAAATACGTTTCCGAGTTCTCTTATCGACGCAACAATCGCCATTCTCATCGCGCTATGTTTGATCGGCTTATGGTTTCGCTTTCGCTGCCGCGCCTAGCAGACGTGTGAAATCCTCTTTATGGCGAGGGTTGGCGTCCTCCGGTTCAATTGAAACTGCCTTCGCTGATTCAGCAATCGCGGCTCCCTCGGTGGATGCGGCGAAAGCTTGCTCGCGCTCGATCCTCTGCTTCTTAAGTTTCGGTGAATTTAGCAATTCGATGATCTCCCATGTTGGAATCACGACCGTCATGCCGCTGGGAATTTCCAAGTCGTCACCGTCATTCAGAACGGCGGCACTCTCATGCGGTATGGTTTTTGCTTTTTTCGCTTTTGTCTTTTCAGGATATTGCCCGGCGTGAACACCCAAGAGTTTCAAGAATCTGTTTTCACCAAGCTTGTCAAAATGTATCTGAAGGCCAAAATTCTTAGTGGCGGTCACGGTATTGGAATCCTTTCTGAGGTCTCCGCCCGGCGTTCGATAAACAAATACGGGGGAGCCGGAAAATCCGCCTCGGGAACGCATGTCAAATATGTGTGACGGTCTAATCGACCCGTTCGGCTGTCTTATCGGCGCCTCGTCGGTAGCCAAGAGGCTCACATTTCCAAAGCGGGCCGCGACTAGGTTGGTGGTTTTCCCCGGACTCTTTGCAAATAGCCCGAGCATAAAGCCGTCCTCCCCTATTCCGATATTGTCGAGCAAGATGACGTGTTTGGTTGCAAACATGTATTCTGGAATAAGAACGGTTTTATCCGCCTCCGTCAGTCTATCCGTGACATCGACAGCAGCGAGGTCCGCACCATCCGGGACAAACTCCCATTGGTCCGGCTCCAGTTCAATCCAAAGGCTCTTTTCGTCCTTCGTATTGAATCTGATATTTGAGCCGCCATCTCTGACAGCGACATGCCAGCAAGACACTGCATATACGTGATATTCCCAAGGCCTTTTTGACCTTGCTGGGCTAGGGACACCGATGAAGAACCCAGTGCCTACTGGGTCTGACAAGCCTTGCCCGTCTTTAGTTTTCCCGTAGAGGAAAAATGCGACGTTGGGGAGATTTTCGTTTATCTGGGGCATGCCGTAAGGAATCCTTCGTCGCGAGGTGCCCTCAAACTTGGAATGGCAGAGCGCCATTGTCTCAGCAAATTCCAGATCGGCAAAGCATATCGGATGTGCGCGCATCTAAGCCCCCACAATCTTACTTGGCGCGAGAATTTTTGTTACTATTTCGGGCTTATAAATCGCCTGCCTTGAGCATCGGTCTCCTATTTCTATGGCGTGAAAATATTGGATAAGGCAGATAATCCCGAAAACCGGAAAGGCCGCGAGCGGTATCCATCCGGCCTTTGGCCAGCGCTTATCAACGCAATATGCGGCTACGCCAAACAAAGGCGCGCTGAATACGAACAGCAGGATTTGAAAATCCATGCCAGCATAGCAGGTTGGACCAAATGGACGGCGATAGGAACTTTCCTGGCTGCGGTCATCGCGGGTGGAGCTGCTTTGGTTTTCAATGGTCAGCTTCGTGCCATGAAGGAAGCCAACGAAGATAACCGCAAAGCATTCTTGCAAACCAATCGAGCATGGATGAAACCGGATGAAGTCGCGCCGAGTATTTCTCAGAATGCTTTTGTCCCCGATGGTTTGTTTTTCCCGCGCCATGGCTTCCCAGGTTTCTTGGGGCTCCACATAGTTGTTCGCAATGTCGGGAGATCGCCAGCTTTCAACGTGCGCGTCGGAGCGTGGACTCTCTATGGATACGCGCAGAAAATTGAAAATTTGCGCGAATACGAAGAGAAACTGTGTGCGACCTTGGACAGTTACCCAACGAAGCCTCAATTGATCGATAACACCGGTTACGCCGCTACCGTATTCCCCAATGATACTGTCTCGTTTGACGAGACTGGGTTGGCGCTCCAGCCCAAAGACATGGAGAAATACTCCAGCGGAGTTGGCGCTGGCAGAGGCTTTGCGCTGTGGCTGTACGGATGCATCCGCTACACCTTTGCGGAGTCCAAAATTCCGCATAAGACCGGATTTGCTTTCCGCGCTGGCAATATCATCGACGTTCCCGGAGCACCCGGCGGGAAAGCTATGGAAGTCGGCTTCCGCCCCTATGTGAACGTACCGGCCAAGCAGATCAGATTGGACCCACGCCCAATGGCACTCGGAAGCGCCGACTGACGCCTGCGCCGGTCCGGCTGGGAGCAGCCCCAGAAGCAGCGCTAGGCTGAAAGCGCAGAAAAGGGCAATGCAACCGCACTTGCTGTCACGGTATAAGCGCGGTTTTCACCGCTTTGCGCGTCTCTTCTTCTCGTCCGGTTCGCCAAGCGCCGGATTGCGCACAGTCGCAACGCTGTGGCCAACCTTGGCGCTGACTTCCGCCAAACTCCGCGCGCTCTCGATGAATCGGAGCCGGTCGCTGGCAATCGGCGTCATCCGCGCGGATTCGAACGCCATTTCGCGCATGAAATAGCGGCACTCGGCGATCACCGCCGTCAGTTCGGTTTCGGCATCATCCAGCACATCGCTACGCTGCGGAAGCCTCGCGGATCTGGTCGTCGGCCGCCTCGATCTGCCGGCGTTTGCGCTCCTTTTCCTCGGCTCTGCGCACCAGCTCGGGATCCGGTACCGGCGGCACAACAGCCGCCTGCGGAGTTTCTTCAATAATATCAGTGTCTTCTTCAGATTCGTTGAAATCCGGGATATCGTCTTCGAGCAGGTTTTCCATGGTCATCTCCAGTCCAGAAAACCCAGAGATGGTATTGCCTATATTCTTATTCAAGGACTTTATTCATATTTATTTTCGTAAACCCTCGCAGAGGGCCGGGCCAGAATTCTGTACAATCCGACAGGTGATTCCCGGCGCATGATCGCGCCGGGTTTGAAGGGGGCATTCATGGTCAGAACTGTTGCGGGCGTGGCCGCGGGCGTCGTGGCCTGGGTGATCCTCATCACCTTGATCGACAGGACGATGCGCCATTTCTGGCCGGACTACGCCAGCGTATTCGCGGCGATGAACTTCACGCTGCCGATGATGCTCGCGCGGCTGGCGGAAAGCACCGTCGCACTGATCATCGCCGCCATGATCGCGGTCGGCGTGGCTCCCGCGTCACGCGCGGTGTCCTGGGCGTTCGGGATTCTGATGCTCGCGTTCTTCATTCCCGTCCACTACACGATCTGGAGCAAATTCCCGATCTGGTACCACGCCTATTTCCTGCTCTCGCTGATCGCGGTGCCAGCGCTGGTGGCAAGCGTGATGCAGGGAAAGAAAGCCTGATCTCTCAGATTCGTTCGAAGACCTTGTGTTCTACCGCTTGTTCTTTACCCGTCGAGCGGATCATCAAAAACTTTCCGGACCAATTGCTTCTGATTGCCCAGCGCCCCTCGATTTCGGTGCAATCTTCGCTAAGAGCGCCCTCATATTCTACAATGGTGTAACCGGGCGCCGTGCCATCATAGGTCTTAGTGAAGACAACGCGACTGCCCACGCGCTCACCAAGAAGTGTCGCATAGATAAGATGGCCCTTTGATGGCCCGACAGTGCTGATCTCATGGGTAGATCCCGAAAGCCATTTGCCGCTTTCGAGCAGCGTAGCATCGAACAACACCCGCGCTTTTGCGATGGGATAAGTATAAAGCCCGTGCCAAACGCCGGTCAGGTTTTCTTCCGCCACCATACAAAAACCTACGAATTCTCGCTCAGCACCGTGCCGGCGAGATAGAGCGATCCGCAGATGAGAATGCGCGGCGGCGGTTCCTTGGGATGCGCGCGGGTCCAGGCGGAGATCTGCAGCATCGCGTCTTCGACATCCTCGGCCGGCGCCGCATCGATGCCCGCGGCACGCGCGCGATCGTAAAGTTCGCCGGCGCCGAGGCTCATCGCTTCGCCGGGAATCGTCACGGTCGCGACATGACGCGCGAGCCCGCGGAACGGCGAAAGAAATCCGAACGCGTCCTTGGTGCGCAACATACCGCAGATGAGATAGAGCGGACGCTCACCGCGGTCCTCGAGATCGGCCATCGCGGTCGCCACTGCCGCGGCGCCATGCGGATTGTGTCCGCCGTCAAGCCAGACTTCCGCGCCCTCCGGAGACGCCTCGATCAGCGGACCGCGATGCAGACGTTGCAGGCGCGCGGGCCATTCGACGGTGCGAACGCCGCGTTCGATCGCGCTGTCCGCGCCCCAGCCGTGCCCCGCGCGGCGAAGACCGGCGATCGCGGTCGCGGCGTTCTCGATCTGATGGCGGCCGATAAGTTTTGGCAGCGGCAAATCGAGCAGACCGTCTGTGTCCTGGTAGACCAGCCGTCCGTGTTCCTGATGCGCGAAGAAATCCTGACCGAACACATAAGCGGGCGCGGAGAGCGCATCCGCGCGGCGCAGGATCACGTCGCGCGGCACGTCGTCCTGATTGCCCACGACCAGCGGCACGCCGGGCTTGATGATACCGGCCTTCTCCGCCGCGATGCCCGCGATCTGTTCGCCAAGAAATTCCGCGTGGTCGAGGCCGATGGGCGTGATGATGGTCATGCGCGGCTTCGCAACCACGTTGGTCGCGTCGTATTTGCCGCCGAGGCCGACCTCGAGCACCAGCGCATCCGCCTTGTGCCGCGCGAAGGCGACGAAGGCCGCGGCGGTCGTGATCTCGAAGAAGGTGATCGGCGCGCCGTCATTGACGCGCTCGCACTCCTCGAGCGTCGCGGACAATTCTTCCTCGGAGATCAGTGCACCCGCCAGCCGGATGCGCTCGCGGAACTCGACCAGATGCGGCGAGGAATAGACGTGAACTTTCAGCCCCTGTGCCTCGAGCATCGCGCGGCTGAAGGCGCAGGTGGAGCCCTTGCCGTTGGTGCCCGCGACATGGATCACCGGCGGCAACGCGCGCTCCGGATGGCCGAGCTGGGCGAGCAGGCGCTGGATGCGGTCCAGCACCAGATCGATCTTCTTGGGGTGAAGCGAGAGAAGCCTTGTCAGAACCGCGTCGCTGCGCGTGGCCGGCAGGCTCACGCCCGGCTCGCCGTGGCGTTCACCACTGCCGGCGGCGCGGGCGTCTTTTTCGGACGCGAGCGCTTCATCATCAGATGCACCAGACGCGACAAGGTTTCGCGCAGCTCGTGGCGATGCGTGACCATGTCGAGCAGCCCGTGCTCCAGCAGATATTCGGCGCGCTGGAAACCTTCCGGCAGCTGTGCGCGGATGGTCTGGGCGATCACGCGCGCGCCGGTGAAGCCGATCTGCGCGCCTGGCTCGGCGATCTGCACATCGCCGAGCATCGCATAGGACGCGCTGACGCCGCCGAACGTCGGATCGGTGAGCACGACGATATAGGGCAGCCCCGCCTCATGCAGCATATCCACCGCAATGGTCACGCGCGGCATCTGCATCAGAGAGAGGATGCCTTCCTGCATGCGCGCGCCGCCGGACGACACGAACAGGATGAACGGACGTTTCTCGCTCACCGCCGTCTGCATCGCCTGGACGAGGCCCTCGCCCACGCCCATGCCGAGCGACCCGCCGAGGAAATCGAAGGGCTGCACCGCCACCATCACCGGCATGCCGTCGAGCGTGCCGCGTGCGGCGGTCAGCGCTTCCTGGCGCGCGGTCTTGGTGCGCGCGGCCTTCATCTCGTCGGGATATTTCTTCTCGCCGCGGAATTTCAGCGGATCGGCCGCAACCACCGGCACCGGCAATTCCTCGAACTGGCCGCCGTCGAAAAGGCTCGCAAGCCGCTCCTTGGGACCGATGCGCAGGTGGAAGCCGCAATTGGGACACACGTTCTGCGCCGCCACCATATCGCGGTGAAAGATCATCTCTCCGCAGGACGGGCATTTCGTCCAGAGATTGTCCGGCGTTTCGGTCTGTGCGCGGCCGCGCATCAGGCCTTTTATCCGTGGACGGACGAAATTGGCGATCCAGTTCATGGCGTTACTCTACCATTGTTTAGAGAGGATAAAACCATTCCTCTCTTCGTCATGGCCGCCCTTGAGGCGGCCATCCAACTTTTCACTTAGATGGATGGCCGGGTCGAGCCCGGCCATGACGAAACGAGTTGGCATTTATGAACGCGCCGCATGCACGGAATCGGCAAGCGCCTTGCAGAAAGCAGTGACATCCGAAACTAACGCGTCGCGCTTCGCCCCGGCGTTAAGATTTTCGAAGATTTTGCTCACAATCGCAGTTCCCACTACGGCGCCATCGGCAAAACGGGCAATGCGGGCCGCTTGTTCCTGCGTGCGGATGCCGAAGCCCACGGTGCAGGGCAGATCCGTTTCGGCGCGCAGATGCGCGATGGCGGCTTCGACATCGTCTGAATCGACCGCCTTGCTGCCGGTGATTCCCGCCATCGAGATATAATAAAGATATCCGCTCGCGCCATCGAGAACGGTCTTCAGGCGCGCATCGTCGCTCGTCGGCGTGACGAAGCGCACGACATCCAGCCCGTGCGCATTGGCGGGCACGCGCAGCACCTCGTCCTCTTCCGGTGGGAGATCGACGATGAGGAATCCGTCGATGCCTGCCTCCGCCGCATCCTTGCAGAGCCGCGCGGTGCCATAGGCATGGATCGGATTGTAGGCGCCCATCAGCACGACGGGCGTTTTCGCATCTGTCTTGCGGAAGCGGCGCACCATCTCGAGCACCTTGGGAAGGGTCATGCCCGACTTCAGCGCGCGCAGATAAGACGCCTGGTTCACGGGTCCGTCGGCCATCGGATCGGAGAACGGAATGCCGAGCTCGATCAGATCGGCGCCGGCTTTCGGCAGTTCGGTCAAAAGCGCAAGCGCGGTGTCGAAATCGGGATCGCCTGCGGTGATGAACGGCGCGAAGGCGGCGCGGTTCTGCGCACGGAGCTCTGAAAATCGTTGAGAGATGCGGGACATCATAAAAATCCCCCCTCGCCCCCGCAACGCGGGGGAGAGGGTTGGGGTGAGGGGGTGGTGAAGGCAGCGCTCATTCCCAAACACCCCCTCACCCTGCCCTCTCCCCCACCGCGTGAGGGAGAGGGTGATTCAAGTTTCTTCATATCTTCTCCCCGAGCGCCGCGGCGGCGGAGAACACATCCTTGTCGCCGCGGCCGGACAGGCAGACCGCGATGAGCCTGTCTTTGCTCATTTGCGGCGCGATGCGCATCACATGCGCGATGGCATGCGCGGATTCGAGCGCGGGGATGATGCCTTCGAGCTTCGATAGCAACACGAACGCTTCCAGCGCATCCTTGTCTCTGGCCGAGAAATACTGCACGCGGCCCTGATCCTTGAGCCACGAATGCTCAGGCCCAACGCCGGGATAGTCGAGACCGGCCGAGATCGAATGCGCTTCGAGGATCTGACCGTCGCGATCCTGCAGCAGGTAGGAGCGCGCGCCATGCAGCACGCCCGGCGAGCCTTTGGTCAGCGTCGCGGCATGGCGCTCGGTATCGAGACCGTCGCCCGAGGCTTCGACACCGTGAATCTGGACGCCGCTATCGTCGAGGAAAGGGTGAAACATGCCGATCGCATTCGATCCGCCGCCGACGCAGGCGACGACCAGATCCGGCAACCTGCCCTCGCGTTCCTGCATCTGCGCGCGCGTCTCGTTGCCGATCACGGTCTGGAAATCGCGTACCATCTGCGGATAGGGGTGCGGCCCCGCCGCCGAGCCGATGATGTAGAACGTGTCGTGGACATTGGTAACCCAGTCGCGCAACGCCTCGTTCATTGCATCCTTCAGGGTGCGCGAACCCGACGTCACCGGCCGCACCTCCGCGCCGAGCAGGCGCATGCGGAACACGTTCGGCTTCTGCCGCTCAATATCGACCTCGCCCATATAGACGACACACGGCAGACCAAACCGTGCGGCAACGGTCGCGGTCGCCACGCCATGCTGGCCGGCGCCGGTTTCCGCGATGATGCGCGTCTTGCCCATGCGGCGCGCGAGCAGAATCTGGCCGAGGCAATTGTTGATCTTGTGCGCGCCGGTGTGGTTAAGGTCTTCGCGCTTCAGATAAATCTTCGCGCCACCGAGATGTTCGGTCAGGCGCTCGGCGAAATAGAGCGGGCTCTCGCGGCCCACATAGTGCGTGAGCATCGCGGAGAGTTCGGCCTGAAACGCGGGATCGTGCTTGGCGTCTTCATAGGCATGCTCGAGATCGAGCACGAGCGGCATCAGCGTCTCGGCAACGAAGCGGCCGCCATAAGCGCCGAAATGACCTTTCGGATCGGGACCGCTGCGGAAGGAATTGGGGCGGTCGTTCACGCGCGCGTCTCCGCGTAAGAAGCGGACCGCGCAGCCGCGACGAAATCCGAGATCATCTGGGCGCTCTTCACGCCCGGCGCGGCCTCGACACCGGACGACACATCCACGCCCGGCGCATCGCTGCTCGCAATCGCGCGCGCGACGTTATCCGCGTTCAAGCCGCCGGCCAGAAGCCACGGCCGCGGGAAACTCCGTCCACGGAGCAATTGCCAGTCGAACGCGGCGCCGTGCCCGCCGGGCCGCGGCGCATTCACAGGAGCCTTGGCGTCGAACAGAAACATGTCGGCCGCATCCGCGTAGCTTGCAGCACGCGCCAGATCGGATGCGTCCGCGATCGCCAGCGCCTTGATGACCGGTATGCCGAACTGCGCGCGCGCGGCGCCAACGCGCTCCGGCGACTCGGTGCCATGAAATTGCAGGAAGTCGGGACGCACGGCTTTCACCACCGCGCCGATCTCTTCGTCCGTCGAATCGGCCATCAACGCCACCAAACGCGCGCGCCCGCGCATGCGTTCGGCGAGGCTCGCGCCCTGCTCGCGCGTCAGGTTGCGCGGCGAGGCGGGAAAGAACACGAGACCCGCGAAATCCACGCCCGCGCGCACCGCCGCGTCGGCGGATTCCACGCTGTTTATGCCGCAGATTTTGATCAGGATGCTCATGGGAACGGCGCTTATCGCCCCCTCCTCCCGCCAAATCAAGCAAGTTCCGCCGACATGATTTCGACGCAATGAAACCTCGCGAACGGCACGATTGCGCCCATGCGGCATCGAACCAAACACGGCAACATTCGTTGTTCATCCCGATGAGTCCGCACGCGGACACACCGGCCACCATCACGGGAGAGAGACATGACAAACACATTTCGCGCGGCGCTGATCGCAGCCGGCGTGGGACTCGCGGCTTCCGCAGCTTCGGCCCAGGGATATTATGACAACGGCGCTCCCAGCGACCCGGGCTACCAGAACGGTCCGCCGGAACAGGTGATCGTGATTGCGCCGGATTATTACGCGCACCGGCCCTACCCTTCCAACCAGCTTGGCCGCCCGCCGGAGCAGACAACGCTGTCCCTGCCGGTGAGCTACAGCGACCTCGATCTCACCACGCGCGAAGGCGCCTCTGAACTCCGTGAGCGCATCCGCGACGCGGCTCATGACATCTGCGCCGAACTCGCGTCGCGTTATCCGATCCGCATGGCGAATAGCGAGCCGTGCTATGAGAAAGCGGTCAAGAGCGGCCTGAACCGCGCCGACAGCGCGATCCATGAGGCGCGGTATGACTATCGCGAAGGGTACGAGTACTGAATTCCACCCTCCTTCAAAGGGAGGGTCTGATTAGATCCAACCTTGCAGGTTCTCGCGCTTTTGCACTTCGCGATAGGATGGCATCGCGCGCATGCGCTCGACATAGGTCTTCAAATGCGGCCAGTCGAGCGCGGTGCGCGGCAGATTGCGCGACCAGCGCGCGAGCATTCCGAGCAGAAAATCCGCGGCGCGCAGCGTGTCGCCCAACAGATACGGGCGGCGGTCGGCGAGAAGCGTGTCGATGCGGCTGAAAACCTTTTCAATGCGGATGACGGCCTGCGCCTTTGTGGCTTCGGCATTCTCCGGGCCCGCGCCTTCATCGGCGTAATAGAAAAGACGGAACGCCGGCATCAGCATGTTGGCGAGGATGATCATCCATTGCAGATAGGTGGCGCGGTCCGCAGCGCCGATGGCCGGCGCGAAGCCGCGCTGGGGATGACGCTCGGCCAGGATCATCAGCAGAGCTGCCGTTTCCGCATAGGCCTGACCGTCGATCACCAGCGCAGGCCCGTGGCCGCCCGGATTGATCTTAAGATAGGCCGGATCCTTCGTCGCGCCCGTCGCGAAATCGAGGGCGTTGAATTCGAACGGCACGCCCAGTTCGATCAGCATCCAGTGCACGCACATGCTGGCGGTGCCCGGCGAGCCGTAGAGTGTGTAGCTCATTTCGCCTTCGGTTTTTTGCTTTTTGCCCTGGCCGCGAACGCGATCATCTTTTCCAGGACCTTCACGTCCACATCCGCGAGCTTCTTGATGTAGAGGCAGCCCTTGCCGGTCGTGTGCTTTCCGAGCTTGTCGAGCATCGCCTCCGAGGCGCGCGCGACGCCATAAAGAACGAATGCCGGCTTTCGCGGCGAGAAACCGATCAGCGGCATATCGCCTTCGCGCCCGCTGTCATAGACGTAGTGTACCGACCCGAAGCCGATGATGCTCGGTCCCCACATCGCGGGCTTCTCGCGGGTCGCGGACTGCATCATCTTGACCAGCGCTTTGGCGTCGTTGCGCTTCGCTTCGTCGGGAACGGCGGCGATGAATTCGGACACGCTCGCTTTGGTCGCCTTGGTCTTGTTTTCGGTTTTGTTCATTTCAGGCTCTCGCGAATGGCACGCGCGGCTTCACCCGGATCGGCTGCGGCGTTGATCGGCCTTCCGATGACGATGATATCGGCGCCGGCATCGACCGCTTCGCGCGGTGTCATCACGCGACGCTGGTCGGCGAGATCCGCGCCTGCAGGACGAATGCCCGGCACGACGAGAAGGAAATCATCACCACACGCCTTGCGGATCGCCGCAATTTCGTGCGCGGAGCACACGACACCATCGAGACCGGATTTCTGCGCGAGGCTCGCCAGCCTGACGACCTGCTCTGCCGCTGTCCCGCGACAACCGATGGCGGCGACATCGTTTTCGTCCAGGCTGGTCAGAAGCGTCACAGCAATGATTTTCATACCCGGATTGATCGCGGACGCAGCGTTCTTCGCCGCGCGCATCATCGCCTCGCCACCGGATGCGTGGACATTGAAGATCGACACGCCCAGCCGCGCGATCTCACGCGACGCGCCCGCGACTGTATTGGGAATGTCATGAAACTTCACATCGGCGAAGACCGGGTAGCCCAGCCTGGTCATCGCGCGCACGCCATCCGGCCCCTGCGCCGTGATGAACTCCAGCCCGACCTTCAGGCCACCGACATGCGGCCCTGCGGCGCGCGCAATGGCCAAAGCCTTGTCCAGATCGGGAGTATCGATGGCGACGAAAATCGGATTGGAGAATCGCGGCTTGCTCATCGAGGCCGCCTCTTAAGCCGGGCGGCAAAGAGAGACAAGCCTATTCCGCGGCCTTGCCGTTCATATTCAGCCGTTCGCGCAATTCCTTGCCGGTGCGGAAGAATGGCGCGCGCTTTTCTTCCACCGCCACGGGCTCGCCTGTCCGCGGGTTGCGGCCCAGCCGCGACGGCCGCGTCTTCACAGAGAAGGCGCCGAAACCGCGCAATTCGACGCGGTGGCCCGTCGCCAAAGCGTCGGTGATCTTGTCCAGCACCGTGGAAACGATCCGCTCCACATCACGGTGATACAAGTGCGGATAGCGCTCTGTCAGTCGCGCAACCAGTTCAGATTTGATCATCCCCTGCCCCCGAAAGGCGGAAGGCCCGCATCGGGCGCCGCGTCCCTCACGCGACTCCAACACCGTTAACCTGTCAGAGGTCCCGAACCTCGTCAACGGGAAGCCTCTGAAAAAACAGCACTTTTCTCCCCATGTGGCGCAAATCACGCAGGCTGGGGACGCTTTTACAACCGGGATGGCGGCTGTCGCGCCATCCTGATACAGGGCCAGACACAGCCAAAGCAGGATCGCCATCATGTCGCACGACCCAGCCCTCGAAGCCCACGAACACAGCGAACACGCAGAACACGCAGCGCACGAGCACGATCCCTTCACGACGCGCGTCGCGATCACCGTTGCCGTCCTCGCGGTGCTGGCCGCGGCGGCCGGCAGTCTCGAAACTGTCGAAGGCGGCCTCGCCATCACGGCATCGAGCGAAGCCGTGCTGAAACAGGATCAGGCCACCGATAGCTGGGGCGAGTTTCAAGCCGACAGCATCAAGAAGAATATGTACGGCATGGGCGCACAGTTGAACGGCGCAGCCGCGGACGATCTGAAGAAAGAGGCCAAGGCCGAAGGCGACAAGCAGGGCAAGGTCAAGGAACGCGCCAAGGAATTCGAAGACGAACGCGATAAGCTCGTCGAGGCAAGCGAGGCGCACGAGAAGCGTCACCACAAGCTGACGATATCTGCCACGTTGATCGAGGTCGGCATTGCCCTCTCCACTGTCGCGATTATCACCAAGCGCAGGCCGATGTGGCTCGGCGCGGTGGCGCTCGGCGTCATAGGCACGGCCATCGGTATCTGGTCCTTCGCGTAACGAAACGCGCCATGCGCATCGCGATCGTCGGCAACGCGAAGCTCGGAAGCGACCAGAGCGCGCTCGTTGACGCATCGGAGCTGGTGGTGCGCTTCAATCGCTGTGAGAGTCTCGCGGGCGGGCTCTCGGGCAACCGCACCGACGTTCTCGCCCTCACCAACACAGGGGAAACCGGCAAACGCTTCGCCGATGGCGGCTATCTCGCCGGGCTTCTCGCGCGCATCGGCGCGTCAGAGGTCTGGCTGATCCGCGCTCCCGGCTACTATCGCGAACTCGCGAAACGCCATTCCATCTTCGACGGCAGGAAGCGGCAGAACTTCACCGAGCACACCGCCCTTCTCGCCCGCGCCGTGAAAGACCAGCAGATCGTCATCTTCGACGCGCCGCTGCAGCGCGAACTGGACCGCAAGCTCGCCGCACGCGATCCGGAAACGGCGGGTTTCATGCCGAGCTCCGGGATGCTCGCGATCGAACACGTTCTGCACCGGCTCGCGCGGACGGGGGACGAGGTCGTCGTTCTTGGCTTCGGCCACGACGGCGCGTTCAAACATCCCTGGTCCGCCGAAAAGCAGCTCGTGGACGAATATGTCCAGCAGGGAAAGCTGAGACGCATGGGCGGCGCCTGAACAGGACGCCGCCGCAGCGCGGCCGGTCAGTGAAACGCGTAACGCATCGTCACGCCGACGAGATCCTCGTCCTTGTTGCGCACAGAGCTGTTGTTCGTGGGCGAGGTGGGGAAGAGGTCGCGCGTGTTCTGATAGAAATTGTGCTGGTACTGCAGCGATGCGACGAGCGTATCGGCCAGGACCTGATAGTTCAGCGCGGCATTCAGGTCCGTCACGTCCCCGCCGTCGGTGATGTGACCGAGACCTGTTGTCTCGTTATAGACTTGGCCGTTGTTGGTGAAGGTGTGACCGACGCCGGCGTTGATCGAGAACAGATCGTTCAGGCGCGTCTGCGTGTCGAGGCCGATACGGTAGTTCCAGGTCGCGCTTGTCAGCGAAACGTCATCGTTGTTCTGGTTGATAATCTTGGCGGTGTCGAGCCAGATAGCGTCGAACTTTGCGGCGATCGTGAACATCGGGCCTTCATGGCCGAGCGTCGCGCCGAAATCCGCCATCTGTCCGCCGCGCGCGGTCGTGCCGATATTGTCCGCCACCGCCGATTTGCCCGAAAACGCATCCGGCGAATAATCGGCGCGGAGGTCCAGCGTCAAAGGATCGGCGCGCTGGTCCATCAGGCGGTAGATCAATCCGAACTCGGGATCGGTCCAACCGGAACTGTCGCGCGTGGTATCGCCGCCGCCGACCGGGTGCGTGCTCGCATCGCGGGTGTCGTAGCCCCAATCGAGATGGAGTGCGAAGTCGTCGGTGATGCCGTATAGAAACGTCTGATCGAACGCATTCGTCGTGACATGGGTCTTGCTCGCGAACGCGCCGGTGTTGTCGTAATTGTCGCGGTTGAGCGAACCGTACTGCCAGCCCGACGCGCCGTACAGTTCACCCTGCAGCGTCAGATACAGCGGATCGGAGATGATGCGTGTGCTGTCGGACGCCATATCCTGCGCGAACGCAGGTGAACACATCGCAAGAACCGCCGCGGCGGCAAGAAATTTCGTCGAACGCATCGCGCACTCCTCCAAAGGAAAATTCATGAAAAGCAGGTCATGCCGAATGCGCACGCGCCGCCTCGCCCGGAACTGGTGGAACCGGACGATGGATAAACGGCGCAGCCCGGCTATCCGTTTGCTCCGGGTGCCTTATCTTTGCGTAATGTCGCGGTCAGACGCGGCGAATTTCTTCCGTATACAGATAATGGCAATTCGAAGGCACGGAGCATATGACCTCACGCGCAGCCTCGAGTTTTTCTGAAACGAACCGGAACGTTGCGTCACAGTTGCCGCCATGTCCCTTAACACGGAACCCGCACGATCAGAGAAAGCGTTCTTTGCGGATTTTTCGCGTGTAATATTTCGCCGGCGCCGGGATGATCCAGACCAAACAAAAACCGCGCGGGATTGCTCCCGCGCGGTTCTGTATTTCCGGGAAATGCCGGCTGAGGACTACTCCTCGTCCGCGTCGTCGCTCTTCTTGCCTTTCTTGGTCGCCTTCTTGAGCGCGGCGCCCAGGATGTCGCCGAGCGACGCGCCGGAATCCGACGAGCCGTATTGCGCCACAGCTTCCTTTTCCTCGGCCATTTCGCGCGCCTTGATCGAGAGCGAGATCTTGCGGCTCGCCTTGTCGACCTGTGTGATGAGCGCGTCGATCTTGTCGCCCTTCCCGAAACGCTCGGGGCGCTGATCGGCGCGGTCGCGGGCGAGATCGCTGCGGCGGATGAACGCCTTGGCGCCGCCTTCGAGCGCAACCTCGATGCCGCCGTCATTGACTTCGGTGACGGTGACGGTGACGACGCTGTTCTTCTTGAGCGGTCCCGCCTTCTCGATCGGATCGCCCGAGAGCTGCTTGATGCCGAGGCTGACGCGCTCTTTCTCAGCGTCGACGTCGAGCACCTGCGCCTTGACCATCTGGCCCTTCTCATAGGCCTTGATGGCTTCCTCGCCCGAATGATCCCACGACAGGTCGGAGAGATGGACCATGCCGTCGATGTCGCTGTCGAGACCCACGAACAGACCGAACTCGGTGATCGACTTGATCTCGCCTTCGATCTCGCTGCCCGGCGGGTGGGATTTGGCGAAGGCGTCCCACGGATTGTCCTGCGCCTGCTTGAGGCCGAGGCTGATGCGGCGCTTGTTGGAATCGACTTCCAGCACGACGACTTCCACATCGGTGCCCGGCGCCACGATCTTGGATGGGGCGACGTTCTTCTTGACCCACGACATTTCGCTGACGTGGACGAGACCTTCGACACCCGGCTCCAGCTCCACGAACGCGCCGTAATCGGTGACGTTCGTGACCTTGCCGGTGAACTTGGCGCCGACGGGATACTTCGTGCCAACGCCTTCCCACGGATCGGTCTGAAGCTGCTTCATGCCGAGCGAGATGCGCTGCGTGTCGTGGTTGATCTTGATGATCTGCACCGTGACGGTCTGGCCGACGGAGAGAACCTCGGTCGGGTGCGAGACGCGGCGCCACGCGATGTCGGTGACGTGCAGCAGGCCATCGACACCGCCCAGATCCACGAACGCGCCGTAATCGGTGATGTTCTTGACCACGCCTTCGACCACCTGCTTCTCGGCGAGCGAGGCGACCAGCGAGGTGCGCTCTTCGGCGCGGCGCTCTTCGAGCACGGCGCGGCGCGACACGACGATGTTGCCGCGGCGGCGATCCATTTTCAGGATCTGGAACATCTGCGGCTGGTTCATCAGCGGGCCGACATCGCGCATCGGGCGAACGTCGACCTGCGAACCGGGAAGGAACGCGACCGCGCCGTCGAGATCGACGGTGAATCCGCCCTTCACGCGGCCGAAGATCACGCCTTCGACGCGGGTCTGGTCGTTGAACGCACGCTCGAGCTTGATCCAGCTTTCTTCGCGGCGCGCCTTGTCACGGCTGAGGACGGCCTCGCCCATCGCGTTCTCGACGCGCTCGAGATAGACCTCGACCTGATCGCCCACGGCGACCTTCGCCGGAATACCCGGCATGGAGAATTCTTTTAGGGAAACGCGGCCCTCGGTCTTGAGGCCGACATCGACCACGGCGAAATCGTTTTCGATCGCAACGATGGTCCCCTTGATGACGGAGCCTTCGGCGGGGGAGCGGCCCTCGAAGCTCTCTTCCAGCATCGCCTCGAAATCGGCGTGGCTGGGCATGGACATGGATTCTTTGACAATGGTGGCTTGCTGATAACGGGCCATTTATTTCCTTCGTTCAAACGGAGATGCCGACCGGTCCAGGACCGGCGGTCTTCCCGTGCGCTGCCGCACGGGCGGATTGGGTTTTCGATATTGCGTCCGCAGGCCCGATGAAGCGCCGCCGGGTCTCCTTAACCCCTTGGCTGCGCCTTGAGCGCCGCCTCGACTCTGGGTTCCACCAGGGCCAAGGCTGCCGCGAACGCGGCGTCTATAGACAAATCGCTGGTATCGAGCAAGGCCGCATCAACCGCCGGCTTCATGGGCGAAATCGGACGGGCACGATCTGCCGCGTCGCGGGCGATGAGTTCACCCAGGATATGGGCCTCCTCGCGAGCAATTCCAAGCCCTTGCAGTTCTTTCCAGCGCCGGTTCGCCCGGATTTCCGGCTGCGCATCGACGAAGAGTTTGGCGGTCGCGTCGGGGCAGATGACCGTGCCGATATCCCGCCCATCGATCACGGCGCCACGGCTCTCACCGACCGGCCGCGCCGCGAAGTCACGCTGGAACTGGAGCAACGCCGCGCGCACGCCGGGATGCGCAGACACGACCGACGCCGCCTTGCCGATCGCATCCGTGCGGATCGCGGGATCGCCCGCACGGGTCAAATCGATCGCATGTGCGGCCGTGATGGCATCGGCTTCGGTCGCCGGATCGGCCTTCGCCTCCATAACGGCCAGCGCGACAAGCCGGTACAGCGATCCGGAATCCAGATGCGCGAACTGGAAATGCTTCGCGAGTTTCTTCGCGAGCGTGCCCTTGCCAGATGCAGCGGTGCCATCAACGGCGATGACGATCGTCATTTCAAGTTCACCAGAATCATCAACGCGCCAAGGAAGACGAACATCAATGCGGCAAGCAAATAGAACGCTTCAAGCGACCAATACCGGATTGGATTGCTCTTTCTCGATGGAGGGGGACGTCGGATTACCCACGAACTTCTAACAGCAACTCCGGTGCGCAACCCAACAACACCCGTCGCCCCGATCACCACGGCCGCGAACAAAAAGAAGCCTCCAAACAGAACGGAAAACGGCCTGTCAATCGAGATATCCCGACCGAACTTGTAGCCTGATGCCAGTAACACGCCCACAACAGGGAATAACATGGCGACTACGGCGTAGAAGGCCTGATAAATCCAGTAGACAGCCGGACTCCGATCACGTTCGGCATGAAGATTTGAAAACGAAATCACCTTTCTTTGGTGCAGCCCCCTTACAAACAGAGAGACATAGAACCCTACGCCCACCAGGGTCAGTACGAGCGCGAGAGCTGCGCGCGCGGCCATCTCAACTGTTCCTGAGATAAAACGTGGCGCCCAAACCACGCATCAGGCTTTCGAACTCCGGAAAGCTGGTCGCGATCATGGCGACATCGTCCACCGACACTGCGTCGCGTGCGGCGAGGCCCATCACCAGGAACGACATCGCGATGCGGTGATCCATATGCGTCGTGACGAGGCCGCCGCCGGGGACGCCGCCGGGACCGCGGCCTTCGATAGCCATGCCGTCTTCGGTTTCTTCGACAGTCACGCCGTTCGCGCGCAGACCTGCGACGATGGCGGCGAGGCGATCGCTTTCCTTCACGCGCAACTCTTCAAGGCCGCGCATCGTTGTTGTGCCTTCGGCAAAGGCGGCGGCGACCGCAAGGATCGGGTACTCGTCGATCATCGACGGCGCGCGCTCCGCCGGGACGTCGATGCCTTTCAGTGACGAAAACTTTGCAACGAGATCGCCGACATTTTCGCCGCCGCTTTCGCGCGCGTTGTTGATCGTGATGTCCGCGCCCATCTCCTTCAGCGCATCGATCAACCCAATGCGGCGCGGATTGAGAAGAACGCCCGGTAGCGTGACTTCCGACCCCGGCACGATCAGCGCGGCGACCAGCGGGAACGCCGCGGACGACGGATCGCGCGGCACATCGACCGTGGCGGGTTTCAGATCGACCTCGCCCGTCACTTCAACCGCTTCGCCGCCGTCTTTCAATTCCTCGACCGCGATCTTTGCGCCGAACGCGCGCAGCATCTGTTCGGTGTGATCGCGGGTCAGCGCGCGCTGTACGACGCGTGAGCGGCCCGGTGCGTTAAGCGCGGCCAATATCAGCGCCGACTTCACCTGCGCCGATGCGACGGCCACCTCGTGTTCGATGGCAAGCGGTTGGCGCGCGCCTTTGAGCGTTACCGGCATCAACCCGCCATCGCGCGCGCTGTATTCCGCGCCGAACAGGGTCAGCGGCTCCAGCACGCGCTTCATCGGACGGCGGCGCAGGGATTCATCGCCGGTGAACACCGCCGTCATCGCCGTGGTCGCGACCGCGCCCATCACCAGCCGCGAGCCCGTGCCGCTGTTGCCGAAATCGAGCACGCTTTCGAGCTCGGCCAATCCGCCCAAGCCCCTGCCCCACACGCGCCATGCGCCTTTCCCGTCGCGCAGGAGATCGGCGCCCAGAGCGCGCATCGCTTTTGCGGTGTTCAGCACGTCCTCGGCTTCAAGCAGTCCCGCGATCCGCGTCTCGCCGATAGCCAACGCCCCCAGGATCAGCGCGCGGTGCGAGATCGACTTGTCGCCCGGAACCGCTGCGGTTCCCTGCAAGGGGCCGCTGCGGCGGGCCGTCATCGAACGCGGCGGATTGTCGGGCATTTTCTGCGCAAGCCTTGAAATATCAGGGTCGGGTCTTTATCTGCGGGGCCGGGTTGAGGCTGTCCAAGGACTCTTTGACAGGCCGGGCCAGAAGTGGCAAACGACCCCCCTTTCGGAAACCTGAAATTCACGCGGGAAGCATCACTTTGGTCAAGGCGGATCTCGGAGTTAAGCGCGTATGCCCTCAATGCGCGGCGCGTTTTTACGACCTTCAGAAGCGGCCCATCGAGTGCCCGAAATGCGAATTCAGCTTCGAGCCCGAGTCGCTCTACAAGCAGCGCCGCACGCGTCAGCCTGAGCCCGTCGCCGCCGTTCCGATTCCGGCCGATGCGGAAGACGACGAGGAGGCCGAGGACGAGAACGAGGAGGCAGAGGGCGAAGAGGAGATAGTCGAGACTGTCCCCGATGAGGCGCCCGTGGTGATGTCCGACGATGACGATGAGGTCGTCGAGGAAGAGCCCGAGCCGGAATCGGCGGGCATGTCCGTCCGCGATGCCGACGAAGAAGACGTGGTCGCCGATATCGAAGTGGAAGACGACGAAGACGAAGCAGACGATGCTCTGCTCGCCGAAGTCGAAGAAGATGAAGACGACGTCAACGATATCATCGACGCCGATATAAAAGACGACGAACGCTAAACGCGTTCGTTCCCGGAATTTGGGGCCATAGCTCAGCTGGGAGAGCGCCTGCATGGCATGCAGGAGGTCAGCGGTTCGATCCCGCTTGGCTCCACCAGGCTTCGCGACGCGATAGCGGAGCGAAGACTGCCCGGCGTAGCCCGAAGGGCGAAGCCTGGGCCGGACGCCGCGCGCTACGCCTGGCAAGCCACGCCTTGAGCACAAATCGAAAAGAAAAATCTCGCGACGCGATAGCGGAGTGAAGCCTAAGCCGGACGCCGCACGCTACGCCTGGCAAGCCACGCCCCGCTCGGAAATCTATGTCATATTGATCAGCGCTCAAGCTATTGGCCGTTGACGATGAAATACGTCTATTTCCTCGAAAGCCTATCGCATCCGGACCAAAACTACGTTGGTCTCGCGGACGATGTCTCGATCCGCCTGGAAAAGCACAACACTGGAGGGTCGCCTCATACAGCCAAGTTCAAGCCATGGCGACTTGTGACGTATCTGGCTTTTTCAGATCCGGATAAAGCAGTTCAGTTCGAGCGTTACATGAAAACGCATTCAGGCAGAGCGTTTGCTAAAAAGCGTCTGCGTTAACCCCTCCCCCGACACATCTTGGACAAGACTTTGACCTGCAAGCCGGGCTAACCTAAGCATCACCTGCCGGGGGCATCGAAAGGCAGTTTTTTGAGCGGATTCCTCGACGCCCGCACCATTCCGGCGGGAACGTCCATCGAAACCGATATTGCGATCATCGGCGGCGGCCCCGCCGGGATTTCGCTTGCGCTCGCGCTCGCCGCCACGCCGATCCGCGTCGTTCTGCTCGAAAGCGGTGGGATGAATTTCGACCGCAAGACGCAGGATCTCTATGCGGGCCCGAAGAGCGGCTATCCCTATCTCAAGCTCGACGCGTCGCGGCTGCGCTATCTGGGCGGCAGTTCCAATCATTGGGGTGGCTGGTGCCGGCCGCTGAGCGAGATCGATTTCGAGACGCGCGACTGGATGCCCCATTCCGGCTGGCCGTTTCCGCGCAAGGAGATCGAGCCCTACTTCAAGCGCGCGCAATCGCTCGTCGAAGCGGGACCGCTTGTCTATGACCACGGCGCGAAATGGCTGAAGGCGTATGGTGCGCCGCTCGCGCTCGGCGAAGGCGGCGTCTACACAAGCTGGTTCCAGTTCAGCAAAACGCGCGACTCCGTGCTGCCGACGTATTTCGGCCATCGCTATGGCGACGACCTGAAGCGCATCGCACATCTTTCCGTCTACACCCATGCCAATGTGACGGGTCTTCAGCTGACACCGGATGCGGCGAAGCTCGATCGCCTCGATGTCGCGACCCTGAGCGGCAACAAATTCACGATCAAACCGAAGATCGTCGTGCTCGCGACCGGGGCGATGGAGAACGCGCGGCTTTTGCTCGCGTCCAACGATGTGGCGACCGCCGGGATCGGCAACGGCAACGATCTTGTCGGGCGTTTCTTCGCCGACCACGCCATCCCGCGCGATTGCGCGACCATGGTCGTCTTCAACGGCCAGTTCGCGAGCTATTACATCACCAACACGACGGAACGTGGCGCGATCCTGCGCGCGGCGTTCTCACCCACCGAAACCTATCAGCGCGAGAAGAAGCTCGTCGCTTCGCTGACCACGGTCGAAAATGAAGTGAAACTCGATGAACTCGGCCAAGCGGCGGTGGCCACCACAGCGTCAGCGTTTGGGATCGACGCCAGCAACGCCAAGGCGTTTTCGATGGGCTGCGGACTGGAACTTACGCCCAATCCGGAACGCCGCGTGCTGCTCACCGACGAGCGCGACGCGCTCGGCATGCCGCGGCTGAGCCTTCGCATGCGCGCGTCCGACGGCGATTTCCTGCAATATCGCGAGACGATGAAGGAACTGGGCCGCCAGTTGCTCGCAGCACGCATTGGCATGATCCGGCTCAACCAGAAAACACATGGCGACTGGCTGAGCGTTATGGACTGGGGCAATCATCACATGGGCACGACGCGCATGAGCGCCGATCCCAAGCTCGGCGTGGTCGATGCCAATTCTCAGATTCACGGCGTCGGCAACCTGTATGTCGCCGGAAGCTCCGTGTTCCCGACCTATGGCGCCTCCAACCCGACCATGAACCTCGTCGCGCTGACACTGCGCCTCGCGACGCATCTGCGGAAGGTGTTCGCATGAGCCCGCCGCCCAAGATCACACGACGCGGAATGACCATCGGCGGTGCTGTTGCCATCGGTGCGGCGCTCGTGGCAGGTGGAATCTTCGAAGGCCCGCGCCTGTTTAAGCGCCGTGCGCGCGGACGTTATGCGGATTTGGTCAATCGGCTGGAAAACCCCGAACAAGCAGCGTTGGTGGGTCGCGCTGTTCTTGACGGCGCCTATCAGGGCTTCCGTGACGACCCTCCGTTTGAAGAGGAGGCGTCTTCAGATTTGCGCGAAAGACTAGCAGAGAACTCGATTTCCCAGCTAATGAGTTCGGACTCAGAAATGATTTCGCACATGGTTGAGGCAGATGGCTGGGTGATCCCGGTTGTATTGGCTGAGCTTTCTATACTCGCGGCGAAATCGATCTAAACGGCGGCAAGCGTCCCGACCTGCTCTGCGATGATCAATCCACGCAGAGAATTGCCGAAGAAGACGTCGCCTTTGCGCAGATCGTCCGGCATCAGCATCGCTTCGCGGCATCTGCCATGATCGATCAGTTCGCGACGCAGCACCGCGTCGAGAATCCCGGCCGACAATGGTGGCGTCAGAAGTATGTCGCCACGCCTCACGAACACCGTGCTGCGGCTGCCTTCGGCGATCTCGCCGCGTTCGTTGAGGAAGATCGCCTCGTCGCAGCCGGTTTCGCGTGACAGGCGCGCGGCCTCGCCGTCCCAGAGTTCGCGCCAGTTCGTCTTGTGCCGCGCGAGAAGGTCTCCGCTCTGAACCCGCTTCGGCGAAATCGCGTAGGTCCATCGCGGCGGCGGTTTTCCGAGCGGTGCGGTCGTGACCGCGAATGCGCCCTCTTCGTTCAACACGATCCTCACCCGCAAGTCTCCGTCGCCGCCTTCGGGAAGAGCGAGACGATTCCGATCAAACGGGATGCCGAAATATCTCGCCGAACGCGCCATGCGGGCGAGATGCGCTTCGAGCCGCACAAATCCGTCGTCCGGCGACCAGCGCAAAGTCTCGATCAGTTCGAGTGGACGCCGCGCGCGTTCGTAATAGTGCGCTTTCAGCAGACACTCGTCATATTCGGAACCACTGCACGAGTCGCGCACGACCGCGCCGCCGATGCCGAGTTCGCCCACATCGTGCTCAATCGTAAGCGTGCGGATCGCGACATTGAACCGCGCCGATCCATCCGGCGCGAAATGGCCGATGGCGCCGCAATAGATTCCGCGCGGGCTCGCCTCCAGTTCGCGGATGATTTCCATCGCGCGGATCTTCGGCGCGCCGGTGATAGAGCCGCAGGGAAACACCGCGCACAGAATCGTCGCGACATCAGCGCCGGGCGCCAGTTTTGCCGTGACGGTCGAGACCATCGTGTGCAGGGTCGGATAAGTCTCGACCGCGAACAGGTCTGGCACGGCCACGCTTCCGATCTCGGCAATGCGCCCAAGATCGTTGCGCAGCAGATCGACGATCATCAGATTCTCGGCGCGATCCTTTTCGCTCGCGGCCAAAGCAACCTTCGCCGCGGCATCCGATTGCGGATCGTTGCCCCGCGCGATTGTCCCCTTCATCGGCTTCGCAATCAATTCGCCGTCAGCGGAAAGCCTGAAGAACAACTCCGGCGACAGGCTCAGGATCTGCCGCGCGCCGTCGTCGATATACGCGCCATAAGCGGCGGCCGACTGCTCACGCAGCTTCAGATACAGCGCCAATGGATCGCCAGCGAAGGCGAAACGCGAACGAAAGCTCAGGTTGGCCTGATAGATGTCGCCGTCCGCGATGTAGCGATGCACGCGGTCGAAGCGCGTCTTGTATTCGTCCGCATCCCATTCGTGCCGCAATGGTCCGGCATAGGCACGTCCGCGTATTTCAGCCGCCAAGACATCGGCGACGTCGCCATCGACGATCTCCATCCTCTCGAACACGCCGAGCCACAGCAGCGGCGCATCGCTTCTTGCCGGAAGCAACCGCGCAAGTTTCGGCTCCAGCAGATAGCCGAGTTCATAGGCGAAATAGCCGGCGACATGGAACCCGTCCCGCCGCGCCTTTTCGATGGCTGCCAATGCTTCGGGAACTTCAGCGGGCTCCCTGGCAACGATTGCGCCACAGAACCCGCCAAAACGGCTCAAATGCTCCCCGCCAGGCGTCGCATCGTCTAAAAAAACGGCTGGAATCCGGGCCGATCGCGGCAAGGTCTGGTTCATGATCCGGCCAACAATACCTTGATTACGCTGGGAAACACCCCACATTGTGTGCAGGACGGTGCCCACTCCGGGGCCGCAACAATCACTCGGTGGCCCAGAGCGGGCGCCGGCCGGGCCGCTTGAAGGAGGGCCTTGGACATGAACCGCAACGTTTATTTCAACAGCCCCTTTCTTCTGGGCTTTGAGCATCTGGACCGCCTGCTCGAACGAACGGCCAAGGCTGCGGGCGACGGCTATCCGCCCTACAACATTGAACAATCTTCCGACGACCGGCTGCGCATCACGCTCGCGGTCGCGGGATTTGGGAAGGACGAACTCGGCGTGACCGTCGAAGACCGCCAGCTGGTGATCCGCGGCAAGCAGAACGAAGCGGGCGATCGCACGTTCTTACACAGAGGCATCGCCGCCCGGCAGTTTCAGCGCGCGTTCGTGCTCGCGGAAGGCATCGAGGTGACAGGAGCGGAATTGAGTAACGGACTTTTGAGCATCGAACTGGCGCGCCCGAAGGCGGAAACCGTCGTGCGTACCGTTGAAATAAGGACGGGCGAAAACAAACCGGCATCCGTCGAGAGACGCAGGGCCGGAGAAGGAGGTCAGTCATGACCGACGATTTCGAAGTTGAATTCACCCCTGAGGGAAATGACCAGGGCCGCATCGCTTACATCAAGCCGACGGGCTCTGAAGAAGCGCATCGCCTCGGCATCATTCCCGCGGGCATCGAATTGCCGCCCGGAATGAAGCTCTACGTCCTGCACGGCGTCGATGGCCGCGTGCTCGGCTATACGGACGCATACGCCTCAGCCTATGGCGCGGCGGTGCAGAACGACCTGACGCCGGTGAGCGTGCACTGATACGGACGAACATCGAATATGCGAAGGGCCGGAGCGACGCTCCGGCCCTTTGTCGTTTCGCAACGGCTAGGAACTATGCCGCGCGCGAGTTCGCGCTCAGCGTCGGTTCGGTGAGGATGGCGTAGAGCGCTTCGGCTTTCGTCGCGGCGCGAAGTTTCTCGACGGCCTGCTGGTTACGCAGGAGGCGCGACACACGCGCCAGCGCCTTCAAGTGATCGGCGCCGGCATCGGCGGGAGCAAGCAACATGAACACGAGATCGACGGGCTGCTTGTCCACCGCATCGTAGTCGATCGGACTTTCGAGGCGCGCGAATACACCGACGATGGTTGCGAGTTCCGCAACGCGGCCATGCGGGATGGCAATGCCCTGCCCCACGCCGGTCGAGCCCAGACGCTCGCGCTCGTTGAGGATCTCGAAGATTTTGCGCTCGGGCAGTTTGGTCTGCGCGGCCGCGCGGGTGGCCAGTTCCTGCAACAACTGCTTCTTGCTGTGAACCCTCAACGCCGCGATGACGGCGTCCGGCGCAAGCAGATCGGAGATGTTCATTTATGACCTTTTGATGGCAGAGCGCGAACCGGTGCGCACGAGCATGAAGCAGGACGTCTTACGGACCATTTCCCGAACGCTCCAAGGCGTGAAAGTCTCAGCAACAACGCATTAAAAACGCACTCTGGAACTGTTCAAAACCGTTCCTTATGGGTGCGCCAATTCTAAAGCGGCGGGACGTGTAGGCCCGGCCTTCCGTAATGTCAACGCTTGCAATTAACGAAGACCGGCGTCAGCCGATTCTCCGAATTTCAGCCGCCGTCTTTCGACCGAAGACGGAATGCGCATGGCCTCGCGATACTTTGCAACGGTCCGGCGCGCGATGTTCACGCCATCGGCGGTAAGAAGCGAAACGATCCGATCGTCCGACAGGATCTCCCGCTTTCCCTCGTTCTCGATCATCTCGCGGATACGGTCGCGCACGGCTTCCGCCGAATGCGCCTCGGAGCCGGTCACCGACTGGATCGAGGCCGTGAAAAAGTATTTGAGTTCAAATACGCCGCGCGGCGTTGCGATGTATTTGTTGGAGGTGACGCGGCTCACCGTCGATTCATGCATCTTGATCGCGTCGGCGATGGTTCGCAGATTGAGCGGTCTCAAGTGGCGCACGCCATAGGTGAGAAAACCGTCCTGCTGACGCACGATTTCGCTCGCGACCTTCAGGATCGTGCGCGCGCGCTGGTCGAGGCTTTTCACCAGCCAGTTCGCGCTGTTGAGGCATTCCGTCAGATAGTTCTTCGATTCCCGGTCCCGCGCGCCGGCGGAGACCTTGTTGTAATAGCGCGCGTTGACCAGCATGCGCGGCAGCGTGTCGGAGTTCAGTTCGACATGCCAAAGCCCGTCGGGGCCTTCCTTCACAAAGACATCGGGCACCACGGGCTGCACCGGTTCCGTGCCGAACGCGAGACCCGGCTTCGGCGTCAGACCGCGGATTTCCGCGATCATGTCGGCGACATCTTCGGCATCGACGCCGCAATGCGCGCACAACGCCGATATTTCCCGGCGCGCGACAAGATCGAGACGGGTGAGCAACGCCGCCATCGCGGGGTCCAGACGGTCCTGCGCTTTCAGTTGCAGGCTCAGACATTCGGCGAGATCGCGTGCGGCGACGCCGACGGGATCGAAGCCCTGTAGAACGGCGAGCACGTCGTCCACGCACGCGCGCGGCGTGCCGAGGCGGCCGGCCAATTCATCGAGATCGGCGCGCAGATAACCCGCCTCATCCACGGAGTCGATCAGCGACAGGCAGATCAGGCGCTTTTCCGGCGAAAGCGCCGCGATGGCGAGTTGCTCCTCCAGATGATCCTTCAGCGATCCGCCAGAGGCGATGGACGATTCCAGCACGTCTTCATCGCCGTCGAAACGCTGTGAATTCCTGACCGTACTCCAATCGGTGAGCGGCGTGGCCTGCATCGGCGCACCGGTCTCCGGCGTGTCGTACATATCCTCGCGCGAAGCATCCATGTCTTCGTTGCGCGAAAAATCCTCGCGCGACAGCGCCGCGTCCAGCCCTTCGTTCTCTGCGGATTCGGACTTAACCGCTTCGCGCTCTGCGTCGCCGGCAGGTTCGCGGTCGTCGCGCTCCAGCAGCGGGTTTTTTTCGAGTTCCTGTTCGCAGTACTCGGCGAGTTCGATGTTCGACAGTTGCAGCAGCTTGATCGCCTGCTGCAATTGCGGCGTCATGACAAGGGATTGCCCCTGTCTGATCTCAAGACGCTGCCCCAACGCCATACGCTTTACACCTTACGCAACACTCATAGGGAGAATTTCTCTCCCAGATACACACGGCGCACGTCGCGGTCGGCGACGATTTCCGACGGCGTTCCCTCTTTCATGACCTGGCCTTCGTGCAGGATATAGGCGCGGTCGATGATCTCCAGCGCATCGCGCACGTTGTGATCGGTGATCAGAACGCCGATGCCGCGGTCTTTAAGATGCCTGACGAGATCGCGGATCTCGCCGACCGCGATCGGATCGATGCCAGCCAATGGCTCATCAAGCAGGATGTAAGACGGATGTGTCGCCAGAGCGCGGGCGATCTCCACGCGACGGCGCTCGCCGCCGGACAGCGCGATCGATGGTGTGTGGCGCACATGGCTGATGCCGAATTCGGCCAGCAGCTCTTCCACCATCGCCTCGAGCTTGCCGGGATCCGGCTCGACCAGTTCGGCGGTGGCGCGGATATTCTGTTCGGCTGTGAGCCCGCGGAAGATCGACGCTTCCTGCGGCAGATAGCCGATGCCCAGACGTGCGCGGCGATACATCGGCAGGCGCGTGATGTCCGTGCCTTCGATCTCGATGGTCCCAGCATCCGGCGCGATCAGCCCCGTGATGATATAAAAAGACGTTGTCTTGCCGGCGCCGTTGGGGCCGAGGAGGCCGACAACCTCTCCGCGCTTCAGCGTCAGGCTCACACCGCGCACCACCGGACGCTTGTTGAAGCTCTTGCCGATCCGCGTGACGACCAGGCCCTTGCCGCCCTCAACGACCCGGGGACGGGCCTGTTGCGGGGACTCCTGGTCCTCGACTTTCTGAGGTTCGGCGGGCTTTTTTTGTGCCATGGCAAAAAACATGCCTGTTTGTGCTTAAGGAAATGTGAAGGCTAAGGATAGGTGTTTTGCACGTGCGCCGGTGCCGGCGCCGGGGTGGGAGAGGCTGGCGGCGGCGACTTCTGCGGCGGCGGCGTCAGGATACTCTGAACCCGGCCGCCAGGCATCCCTTTGGCACCGAGTTGCGCCATCCCGGTGACGAGGCTGACGGTCAGCAGCGAGCCGCGCATCACATTCTTCTCTTTGGTCAGGATGACCTTGCCCGTAAGGGTGATCAACCGCGGCACCACATCGTAGACACCGTTATCGCCCTGCGCGTTGCCGGAGGGCGCGGTGAACACGACATTGCCGTAGGCGTAAATCTTGTTGGGTTTGCCGTCCGGCGCTTCGACGCGCACCTTGTCGGCGCGAAGTTTGAAGTCACCCTGAATGACGATCACATTCCCGACATAGACGCCGTTCTTGGAATTCAAATCGGCATCGAAACGGTCGGAAGACACCTGGATGGGCGCGCTGGCGTCATGCTTGCTTAAACCCATATCCGCGGTTGCCGCCAGCGCACCCGTGGCCGCGAAGATCGCGGCTATGCACCAACCCCATCTGATCATTTGTGGTGGTTCCCCACGGTTGAAAAATTCGTCTGCACATGACCGACAAGGTGCAGAAGCTGTTTGGAGTGATCGGCGTCGAACGAATCCGCCTTGAGCGTACCGAAAGGTCCGTGTCCCGTCACCACGCCGGGCCCATGGAAAAGGCCCTTCTTCATGTTGATGTCCACGCTGGCCGTGTGCAGCTCGTTGCCGGCATCGGTGTAGAGCGATACGCCTTTTCTCAGCCGCAGCGTGCTGGCATCCATGTCGAAATCGCCTTCGGTGGCGATGACATTGGTCCAGTGGCCGTCCTGCGAATTGGAATCGGCCTCGATACCCTTCATGTGGCCGCGCCGAAGATGTTTGGGGTCCTGGATGGCGATGTCGGCGGTGACCACGAACGGATTGCCATCGTCATCGGTGCCGGTGAGCCGCGGCTTGATCATCGCCAGGTCGTTTTTGATTCTGCCCATGGCCTGGGCTGTGATCGTGATCTTGTCGGGCTGGCGCGGAAGCAGCGCATACACGACAACCGCGGCCAGGACAGCCGCCGCCGCGATCGGCAGCGCGCGCTTCATCAGCGCGACAAACTGGCTATAGCGGATCGCGTCCAGCGCTGTGCCGCGGGCGCGCGCCGTCCAGTCGCGCCGGGATTTCCCCGCTGTGACGGGTTGTACCGCTGCGGCTCCTTCCGCGACGCGCTTGCGCGGCATCTATTGCAGCCCCGCGCGCAGGCAATCGTGAATATGCAGTATCCCGACAGGCTTCTTCGATTTGTCCTTTGCGCCCAGCACGAAGAGCTGCGTGATTTTCTTTTCGTTCATCAGCGCGAGCGCTTCGGCCGCCATCTGATCCGCATGAACGACTTTCGGCGATCTGGTCATCACATCCGAAGCCTTGCGGTCGAGAATGTCTCGACCCATATGCCGGCGCAGATCGCCATCGGTGACGATGCCGATCAGAGCGCCTTTTTTGTCGACAACGCCGACGCAGCCGAAGCGGTGCTCGGCAATGGCGATCAGCACGCGGTCCATCGGTGTCTTGTCCGCCACCAGCGGCACCTCGGCGCCCGTGTGCATGAGATCCGACACGCGGATCAATGCCCGGCCCAAGCTGCCGCCGGGATGGAAGTTGCGATACTCGTCGGCGGAAAATCCGCGGCGCTCCATCAGCGCCACGGCAAGCGCGTCGCCCAGAACCAGCATCACGGTTGTGGATGTCGTCGGCGCAAGCCCCATGGGACAGGCTTCACGCACCGGCGGAAGCACCAGCGCGACATCCGAGGCCTGAAGCAGAGTCGACTCGGCGTTGCTCGCCATTCCGATCAGCGGAATGCGGAAACGCTTGGCATAGGTGATGAGATCGGACAGCTCAGCCGTTTCGCCCCGCCAGGAGAGCATCAGCAACGCGTCATCGCGTGTCAGCATGCCGAGATCGCCATGGCTGGCTTCCGCGGGATGTACGAACTGGGCCGGCGTTCCGGTGGAGGCGAGCGTGGCGGCGATCTTGCGGGCGATATGGCCGCTCTTGCCCATGCCGCTGACCACGACGCGGCCCTTGACGGAGAGGAGAATATCGACTGCGCGGCTGAACGCTCCGTTCAACACGCCGCCAAGATCGCGGATCGCATCGGCCGCCGTCTCGAAGACACGCTTCGCCGCTTTTGCATCGCTGTTCGCGCTTGAGGCCGGAGCGGCTTTGGCAGTCACGGGACGCATCAGGCACCCTTGCTAAAACGCCCCCAAATCCGCACGGACGCGGACCGCAAATCAGCGGCGAATGTGGCCCAAATACCCTCGCCGGTTCAAGCCGGTTCCCGGTGGCAAGAAATCCCAATTTTACAAAGGCTTAATGCGCGAAAATGTCGGTCTCACCCCAACCCGCGAGGTCGAGTTCGACCCGCGCCGGGAGAAAATCGAAACATTCCTGCGCAAGCTGGGTGCGTCCCTCGCGCGCCAGCATCGTGTCGAGCACCGCCTTGAGCTTGTGCAGATGCGCGACATCGCTTGCGGCATAGGCGAGCTGCTTGTCGCTGAGTTCGGCCGCACCCCAATCGGAGCTCTGCTGCTCTTTCGACAGATCGACGTTGAGCAGTTCCTTGACGAGGTCCTTCAGGCCGTGACGATCCGTATAGGTGCGCACGAGCTTGGACGCGATCTTGGTGCAATAGACCGGCGCGGTGGCGACGCCGAGATAGCGCTTGAACATCGCCATGTCGAAACGCGCGTAGTGAAAGATCTTGAGCGTCCCGGGATCCGCGAGCATGCGCTTAAGGTTCGGCGCGGCGTATTCACCCGGCGCGAACTGCACAGCGTGCGCCGTACCGTCGCCGGAAGACAACTGCACCAGACATAACCGGTCGCGAAACGGATTGAGGCCCAGTGTCTCGCTGTCGATCGCCACAACCGGGCCGAGGTTCAGCCCGTCCGGCAGATCGTTCTTGTGAAGCTTGATTTTCATAACTCATCCATACCTTCGGCCTAGCCTATGTCAAAATAGGACAGAATTCCATGCGGCAAGCGCGCCTCGCGGTGTTAATTGACGGCGAGAACATCTCCGGGAACGTCGCCGATCCGTTGTTCGTCAAGATTGCAGAACACGGTGTCGCAAAGCTCCGTCGAATCTATGGCGATTTCTCCAACCCCTGTCTGAAAACATGGATGGCGCCCATCGCCCGTCACGGCGTCGTCGCACAGCAAGTTTTCAAGAACGGGAAAAACGCCACCGACATCACCATGATCATGGATGCGACGGAAATACTGCTTGGCGAACGCTTCGATGGGTTTTGCATCGTTTCGTCAGATGCAGATTTTACGCGTTTGGCAGAACGCATCCGTGAAAGGGGCCTAGAGGTTTTCGGATTTGGCAATGCAAACGCATCGCCGGCATTTCGCAAGAGTTGCACGAACTTCTATTGTACAGACGATCTCAAGAAGAGCCAGAAACCGGCTAAGCACTCAAGCCCACAGCGCGCTTAAGCGTATCCAACTTATCGTGCGCGGTTTCCATGTCGTCGCGCCTGGCAGCGGTGCGCAGGTCGCGCAGGCGTTCAAGCGCCTTGGCCAGCACGGGCAATGGCGGACCGCTCGCAGTCAGTTGCGCGTGGTGCTTGCTGTCGAGGTGGTCCGACATTTTCACGATGAACGATTCGAACAGTTGATCGTGGTGCTGGGCCGCGGCAAAGCCGTGCGCCTCGCACACCTCCAGATAGGCGCGGCAATTCTCGCGGAACCAGTCGGCATTGGCCGATGTCTTCGCGGCCTCCAGAAACCCATCGAGAAACGGCACATGGATCAGGCATTGGCGCAGATTCACCTGATCCTCTGGAATCATGAACAGCATCTTGTCGATCAGAAGCTGCGAATAGCTGGGGTCGTTGGCGCGGCAGAGACCCAGCAGCAGATCGATCTCGTTGATGCCGGAAAAATCGCCGGCGTTGGCGCCGCGATATTCCTGACGCCCCACGCGATAGGGTTTGTAGTAGGGCCGCACACTGTAGAAGAAGCGGTCCTTGTCGAGCGTGTCGAACAGGATCTTGTTGGTGGCGGCGACATCCTTCAACGCATCGCGCGCGTTGTGGAACAGCATCCGCGAGGATTTGTTGGAGATGCCGAGCGGCGGGATGCGCATCAACGCATAGGCCGCGCGCTTGTAGCTGAGAATCCCCATCGTGTTATAGTCGATGAAGACGAACTCGTCCTTCAGCGACGTGAAGCTCTTTTGCCGGCCTTCGATGGCCTTGTTGTGCGTGGCCAGATGCGCGGTCGCGAAGCGCGGGGTCACACCCAGCGAGGCGCCGATGTGAAGACCGAGCGCGGAGGCTTCCTCGAACGGCGATGCAGTTTCGCGCACGGGATTGGTCAGCTCATGCCGCCGCAACGCGGCCATGAACAAGCCGAGATTGCCCAGCACATCGAACGCGCTCTCGAAACCCTCATTGGTGTTGCCTTCCGACGCCAGCGGCCGGATGAGCGCGCGGCCTTCCTCGGCCAGCGTTTTCTTGATCGCCTCGCCCACGCCTTCGACATTGGCGCGATCGGACTGCGCGAAATACAGCTCCTCCAGCGCCGTGTTCATCGCCACGAAGCTGGAGCGTATCCATCGGTCGAGATCGTCGGCGGCCTTGCTCATATGATCCTTGCTGCTCACCCTTCGAAGGGCTCAGGGTGAGGGGTTGCTTTATTCCCTCATGCTGAGCTTGTCGAAGCATCCGCGAAATAGCGCGCCATCCGGTCGAGCGCCACATCGATCCGCTCATAGGGTTCCGCGCCGAAGCAGACGCGCAACCTCCCCTCGCCCGCCGCGCCATAAAATGTGCCGGCTTCCGTCACGACGTGACACTTCTCCAGTATCTCGTCGGCGACGGTTTGCGCGCTCTTGCCGGTCGCGGAGATATCCGGGAAGGCATAGATCGTGCCTTCGGGCACATCGCAGATGACGCCGGACATCTGGTTCATGCGGCGCACGACAAGATCGCGTCGCCGTTTGTCTTCGTCGACCATCGCCGCGATCCGATCTTGCGGTCCTTCGAGCGCCTCCCGCGCGCCCTCCTGGATGAAGACGTTCACGTGGGCCACGTCGTTCATCGTGATCTTCAGGATTGCGGGAATGAATTTCTCATGCGCTACGACATAGCCGATGCGCCAGCCGTCCATCGCATAGGCCTTTGTGAACGCGAACAGGCTGAAGGTGCGTTCCGCCATGCCGGGCAGCGACGCGATGCTGATGTGCTCGCCGCCGTCATAGACGATCTGTTCGTAGACCTCATCGGAGAGGATCAGAAGATCGTGTTTGCTCGCGAGATCGGCCAGTACCTGCAACTCGCCCCGCGAATAGACACGGCCTGTGGGATTGGCGGGGTTGACCAGACAAATCATCCGCGTCTTTGGCGTGATCCGTGCCTCGATGGCGGCGGGGTCGATGGCGAAATTGTTCTTCGCGTCGAGCGGCGCAAGCACGACCTTCCCGCCTGCCAACTCGATCTTGTTGATGTGCTGCGGATAGTGCGGCGACAGCAGGATCACCTCGTCGCCCGGATCAACCGCCGCCATGAACACGGCATAGGACGCATGAGTGAGCCCGTTGGTGACGACGATCTCGTTCTCGCCCACTTGCATGGCGTTGTGCTCGGCCAGCCGCTTCGCGATGGCGCGGCGCAGCGCGATATTCCCGCGGAAATCGCCGTAATGGACCTCGCCGCGCTGCAACGCAGCAATGGTGGCATCCTTGATGTTCTGCGGCGTGTCGAAGCTCGGCATGCCGACTTCGAGATGTATGAGATCGGCGCCGCCCGCCGCCAGTTTCGCGGCCTTTTCATACATTCCGAAGCTTTTTGGTGAGCTCGCGCTAATCCGATTGGCGGGCCACTTCATGGTCTTTACCGGCGATTCATTTGCGACCCGGACTATAAAGCGGGCGACAGAACCGCGCGCAACCTTTCAGACAGGCGCACGTTGTTCGTGTTGGAGCAATGCGACGTTGGGAGGCGTCAAATGTTCCTAAAGTTGGGTGCGATAGGGGCGGTTTTCTCGATCATCGCGACCGCGCAAGCGTCGGCGGACGATTTGACGCTGCCGGACGCGCCGCAGATCACGCAGAGCGCCGGGCTTGACGAGCCGATCCGTCAGATCGCGGATACACCCGCCGGGTGCGAGGTACTGGACAAGGACTTTCCGGGCCTGCGGCAGCACGCGATGTATGATTTCTTCAAATCCATGTCGCTGAACCAGATCGCGGCCCTTTCCAAGGGGCAGATCACCCAGGAGATGTTGGCACAGGCGCAGACCGATATACTGGCGCTCCATGCAACGGACGCTCAGGCCGGCAGCGCGACGCCGATCAGTACGACACCCGTCAGCGCAACACCGGTCAATACAACGACTATCGCCGCCACGGAGCCCTAAGGTGCGGGCATCGTCGCGAGCACAGTCCGGTCGTCGATCATTCCCGACAGCTTGGCGATCCCGTCTGTGTCCCGGTCGTTCCATGTCGCCGTAAGCTTGGCCTTCGCGCCGGATTTGTCCGCGAAGGTCAGATGGGCCTGGATAGCACCATTGTGCAGATCCCATTGCATGGCACCGGAAACCGCGAGGTCTTCCGCCCAGCGAACATCGTTCAGCTTGTAGCTCGCGACCAGTCTGGGCTGGCTGTAGCTCCATGTTCCGCCACGCAGCCCTTTTCCCGTGCCGCCGTAGTTGATGTACCAGCGCGCGAGCACATCGCCCGCGGTCTGCACCGCCGCTGACGCCAGCGCCAGATCGTGCGTGTTCGCCGTATCGCCGGAGTCCGGCGTCGCCGGGATCGCATCCGCCGCATGCCGCGCGAAGAACGGCACCAGGCGCACAGGATTGATCTTTGCCGCGCAGGACGTGTCGCCGGTCTGCAGCGTGGCGACGAAATTGCGCACGATCTGCTCAGCGCAATCGTCAACATCGTCCACGGCGACGACGTGGAAACTGTTGGCGACGATCAGCTGCTGGCCATGCGGATATTGCGAGGTCACGATGGCGCCTTCCGCCGCGGTCGTCAGCATATCGAGCCCGCCGTTCAGCACCAGGGTCGGCGCGTCGGTGAACTTCGATCCATCGGGGATCGGTATGCCCGGCGTGTAGGGCGGATTGTGGATTGGCCAGTCCAGACAGAAATTCAATACGCTGATGTCGATCGGCACGGTTTCGAACTGTTCGATTGTCAGCGGGTCGTAGGTTTTGGGGTTGTTCTGCTCGCGGCGCGCAATCGCGGCATCGCGCTGTTTGTGGCGATCGCTGACCGGCGAATTCATGTCGTAGATCTGCTGATAGTCCATGCAGCTCACGGCCGAAAACAGCCCATACGAATATTGGCGCGGCGGTTGCGGATATTCGTCAGCCAGATTCTCCGACCCCAGCCGCACCAGCGGCGCGGGATCGTTGTTGTCGAACCAGGCGCGGATCGCGGCATCGAGCTCGCGATAATTGATCGGCCCCTCGGTGCCGCCGTACAGCATCAAGCCGATCAGGCCCGGATCGACGGTCGTATGGTGCATCTTGCCCTCACCGTCCGGTTCACGCCCGCTGATCGGATTCTTCGCGACATAGTCCACCACCTTGCGGATACGATTGAGCGAACTTCCTTCCAGTCCGGCGCAATAGGGCGAGAGTTTGCAGACTTCGTTGAACCCTTTGCGCACGACGTCGCCGGCGTGGGAATACCACGGCGTCTCGCCGATCACCGGATAGGCGCTGTCGAGCACGACGCTGCGCAACCGGTTGGGATAGAGCCCGGAGAACACCTGCCCGAAGAACGTCCCATAGCTGTCGCCGTAATAGTCGATCTTGTCGATGTGCAGCGTATCGAGCACGGCGGCCATGTCTTCGGCGGCGAGCGTGGTGCCATAGAGGTCCGCGGTCTTGCCAAGGGAACGCCCGCAGGCGCCGACATCGGACGGCGTGCGGAAAAGCGTGTGCTGCACGCTCGGGCAACGGATCGCGCCGGAGCGCCCCGTGCCGCGTTCGTCGACCATCACCATGTCATGGTCCTGACGCAGCGGCCTGAACAGTTCAAGATAGCCATAGGCGCTGCCGAAGGTGGAGAAGCCCGGGCCGCCTTCCTGCGCCACGATCGTTCCTGCTGTCGGCTTGGCGGAATCCAGATGTTTGTAGAGCCGGTAGGCGATGGAGATATTGCCCTTCACACGGCCGGTGGGATCGAGTGGCCTGAGCAAGCTTCCGCAGACCGCATCCTTCGGGCAATTCGTCCCGCCTTCATCCTGCACCGGGCGTGCATAAATTTGTGTCGCCCAGAACACGGCCAACGCCGCGATCGCGAATTGCATTTTGCGCATCACAGAACTCCAGCACTGATCCGGAACTCTGATGCTTCTTCGCGGGGGGAACAAGGCGCGCATACGACAAGACGCGCATCGCGGAGGGGCTGGCGATGCGCGTCTCTCGGTTCAGCCGTCCTGGCCTGGAGGTTCAATCCCTCCGGATGGCTGAGAAGCCGATTGGCCATTTCTGACCGTCTGGTGAGAAGAAAACGGTCACAGCGCGCAGGGGTTCCGGACCTCGGATTTCATTTCCGACAGGCTTGCCGCATTCGCGCCCCGTTCTGTTCGTCGCAGCTAGGGTTTGAGTTTCCACGCATCGCCCGCGGGCGCGGTACCGTGATCGTAGGGCCTGCCGATGAGCATATAGAGTGCGCCGATGACGATGATGCCGAGCCATGTCACGCTCATCGACCAGTTGATGTACCAAGGCTGGCCCGGCGTGCGCGGCCACGCCATGTCGATAATCGCGCCGATGCCATAGACCAGCGCGACGATGTTGACTGGATAAGCCCACGCGCCGAGCCGGAACTTGCCGCCCGGCATCCAGCCGCGTGTGCGTGCTGCCAGCGCGCCGAGCACGATCATCTGGAACGCGGCATAGATGCCGATGATCGCCGAGGCCACGATGATGCCGATGGCATTCGCGAAGAAGAGACCGAGACAGATGATGATCGCCGCGACCACACCCGACAGAACCAGCGCGCGCACCGGCACATGGGTGTGCGGCGAAACCGCCGAGAGATAATCGCTCGCCACCACCATTTTGTCGCGCGCATAGGCGAAGACAAGTCTGCTGGTCGCCGCCTGCAAAGAGAGAATGCAGGACATAAACGACACCAGCACCACGCAAATTACGACCTTGAATCCGAGCGGCCCGAACGCGCCGAGTAGAACGGCGGCGACCGGATCGGCGACCTTGCCGGAGATCGCGCCGGCCATGTCCGGCTGCGCCACGATCAGCGCGAGGCACACGAACGCCGCGGCCGCCATGCCGACATAGATCGTCATGCGCATCGCGCGCGGAATGGCGACACCAGGATTGGGTGTCTCCTCCGCCACATCGCCGCACGCCTCGAAGCCATAACAGGTGAACAGGCCCGTCACCGCGGCGGCGAGGAATGCCGGCCAATACGAACCCGGCGCACCGATATTGAAGGTATCGAGCACCACACTGAACGGATGATGGCGCTGGAACAGCAGCAGATATCCGCCGACGACGATCGCACCGATGATCTCGCAGATGAATCCGAACATCGCGACGCGCGCGAGGATTTGCGTGCCCGCGAGATTGACCAGTGTCGAGACGATCACCATCGTGAGCGCGATGATCGTGACGGTCATCGGCGTCGAATCGAAGCCGAGCAATGTCGCGACGAAAGGCCCCGCGCCGACCGCGACGGCGGCGACCGTCGTGAACAACGCCCAACCATAAATCCAGCCCGCCATCCACGCCCATTTCTTGCCGACGAGACGCCGCGCCCAGGGATAAAGGCCGCCGGAAATCGGAAACTGCGAAACCACTTCGCAGAAGATCAGGCAGACGAGAAACTGTCCTGCCGCGGCGAGGAAATAAGACCAGAACATCGGCGGCCCGCCGGTCGTGATCCCGACAGTGAACACCGAATAGACGCCAACCACCGGCGAAAGATAGGTGAAGCCGAGAGCGAAATTCTCCCACAGGCTCATCTTGCGATCGAACTTGGCGGTGTAGCCGAGCGCGGCGAGTTGTGCTGCGTCGGCGTCGTGTTCTGCCATTCCTGCCCCCTGATAAGGCGATATCTCTAGCACCTACCCTCCCCTTGAGGGAGGGTCGAACGAATGAGCGAAGCGATTTCGTTCGGGGAGGGGTTTGCCTGCGCGGTAGATTCCCCTCCCCGAAAATGCTCACGCATTTTCGACCCTCCCTCAAGGGGAGGGTGGAATTGAGGACGAGGGCCTGATGTAGTCCGCGCGGCTGTTGGAGATTCACCCATGGATACATCTTTGCGCATCGGCGCCAATTTTGAAGGCGGCAAAGGCGCGGCCGAAAAGGTCATCAACCCGCGCACCGGCCAAACCATCGTCGAAATCCCGGAAGCGAGCGATGCGCAGGTTGATAACGCGGTCGCGGCGGCGAGCGAGGCGTTCGACAACTGGTCGCGCACGACGCCGGGCGAGCGCAGCGCGATGCTGCTCAAGCTCGCCGATCTGATCGAACGGGACGCGGAAGCCTACGCCGATCTGGAAGCGCTCAACTGCGGCAAGCCGCGGCATCTGGTTCTGGCCGACGAGATTCCAGGCATCGTGGATTGCTTCCGCTTCTTCGCCGGCGCGGTGCGCACGATGCACGGACCGGTCGCGGGCGAGTACCTGCCGGGCTTCACCTCGATGGTGCGGCGCGATCCGGTCGGTGTCGTGGCTTCCATCGCGCCATGGAATTATCCGCTGATGATGGCGGCGTGGAAACTCGCGCCCGCGCTCGCCGGCGGCAACACGATCGTGCTCAAGCCCAGCGAGCAGACGCCGCTCACCGCGCTGAAGCTCGCGCACCATCTGGCCGAGGTATTTCCCGAAGGCGTCGCGAACATCGTCACCGGACAAGGTGCTACCGTCGGCAACCGGCTGATCAACGACCCGCGTGTGTCGATGATCTCGCTCACCGGCGATGTCGGCACCGGCCGGAAGGTGATCGCCGCGGCGCAGGCGACGCTCAAGCGCACGCATCTGGAGCTTGGCGGCAAGGCGCCGGTGATCGTGTTCGACGATGCCGATATCGGCGAGGTCGTCGCGGGGCTGCGCAGCTTCGGCTTCTACAACGCCGGACAGGATTGCACAGCGGCGTGCCGCGTCTATGCCAGCGACAAAGTGTTCGACAATCTCGTCGCCGATCTGTCGTCCGCCGCGTCGTCGCTGGTGTTCGACAACGCCGACGACACACAGAATGAGATCGGGCCGCTGATCTCGTCGCGTCAGCAGGAACGCGTCGCGGGGTTTGTGGAACGCGCGCAGGCGACAAAGCATGTGAACGTAACGGCCGGTGGAAAGCGCGGTGCGAACGGCTTTTACTATCAGCCTACCGTCGTTGCCGGCGCGACGCAGGACGACGAGATCGTGCGCCGCGAAGTGTTCGGCCCCGTCATCTCCGTCACGCGCTTCAGCGATGTCGATCAGGCGGTCGCGTGGGCGAACGATTCCGATTACGGCCTCGCCTCGTCCGTCTGGACCAAGGATGTGGGCCGCGGGATGCAGACCGCCGCGCGGCTGCGCTATGGCTGCACCTGGGTGAACTGCCACTTCATGCTCACCAGCGAGATGCCGCATGGCGGCCTCAAATTCTCCGGCTACGGAAAAGACCTCAGCAGCTACGCGCTCGAGGACTACACCGTCCCCAGGCATGTGATGGTGAAGCTCGGCTAGATCAATACCGCGCGTTGCCCGGCGTGCGCGGATACGGGATCGCGTCGCGCACATTCGCCAGGCCGGTGACGTAGACCATCGTGCGTTCGAAGCCGAGGCCGAAGCCGGCATGCGGAACGGTGCCGTAGCGGCGCAGATCGCGATACCAGCTGTAATGCTCTTTATCGATGTTCATCGCGCTCATGCGCGCATCGAGCACGTCGAGGCGTTCCTCGCGCTGGCTGCCGCCGATGATCTCGCCGATGCCTGGCGCGAGCACGTCCATTGCGGCCACGGTTTTGCCGTCGTCGTTGACGCGCATGTAGAACGCCTTGATGTCCTTGGGATAGTTCATGACGATCACGGGCTTTCCGACATGCTTCTCGGTCAGATAGCGCTCGTGCTCCGACTGCATGTCGATGCCCCAATGCACCGGGTAGTCGAATTTCTCCGGTGATTTCTCCAGCACCTTGATCGCATCGGTGTAATCCATGCGCACGAATTCGGAATTGACGATGCCTTCGAGCTTCGCGACCAGCCCCTTCTCGACGCGCTCATCGAAGAAGGCGAGGTCTTCCGCGCGCTCGTTGAGCAACGCCTTGAACGTGTATTTCAGCAACCGTTCCGCCAACGTCGCATCGTCGGCGAGATCGGCGAACGCGATCTCCGGCTCGATCATCCAGAACTCGGCGAGATGGCGGCTGGTGTTCGAGTTCTCGGCGCGGAATGTCGGCCCGAAGGTGTAGACCTTCGACATCGCCAGGCAATATGCCTCGACGTTCAGCTGACCCGACACGGTCAGGAACGCTTCATGGCCGAAGAAGTCCTTGGAGAAATCGACCGCGCCGTCTTTTGTGCGCGGCAAATTCGCGAAGTCGAGCGTCGAGACGCGGAACATCGCGCCCGCGCCTTCGGCATCGGACGACGTGATGATCGGCGTGTTGACCCAGAAGAATCCGTCCTCGTCGAAGAAACGATGGATCGCCTTCGCCAGCGAATGACGCACGCGCGTCGCCGCCGAGATCGCATTGGTGCGCGGGCGCAGATGCGCGACCTCGCGCAGATATTCGAACGTGTGCGCCTTGGGCGAGATCGGATAGGTGTCTGGGTCCTCGACCCAGCCGATCACGTCTACCTGCGTCGCCTGCATCTCGAAGGGCTGGCCCTTCGCGGGCGACGGCACGATGGTGCCGGTGGCGCGCACGGCGCAGCCGGCGGTGAGCTTCAGAACCTCGTCGGCATAATTGGGCAGCGTGTTCGGCACTACCACCTGCACCGGATGGAACGTCGATCCATCGGACACCTGCACGAAGGAGATGCCGGCCTTGGAGTCGCGGCGCGTGCGCACCCATCCGCTGATGATGACGGGAGTCTCTTTCGGCGCGTCGCCGGAAAGAATGCTGCGGGCGTTGAAGGTTTGCTTGCTCATGGGCGAGAGGTACTCAGGCGCAAGAAAATTGTCCAGCGCGGGAGCGGGTCAACGGCTAGAGCGCGCAGGCGTAAAACCGCTATTGGTTGATATTTGAAATCGCTTTCTCAACAATTTCCCGCGCCGGCCGATACGTCCTCACATTCGAACCTCAAATTTTCGCAAGGGGGGTACCCCCTACTTATCGAACACCGCCGCAGTCGGAATTGTTGGTCTTGGGACGCGAACCACCAGCGCTTGATCTTTGATTTCACGTTTGGCGACACCCCCTCCCCGCCCCTCCTTCTTCTCCTTCGTTCGCGAGCGGGCGCTCGGGCGACTGAGATGGGTTTGGAACGCGCAGGTTCAAGCCTCCGCGGGATCACGAAGTGTTACGGGCATCAAGATCACCTGCACGATCACGATATACCTAACACCCAATCGCGCGCAGCGCGTGTTAGTCGGAAGCGGAAGGACTATCGGCAGCGTCAGGCGGCGAAGGTTTCCTAATCGGTTTATAAAACATGTCGACGACGATATCGGTGCCGCACAGAAGTAGCGCGGCGATAGCCAAATAGAGAAGGCCAAATACTTGATGCACTAGCATATGATCTTCCGTCGGCATCAGATTGGCATCCCGAACGACATTGTACTTGCGAAATAGCCCCCAAATCATCGAATCCACCGCCATGTACAAAGCCCAAAGGCCCATGGTTCTCAGGATCACGCCGAAAAGCTCGCGAGCAGTCACTCGATCCCCCTACCTCTAATTGCAATCGACTTTTAGCACGTGTAGCGGAAACGTCCCAACGCATGGATTTGCCGCGTGGTGCTAGCGTTACTTTGCGAGAAGATGGCGAAGTAAGCTTAGGGCGTCCCCGAACCGCGCGAATGGTTCAACCCGCGATCGTTAGTCGAGAAATAGAGTCAGGATCGTTTTTCCGTTCCAATCCCTTTGATGTTCGGGAATCTGCGCGGCCGCGTCATAAGCAAACAGCGCCGATGTTGAAATCACTTCTTCCCCCTTGCGTTCTAGTGTTATAGTTATATATAACACCAATGAGGCCAGCGATGGCCACGGGAAAAGCGAGGGTAACGCCATGCAAACGCTCATGAATATCGCTTTCGGCGCGATGTTGGCCGCTGCGTCTCTGGGTCCGGCAGCCTGGGCCGATGTATCCGAGGTCAACAGCCGGCTGCTGCATGCCGCCGCCTCGCTGGCCGGCCCGGCGACAGAAAGCCCGCTCGATCACGCCGTCGCCAGGGCCCGCGCCGCCCTGCCCGCGCTTCCGCAGCACGCGCACTGACACAGCACCCAATCCACGATGGCTCCTTTGGGACACGCAATGGACAATGACTGGAACGACAATCAGCCGATCTACCGGCAACTGCGCGACCGGGTGATCGCGATGATCCTCGACGGCGTTCTCAACGAAGGCGACCCGCTGCCCTCGGTGCGCAATGTCGCCGCCGAGTTTCGCGTCAATCCGCTGACTGTGCTCAAGGCGTATCAGCAGCTCGCCGACGAACAGATCGTGGAGAAGCGCCGCGGCATGGGCATGTATATCAATGCCGGCGCGCGCAAGCTTTTGCTCGCGGCCGAACGTCAGCGCTTTTTGAAAGAGCAGTGGCCCGCGATCCGCGCGACCATCGAGCGCCTTGGCCTCACCTCCGCCGATCTTCTTTCCACCAGCCCCAAACCGGAGCGCTGAACACCATGTCCTGTATCGAAGCACACGGTCTTCGCAAGAATTTCGGCAGCACGGCCGCGCTGGACGGCGTGAACCTGAATGTCGAAAGCGGCCGCATCCTCGGCCTCATCGGTCCCAATGGCGCGGGCAAGAGCACGCTGCTCAACGCCGTGCTGGGCCTCATCCCCTATGACGGCGATCTGAAAGTGCTGGGCCAGAATCCCTGGACCTCGCGCGACCGGCTGATGCGCGATGTCTGCTTCATCGCCGATGTCGCGGTGCTGCCGCGCTGGATGCGCGTGTGGCAGGCGATCGACTATGTCGCCGGCGTGCATCCGCATTTCGACCGCGCGAAAGCCGAAACGTTTCTGGCGCGCACGCAGATCAAGAAGAAGAGCAAGATCCGCGAACTCTCCAAGGGCATGGTGACCCAACTGCATCTGGCGCTGATCATGGCGATCGATGCCAAGCTTCTGGTGCTGGACGAACCCACACTCGGCCTCGACCTGCTCTACCGCAAGCAATTCTACGACTCGCTGCTGAACGACTATTTCGACCGCAGCCGCACGATCGTGGTCACGACGCATCAGGTGGAAGAGATCCAGCAGGTTCTGACCGACATGATGTTCATCAATCACGGCCGCATCGTTCTCAACTGCAGCATGGAAGATTTCGAGGCGCGCTACACCGAACTGACGCCGCGCCCCGAAAATCTCGCCGCGGCGCGCGCCCTGAAGCCCATCAGCGAGCGTCAGGCGCTCGGCCGTTCCATCCTGCTGTTCGATGGCGTGAGCCGGGAAAAACTCAACCCGCTCGGCGATGCCCGCACACCCAGCATCGCCGATCTTTTCGTGGCCGTGATGACAGAGAATACCAGCAAGGGAGCAGCGGCATGAGTGTCGCGTCGGAATCGGTGAGCGCCATGTCCGCGCCAACAACGTCGCACAGCACAAGCCCGTTTGCGTGGTCGGTGCGGCGCGAAGTGTGGGAGCACCGCTCGCTCTATATCGCGCCGTCGGTCGTGGCGTGCCTGGTGCTGCTCGGCTTTCTTATCCGCATCATTCATCTGCCGCAGACGCTGAGCCTCTTGTCGCAGCTCAAGCCCGGGGAGCAAAATCTCGCGCTGGCGATGTCTTTTGTCGTAGCGGCGCTTGCGATCTGCGTGACGGGACTGATCGTGGCGTTCTTCTATTGCCTCGGCGCGCTCTACAACGAACGCAAGGACCGCAGCATCCTGTTCTGGAAGTCGCTGCCGGTATCGAACGCGACGGCGGTGCTTTCCAAGGCGGCCATTCCCCTGCTCGTCCTGCCCGCGATCCTGTTCGTCATCGTAATCGCCGTGCACCTGATCATGCTGGGCGTCGGCACCGCGGCGTTGGCGGCAAGCGGCGCGAATTCCGGCTGGCTGTGGAACGCGTGGCCCATCTTCAAGATGGCGCTGGTGCTTGCCTATGGCCTTGTCTGCATGACGCTCTGGTATGCGCCGATCTATGGCTGGGTGCTCCTGGTGTCGAGCTGGGCGCGCGGCATGCCGATCCTGTGGGCGGTGCTTCCCCCGCTCGGTCTGGTGCTCGCCGAACGGATTGCGTTGGACTCGTCTTATCTCTGGTCGCTTCTCGACTATCGGCTGAACGGCTATCTGCATGAGGCGTTCTATTTCCCTCCGCACCTGCACGGCCACGAAATCGGCGATCCGATTGCTTTGCTCGCGCTCACGCCGGAAAAATTCCTGGGCACGCCCGGTCTCTGGCTTGGAATCGTGTTCGCTGTTGGCTGTCTGGCCGGCGCGATCTGGCTGCGCCGCAACCGCGAACCGATCTGAGCATTCACGGGGAGGAGTGCGGAAGGCCCGGACCTTTGCTGGTTCCGGGCCTTTCGTTATTCCTGCGGGCATGAAACCGCTTTCCCAGGCTTTCTTCGCGCGCGATGTCGATGTGGTGGCGCGGGCGCTGATCGGCGTCACGCTGACATACAAAGGCGCCGGCGGGCGCATCGTCGAGACCGAGAGCTACGATCCGACCGATCCGGCCTCGCACAGCTATGGCGAGCGCCGCACGCCGCGCAACGCCATCATGTTCGGACCGGCGGGATATGCGTATGTCTATCGCATCTACGGCATGTATTGGTGCCTGAACTTCACTTGCGGCCACGGCAGCGCGGTGCTGATACGCGCGCTCGAACCGGCGATGGGCCTCGCGCGCATGCGCACACGCCGCGGCACGGAGGAGGACGCTCTGCTCTGCGCGGGACCGGGGCGGCTGTGTGAGGCGCTCGCCATCACCGGCGCGGACACAGGACGCGCGATCACCGCGCCGCCCTTCGCTCTGTCGCGCGATGGCGCGCGCACACGCCCCGCGATCGTCAGCGGCGTGCGTATCGGCCTGACCAAAGGTGTCGAGGCGGAGCGCCGCTATGGGCTCAAGGACAGCGCGTTCCTGAGCAAGCGGTTTTAATCCGCTCAGTAGAAGAACTGCTGCAGCTGCGCCACGCCATTGGGGCCGCCGAAAATCCATCCCATCCGCTTGGCAGGATTGATACGGGGCCTGACGCTCAACGCCACATCCACCGGCACTTTGAATCCGGTGATCGCTTCGACGAAATTGCCCGCCTCGTCATAGACCACGATGGCGCTGCCCTGATTTCCGTCGCAGTAGTTGGGCTCCGTCACCAGGAACAGCTTGTTCACCGGATCGTTGGTGACGCTCGTTCCGCTGAGCAACTGGTCGGTGTCCGAGGTGCAGGGCAGCTGCGTGAACGCGATGCCCGTCTTCTTGTTCAGATCATAGAACTCGACCTGCGCGTTCAGTTCGGTCGTCGTCGCCGCCACGCCGGTGTTGGGATCGACCGCCAGGCCGTTGACGCTGCCCGCATGATAGAAGCCGTTGTTGTAGCCATTGAAGCTCGACATCTTTCCGCTGGACAGATCGATCAGATAGTTCAGCGGCGGACTGCCGCCGACCGCGCCGCCATCCGGCGACAGCGCGATCACAGCCTGGTTCGCCGCGCTGTACTGCGAGAATTGCGGGAGCGAGCCGCCGCTGAAGGAATCGTTCAGCTTGATGATTTTGGTGAAGGTGTTCGATGCGATGTCGCTCACCACGATGATCGGCGTTTCGCCCGCGTTGAGATTCTTCAGCGCAAAAAGCGACGTCGTCTGCGACGCCTGATCGTCGGACATGTCCTGCATGATGATGCCCTTCGGCGGCGGCGTCCATTTGCCGGTGAATTTGTTCGCGGTGACGGGATTCATGACCTTGTAGGTACGCTTGGGATAAAGCTGGCCATCGGGCACGCGTTCCTGCTCGATCAGCGCGACACCGCCGGCAGCAATTCCGGGAACCACGTAATCGCTGTCGCGGTTGAAGAACTTGCCGAACGATTTGACGATCTTTCCGGTGTCCTGATCGAAGGTTTCGACCGTCGCTTTTGTGGCGAGCACGCCGTCGTCTCCGAAGCGGTCGATATCGAAGCCGAAGATCTGACCGTTCTCCGATGTCAGGACTGCGCCCAGTCCCACCGGATGATGTGCCGCGGCGGCGCCGGTCTGCGGCGCGGTGCACAGGAATGTGGTTGCGACAAGCGCGCACATAAGACCGCGGTTCTGCAAAGCGTCCTCCCCAAAAATCCGTCGACCAAAAAAGATCGCCGATGGGATTAGAAACCAAGCCCGCCGCACTGACCACCGTGCGAACGCTGCTATACCGCGTAAAGTTTCGATTTTTGCGCTGTTCCGGTCCGTGGATCGAGTCTGCCGCCGGTGCTATGCTGCAAGAAGAATTGGGGGAGTAGCGCCATGAAGACCATCGCCTCTGCGACGAAGCTGTTTGTGCTCAATTGCTGTGCAGCTCTCTGCATCGCGGGATATCCTTCGGCTGTCCTCGCCAAAGCGCAGATCGTCACCTTCGATCCCGATGGATCGATCGGCACCTATCCCTGGCAAGCCAATGACGACGGCAGCATCACCGGCTTCTGGTACGACGGCACCGCCAACGAGACCAAGGGCTTCATCCGCACGCCCGACGGCACCATCACGGAATTCGATCACGTCGACTCCAAGACCACCGCCGCCTACGCCATCAACAAGCAGGGCGTGAGCACAGGCTATTGGACCGTGGACGCGGGCAACCATCCCGGATTTGTCCGCACACCGGACGGCACCATGACCGAGTTTCATGCGCCGGGCGATATCAACGGCACATTCCCCATCGCGATCACGAACAAGGGTGTGATCACGGGCTCCTATTACGATCTCTACTCTATCCCGCATGGCTTTGTACGCAACGCGAACGGCAAGTTCAAAACCTTCGACGTGGATGGCGACACCTACGGCACCAATGCCATGAGCCTCAACGCGCATGGCATCATCACCGGCCATTGGGGCAGCGACGACGGCTTCGTCCATGGCTTCGTGCGCACAAGTGACGGCGCGCTCACGAGCTTCGATGCGCCCAATTCGCCGGTGGGCACGTTCCCGCAATCCATCAACGCGTCCGGGACGATCGCCGGCTATTTCATGGACAGCGGGTATGTCTCCCACGGCTTCCTGCGCACGCCGGACGGCACGATCACGAATTTCGACGCACCGGGCGCGACCTCAACCGTGGCCAACAGCATCAACAAGAGCGGACAGATCGCCGGCTATTACGCCGACAGCAATTTCGTCGCGCACGGTTTCACGCGCACGGCGGACGGCAAGTTCAAGACCTTCGATGTCTCCGGCGCGACCGGCACCTATCCCAACGCGATCAACGATCACGGTCTTGTCACCGGCTGGTACATGACGCCCGACGAGAACTATCACGGGTTCCTGCGGACGAATTGACGGAAGCGCAAACCGGTCAATGCAGTTCGACGAAGATTCCGCCGAATCCCGGGCTGCTGGTTTTTAGCTTCTTCCAGTCCGCGAATTTGTAGTTCTTCGGCGCGGCTTGATGCTTCGCCGACAATCCGGACTTCACGAACTCCATCACCAGGCCCGCCGACGCCGATTGATCGCCGGACGATGCACCGCAATCGGTGTGTTTGACATTGCGGCCTTCGTCGTTGACCCAGAGCGTTTGTGTGCCCGTCGGGCCCTTTGCCGCGAACAGGCCGCCGGGACAGGCGAAGGGGGCGTTGACGGTGCCCCCAAACGTCGTGGCGTTGAGTTGGCCGCCCTTTGGATCGAGCCGCACGATGGTGGCCGCCGGCGCGTTGCCGCCATTGTTCGAGACCCAGGCCGATCCGTCGAAGACGGCGACGCCCTCGGGATTGTTGAACAGACCGGAGACGTTCTGGCAGCCGGATGCGGAATTGGAGATGCAATAGCGCGGCGACGGATTGAGCGGATTGCCTTTGAGGAAACTGCCCGACTGGTTCAGCACATCGTCGGTGAAATTGAGCACGATGCCGCCCTGATATTGCCCGACGACCCAGAAGGAATTGTCGCTATCGAGCGCGAGGCCTGCGGGCGTGTCGGGAGAGTCGATCACCTCGCGATCGATGAGCGGATTGGACTTGGTGAGATTGGCCGCCGGCACGCGCAGCAAGGTGTTGTTGCTGTACGCCGTGGTCCACAGATTGCCATGCGCGTCGAACAGGATGCCGACGAGGCTCGCGCCGCTGAAGTAGCTCGCGCCGTTCGCATCGACGCCGGTGATTGTCTTCACATAAGAGCCGGAGTTCTCGTCATAGATCAGTATCTGATCCGCGTTTCCGAAATCGCCGTTGCATACGATATAGATCTCGCCGGACTGCACAGCGACGGAATTCGGATTGCAGGGATGGCCGGCGAACGACAGCTTGGTGCTTGTCAGCGTGCCCTTGTTGTCGAAGTCGTCGATCAGAACATAACCGCCGTAATAGTCGGGCACCCACACCGTCGCGCCATCCGGGGCGCCGCCGACGCCTTTTGCCGCGACGGGCAATGCGGCCATGCTCGCCGCCAGACACATTGCCGTTCCAAGCACCGCGCTGCGCATGTGTCTTTCACCCATTTGTCTGATCGAAGTTTAGACCTTCGCCGACGATCCCGATATCCGCAAAGACCGGATGCGCGACACCAAAAGTTTTCCCGGTTAGGAATCTTTAGCGGAGAATGCCCGCAAATCTGTGACTGGTGCCAGAAGAGGACTCG